>Ga0126371_10004881_pt1 | contig 11866 bp, 14 predicted proteins | sample PanSoiMetaPlot_4_FD_110145 | JGI IMG/M metagenome (GOLD analysis project Ga0126371, IMG submission 110145) | Tropical forest soil microbial communities from Panama - MetaG Plot_4 | ecosystem: Environmental > Terrestrial > Soil > Tropical forest > Bulk soil | place: Panama | collected 2016-02-17
TCACCCTTGCCCTCTCCCGCAAGCGGGCGAGGGAAGTGATTTGATACTGACATTGAGTCAATCTGCAAGGCTTTTGATTTTTTCTCTATCGGAGAGAGATGAAAATTAGCCGTGATTCAGGAATTCAGAACACTCAAAACCGCGACACACAGGCCTTGCACCTTAAACTAGATGAGTTAATTCGGAGCACACAGGGAGCTCACAATATTCTTCTTGACTTGGAACATTTGGATGAGGCTGAACTCGACTGAATTCGTCTGCTGTATGCCCAGATAGCGAAAAAAGCCAACGAGAGCCTAACAGCGGAGGTTAGAACTGGAGTTCCAGAAGTACAACCCGACATACGCGCGAATAAAAAGGAAAACTAGTTGATCGAACAGTTATGATGGTGGGCCAAAACACCGCTTTGCTGGTAGTCGACATTATCAATGACTTTAACTTCGAGGGAGGGAGCAAACTCCTGTCACGGGCGCTCCTGATGGTACCTCGGTTAGCCTCGCTCAAAAGTCGAGCCAAACACGCGGGCATTCCCGTAATATATGCTAACGACCCGTTCGGTCATACCGATTATCAAAAGCTACTCAACTATTGCCTCGAAGCCGAAACTTCGGGCAGGTCTATAGTGAAGCAAATTGCTCCGAAGAAAGACGATTGTCTCATCCTAAAGCCCAAACACTCAGCTCTTTTTCAAACCGATCTTGAAACGATTTTGCATTCCCAAAACGTTAATACAGTGATTTTGACAGGAATCGCTGGCGATATATGCGTGTTGTTCACAGCCAACGATGCTCACATGCGGGACTTTAATGTTATTGTAGCTTCGGATTGCATTATTTCAGAAAATCCGGAACAGAACCGGCAGGCCATTAAGTTAATGCAACGGGCCCTTAAAGCCAAAGTGGTCTCTTCCGATGAGCTTGAATTCGGGGATACATCACACCCATTTGAAGATGTTATTCCCTGATCCATAGCGCGTAACGTCTTTGGGTCGCCTTGATAGTCTTCAAAAGTTTGATCTATTCGCTTCCCTAAGTTCTTTCAACCTAGGTCACGCAGCATGGAAGCCCCAGAGCGCCTTGAGCGCTTACTTCACGAGATCATGAACAATTTCCAAGTTATTAGAATGGAAGCCGAGCTGCGCAAAAAAGCGAGATCAGAACGAATACCTCAGGACGTTCTTGACGCGACTAAAGACATTGAAAAACTGTTGGAGGACGGACATGGATCGATGGGAACTCGGTAAAACAGCAGACCACGCGGCAACTGAATAGTCGGCCGTGCGTTAAAATTAAATCACAAAAAAATGAAAGTCGACAGGATTACGAAAGAATTATTAAAAAGACCTCAGCACAAACAATGAGTTATTTTTATCACTTCGATATGGCCCGGAATCTAAAACGCTTAACGAATTGATTTATCGCACGCCGACTTGGCACTTCAATAGGGATTGTCCGTTTTGCCGTCAGTGCTAACTACATCGAAATAGTCGCGGCGCCAACGCAAAAGCGGGAAACTCTTTGCTCCCATCCCTAAAGCTAGAACGGCAAAGCGAGTTGCCAAAAGATTCCTAGACCATGCTGAGCAAGCGTAGACAAGCGTCTCCCACAATGGATATTTGCCAATCTATTTTGACTTTTTGGCATGCTGTACGCCCTTCGAAAGCGGAGAACTATGATATTTCGCCAGGAGGTCTGCAGGATGCAAATACAAAGCTATGCAACCGGCTTCGAGCAATTCCACCTTAGTAGAGCCGCCGCAAAGTAAGCCGATTGTTCTTAATTTGCTTTGTCGGCAGCTGCTGCATCATAACGCGTATCACCGATAACAATTACCGTTTCAGGGTCCAAATTTCCAAGTTCCTCAAGTGCGGCGAGGAAAATATCGGGATGGGGTTTCGATCGTTTCACGTCATCGGCAGATACTTCACTATCTACCAATTCTTCAATTTTCGCGATTTTCTTATATATTTTTAATTCGTCCTTCTTGCAAGATGACGCGAGTGAGATAAGGGTCGAATCTCCTTTTATTATCACGCACCAAAGGAAATGCTTTAAGCGTGGGTAAATATTTTTCTTTAAAAAGGTTGTCCCGGTATGTTTTTAGTTGTTGGCCAAATTGCTTAAGCTCTTCTTCCGAAAAAAATACTGTCATTAATTCATCGGCTTCCTTTCCAATTTGAGGACGTATTTCTGCGGCGGAAACGTCTTTGCCAAATTTTTTGAATGCGGCCTTCCAAGTTCTTAAATGTTCAGGAACGGAATCAATGATAGTCCCGTCAATATCAAAAATGACTCCTGCCAACATGCTTGACTCCTTTTTTAATCCGGACGAGCAACTACTGTGCCTAGGACTAACTACAAATACGCCACTACCGAAAAGCTAGCCGTCATTCTTATTGTCAGACCTGCTGCACAAGCCGATTCACTTCAAGGAGCAGGACACCGTTACACACCAATAGACTTGGACAATGATGGGCTAACCAAAACCGACCCGCTTATGAAGAGGCAAATGGAAGTAATTGATTTTTATGGTGGTCCCAACGGGATTCGAACCCGTGTTACCGACGTGAGAGTTCAGCACGACTTGTTAACCAACTACCCGTAGCTACCTAAATCCTTAATTTTCTGATACTCCCTCGGCGTAACTTTCATAAAATCCCATCCTTATTTAACAACAGGCAATCCAAAACCGACCCGGTTCTCCGGCCGAGAAAGAGCACCGCCGGTAGTAAATATCCTGCATAAATTGCCCTGTCCTTTTTTACATCCGCACAGCACCTTGCGCGGCTTTCAGCACGGGCTGCACCCGGTGGTGAAATGGTCTATCCAGCGTCACTGCAATGGGACCCTATTGTAGCACCGTTGGATAGACCGATTTTGGTGCTGAAAGCTCAGTTCGACCAAGGTAATAGGATTTATTAGGCAAATATTTCGTTTGTCCCATGTGTGAAAAGTCATTTTCCGATAGCTGTTTGTGAGACAAATACGGTTCAATCCAACGGCGTCCCAGGCGATTTCTCTGGTATAAGAGTTGCAGTCAAAACTTCGAAAATTTCAGTGAAAAGGAGAAGTGAGCATGGATGCATTAGATCTTTTGAAACGTGATCACCGAGAAGTAAAAGAGCTATTTCAAGAGGCCGAAGGAAAACAAAAGTTCGAAGTGTTCAAGAAAATCAAAACGGCGCTTGAGACTCACACGAGGATTGAGGAAACCATTTTTACCCCGCGATGGAGAAAAAAGAACAGCTGAGGGATATGGTGCGCGAATCAATCGAAGATCATCGACAGGTAAAAACTTTGCTCAAAGAAATGGACGCATTGGCCTCGGACAGCGACAAACTGGAGCCTAAATTAAAGGTTCTACAGGGAAATGCCCAACAATCACGCGGAAGAAGAAGAGGAAGGAAAAATGTTTCCCAAGGTACGCAAACTTTTCGATAAAGCGGCTCTAGAACAGTTGGGACAGGAGTTGGAAGCGGCTAAGGGGAAAAGGAGTCGCGCCGCTTGAAGACCTCAGCGAATTTAGCAGAGAGTAAGCGAGCCTCATTGTCTTTTCGTAACCTGGCGAGTTGGACGGCGCGAGTCTCAGGTAGACCCGCCGCTTTCACTGCAGCAGTTGCCGTGGTTCTTATTTGGGCCAAACCGGCCCCATTTTCAACTATAGCGATACCTGGCAGCTGGTTATAAATACCGGATCTTTGGCTACGCCATAGGGGCGCAGTGTTGCCGGTATCGCTCGCCGTGCTAAAGTTGATGAGCGCGGGTGAGGCTGGTCCCCGCGTGACAATCAGTATCCACAGAAAGATGAAGATGGTTGTGGGTTTCATAAAATTGCCATGCTAGTTATCTTTCACTCCCGAAAATTAGCCGTTGTGTTTTGATCAGGCCACGCAAAGATCTATTTGCCCGGCGTGGCGCGTGTTGAAGGTGCTCCGGTCAAGGAGCAGCCGCGCCGCTCGCTCTTACGTCGCCGGCTTAAACCGTTCAGTGGGAATTACCGCCATGCACTCGATTTCCACCATGAGAGCCGGATCGGCAAGCCGCTTGACTCCGATCAGCGCACTGGTCGGCAAGTCGGTCTTGAAAAACTTGTAACGCTCGTCGCTTACCCGGTGGTATTCATCCACGTCGGTGGTGAAGGTCGTCGTTTTCACGACGTCAGCGTAATCGCCGCCGACGGAGCGCAGAGCGCGCCCGATATTTTCGCATACCTGCCGCAGTTGCGCGCGCATATCGTTGGGATGCACCGGCGTGGCGTCTTTCTCGCTACGCGACGTCATGCCCGCAATGAACACCAGCGTCCCTCCCGTAACTGCAACGACTTGAGAGTGAGACTTGCGCACGGGTAAATCGTGAGGTTGCACGATCTTTTTTGGATTTGCCATGTCTGCTCCTTTGGTCAGAATAGTGAGAAGAGAAATATCAAATCGGCTTGAAAATGTAACGCTAGAAGAGAACGGAATTCGTTTGTAGCGTGGAAAACAATGACCCGCAGAGGTAAGGTAGATTTAATAAGACTCCTTTGACAATTCCTTGAGAACCAACTCGCTGCTAATATTTGCGTGCATTGGGGCCAGCCTGTGGGCCTGGCAACTACCGCCGGCATTCGCGGAGCGCAACGTGATGGTAAGTTTGTCCAACCTCGAGCAACATCGATTCTGGACACTCGTGGCGGCGCTATTTGTCCACGCCAACGCCTTGCACCTGTTCGGCAACATGCTTTTTCTCTTTGTCTTCGGAAATACGCTGGAAAAAAACGTTGGCCCCGAGAAACATCTGATGGTTTTCTTCACCGGCGGAATCCTGAGTTTTATTCTAAGCCTGGCTTTCATGCCGCGTGGAGCGGGATTGCTGGGCGCGTCCGCCGCGATCTTCACGCTGGCGGCTTGCGTGATGCTCGTGAGCCCACTCAAATTTTCGTGGCTTTTCCTTGCGCCTCAAGGATTGGTGGCGATCATTTATTTCGTCTACAACATCATTTTTGTCACTGAAAAGAGCCAAATACCCGGCTACGATCCCCACGTCGCTTACGTCGCTCACATCATTGGCTTTATCATGGGAATTCCGTTCGGCATCGCCTTTAGTCAACAGTGGAAAAAAAATTTGCTGATTACCCTGCTACTCTTCGGAATCTATCTGTTTATCCTAAGCGGCGCTTGGCGACCGCTTCTTCGCTAGGCTGCCTCGGCGTTCCTCCCGCTGTCCGCTCAGTGATAGCGGGGGAATATAAAGCCCCATTCTATCTCGTTGCCACCAAGTACCTTCGCGCCTGCGAGTCGCAAAATCCGTGAAACGGTACCGATACAGTGTAGCTCGAATGTACCGCGGGGGGCGCTCCGGAAATGGATTCGATTCGAGCAGTTTCAATGCTTCGGGAGAGCCCTGAAGTAGCCGGACCATAAAATTAACGAACCAAGGATTATTTTTATAATTTCCCAAAGCGGCGAACCACATTTGCCAATCCAGCCGCGGTTGGTGCGGCGCGACTTGCATGGGCGGCCGCTTCAGATCTCCGGGTTTGTATTTGAATTCATAAGGAACCCAGATGTTGCCGTCCTTTGATCCTTCAACAATGATTTCGGGTCGTGTCGTCGACATCACGGCAAACAGGCCATAGGAATTTACGATATAGAACGGACCGGTAACTCGGATGATTTGAATAATGGGTGAGGGCCATGGAATCTGCCGAGAGAAAAGAGCTGTAAGCTGCGCCAGGTTCAGCAAAAGGATGATTGCAGCCAATGGAACCTGAATCAATTTAGGCCAGGGCCTAAGGCGGGGCAGTTTTATTTTTTTGTCGCGCGTTGTCCAGACCTTTGGCCACAGACTGTCATCCAAAAGCAAGAGACAAAGCGCGATGGCGAGTAAATTGAAAAAGCAGTAATTGCCGGTAATGAAAATCAATATCTGAAGAAAAACGAGTGCGCTCGCCGCTACGAGGCGCAGATTTTTCGGACCGAATACGAGAAAGGGAATCACAAGCTCAATAAAAAACATCACCAAAACGGACATATCCTGAAAGCCACCAGGTAGTTGATGAAAATACCAAGCAGCGCGCGTCGGCAACGGCTGGGTTTCGTAGTGATAGCGAAGCGCCGTGAGACTCCGCCAAGTGGGATCCCCACTGGCGAGTTTGACCACGCCGGAAGAAAACATGAGACGAAAGAGAAGCAGACGGAAGAGCCAATGAATGATTTTCGGCGGCGAGAAAGTGGCCTTACGAGACCACTTCAAGGTGAAGGGAACCAAGAAAATCGACAAAAAGCCCGTCTCTAAAAGAAGACTGTCCCACTGAAAGCTTAGAAAGTCGCTCCCGACATTCAAGAACGATAAATAGAAGGCCCACAACAGGCATAAGATCGGAAGTTCAAAAAGTCCCACGATGAGAACGACAGAAAGCACCGCTCCCGCAATCGCAAGCCCGTACAAAAATGCATCGCTGGAATTGAGCCAGAAAAGTGTCGGTAAAACCCAAAACCTTCCCTGGGATGTTTGGCTGGCTATTTCCTCGAGCAAAAGCCGCGCGGGTAGAATCCCTTGGTCGCCGGCGAGGCCGACGATCTGAACGGCGAGGGACCAAAACGCAATCAAGTAAACGATCCCCAAAAACCGGAGGAAGAGCCAACTCGAAACTGCGAATGTGGCTGGGGCAAGCTGATCTCCCCAAAGCAGCCTGGTGAGTTCTGAAAACGTGGACCGATTGCGGGCTATGATTCTATAGAAACCTTCGCTTAGCGGACGGCATCCCGGAACGTTGCGGTACATCCAATAGGGCCACTTTTTCTGCGCATATGCGAGAGTGCGGTAAATCGCCTCGGCGCCGCTGGTAATCTCACCGTTGGGTTCGACCAGCTGAACCGAACTTTGAAATTGCTTCAAAGTAATCCCGGGAAACTCCTTCTGAACCTCTTGGTAAGGCGCATAGTCCACTGCGTCTCGGGTCAGAGATTTCCACCGAAAAATCCACCGGCGGCAGAAACCGCAGTCGCCGTCATAAATTAGAATAGGTTTGTCACGGGGCGTCATGGAACGTGATTTATGGATAGGCTTGTTTCGTTAGCGTCAACTCGTCGTTGGGTGCACAACGACTACGCCACCTTCTTCCGGTCGCTTCCCGTTGATCCAGCCTCAGGCGCTCATCGTAACTTCTTGCAAGCGTTTCTGGGTGGCTGCCCAGGGTTTGATGAGGGTCGCGGCGAAGAGAGCGGCGATGACCAACAGCACGGTTAATCCTGTCAGGACCGTGGCGTAGCTATGGGTCCGGTCGTAAACTACGCCGGCAATGACCGGGCCGAGGATGCTGCCCCAGGTATAAAAGAGGTTCATCGTGCCACGGATCGTGCCGAAAGACTTGCGTCCGAAAAAGTCGCCTACGGAAGCCCAATATACCGGAATCGAAGCGTCCAGCACGCAGTACAACGCGGTGAAAAACCAGAGAGCCCATAGTGAATTGCTCCAAAGCATGGGCAGCAGAGAAAGGACTCCTAGAAGCATGCAGATTGCAGTGAGCTTGGGTTTGTTGACGAAATCACCAATCCAACCCAGCACGAAGTGGAGGGGCAAGTTGAAGATAGCGAATCCGGCGAGCAGAACCGATGCCTCGGTCTGGCTCAGGCCTTTCCAAACCATCATTGGGATGAAGTGGGTTGTCACGGTGGTAAACGCGGCCGAGCGGGCCATCATCGACACAATGAGCATCCAAAAGATTTGCGTGCGCATCGCTTGGCGGGCGGTGATGTCTGGCTCGTTGTGAGGCTCAGTTTGTGTCGCTGCGCGGCCGAAATTTTTAACCTGCTGAACCGGCTCGCCGTCCGGTTCCATGCCTACGCTTTCCGGAGACCGACGCACACCAAAACACAATGGAAGGCCGACGACGAGAAAGAGCGTGCCGGACATAAATGCGCCCCAGCGCCAGCCCCACCGGCTAACCGCTATCGCTAGAAGCGGGGTGATGATGGCGCCACCTACCGGCACCGCTGCGCTGACGACCGTCATAGCTCGCGCGCGCAGGCGGATAAACCAAGTGTTGGCCACTATAGTGGGTGCGTGAACGAAGCCGGCGGTGAACGAAATAGAAATTACACCCAGATAGACAATGAGAAATGTGACGTAACTGTCGACCCAGGAGAAGAGTATGTAACCGATCCCCGCGAGCAGCGCGGCCGCGATCATCATCGGCTTGGGTCCATGACGGTCAACGAGATAGCCTACGACGGGCGATAGGAAAGAGCCCTGGGCGCGCGCGAGGGAAAACGCCAGGGAGGTGGCGGCGCGGGTCAAACCAAGCTCTTGGGTCACCGGCAGGAAGAAAACCGTAAAGCCATAGTTGTGCAAACCTCCACCCAGAATACGCAGGGCGGAGACTAACCCGATCATACGCCAGCCGTAGTAGAGACTAGAAAGACGGTTGAGTAATTTTCTCTTCAACATGGACGAGTGTATGGCCGATTCTAAGCTGTGTTTTGTACACTTGAGTGTCCTGAGTTAGAAGTTTGCTACATATTCCCGCGTGAATCGCCCGAAAATCTCCCCTAGCCCCTCCCTTCGACTACGCTCAGGACATGCTTTTCCAAAAGCCTGCCCTGAGTCCATCGAAGGGAGGGGCTGGAATCCCACGGAGAAAAATCCCCCTTTAAAAGGGGCAAGGGGGATTTGAGCTCGATTCCAACCTGCTGCATCGTCTGGACTCTTTGAATGAACTTGTAACATACACCAACACCATATTGTGTCCTTCGCCGCGATACACTTCGCCGGATTTCTTCGGAACGCAAGATTATTTTGTCCAAAATACCGCGGAAGATTCCAATGCGCGAGCATCAGGTCTGGGACGCGAGGAACTCGTCGATGGCGCGGTTTACTTCGGCAGGCTTCTCCGCGAAAGGAAAATGGCCGGCGTTTTTGAGTTTCAGATATTGCGAGGCGGGAACGGCCTCATGAATCTCCCGTTCATACTCCGCCGTTGCATTGGGATCGTCCACTCCGCGTATCAGGAGCAGCGGCGGCTTGAGCGTATGAATTCGCGCTCGCACATCGAAATGATCCAACACCACAAAATCGCGGTATTGCGACAACGGGCCTACCTTCCGGTGACACTCTATAAGATGGTCGCCCAGTTCCGGCTCCATAAACAAGAATTGGTGGCGCATGGTTTCCAGCCACTGCCGGTGCGTCTCAGGATCTTCGGCTGCCTTCAGACGAAACTCTAGAGTGCCCGGCCGACGCTCCCTGGGCCGCATGCCGGTGGTCATCAATACCAACGCTTTGACCTCGTCGGGATAGTCGAGGCCATACTGAAGAGCAATGCACCCGCCCAGAGTAAAACCGACTAACACCAAATCTTTCTGCTTGCCTTTAGCCCACAACCAACCCCGCAGCCATTCGGTATATCGTTCCACGTTGGGGCAGGACGTTCCGTCTGGATGACCAGGCAACGTAGGCGCGAGGCTGCCCGGATAGTATTTAAGCTGATGGACGAACGAATCGGCGCGTCCTCCGGCGCCCGGCCCGTGAATGAAAACCATTTGACTCATACGCTGCTCCTAGGTTTATCTTCGCGTTGGTCAAGCGTACCTTGCCACTCAGGGAATTACGCCAACGCGGCGCAAATGTCCACTTGTAAAATCATCTTGACAGCTGTGTGTACGCGTGTGTAACGTCGCGGCGAAACCATTTCTATGTCGGATTATATCCGCGACGAGTCGGTACGTGTGTAATCACGAGGAGCGCACGAATTTGAAAACGAAGTGCTTGCAGGAACTGGCCTTCGTTGTTTGCCTCATCCTTCCTACGCAGTTCCTTGCCCACGCGGCTGCCGTGAAAACAAATTTTGCCGGGGCCATGACCAGCGACAGCATCACCGCGGTATGGGTCGCTAAGGAGCAAGGCCTATTTCAGAAGCATGGGCTGGATCTGCAATACGTCGTCATGCCCAACGGCACTTTGACTATCGCGGCACTGCTCTCGGGCGAGATCGACATGGGGTTAGGTGGACCGGGGCACATTCTCGACGCCGCCGTCAGTGGCGCCGACGTCATCTGCGTCGCCAATTTTTTTCAGAAGCTCGACTATACATTGACCGCCAGACCTGAAATCAAAAAGCCGGAGGATCTCAGGGGCAAGAAGATAACCACCAGCGGCCCCGGCTCTAGTTCGCACATGGTGACCCTACTTGCCTTGCAACATTTGGACTTGGAGCCAAAGCAGGCGAAGATCAATCTAGTCACCATTCCTGGCACGGAGCTCAACCGCCGGATGGCTCTTGAGTCCGGCGCCGTCGACGCCACGGCACTTAGAGGCGCCATCGGCGACTTGTACAGCCAAAAAGGTTATCCCGCGCTGTTCAATTTCAGAGGCTCGGGTGTCACCATGCCGCAAACGCTAGTTTTATCCACGCGTCGCACCGCCGCCAACAGGCCGCAGCTTGTAGAAGCTTATCTGAAGGCGCTTATCGAGGGAATCGCGTTTGTGGTCGAGCCGGCAAACAAGGAAGTTGTGAGGCGCATCCTCGCCTCCAGGCTGCGTCTGAGCAACCCGGCTGATGTTGAGAAGGTCTACCTGTCCGTATTCAGCTCCTACGAACGTATTCCCTATCCCAACCTCGAGGGAATGAAAAAGTTGCACAGCGTCCTGACTTCGACCAATCCCAAATTAGCTGGCGTGCGCCCGGAAACGGTCATGGACGCGACCTTCATCAACAAACTCGAAGGCGCAGGCTTTATTCAGAGCGTTTATAAAAAGCGTTGATCGTTTTCTTTAGCGAGGGCTCCGAGCCAGGAGCAAGCAACCGATATGATCGTTATGACTATTGACCTCTATGTCTATATACGTTTTTGAACGGTGAACGATTTACTTTTCGAAGGAGGGATGATGGCGACTTACAATCAAGAAATCAAAAACATGAAGCTGGTTTCCCATCACGACTTGAATGGATTTGGCAACGGAGGGGAAGGAGTTGCTCTCCAACAGCTCTCTGATGGTCGCCGCATCTTTTGGATCGCACATGAAAGCGCCCCTAAAGATGTCACTGCTTTGGACGTGAGCGATCTAAGCAATCCGAAGATCGTGCTGCAGACCGATCTGTCTTATCCGTACCTACGTTCCAATTCGCTGGCGGTGCTTGGAGATTTACTGCTGGTGGCCTACCAGGCGAACAAGCCGGGACTGCCGGGTGTCGGCATGGGAATCTACGATATCAGCAAACCTTCAGAGCTGAAGCGCGTCGCCTTTTTGGACACCTCCGGGCCCTACTCACGTGGAGTCCATTGCCTCTGGTTTGTCGATGGCGAATACGCCCATCTTTCCACCGGGGCGGCCGATTTCCAACCGCGCAACCAGCTCGACGACCAGTTCTACATGATCGTGGACATGAAAAATCCCACGCGCCCTACCGAGGTGGGGCGTTGGTGGATTCCCGGCATCCGCGAAGGCGACGATGCTCCCGCTCCCGTGCGTCATACGCGCTTCGACAGCGGCCACCGCGTGCACAACACCAATGTCTATCCACAACGTGCCGACCGCGCTTACGCGGGCTGGCTCGATTCGGGCTTTCTTATTCTCGACATATCGGACAAGTCCCGTCCCAAACTGATCAGTCAGATTGATCACCATCCACCGTTTGCGGGGTTTACACACACGGTCTTGCCACTCTTTAGCCGCGACCTGTTGGTGGTCACCGATGAGGCCAACCCGGGTTTCGAACACTGTGAAGACTATCCCAAGCTGGCCTGGTTGGTGGACGTCCGGGTGGAAGCGAACCCTGTGATGATCGGTAGCCTGCCGCTGCCCGACAAGGAAGATTTTGGTAAGCGTCCCGGCCGCTTCGGAGCGCACAATGTCCACGAAAACCAGCCGGTGCCGACCTCCTTCCA
>Ga0126371_10004882_pt1 | contig 11866 bp, 7 predicted proteins | sample PanSoiMetaPlot_4_FD_110145 | JGI IMG/M metagenome (GOLD analysis project Ga0126371, IMG submission 110145) | Tropical forest soil microbial communities from Panama - MetaG Plot_4 | ecosystem: Environmental > Terrestrial > Soil > Tropical forest > Bulk soil | place: Panama | collected 2016-02-17
GAGGGGGAAGACGCTTGCTCATGACAACGCCGACTTGCCCCCTCCCTGCGCGCTTCGCGCGTCCCTCCCCCGCACGCGGGGGAGGGGAAGAGCCGCCTGGACAGGTTCCGCAGCAGCCGCCAAATATCGCCGCATGTCCGATCTGTTCTCGCCCATCCGCCTCGGCGCGTACGACCTGCCGAACCGCGTCGTGATGGCGCCGATGACGCGCAACCGCGCCGGGCCCGCCGAGGTGCCGACGGCGCTGATGGCGACCTATTACGCGCAGCGCGCGAGCGCCGGGCTGATCATCTCGGAAGGCACGCAGATCTCGGCCCAGGGGCAGGGCTACCCCGGCACCCCCGGCATCTTTTCCGACGCGCAGGTCGAGGGCTGGACGCAGGTCACTGCGGCGGTGCACGCGTCCGGCGGACTGATCTTCTGCCAGCTGTGGCACGTGGGGCGCGTATCGCATCCGTCGCTGCAGCCGAACGGTGCGCTCCCGGTGGCGCCGACCGCGCTGGCACCGGCCGGGCAGCTGTGGACGGCCGACGGCATGCGGGCGTACGTGACGCCGCGCACGCTCGGAACGGAAGAGATCGCCGGCCTGATCGAGGACTACCGTCGGGCCGCCGCAAGTGCGCTCGCCGCCGGCTTCGACGGAGTCGAGCTGCACGCCGCGAACGGCTACCTGATCGACCAGTTCCTGCGCGACGGCAGCAACCGGCGCCTCGACCGCTACGGCGGCAGCATCGCCAATCGTGCGCGCCTGCTGCTCGAGGTGACCGAGGCGCTGATCGACGTGGTGGGGGCTGGGCGCGTCGGCGTGCGGCTGTCGCCGACCAATCCGTTCAACGACGTTGCGGACTCGCACCCGGCGGCGCTGTTCGGCCACGCGGCCGAGGAGCTCGACCGGCTGCGCATCGCCTACCTGCACATCGTCGAGCCCGCGCCGACCGACCCGATCGCCAAGGGCGAGGTGCCGGACGGAAAGTTCTTCCGTGCGCGCTGGCGCGGGCTGCTGATGCTCAACAAGGGCTACGACCTCGCGCGGGCGAATGCGGCGATCGACGACGGCGACGCCGACATGGTCTCGTTCGCGTCGCTGTTTCTCGCCAATCCGGATCTGCCGGAGCGGCTGCGCCGCGGCGGCCCGTTCAATCCGCCCGACCGCAAGACATTCTACGGCGGCAACGAGCGGGGCTATACGGACTATCCGGCGCTGACGTGATGGCTCGGTGATGAGGATCAGGCCACCGCAGCGAACTTTGCCAGGATGGCGGCGCCGATCGGGACGCCCAGCCCGGTGCACGCGTTCCAGCCGGCGGTCGCGTCGTAGCCGAGCGGCCCGCTCTTGTTGTTGCCCGACGTGATGCCGCGAAACAATGCGGCGTCGCCATAAAGGCCGGGATGGATGCGCCTGATCGGGCTGCCGCGCTCGGCGTTGATCAAGGCGATGAGACCGGCCCACAGAGGCGCCACCGCGCTGGTCCCGCCCTGCACGATCTCCTGCCGATTCACGACGATGCGATAGCCGTTGACGAAGGCCGCGGTGGCGGCGACATCGGGCACGCCGCGACCGGCCTTGCCGGTGCTGAACGAGCCCGGAATCGCCAGCCCCTGCTGATACTCGGGCACGACGAACAGGTCGCTGATGCCACCGCCGGTGCCATGGTCGCCGTCGTTCCACACGACTTCCGAAGCGATCGACGTTCCGTCGGGCGCGAGCGAGATCTGGGTGCCGCCGCAGCTCAGCACGTAGGGGCTCGAGGCGGGGAAGTTGACGTGCACCAGATCGTCGCCGACGCCGTTGGTGGCGAGCGCGTCGCCCGCCGCAGCGGTGACGACCACGCCGAGTGTGACCGAATCCTCGAGCGCCGCATTGGCGGCGTCGAGCGCGAACCGCAACTGCTGCCATTGCGCCTCGGACGTGCCCCAGCTGATCGAGATCACGTGGGGACGATGGGCATCGTCATGGACGGCCGCCAGCACGGCGTCGGCGAGGCCCTGCGCGGATTCGTCGGTGAAGTAGATCACGATCCTGGCGCCCGGCGCGACCGCCGCGACGGTCTGCAGGTCGAGCGCGAGCTCCTGGTCGGCGAGCGGCGCGCGGCCGAAGCGGTTGCGTCCGTTGTCGATGCTGACCTCGGCGATTTGGGGGAACGGCGCGCCGATATGCCGGGCCGCCAGCGTGCAGTCGTCGGGCAGATAGCCGCCGGACGGCGCGATGATGCCGACACACTGCCCCGCGCCGGCGTTGGGGGCGCGAATGCCGTAGAGGCGGGCGATGTCGACCGGCCACAGGGCCTGGGCCGCAGGGGTTCCGGTCGCAGGAACGAACGGCGTCAGCCGACGGCGCCGCCGATGCGGCATGGTGTCCAAGCCGAGCACGCAGCGCAGCCAAGGGGCGAGCTCCGCCGGCACATGCAGCGGCTCGGTGTTGGCGTGGTAATGCCGGTTGCCGGCGCGATAGCGCATGAGCCTGGTCCCCAACGCCGCCGCGATCGCGTCAGCGGCGCCGCGGAATCGGATCAACCGCTTGGCGAGATCGACCTCTGCGATTCCGAGCCCATGAGCGGCGGCAAACTCGCGCGCGATCCGCTCGGCATCGGCGAACTGCCGCCGGCGGCGGCTCGCAAGCTCGGCGCGCGTCGTCGGCTCTGTCAGCGCGGCGAAATCCTCGGCGCTCCCGGGCACGCGATGCGGCTCGGACGGGTCCTTGAGGTGCAGGCTGACCGTGACGCGCTTGCCCGGGGCAAGCGCGCCGATCGGCTCGTCGCTCAGGTTGGCTCGCCGGCTGCCGGCGAGCGCAATGCGGCTCGACATGACCGCGGCTCTATTTCCTGGCGCAGATCGATTTTCCCGTGGCGTCGATCGCGCACAGCGGGAGCGACCAGACGAAGTCCGCCGAAACGAAGATCGGCTTCTGCTGGGTCGTCCCGCCGTTCTGGATCAGGTCCATCTGCGGATAGAGCCAGAACTGCCCCGGATCGAGCGGCCCGAGCGGTCCGACCGGGGTGCTGTTGTAGATGAAGATGCGGTTCATGGAGAAGCCGCCACCCACGAACGAATAGGCTGCGCGGCCGTGGCAGGTGATGCAGGACGCGCTGTCGACGAACCCGGCCTCGGTCACCGTGTTGCCGAGCCGGGTGGCGACGCCCTGGGCGTCGGTGAAGTCGGTCTGCGTTCCCTTCAGACAGTAGTTCTGGAAGGCCGGATCGATCTTCGCGGCCGCGAACAGGGCGGCCAGCGCCGGGGTCTTGGTGCAGTTCGGATATTGCTGGCCGGGGTTGTTGCCGTTCGGCGCGACCATGGGCGGATTGGCGCCGAAGGCGTCATCGCAGCCGATGATGTCGCAGCGGCCGGGATTGTTCATGTGCTCGAAGGTCGCCCAGGTCCAGTTCGGCACCATCTTCGAGATGATGTGAAACGAGAGCAGCGCATATTGCGTCTTCGTCCCATTGCTCTCGGTCGCGGTGTTGAGATGATAGAGGTTGGGATCATTCGGACTGCCGCTGCCCTGGAGGAATTGTCCGAGCTGGCTCACCGGCACCCAATTCGCCTTCACCTCGATCGAATCCGCCGGGAAGACGATCGGCTTGTTGTACGCGCGCAGTCCGTCGCGGGAGAAAAGCTTGTTGTCGTTGATGAACTTCCAGGTGGCGTAGTTGCGCCGCGTTTCCTCGCCGATGCACGGCGGGGCGCCCCTGCATTGGCCGTTGGAGATGAACGGCAGGACGAACGGCGTGAGGCCGCCCCCTTGGGCCGGCCGATGGGCGAGCGTCGGCAGGATCGGCTCGCGCAACACTATGCCCGAGCCGCCGGGGCCGGGCCAGACGGGCGTGGTCTGGAAGGTGTCGTGATCCGACGCCCAGGTCTCGAACAGGGCGTTGTTGTTTCCCTCGGTGGCGGCGTTCTGGTTGACGTACAGGAAGAGGCACCACGACGCCCGATCCGGAGCGTTGAGCGCCGGATTGAGCCGCGACATGAAGTCAGCTTCGGTGGTGGCCGCGGCGCCCGTCAGGCAGCTGTTCAGGCTTGCGATCAGCGGATCGGGCGGACTCGGCGCCTGCGCGAGCGCCGCACCGCCCGATATCATCGATAAGCCAAAGATGCATGCTATGGCCGATCTCACAACACTCATGGGGGGCCTCCGTGTGGATGTGGCGCCCGAATGTTAAATGAATAGTTGTAAGATGTCTACGATGCAAACATTGCATGCACATGACGCCTGGTTGCAAGCCCGAGGGCGGTGCACCGCGAAGCAGGGTCGGCCGCGTGATCGGGCTACGGCGTCGGACCGCAGGACATTCTACGGCGGAGACGCGCGGGACAGCGCGGACTTTCTGTCCCCCGCGTGAGCGAGCGCTGGATCGGCGCGCACGACCTTGTGCCAGAAATCGCGCAACATGACCGGCAGCCGGTGCGTCACGGCGCGCCACAGGGCGAGCGGCAGCTCGACCAGGCCGGGCAGCGGATCGTCGAGCGCGAAGGCGGCGAATGAGAGCGGTTGCGCCAGCGAGCGCAGCCAGGCGGCGGGCGTGAGCTGTCCGCGCAGCATCGCGTGCGCGGCGGCGACGATGTCGCGCGCGGCGTGCAGCCAGGCGACGTCGCGGGTCGGCCGGAGCGGCGCGACCTCCTCGCCGCAGGCGACCCGCCACAGGGCGTAGGAAAAGTCGACGCCCGCGGCGGCGCCGAGCTGTCCCCAGGTCCAGATGCGCGCGTTGACGTCGAGCAGCTTGTAGCGGCCGTCGCGCGGGTCATGCTTGAACTCGACCTCGGCGATGCCGGTGTAGTCGACCGATGCCAGCAGGCGCCGTCCGGCCTCTTCCACCTCGGCGCAGTCGACCGTCTCGACGAAAGTGCTGGTGTAGCCGAACTCGACCGGATACTGGCGGCGCCGCCGCGCCACCAGCTCGGCGACCGGCTTGCCGCGGTCGCAAACGACCGCGTAGGAATATTGCGCTTCGCCGCCGCCCGGGATCAGCTCCTGCAACACGATGGCATCGGCACCGACCAGCGCGGCCGCCTCGTCGTAGCGCGCCAGCAGGGTCGCGCGGTCGTCGGCGCGCCAGGCCTTGGCGAGCGTGAAGGCGTTCTCCACGGTGCGGATGGTCGGCTTGAGCACGAGCGGAAACTCGACCGGCAGGGTCTCGAGCTCGGCGCGGTCGCGCAGCGTCCAGGCGAGCGGGACGTTGAGGCCGAGCGCTGCGGCGTGCTCGTGCATCAGGCGCTTGTCGAACAGCGGTTGCAGCGTGTCCCACGGCGGCGTGGTCAGGCGAAACAGCGGCGCGAGCGCCGCGTGGTTCTCGGCGATGAAGCGCACCTCGGTGTCGCCGCCGGCAAACAGCACGGCGCCGGCGAGCCCTTCGCGATCGGCGAGGGCGCGGAGCTCCGGCAATGCATCGCGGCCGGGGCCCTGCGTGGACTCGTCCCAGGAGAAGCGACGGCGGATGTGGCGCGAGAACAGCGGCAGCGGGTGATTGGCGACGAGGTCGACCGGAATGCCGCGACGCGCCAGGCTGCGCGCGATGACGAGCGCCCCATGCGCGCCGCCGAGGACGAGGGCGCTACGCGGTGCCGCTTGCTCATGCGCACACTCTCCCCCGCTTGCGGGGGAGAGTGGGAGAGGGGGCGCCGCTTGCTCCTGCATTGGTCGACTTGCCCCCTCCCTGACCCTCCCCCGCAAGCGGGGGAGGGAAAAGAAACTCAGCTCAAGTTCGACGCCGTCTCGGTCGGCCGCGTGAACACCTCGTCGGGGCACGGCTGCGACCACGCATAGACCGGGCTGCGGTTGGCGCAGACGTGGCGCGTCACGGTGCGCGCCGCGTAGCCGGCACCCCAGACGAAGCGCAGCAGCGGGCCGTAGCTGCGCACCGCGGCCGAGCCGACGAAATGCAGGCCCGGCACGCACGACTCGTAGCCATGCCCGAGCACCGGCGAGCCGTCGTCGGTGGTGATCCCGGCGAGGAGATTGGGCGCCAGGATGCCGAGCCGGGCGACGTCGATCCGGTAGCCGGTCGCGAGCAGCACGTGGTCGAACGTGCGCGCGCCGTTGTCGAGGTCGAGCGTGATGCCGGCGCCGCTCAGTCGCGCGCCCCGGATGGCGTGGCCGGCCTCGACCACGACGTCCGCGACGCGCGGCCTGACCCAGCCGGCGGCGCCCGGCCGCAGGCTCTTGGCATTGAGCCATGTCCGCATCTCGCGCGGCAGGTGATGGATGATGTCCGGCTGCTCGTTCGCCCAGTTGAGCGGGAAGGGGCCGACGCCGGACTTGGTGGCGAGCAGCTTGTGCAGGCGCCAGTAGAGATCGCGCCGATGCGCGTTGCCCGAGGTCTCGGCGCCGAGCCAATGGATGTCGCCGCGGCACACCATGGTGACGTCGGCGCCGGCCTCGTGCAGCAGCGCGGCGGATTCGCAGGCACTCTGGCCGCGACCGATCACCGCGACACACTGGCCGCGAAAGATGGCGAGGTCGGCGTGGTCGGCGGTGTGGCTCACGACATCGATCGGCAGGCCGTCGAACGCGGCCGGGTAAAATTCCTGGTTGGCGAGGCCCGTCGCGACGACGACGCGGCGGGCGCGCGCGGTGGTGCCGTCCTCCAGGGCGAGCGCGAAGCCGCGGCCGGCGGCCTCGATCATCGTGACCTGGCGGGTGTCGAGATCGGGCAGCGCGGTCTTCTGAAACCATTCGCCGTAGCGCACGAAATCCGCGAGCGGTAGCGGATCGGGGCGGCCGAGCGAAGTCACCGCCGCGTAGGCGTCGAGGGTGAGCAGGTCGTCGGGATCGACGATGTGGGTCGCGGCCCAGGGCGAGCGCAGCTTCATGCCCTTCGGCATGTGCTCGCGCCAGAACGACATCGGCCGGCCGAAGACACGGGTCTCGATGCCGGCGGAATTGAGATGCGCGCCGAGCGACAGCCCGTACGGGCCGGCGCCGATGACGGCAACCTCGCAGTCATCGTGAAGAGCGGAGTTCACGAGTCTCACCCTGTCGAAGACGCTAAGACGACGATGGGCCGCCAGCGTGCCACTGCGTCGTAACCATTGCACGAGAGAGAACATTTTTAGGTAAATGCGCGCGCCTAATCACGAGCCGCGCGGAGTCATGATTAACGCCGGCTCAAGGGAATCATTCAAAATTTACCGTCATTTGCGAGCGAAGCGAAGCAATCTCGGCCGCGAGTCATGCGCAAGTGAAGGGGAAATTGCTTCGCTTCGCTCGCAATGACGCGGAGACCTAAGTCCTGGCCGGCAGCGCCACACCGATGCCGCTGTCGCGGCGCTGGCGAAACACCAGCGCGCCGACCAGGACGAGATTGACCAAGTTGAACACGATGCCGGCCGTGAAGGCGGGCAGGTAGTAGCCGAAATAGTCGTACAGCACGCCGGCGATCCAGCCGCCCGCCGCCATGCCGCCGCCGCTGAACATGAGCAGGGTCGGGATGCGCCAGGAGGCCTCGCGCGCCGGGAAGTACTCGCGGATCGCCAGCACATACGCAGGGATGATGCCCGCGAAGCCGAGGCCGTAGACGGCCGACACGGTGAACAGGCCGATCTCGTCCTGGGTGAGCAGGAACGCGATCATCGCCAGCGCCTGGACGGCGGAGCCGATCAGCACCGTGAGCAGGCCGCCGATCTTGTCGGAGATCGCGCCCCACAGCTGGCGGGTCACGAAGGCGGTGCCGAGGATGAACGACAGCATGGCGGCGCCATGAGTCTGCGCGATGCCGAGGTCGCTGCAGAAGGCGACGATGTGCCCTTGCGGCATCGCCATCGGCACGCAGCACGCGAAGGCGGCGGCCGCCATCATGGCGAACATGGTGTTCGGCCGCAGGCCCAGCACCGAACCCTTGCGCGCGATCATCGTGCCGGGCGCGGCGCCGATCGACTCGGGCGGCGCGCGGAAGAACCAGGCGGCGAGCGGCACGATCACGGCGACCTCGAACGCCGCATAGGTGAGCATCGAGTTCTTCCAGCCGTAGGTCGCGATGGCACGCTCGAAGATCGTGGGCCACACGGCGCCCGCGATGTAGGAGCCGCTCGAGATCAGCGCCAGCGCCGAGCCGCGCCGGCGGTCGAACCAGCGGCTGACATAGATGTAGAGCGGCGCGTTCAAGCCCGCATTGCCGATCAGGCCCATGAAGAAGCCGTGGCCGATCCACAGCGGCAGCCCGGCGCCGAGCGTCGAGACGCACAGGCCGACGCCGATCATGGTGGCGCCGAAGATCACGGTCCAGCGGATGCCGTAGCGCGTCGCGATGGGCCCCATCGCGACGCCGCCGAGGCCGGAGCCGAGCCAGGCGAGCGCGGCCGCAAGCGCCGGAACCGAGCGCGCGTTGCCGGCATCGGCCGCGATCGCCTTGAGGCCGACCGAGACGATCCACAACCCGCCGAACGAGCACGCCATGCAGGCGAGCGCGACCGTGGCGACGACCCACGACTGGCGCGTCTCGATGGTGGGTTGATCCGCGCGTGACGCGGTGGTGGGATTCATGTCTTGCTCGGGGGTTCTGCCTGCCATGCCCGGCAACGGCGAGCAGGACTTCCGAGGTGTATTCGTGTCGAACACGGCTTATAACTCGACGCGCGAATTGTCACGGCCCGATCCCGCGGAATCCCCCTTCGGGGCCCCGCTCTCACGCATCCCCACCATGCGGAGCCGCATGAGGAGTTTCTCACCATGGACGATGTGACGCGGCGTGCGGCGCAACGGCAGGGAACGCGGCCGCGGCTCGATTTTCAGGCGCACCTCGCCGATCTCGAGGCGCGCGGGCTGCTGGTGCGGATCGACCACCCGGTCAACAAGGACACCGAGCTGCATCCGCTGGTGCGGCTGCAGTTCATCGGCGGCATCCCCGAAGCGGAGCGGCGCGCCTTCCTGTTCACCCACGTCACCGACGCGACCGGCAAGCGCTACGACATGCCGGTCGCGGTCGGCGCGATCGCGGCCTCGGCCGAGATCTATGCGCTCGGCATGGGCTGCGACGTCGAGGACATCGGGAAGGCGTGGCTCGATGCGATCGACCATCCGGTCGCGCCGGTGCGCGCCGCTGCGGCGCCGTGCCAGGAAGTGGTGATCACGGGCGACGCGCTGCGCGGGCCGGACGGCGGCTTGAAGCGCCTGCCGGTGCCGGTGTCGACGCCGGGCTTCGACTCGGCGCCCTATCTCACCGCGACGCTGTGCGTGACCAAGGACCCCGACAGCGGCATCCAGAACATGGGCACCTACCGTGCGGCGCTCAAGGCGACCGACCGGCTCGCGGTGCGCATGGTGGCGCGTGTCGGCGGCGCGGGCGGCTACGTGCACTGGCTCAAGCACGCCGAGCGCAAGACCGAGATGCCGATCGCGATCGTGATCGGCGCCGCGCCGGTGGTGATGTTCACCGGGCCGCAGAAGCTTGCGATCGATCTCGACGAGATGGGCGTCGCCGGCGCGCTGGCGGGCGAGCCGATCCGAATGACGAAGTGCAAGACGATCGACCTTGACGTGCCGGCGGATGCCGAGATCGTCATCGAGGGGCTGATCGACACGAGCGTGCTCGAGCCCGAGGCGCCGTTCGGCGAGAGCAACGGCTACGTGGCGCTCGAGGCATACAACATGCCGATGCGGGTGACGGCGATCACCCACAAGAAGAACCCGGTGTTCTGCTCGATCATCAGCCAGGTGACGCCGAGCGAATCGAGCCTGGTCAAGCGCGTCGCCTACGAGCCGCTCTGGCTCGCGCATCTCAAGGAGCATCTCGGCGTCCGCGGCGTGCGCCGCGTCGTGATGCACGAGCCGCTCACCAATCTGCGGCCGGTGATCTTCGTGCAGTACGCCTCCGGCACGGCGCGCACCGAGGTGTGGCGCGGCCTGCAGGGCGCGTCGACGCTGATGCCGAACTGCGGCAAGATCTGCATCGCGGTGAGCGAGGACATCGATCCCGCCAACACCGACGCGATCTTCTGGTCGCTCGCCTACCGCTCCAACCCGGTCGAGGACGTGCACGTGGTGCCGTACCGCGGCGGTGTGCAGGGCTCGCAGTACCGCGCGAGCGGCGGCGACTCCACGCTGCTGATCGACGCGACTGCCAAGGGCCCGATGCCCCCGCTGGCGCTGCCGAAGCAGGAGTTCATGCAGCGCGCCGAGGCGCTGTGGGCCGAGCTGAAGCTGCCGCCGATCACGCTGAAGGCGCCGTGGCACGGCTACACGCTGGGCGACTGGATCGAGCGCTGGGATCTCTGGGCGGCGCGCGCGGTCAGCGGCACCTGGGAGGAGACCGGCAAGGAGACGCTGGCGCGGCAGCGGGGCGGGGTGCAGCCGGAGAGCTCGGCGCGGAAGGTGGAGGGGTGATGGTGCAAATCGTAGGGTGGGCAAAGCGAAGCGTGCCCACGCGTGGGTACGGCGCTGCGCGCCTTTGCCCACCCTACAGAATGCCGACCCCCCGTAAGCAGGGGAGGGGGCGCATGCGCCGTGCCTGTGGCGGGAAGCTAATCTAATGGGCGCGAAGTGGTTCGGCGCGAGCGTCAAGCGCAAGGAGGATCCGGCGCTGCTCACCGGCCAGGGCCGGTACGTCGACGACATTCACCTGCCGGGCCTGCTCGAGGTCGCGGTGCTGCGCAGCCCGCATCCGCATGCCGGCATCCGCGGGATCGACGCGAGGCGCGCGCTGGCGCTGCCGGGCGTGCATGCGGTCATCACCTACGCCGACCTGCCTGAAAGCATGCGGCGGCAGACGGTGCCGCTGCTGGTGCCCAACCCGGCGATCAAGCAGGCCTATATGCCGTACTGCCTCGCCAGGGACGAGGTGTGCTTCGTCGGCGAGCCGATCGCGCTGGTGGTCGCCGACAATCGCTACCTCGCCGAGGACGCGGCCGCGCTAGTCGACGTCGACTTCGAGCAGCTGCCCGCGATCGCCGACTGCGCCGCCGCGCTCGCGCCGGGCGCGCCGCTGTCGCATCGCGACGCCGCGGCGAGCCTGCGCAATCTCGGCGCGCATATCCCGCTCAACGTCGGCAATGCGGATGCGGCGTTCGCGGCTGCCGCTCACGTGTTTCGCGAAACGATCTTCCAGCACCGCGGCGGCCCATTCTTCATGGAATGCCGCGGCATGATCGCGGTGCCCGATCCGGTGAGCGAGGCGCTGACCATCTACGTCTCGTCGCAGGGGCCGCACCGGCACAAGCGCGTGCTGCTCGACCTGCTCGACTGGGCTGACCACCAGTTACGCATCGTCACGCCCGACGTGGGCGGCGGGTTCGGGCCGAAGGGCAGCTTCTACGCCGAGTACGGCGCGCTCGCTGCCGCCGCCATGCTGCTGCGCCGTCCGCTCAAATGGATCGAGGACCGCAAGGAGAACTTCGTCTCCACCCAGCAGGAGCGCGACCAGTACTGGGACGTCGAGATCGCGGTCGACCGCGACGCGCGCATTCTCGGCATCCGCGGCAGACTCGTGCACGACTCCGGCGCCTACATGCCGTGGGGCGTGGTGCTGCCGTGGATCGCCGCCACCACGGTGCCGGGGCCGTACGTCATCCCCAACTTCAAGCTCGATGTCTTTTGCGCGCTGACCAACAAGGTGCCGACCTCGCCGGTGCGCGGCGCCGGGCGGCCGGAGGCGGCGGTGGTGATGGAGCGCCTGGTCGATCGCATCGCGCACGAGATGCGGCTCGACCGCGACGAGGTGCGGCGGCGCAACTTCATCAAGCCGGAGCAGATGCCCTACAAGGTCGGCATCATCTTTCGCGACGGCCGGCCCGTCACCTACGACAGCGGCGACTATCCGACCTGCCAGGCGGAGGCGCTCAGGGGCGCGGACTACGCGGACTTCAAGGCGCGGCAGGCCAAGGCGCGGGCGCAGGGCCGCCATATCGGACTCGGCTTCGGCAATGCGGTCGAGGCGAC
>Ga0126371_10004883_pt1 | contig 11866 bp, 9 predicted proteins | sample PanSoiMetaPlot_4_FD_110145 | JGI IMG/M metagenome (GOLD analysis project Ga0126371, IMG submission 110145) | Tropical forest soil microbial communities from Panama - MetaG Plot_4 | ecosystem: Environmental > Terrestrial > Soil > Tropical forest > Bulk soil | place: Panama | collected 2016-02-17
CGAGTGCGATGATTTGGTCTGACGGCGAAGAATTTCACGACAATGGATCTGGAGAGAACCACTTCGCCGCTGCTTCTCCGCCGCCACCCGCTGATGATGTGACAGTTCCGTCTCGGAAGAAATAGCCCCGTGGTTTTACGGGACGCACACCGTCGTGCCATTTACCTATTGTGTGCCGAAAGTGTTCGACTACCGGGACGTGCTATCTATCCTCTGCCGGACCAGTCGCTCGCATCGGCCGATCCCAAGTAGAATCGGTTTCTACCACGGATGAGGGAATCGAAGTATGAGCCTGCCAAGCCCGTCCTCACAGAGGTTGATCGCTCGTCCTGGAGGGGTGGCCGAGAGGCTGAAGGCGGCGGTGTGCTAATCAGATCGGATGCAACGGTCCTGAATCCCTCCAACAAGATGCGAACGGCGTGACCGCCTGAAATCGGGCCTGATCGGGTGTCACTGGGACCGATCATGTAACGAATATGCAACGCCGCCAGCGCCCGTTGAGCCGACCCGTCCGCAGGTAAGAGAACAGCCGAGTTTCGCCCGGTGTTCGCTAACTCGACCTCGAAGAGGTCAAGATGTTCAGCAGAAGCTGATGCGCCATGCGGACATCAGAACCACTAGGGAACGTCTACGGTGAGATAGTCACGGATGAGATGGAACAGTTCGCCCGCCTCGAAAGTGGCAGGACTTGCCATTCCTTAACTGCACACACCTGCGAGTCGAGCGCACCGACGACAGGATGTTGCCTCGGTCACAACGCTCCAGGTGATCTTCAAGAACGGTGGGCGGATGGACGCAAAAGTGAGGAGACACTACACATGATGTCCCTCGTTCCCTTACATTAGCTCTTCAATGAACGAAAGCGCCATGACCGGCGGTACCCGGGGATCGGCGCGAACGAGCGTACTCGCGTTTAGAACCGGCTCGGCTGCGTGCAAAGCGGGTAAATCGGTCCGTTCGAAGAACTTTCCAATAGGAATTTCATCGCCCCAAAGCAAAGATTTCTGCATCGCTGCGAGCCAATCAGAGGGATCGTAGGCGGTGTCATCTTCTAGTTTTTTTACGCGCGGTCGGAACCATTGGTATGTGTTGTCGTGGTTGTAAGTGACACAGGGACTGAAGACGTCGAGAAACGAGAATCCCTTGTGCTCGATGCCCTTCTTGATGAGTTCCGTGAGGTGCCTTTGCTCAGCGCTGAAGCCGCGCGCCACGAAGGTGGCTCCCGCAGCCAAAGCAATCGAGATCGGATTCACCGGCGATTCGATGTTGCCGAAAGGCATGCTTTTCGTTTTCATGCCCACGCGGCTGGTCGGCGACGTTTGCCCGGTTGTTAGCCCATAGATCTGGTTGTCCATCGCAATGTAAAGGAGGTCAACGTTGCGGCGCATGGTGTGCATGAAGTGATTGCCGCCAATACCGAAGCCGTCGCCGTCACCGCCTGTAACCAGGACAGTCAAATCGTGATTCGCGAGTTTCACGCCGGTGGCGACGGCGAGCGCGCGCCCATGCAGCGTGTGCATGCCATAGGTATTGATGAACCCGGGAAAGTTAGACGAACAGCCGATTCCGCTGATCGTTACGACATTGTGATTCGGAATCTGGAGTTCGACCAGCGCCTTCTCGACCGCTGCCAGCACGCCAAAGTCACCACATCCGGGACACCAGTCGGGATCAACCTTGCCCTTGAGGTCGCTCATCGTCACATGCCATTGCGGAGCTTGCGCGGTCGCCATATTTTCGTCTCCTCGAACTGGGATTTCACGAAGTCAACGTGTTCGAACCTCGACAACCTCCTCACACCAGAATCTCATGTACTGGAACAGAGAGTTGAGTCTTACCGTTCATTTGCTCGATGACCGCCTGCACTATGTGGTGCGGCATGAACGGTTCGCCGTCATACTTCCGAATGTATCCAGCGGGGACGAAGCTCGTTTCGCTACGCAGATAGCGGGCAAACTGGCCACTGTAGTTGTTTTCGACAATGATCGTGCGGTGGGCATTTTTGAGGATGTCCACGATCACATCACCGTGCAGCGGAACCAGCCAGCGAATCTGCAGATGATTTGCTCTGATGCCCTGCTCCGTGAGGATCTCGCATGCCTCTTCAATTACCCCTTTGGTCGATCCCCAGCCGATCAGTGTAACGTCGGCATCGTGCGGTCCGCGCAGCTGCGGTGGCGGAACTGCGGCCGCGATACCGGCGACCTTCCGCATGCGCTTTTCCATCATGTTGCGGCGTTTGGTGGGATTAGTGAATTCATCGCTGATCAAAACACCCTGTTCGTCATGCTCGTCGCTGGCGGCGGTATGAGTATAGCCAGCAACACCCGGAATCGCGCGCGGAGAAATTCCGCTGTCAGTGATCTTGTAGCGCTGGTAGCCGCCGTTAGTGTTGGAGTCGGGTGCGGTAATCAGTTCGCCGCGGTCGATGGGCGGCGCAAAATCAAGGTCCTTCGGATCAACGCTGAGCCTGCCTTCTGAAAGCAGCAAGTCGGTGAGTACGATGCCGGGGCACTGAAAGCGATCGGTGATATTGAAAATATCTGCAATGATCTTGAAGCTGTCGCCAATGTCCAGCGGACATGCAATTACACGTGGGTAGTCGCCGAAGGCAGCTCCCAACATTTGCCACAGGTCGCCCTGCTCCGTTTTTGTTGGGACGCCTGTGGAGGGTCCAGCGCGCTGGCAGTCGATCACGACGACTGGCGTCTCCATCATGGCGGAAAGGCCCAAGCCTTCGCTCATCAGAGCGAAACCGCCGCCGGAAGTGGCGCACATAGCGCGAACTCCGGCGTGAGCGGCGCCAATCGCCATGTTGATGACTCCAATTTCGTCCTCAACCTGCCGTACCATGATCCCCGCCTTGCGGGCGTGCGCCGCCATCCAGTGCAGCACTCCAGTCGAAGGGCTCATGGGGTATGCGCAATAGAACTTCACACCTGCAGCCGCGCCTCCCATGGCCATGGCAATGTTCCCGCTGAGGACAGCGTAGCGATTTTCTGTCATCGGCAACGGCCAGGCGAACGGCTTGAAATTTGCCGAGGCATAGTCATATCCCGCGCGCGCGATCCCAACGTTTTCGGTAACGACCGCATCGCCTTTTTTCTTAAATTGCTCGGTCAGGACCTCTTCCAGTGCCTGGAAACCCAAGCCTGCCATGCTGAGTCCGGCGCCAACCGCAAGAGTGTTCTGCGCGACCTTGTTGCGCGTGATGTCAGCCAGCCGGGACACGGGGAGCGGGCAGAGCTGAACTCCCGCGGCAGCCTCGCCCGGTTTGATCGTGTCGGAATTGTAAACGCACGCCGCGCCATCAGCGAGGAGGCTGAGATGGCGGTTCATCGTGTCCTGGTTTAAGGGAATCAACAGGTCGATGCGGTCGCCCATATTCGTGACTCTCTTCGGGCCGATGCGTATCGTCAGAAAAGTGTGGCCACCACGAATTATCGACTGGTAGGCGTTGTATGCATTCAGGTGTAATCCACGGCGGCTAAAGATCTTTGCAAAGATGTCGCCAGGCGTAGCCACACCCTGTCCTGCCGCGCCTCCGATTCCGATGGCAAAGGTCTGCTTCATAACGACCTCCCTAGCCGGGATACGCTCCCGTAATGTAGCCTTCCAGTTCCTGAATCGTCTGAGCCTGACCCGTAATAATCCACTTAACGAGATCGCCAATCGACACTACGCCGATTACGATGTCATCCTCCAATACCGGAAGGTGACGAAAACGATGTTTGGTCATGAGCGCCATGCACTCATCCACGGTATTACGCGGGTTCACGAAGACAACAGGGCTGGTCATAATGGCGCTGACCGGAGTCTCTTTCGACGAATGCCCCTTCAGGATTACTTTTCGAGCATAATCGCGCTCGGAGACAATGCCGACGAGCCGATTCTCGGAAATCACCAGCATGGCACCGACGCTGTACTCGGCCATCTTCTCAATCGCCTCATAGACCGACTGATTAGGCTCGACCGAGAGAACGCGATTCTCGTCCTTACTTTTCAGAAGCAACCCGATCGTGTCGGAATATTTCATTGCTGTTCTTTTTGTGCGACCTCTTACATGCCGGTCCGCCAATCTTAGTCCCGAGGCCGCGCAATTTGACCTCGTCCATGACGCCCTTGGTCTCGGATTCGGTGAATGGTCCTACTTGGACGCGGTGTGCAAAGGGTTCTGAGTGATTCCGGAGGAGACGCAACCCTTAGATAGAAAATGGCGCGACGACAGATCTGAACACTTACGTGCGGCTGGATTGGGCGATTCGCGGCGAGTGACACGACATCCCCCCAGCTGCCCGAGAACCGCACGTGGAGATGCCACTCAACACTTCGGCATGCCCACAAGAAACGTTCACCAGTTCCCGAGTTGCCTGAGAGTTAATGTACGATAAAGCCGCGACTCAGTGGCGAATGAGCAAATAAAGGGGAATGCTACACCAATCCGTGCCTTCAGACTAGCGCAATGGAGCCATAGGTACTGCCTGAAATCTGCGTCAAATTTCAGACACCACACGACCAGGCCATCGAGCCTGATTTTCAAGCAAGTGCCTGCCGCAGATACCCCGCCACTTCGGTGACGAACCGATGCACCGATACTTCTGCGATGCGGTGGCCGACTATCGCATTCATGGTCTTGCCCACAGTGCCGAATGGAGGCTCGTAAACGCCGGAGAAATCCAATTGCGTTTCTGTCGATGTCAGCGGATACACCACGAGCTCGCCATTCATGAGCGGAAACAACCGTGGAGCCATCAAAGCCCCCCATTCCAGGACCAACTTCGTACTGGGCGTTGAAATTGAATCAGTGGGGCTTTCCTCGATACTTTTTACTGCAATCTTGATATCGGTCTTTACACCAATTCCACCAAAATCGACATGCAGTTCGGCGGCGACCGTTTGTGCCTTCGACGCAGCAGTCTTCGTAGCGGATTGGAACACGATGAGAGCGTTTTGCTTTAATACATCGCGGACGCGCACATAGGAATGGTTTACGTAGTCGTAGCAGCGGATCTCGCAGCCTTTGTTTCCCAATGTGGCTCCGACGAATTGCACCAGAGATCGAACCTTCGGTCACGCAACTTTAGCACAGCACCACTGTATTCAGGAGCTGCTTGCAGGCGCTCGAATCACATTAGTTGTCTCGTTTACTGCAAGACGGTTTATGGCACACGTTTCTAACCCAATGACAACGATTTTACTTGTATGATGGCTACCGCCTTCAGCCACAGATCGGCGTGGGCTGGACCGCAAGCGAGGACTCGGCCCGAACAGGGGAGGCCCGATGTCTCAGATCGATGTCCCGATATCGCGCTCCGGTTTCGGACAAACGCAGCGCTCAGACAACTGGTGGATACAGCCCCTAGCGGTATTTCTCGGGCTGTCGGCCTTTATTGTTTATGCGACGTGGGCGGCCTTCCAAGGGCAACACTTCAGGTTTGGACCCTATCTCTCACCTTTTTATTCGCCGGAACTGTTCGGTAACCCCAATCAGGGTTGGTTTGGTGCAAAGCCCGACTGGATGCCAGCGTGGGTTACAGCAGCAATGCTCATCCTGTGGGCGCCTGGCGGTTTTCGCGTGACCTGCTACTACTACCGCGGCGCATATTACAAGGCTTTTTGGGCGGACCCGCCTTCGTGCACGGTAAGCGAGCCGCGAACAAAATATCTCGGTGAACGATCCTTTCCTTTGATCGTGCAAAATATACACCGGTACTTTCTTTATCTTGCCCTTGTGTTCCTTGTCATTCTCGCGCGCGATGTGTGGAATGCATTTTGGTTTGACGGACGGTTCGGCGTAGGCTTCGGCACTCTCGTTCTGTTAACGAATCTGGCATTACTCACTTGCTATACCTTCAGTTGCCACTCGCTTCGTCATCTGGTCGGTGGGTTTCGGGATCGGTTGTCTGGCACTCCGGCCCGCAGACGCGTCTACGACTGTGTCAGTTGCCTGAACCGGCGTCACATGCTGTTTGCATGGTTCAGCCTTTTCATGGTGGCATTTGCCGATCTTTATGTGCGTTTGTGCTCGATGGGTGTGTGGCGGGATTGGAGGATTGTTTAGTGGCCGAATACGTTACCCACGAGCACGACGTTCTCATCATTGGTGCGGGGGGCGCCGGCCTGCGCGCTGCAGTCGAGGCCTCGGCCGGCGGGGTTAGAGTTGCGGTCATTTCGAAATCTCTTCTTGGTAAAGCTCACACCGTAATGGCAGAAGGTGGCATAGCCGCAGCGATGGGAAATGTGGACGATCGGGATAACTGGCGCGTTCACTTTGCCGACACCATGCGCGGCGGCCAGTACCTGAGCAATTGCCGAATGGCGGAACTGCATGCCAAAGAAGCACCGGCACGGGTTCGCGAATTGGAAGCGTGGGGCGCACTTTTCGATCGCACCCATGACGGCCGCATACTGCAGCGCAATTTTGGCGGGCATCGGTATCCACGGCTGGCACACGTTGGTGACCGGACTGGACTGGAGATGATCCGCACGTTGCAAGACCATGGAATTCATCTTGGTTTAGACGTTTTCATGGAACACACAATTGTCAGATTGCTGAAAGACGGCGAACGCATCGCGGGCGCGTTTGGATACGACCGTGAGCGGGGACGGTTTCACCTGTTCCGCGCCAAAGCGGTCGTGTTAGCCACGGGGGGAATTGGAAGGGCTTACAAAATCAGCAGTAACAGCTGGGAATATACGGGTGACGGTCATTCGCTCGCCTACCACGCTGGCGCCGCGTTGATGGACATGGAATTTGTGCAGTTCCATCCGACGGGAATGATATGGCCGCCGAGTGTGCGCGGCATTCTGGTCACCGAGGGCGTGCGGGGCGAGGGTGGAGTGCTTCGGAACAGAAACGGCGAGAGATTCATGTTCAAGGACATTCCTCCGCTCTACTTGAACCAGACTGCCAATTCAGAGGAGGAAGGCTGGCGGTATACCCAAGGCGACAAGGACGCGAAGCGACCTCCGGAACTGCTGACACGCGATCACGTTGCCCGCTGCATCCGCCGCGAGGTACGTGAAGGGCGCGGTAGCCCTCACGGTGGTGTATTCCTCGACATCGCATGGATCAGCCAGAAGATTCCGAACGCTGCAGAACACATAAAGAACAAGCTGCCCAGCATGTATCACCAGTTCAAACAGCTTGCCGATATCGACATCACGCAAGAGCCGATGGAAGTCGGCCCTACGACGCACTACATGATGGGAGGGGTCTGCGTTGATCCTGATTCCCAAATGTCAGAGGTTCCAGGATTGTTTGCGGCGGGAGAGTGCGCTGCAGGTTTGCACGGAGCCAACCGGCTTGGTGGGAACTCTCTTTCCGATTTATTGGTTTTCGGCCAGCGTGCAGGAGAATACGCGGCAGCGTTCGCCAAAGAAAACTCACTGGGGAGGGTCGATATTGACGATCTCAGAACTGCGGAAAACTGGGCGCTTGAGCCATTCGAGCGTAAAGGCTCTGAAAATCCGTACGCCCTGCAACATAAGTTGCAAGGGGTAATGCAGGACCTGGTGGGGATCGTCCGGCAAGAGGAAGAAATGTTGCAGGCCCTCGACCGTATTAGGCAATTGAGATCTGCGACTGAGCGGGTCAGCGTCGACGGAAATCGAGAATACAACGCGAGCTGGCATACCGCGCTCGATCTTTACCATCTTCTGACGGTTTCGGAAATTGTGACTCGCGCCGCTCTGGAGCGGAGGGAGAGTCGCGGTGCTCACTTCCGCGATGATTTTCCAGAGAAGGACAAAGTGTTTGGCACCCTCAACATTGTCGTGCAAAAAGGCGCCGATGGTGCAATACAGTTCGCACGCAAACCTATACCGCCCATGCCACATGAGTTGCAGCAAATCATAGAGGAGATGAAGTAATGGCAACGGCCACGTTTCGGATATGGCGCGGAGAAAAGGGCCAGGGACAATTTAAGGACTATACGGCTGAGGTTGCGGCCGGAATGGTGGTCCTCGACGTCGTCCATCAGATACAGGCGGAACAGGCTGGCGACCTCGCTGTTCGTTGGAATTGCAAGGCGGGGAAATGCGGCTCTTGTTCCGCCGAGATAAATGGGATGCCGAAGCTGATGTGCATGACCAGGTTGAACACCCTCGCGCTGGACAAACCGGTTACGGTCGAGCCAATGAAGGCGTTTCCGCACGTGAAAGATCTCGTCACCGACGTATCGTGGAATTACGAAGTTAAGCAACGCATCCCGAAATTCAAGGCGCGGCCTCCCGACGCTCCCGATGGCACCTGGCGCATCGCCCAGGAGGACGTTGAAAGGGTGCAGGAATTTCGCAAGTGCATCGAATGCTATCTGTGTCAGGACGTTTGCCACGTGTTGCGCGAGCACCACATGCAGGGACAGTTCATTGGCCCACGATTCCTTGTTTATACGGCCGCTCTGGAAATGCACCCCTTGGACGTGGGCGACCGGCTTCAAGACCTCAGAACGCAATTCGGCATCGGATTGTGCAATATCACCAAGTGTTGTACGAAGGTATGCCCCGAAGGCATCACGATCACCGACAACGCAATCATCCCCCTCAAGGAACGCGTTGTCGATCGCTTCTTCGACCCGTTGTCGAAACTATTCCGGATCTTCGGCAACAGGAAAACATAGGAGAGATCCTTATGCATTTCGAGCTGAAATCAATTTCCGTGCAGGGCATTCCCGAAGCGCTTGCGAAAGTGGAGCGCTACCGACTCTTAAATGAGCCGACTCTCGCTGAAAGCATTTGCCTCGATATCTTAGCGATTGTTCCTGACCACCAACAGGCGCTGATCTCGCTCCTTCTAGCAAGAACGGATCAATTTCCATTACAAATACCCGCGAATCAAGCTCAGGAGATTTTGCCTCGAATCAAGGGTGATTACGAGCAAGCCTACTATGCTGGCATCATCTGGGAGCGAGTGGGACATACGCGGGTTCGTCAGGGCGGCACAGGAGGCGGTTCATCCGCGTATCATGCCCTGCGAGAGGCGATGACTCATTATGAGAGAGCCATCAATTTGGCTTCGCCTGGAAACGATGATGCCGTTTTGCGCTGGAACACCTGTGCACGTGTGATTATGCAAGATTCGGCGGTCCGTCCATTGCCCGATGAGGATGCCGCACAGGTGTGGGAGCGAGACGAGGCCGGCTCGAAGATCGCCGATGCCTGAGTGCCAGTACGGAGAGTTTGGTGGCCGATTGATCCGCAGTAGAGTCAGAAGACCATGCGGTCCCGAAATTACTCGTCTGGCCAGGCACGTGGTCCTCTCGCGCGCCCGAAGGGGTTCGAAATAATCGCAGATATGCTCTGATTATTTGGCCTCGCTACTGCGACTCTAAATGTCCGGCGGTCTCTTAAGACTATATGTCTCATTCTGGCCTTTTGGACCTTTCACCGCCCAGAGGTCGCCCGCGGCTGCCCAGGATTAATGTCGAACTCCGGATGAGGTAAACCCATCATCCACTTGTCGAACCAACCGACGATGTATTCCAGACGTTCGGCGCGATGCCAGGGCTCGCCCGAACGCGACAGTTCGTGCGTTTCGCGTGGAAAGACGACCATCGCCGTTGGACGTTTCATGTACTTCAACGCACGGAACAACTGTTCGCCGCCGGAGTCTTGGGGCGTCCGGTAGTCGGATTCCCCAAGCACAAACAGCGCCGGAGTATGGATGTTCTTCACGAAGGTGATCGCGGAGCGGTTGTTATAGTCCTGCGCATCTTCGAAAGGCGGCGCCTTAAACCAATTGGGCTGGAACAACGTGAAATCGGCGGTGTACCACCATGAGGCCCAGTTGGAAATGTCGCGTTGCGAGACCGCAGCCGCGAAGCGGTCCGTGTGCGCAATGGTCCAGTCGGTGAGGACGCCACCACCGCTGCCGCCCGTTACGCCGAGTTTCTTCTGATCGACGTAGCCCCGTTTGAGGATTTCGTCCACTCCGACCATCAGATCTCGATAGTCGTCCCCGGGATAGTGGTACTGAATGATGTTGCCGAACTCTTGTCCGTAACTGGTCGAGCCTCGCGGGTTGATGTAGAGGACTACGTAGCCTTTGGCGGCCATCCATTGAAATTCGTGATCGAAGACCCATCCGTAGGCAGCGTGTGGGCCGCCGTGAATGTTCAGGATCAGCGGATACTTCTTCTGTTGATCGAAGTCGGGCGGCTTCTGAATCCATCCTTGAATATTCCTTCCGTCGAAGCTCGAGTAACTGAATTCCTCGGGTTCGGTCAGATTCAGTTGCGACCAGAGCTTTCGGTTGAAGTCGGTAACAGCAGTCTGAGTTCCGTCCGCCGAAACAGCGAAAAGGTCCCCAATCATCACGGGCGAGGAGATCAGGGCGACAATACTGCTGGCATCCGCGTTCACCGAAAACTCGAGCACCGCCTGATCGCCGCGTGTAATTTCAGTGACGTTAGGGCTTCGCGTGTCGACGCGTACGAGGTTCGTATGTCCCTGCTTCGAAACGATGTTGAACAGCCAGCGGCCGTCCGGAGACCAGTAGAGTTTCCGCCCGCCTCCGCCGCGCGGTGCGGCATTGTCGCCGAAAACGGAGTCACCCACGTCGTAGTCGTAATCAGCCGTCAGGTTTTGCGGCCTGGCACCAGGCGCCACGTCCATCACCCAGAGGTCAGGTTGTGAATAGGAACGGATGGGCTGCGCGACAGAACCATGAAAGGCCAACCTCCGACCATCTGGACTGAGGACCAGATCACCGATATGCATAGGAATGGTGACCAGCTTCTCAGCATCCCCACCCGCCGCCGGCACCGAGTAAACATCTGCGCTCGGGAGTTCATAGTAAGGTTCGTCGATGCGCTGCGTGACGAAGTAAATGCGTGCGCCATCATGGCTCCAGACGAGCTGCCCCTCATCGTAGTTTCCACTCGTAAGCTGCATGGGTTTGGGAAGGTCATCGGAAGCTGCCGGTACGTCGAGTACCCACAGATGGTTATGGCGCTTCGGATCAAGATAGCCTTCATCGTTGCTTCGATAGACAGCACGACTGATGACGTGTACGTCGGATTCGTGCTCGATCTCCGGCTGAGTGTCACCGCTTTTCGCGGCACTCTTTTTGCGCTGAGCCTTCTGGATGTCCTCCTGCGTGGTGGTGCTCATGAAGGCGATCCCCTTGCCGTCAGGCGACCAGACCGGATTCGATGCGCCTTTTGGCAAATCGGTAATCATCCGGGCCTCTCCTCCTCCAAGTGAGAGTATGGCGAGCTGACCGGGCTTCGGCTTACCGGTCTCATCTTTGTCGCCACCCCGAACGAACACAAGTTGCGTTCCGTCGGGCGACCATCGTGGCTGCGCGTCGTGCTTTCCACCGGTCATCCGTACAGGAGGCTGCTTTCCATCTGTCGCAGCAATCCAGATCGACGTCTCGTAACCCGTACGCTTCTCGTCACAATTGACGCGCGTAAATACCACACTTGCTCCGTTGGGTGACACCTGAGGGTTGGCAACCCAAACAAAGTCGAAGAGATCTTTCTCCGTCAACATTCGCTTTTTCGAACCGGTCGTCTGAGTGGACTCCTGTGCTGCCAGAGATGCAACAATCACGAGAATCACAAGCGAGAGTCGAGTCTTCATGCGCATCCTCGAGGCCGCTGTGTCGCGGCGAAGCGGCGAGTGTATTCTTTTCGTGTGCACGTAAGCCATCGCTTTCGGAATAACCACCGCGGCCGTGGTCAACCCGGCGATCACATCCGGCCACAACGATTCCTTGCGGTACGAAACCAGCCAATCAGGTATACCGAAATACGCGTGAGGCGTAGTGGATGCGCTTGCCAAAATAGGGCCACGTCTCATATTCGAGAACAGTTTCATACGTCCGCTTGCCGATCACGATCGTATCCACGCTCGACATGAA
>Ga0126371_10004884_pt1 | contig 11864 bp, 6 predicted proteins | sample PanSoiMetaPlot_4_FD_110145 | JGI IMG/M metagenome (GOLD analysis project Ga0126371, IMG submission 110145) | Tropical forest soil microbial communities from Panama - MetaG Plot_4 | ecosystem: Environmental > Terrestrial > Soil > Tropical forest > Bulk soil | place: Panama | collected 2016-02-17
ACCTGGCGGCCAGGTCGACGGTGTGCTCAGTGAATATCGCGTGTTCCCACAACACGCCCTACTGCATACTCCGGCGCATCTGTCCGATCCAGCCGCCGCGGCGTTGGCTTGCGCTGGCCTCACCGCATGGAGTGCGGTCGTCAAGTTTGGCGGTCTGAGCCCCGGCGACACCGTCCTCACCCAAGGAACCGGCGGCGTATCCCTATTTGCCTTGCAATTTGCTCAACTCCTTGGCGCTCGCGTTATCTCAACTTCTTCAAACGATCAAAAGATTGCGAAATTGCGGAATCTTGGAGCTGACACAACAATTAATTATACAACAACCTCGAATTGGGGCAGCCAAGTCCGCGCCCTTACGGCGGGTCGCGGCGTCGATTTGGTGGTTGAAGTGGGGGGCGCTGGAACGCTCAACGAATCGATCCGAGCGACACGCGTGGGCGGCACTATTGCCATGATTGGCGTACTCGCTGACCCTGGAAGCGATTTGCGACTCCCAATTGTCGTAATGCAACAACTAAGGCTCCAGGGCGTTACGGTCGGCTCGCTCGAAGATTTCCAAATGATGGTCGATGCGATCACCCTTCACCGGCTGCAGCCGGTGATCGATAAGGTTTTCCCCTTCGAACAAGCGCCGGAGGCCTTCGCCTATATGGCCAGCCGCAAGCATTTTGGCAAAGTCGCCATAGTGTTCGGCACCTAACGCGCGCGCAGAGAGCAAACGCTTCAAAGCTTGGTCGCGCTTCGTCTAGGGAGTCGGATTGGTCTTCTCTGGTGCTCGGTTCTCCGGCTTTTTGATCGTAATGGTGATTTTTTTGGAAACAAGAGGTGGATTGAAAAGCTGATGTTTTCCGTCACCTAGCACCAGCTGCAGCGTGTGCTTGCCGGGCGGCAGGTCCAACAGGGCTTCCGTCTGCCCTGCCCCGAAATGAAGATGCTTTTTGTCATGCGGGATTGGCTCGTTTGGACTGAGTGGCTCATCCACGTCAATTAACAGATGATGATGACCACTGTTGGGAAAATCGTCGCCCGCGTGGGTAACCCCCATGTTGCGCAGGCCGAAGCGGCACCAGAACGCCCCCTTAATGGTCGCCCCGTCGGCAGGGGAGATAATATACAGAAGGGCCCCCTTGGGCGGCGCGGCCTGCGGATATGCTGTGTCCGAAAGGCCGACCAGCAGCACGGACAACATGACCAACCGAACGATCTGCACGATGTTTCCGTCCTCTCTATAGTGAGCGAGCGATACGGAATCCATGTGTCGGATACCGGACGTCCGTGTCGTAGTGATCACGGCTCGCAGGCCGAACATAACTCGGATCATTCTTCCATGACCCGGACCGAACGACGTGGGAAAGGCAACTATCCTCAGTCCACGGTGAACCATCGACCGGTGCGCCCTGATAGCCGTTGTGCCAGCAATCCTCGACCCACTGATCGACATCACCGCCCATATCGTAAAGACCAAAGGGATTTGGCTTGAGGCTACCAACCTTGAGCGGTTGTGTGGAATCGTAGGTGTCGACGCACCCCTTACAATCCGCCATACCTTCTTGGAGCTGGTCCCCCCACCAATAGTTCGTATCGGTGCCCGCTCGGGCAGCGTACTCCCACTCTGCCTCACTGGGTAACCGGAAGCTCTTTTGCGTAATCTGAGAAAGCCATGTTAGAAACTGTTGGGTATCGCTCCAGCTCAGATTTGTTACGGGAGCATCGTCGTCGCCGCTAGGAACGTACTGGCACATCTTGGCGGCAACGCACTCGTTCCACTCGCGAATGGTGATTGGAAATTTGCTTATCTCGAAGGGTTTGATTGCTACTCGGTGGACTGGCGTCTCCGACTCATCGGTACTACTCCCCATCGTAAACGTTCCACTAGGAAGCGACACCATTTCCGGCGTAGTGACTGGCTTGATCGGCGGCGGTTCCGGTATGGTCGCCGGGGCCTGCGATGACGACGCTTCCACCGCCGCCGGTGAGGTCGCTTCCGGTTTTGAGTCCGAAGCGACGGTCACGACAACCGATTGAGCCGATTGTCGCATGAACAAATACCAAACAATGCTGATTACGATCGCTATTGCAATCACACCGAAACCGATAGCTGTAATCGGCTTGGGCATTTTTCTCCCTATGCTCCCCTCCGCGCGGAACCGTCGACGCTCGGCCTCATCCGCAGCTTCGCGGAATGCACCAGCCAATTTCGTTTGGCCATAGCCGTCCCACAATTCCGCCTGCCGACGCGCCTGATTAGGAGAGAAAAATTGCCCACTATCGCCGGGGGTGCGGCAGACAACGCGCCAGCCTCCTTGGTGGACGGACGGTTCGACTTCGGCGCTCTCGAATTTTTCAGTGAGCGACTGTTTTAGAGCGCTGCACATCAACAAAAGCAGCTTTCCGTCGTCGGATCGCCTGCGTGCTCGAATCTCCGGACACTCCGCTTGTTCTTCGAAATCGCGAAAACAGGGCGGATGCAGATTGCTTACGGCGACGAGCACCGTCCGGTGACATCCTGCGCACTTTACCGGATGTGATTCGGAGACCATCGATGCTCCTACGGCAATTTGCTGAATTTCTTAATGTCTCGACAGGGCGCTTTGCACGCAGAGTTTATTCGATTCCTGACGCACGATGGTTTGGCGCTCGGACCCCGATTTACCTCGCAATCAAGTCAACACCACCTTCGCTTTGAACGGCCTTACTGACCCCACTGGCCAAATGCCCGGGCGAATGCCTGCTCGCCAGCCGTTCCCTTCTCGATCGCCAAGATCGCTCGATTTCCATTGCTGTAGAGGAACATGATATCAAACCAAGAATCCTCCTTGAGAAGCTTCAAATTGCGCTGCATATCGGCTTGAGCGGGGGACAACGTAACGAGAAAATAGCCGGGTGTGAGCCTTAGGGCCTGGCTAGCAAGCAGAGTCCCGCGGACCTTCTCGGATGGTTTTAGCGCTAGCCCCTGCACCTTGGATATTTCGCCGTGGGGGGGATCGGAAGGCACATTGAACCGGAGTTCGAACACATGCGTTGCGGACACCGTCTGGTCAGTATTGCGCCGGAATGCCATCGCGACCGACATTTGGCGCTGCGGGATCTCGAGATCAGCCTTAACCACGATTTCGGGTGCTAGATCTCCCGTCGACGAGGTGGAGTCCGCCTGCCACGTCACCGTACCGGAGTATTGCTTACCGTTCGGATCAGACGGGTCCTCCTCGTAGAGCACAGCCGGCTGCGTAACCAACGGCACCGGCGCGGCCACGCTGCCTTTGACCTGGTCGCTGGTGGGGGCTTGCGGCACGCTTTGCGCGATCCGATCAGAAATCTTCGCTGACGCCGACGTCGTATTCGGCGGCGATGGCACAGCTGGGCTCGCGACCTCCGAACCGGTATTCGGACCGAAGAGGCCATAGACCGTGACTGCTAGAGCAATGAACATCGACAACGCCGCAATGATCGAGACCGTCCCAAGGGTCGCGGCAAGCCCATTAACGGACCGCCGGGGCTGCGGGGCATCCTCATGCACCGGGTCGTGCGACGCGACTTGCGTCGCTATGTCGACCTCGTCGTCGCGACGGATCGCCGCGTTTGCGGTACGCCCGGGTCTAGCTGGACCGGCGGTCGGCTCCTCACGTTTCTCGCCGGAATCGTCGCGGTCCCCGAAACCTTCGTCACTCGGCGTCAGGTGGGGCTTGGGCCGAGACTCGGCGCCACCGAGCAATCGCGAATAGCGTCGTCGCGTCGCCGGTTCGAGCTTGCGAGCCGTACTGACAGCCACGTCGGCTGAACCGCTGGCCTGGCCTCCCGTGCCGTTCCCAAAAGTGTCACCCAGCCCTAACTCGGGGCTTCCGAGCGTCGCGGCCGGCTTCAGGAACTGCAAGTGAGCCGCTTCCGGCTCGATGGCGGCCGGGGTCAATGTTCGGGCGTTCGCGGCGTTGCTAACGACAAACTGCGCGTCGTGTCGCAAACTCTTTGATGCCGTCTGGATGGCCCCGCCGGCCGCGAGGATATCACCAATCGCCGGCTCGGGTTGCTTGCTTGTTGGAGCATGACGGACATGATTGGGCTCGCCAGGGCGCGCAGGTAAGCGCGATGAACCCTCAACACTCATAAGCTTGCAGGGAAACAGCAGCTTGGTGAGGTCATAGAGTGATGAGCCTGGCAATAGGAACGGCCGAATGGTCTTAGGGACGGAACGCAGAAAACGCTTCTCAAGCTGTTCAATCGTCGCGCTCTCGAAGCTCGTTGGGGTCGAGCTTGCCCCCTCGTCGCCGACAGCCAGAACCTTTCGACCACGCAGCAATGCCGTCAGATCTCGCGCGTCGCAGTGCGAGGCCTCCTGGATGACCACCAAGTCAAACGCTCCGATCGCCTGGTCTGCAAGCTGTTCGGAAAGCTGCGAACTTGGCATGATCCAGCAGGGAATACCCTGGCAGCAACCTTCAAGCGTCTCTGGTGCTAAACTTCGGCTCCCAATCGCATCACGTGCGGAGAGTCCGGTTTTTTGCAACGTGATCACGAAGTCGGTCAGCGCCTGCTTGATCGGCGCCGTCATCACCCGCGCCAGGGCCAGCTGCGTGCGTGCCGCCACGATTGCTTCGGACAATTGGCGAAGTCTGGCCTCGAAGTTCTGGCGTTGATCTCCCAGCATCCGTAGCCGTGGCAGTTGGCCGGCCTCCTCCAGCTGAAGCGAGAGCACCGCCCAGTTCCACGCCGCCGCCCAGTCCGTCGGGAGTACCGGGTCGTCGATTGTGGCATTCGCCGGTTGGGTTCGAATCCGTTGGGCCCAACGTGGCGCGCCCGCTTGCGCGATCAGTTCGCTTACGGCGCTAATAAGTCCGAAATCGTCGCGGCGAGCATGAACTGCCTCAACTTGCTCGCGGACTTTGATCCAATCGGAGCGGAGCTGATCGGCGGTAAGGTGATCCTTGCCAATTGGCGCCAAGACTTCGTTTCGGACCGAGGCCGTCAACACCCCAGATCCAGAAAACAGTCGGTTGAGCCGAGCGAGTTCGCCACGCGCCGCTTCGAGCCTCGTCGTGGCAGTCTTGATCGCCTTCCCAAGAGGATGAAGTCTTTGACCATCTGCGAGCATCGCCTCGATTTCGGCGCGCGACATGGCCAGCATCGAGCTCGCCACTCTGGTGACAGTTCGCTTGGCGATAATCGGCGCCACCACAGCGACTTCGACGCAGGTTTCGACGCGCTGCAAATTGAGAATTGTCTGCGGAAATTCCCCCTCGACAGAAGCGCAGCCCAGCTCTGCAGCCAGCGACATCCAACGCGCATTGAGCCCGTGAATTTCTCGTCGCCACATCAGGTAGTCATGAACATGGGCCCAATCATCGGAACCTGACGGTGCGATACCGCCGACCGTTATGGCAGCAAGGACCGACTTGAGATTGGCCTTCCCCAGGGCGCGCAGTTTGGACATCGGCCTGCGGTTTGCCAATCCGTCAACCGCGGCGACCAACCGGTTATTGAGGAACGCATCTACCGGGGCATCTACCGGACGCGCTAAGAACGCGACGCGTCGAGCCAACTGAGATGAGACATCCCTCGCCAAATCAACAATCAACGCAACATTGACTATGGCCCCTCCTCGACGCTCGCTCAGCCAAGACAAAGGTGCAATCCAGGGCTCATCAGCCAGCAAGCGAAAGCCGGCACTGAGCGCCTCAAGATCGGCCGCGAGGTTGTTGGCGTCGTCGACACCCAACGTCGCAATAACACGGTGAGCAAATTGCTCCTCGCTCGATTCGAGTGACGGCGCCTCGGCTTCCCGGAGATCGGCGTGAAGACGCACGAGCGCCTCAGGATGGGGAAGGTCGGCAAGCGCCGGAAGTTGCGCATCGATATGTGAGAGTTGCTGCTCCACGCGGACCCGCGCGTCGCGGACAGCGTCGACAGCCGCGACCGATAGGGCGGTCTCGCTCAGCAAGCGCTCCGGCCGATCGTCAAACCAGGCATACGGATCCGGTTCGGCAATGAGCTTCTTGGCAACATCCAGCGGCACATCGACAAATCCCGGAAGTCGTCGAAGATTGACTCGCGCAATGCTTGCGACTTCATCATCAATGTCGTCGATCCGCCGGCGCGTGGCAGCAGCATCGCGCTCTAATTCGTCAATCAGCGCCGCCTGATCCGGAGGCCGCAGCGTTTCCGCAATCGCTTGTAGTCGGCCGATGGCAATCGTAATTTGCCGTGCTCTCTCCTTGTCGCTGTCGGCCGGCCCGATGGCAAGATCACGGATGGCCAATGGAAGCCGCTGCCGCAACCCGGAAAGCAGCGTTGCCTCCCGGGACACCACGAGCACGCGTTGACCGAGCGCAAGATAGTGGCAAATCACGTTGGTGATGACGGGAAGCGTCTCGGTGCAAGAGCCCGTCTGAATCGTCACCCCTTCGGCCTTCTCCAGGCTTCGGACGACTTCGATTTGATCAATGTCATACGCTAATGGAAAAAACAGCTCGCTATGGTTTGCCAGGTTCTCTTCCGGAGCTGGCATTAGGTCGATTGGGCGACCGATGACACTGGGTAGAGCTTTGTGCCCACGGTCTCGTTCATCTTCATGCGGGCCCAGAGCGAGAACCCGGGCCACCCCCGTCACCGCTCGCTCTTTCCACGGCGTGCGATCGATCGCATCTTTCAGGCGTTCAATATCGCGCAACACCAAGCGATTGGATCGTGGCCGCGGAAAGATCATCCAGCGATCGGAAACAATCGGCTTCGGGTTGATTTCAAATAGTTGTTGTTCTGTTTCAGGCGCGCCGCTCGTAGGCGCATCGACGCTCTGAACGTCCAATTGCAAGCCGATCTGGTCAAGAAGCGGCTCAAAGCTGCCTCGTACAAATGGCGAAATTTCGCTGTTACACTCCGGCGGAATTTGCGGGCCTGCCGCGTCCGCCGAATGCAAGGGGGTCGGTATTGATGCAAGCGCGTTTAGCTCGACTCCTGCAACCAGGCGTGGGCGGATTCTAATCTCGCCGTTCTGGCTCTCGATGACCTCAATTTCGACCAAGCGTTCGAGGATCGGCTGCTCACTCTCCTGGCTTCGTAGAATGCCGATACCCCACACAAGCTCGACCGGCCGATCCGCGTCGGCAGTTTGTATGAGCGCGACGATGTCCAGCAGCCGCTGATAGATTGCCATGGTCTTTCGACGTGGCCGTTCGGGTTCCGCCCAAGAAGCCCATGATTCTTCGATAAATCGTTCCGACCTGCGGGCGACGTCTGGATGATCGGCGAGTCGCAACCGCACATGCCAGACGCCGCCAGCACTCTCGGACCCTGCTACCGCCGGCGCGCAATCTTGCGTCCGAGCGCGCCCAGCCGCGACCAAACGCTCTTTCTCGGCACTCCCGACCGTGACTAGGATGCTGTCTCGCACTTGCGGTTTTTGTTCCGGGTCGCGAGACACATCGATCCAGTTGCCAAGATCCGCGTCAGGTTCTGGTGGACTAAGATCCGTGAGCCGCTCCACGGCCAACCACACCGCGCCATCCTCGTCGCGCGTGTTGCGGGTGATCCCTGGAAGTCCCTCGAATTCACTTTGATGCAGAACAAAACGTCGATCGTCGGGGAACCGGCCGTTCACCTGGCCACCATCGAGCCGCACCATCTCGGCCAAATAGCGCAGAATATCTTTCAGCGGCTGCGCAATGGGATCGGGCCGAAATATCTCGTTCGTCGACGCTTGTAGCATGCAGATTTCCGACAATGGGCGGCCAATGAACGGCCAGGCAACGCCTCAGTGCAGCCTCGCGCCGGTCCCGTCCATGGCCGGCGCCTGTCACAATTCCGGCCGAATTCTTGATCGGACCAGTAGGGTGACCAATTATGGCGTTATCGCGATTGACGCCAAAATGAGCCGGCGGCGCTGCGATTGACCGCATGGTTCGCTGTGCCCCAACTCGAGAGACCAGCCCCGCGGATGCCCACTCTTGACCGCGCCGGATCAAACATAACGGGTTCCGCCAGGGAAGACGCCATAACAATTTGTACGGGTGAAGCGGGTCACGATCACGCAGAACGCGGCCCCGTCGCTCGCAAAGGGTTGTCGACGGCAACGCCCGCCAAACATCGACCCTGCTATTTCAGTCTTGGTTTCCGCAAAGTCGTTTGGCGATTTCAAACACGCGTCCACGCGGCGCGCCCATGAAACATGACATGGATCTCAAGAAGGATTGAGCAACTAGTTTGATTTGCGCATTCTAATTTCGATGCGCCGCAGTTCCCGCACATCCCCCCGCTCATCCCACCGCGTCAGCCGACCGTCGGTTCCCACAAGCTGCGCACCTGACAGCGGGAGGATGCGAAAGGCACTCAGACGCGGCTCTGCGGATAGTACCTTGACCACGGCAACCGCGCGAGCAAGACCGAGACCGGCATTGTCGGCGGGCTGCAGGAGTCCGACGTCACTCGCGCCAGACATCACTGACGACAGTTGCCGATCAAGGTTGGAAAGGCCACTGGCGACCGGGCGTTCATCGGTGTGACCGATGACCTCGATCACATCGACGTCGAATGACCTGCCGATTTCCACCAGTCGGTCGACCACCGCAGTGCGCAGCTTGGCTGCAAAATCCGCAGTCAACTCGGCACTACGAGTCGCAAAGAAGTATCCGTCGGCCTCGCTCAGGTTGATGATTGGCGGCCAAGTATGGCCGTTTCGGTCGTGATCGTCTTGCCGTTTGGACGCCGACACGCTCTTCTCGACCAGGGCCGCGAGCTCTTCCGGGCTCCTCGCCGCGGGGTCGACTAGCAATTTGTCGATTGCAGAGGCGAGTGCCGCCCCGCGCGTGACCTGATCTGGATTGATCCCATTGCGGTGCAATTGCTGCATTTTGGCGAAGTACGTGCCCTCCTCCCGCAGCGCAGTTCGCGATACGCCCTGACGTTCCAACGCCTCAACGATCTCCTCGCTGTCTACCAATTTCCGCCAGAACTCGTCGATATCGCGCACAGATCCCGATTCCACCGTTCGCTCGACTAGTTCGACGAGCCGCGTGTTTCGCTTGATCGGGTCAAGCAGCGCCTGTTGGCTAGCCGCGGCCAGTTCAGCGTTCTTCAAACGCTGGATCGCGTCATCCCGCTTCGCGCGCTCAGTGGCGAGCGCAACGCCCAAAGCAATCAGCAAACAGAATACCAGAAGCAGCATAAGCTCGGCCATCGTCAAACCGAGGACCAATCCCTGGCGATAAGACGCCGTCTGACGGCCAACAGTGCCGGGCATCATTCAATGGCTTCCCATTTCGGTTTCGGCTGTCTTGCACAAATATCATCGGCGACGTCTGCCATACGCTCTGCGGCTGTTGCTAGGGTTTGCGCACTTGCTTCCATCGCTGGCAGCATGTCGCGTAGACCGTTCGACTGCGCCAGCAATTCTGCGCCCGATCTGCTGAGGACATCAGTAAAGGTGCGAATAGCCCCATCGGTTTTGTCCAGCATATGGCGCAATATTTCCGTGTGCCCCTTGGCGTCCGTTTTGAATTCGTCGAGAATCTGCGTCATCGTGATGATGATTTTAGTCGCTGCTTCCAACGCCGTTCGATTCGTCGCCGAGTTAGAGTCGAACACTTGACGAAGCGCAACGATAGATGCTGAGGAGGTCTTGGCGGCGATTTTCGCGGCTTCAAGGGCGTCCTTTGTGGCCGCGACCTGATCATCCGATTGCATCGTCAATCGACTGACGGTTTGCGCAAGCGTCTGAGCCAACGGATCAAGACGAACCTCGACGATCCGATCGGGTGTCTGCATAATTCCTAGCTTGGTCGCCACCTCGTCGAGCGCCGCCGAAATCGCAACGGCACTCTTCGACAAGCGTTCGGTTTCAACCGCCAATTGCCCGGTGGTCGCCGCGAACGCCGCGACGATGGCTTTTGTCTGCTCCCCAATCGCCTCGCCGGATCGTCGCGAAGCGGTCTCAAGGGGTCTTGCCGACTTCGACGCCACCTCCTCGACCCGTGCCACAAGCTTGGCCGCGACTTCGTCAAATGTGCTTGCAACTTGCTTGAAGGAATCAGCGGCGGCCTGTTGGGTGGCTCGTCGAAAATATCCAAATTCAACAACAGTGCTGTCGAGTTCTCGCCGCACCCGACGCGCAGCCTCGGCAAGCTCCAAACGCATGATCCGTTCGACCTCGATCGGGTCGCGACGCATTTGATTGAAGATCACTCTCAGACCGATACCGGTGATCGTTGATCCGATCGCAATGCCGAAATTCTGGACAATTTCTTCAGCAGCGCCCGTGGCTGTAAATTGATATAATGAAACTCCTAGACTCGTAAGAGTTAACAAGAACCCCATGTAGTAGAGATTGTCGCCTGACTGATCGTCTCGGAGACGCAACGGCCTAGCCAAACAAATGAGCAAAGCATAGGCAAGCATTACCGTCACTGGTACAAACGTCACATAGAACTGTGCCACGCCCTCGAGCTTGGCCACAACAATGTAGGCGCAGCCGATCGCAACGAAGAGCGTGAACACGGCCGCGCTAATACCAGGCGAATAAGCAACATCGAGCACTTTCTCGAAGCCGCGAGAGGAATGCCGCTCGACCATTCAACCCTCGCCTTGAAGTTTGCTGGCCTGCTTTAACCGCCCGTTATTGTCGCGAACCCATTCGGCCCAAAATCGAATGTGGTCCGCAGAGCTAATCGGCCTGCCCGTCAAACGCTGAACGTAGTAGATCGTCACTTCGGCCCCATGCAAATCGGTCTGTAACCTACGGTACGCACGAGAGGCCTTGTAGCGCCCGTAGGACAGATCACCCTGGTATTGAGAATACTCGGGTTCGTGTTCCAGCATGTCGGAGACGAGGATAAGTGACTTCGCAATATACTCGGCGGCGCGTCCGCTAAAGCGGTCAACCGCGATTCTCTGCACGGTCTCCATGATCGGCGACGTCTTGCCGGGTGCTGGGCGAAATCCGACGCCCAGCGCCTCTTCGAGCGGCTGACGAAATCCTTCTAGCCAACGTTTCTTGGCAAGCCGCGGGTTCGCGGTGTATTCGCTCAACCCGGAGCCATCCCCGGGATTGCATCGGCTAAAAATCCCTCGGCCTCCTGGCACCCCCGGATCTAACAACCGCACATCCAACAATCCGTAGGTGGGGAGCGCCTCCGCCATATCCAACAGCGTGGTTCTGATTTCGTGCTTGGCAATATCCGGAATGTCGTCGGTTGAATCGAGCAGGACCACGGTGACCGAGCCGGGGCCGTCGGTCGGGCAAAGCGAGGCATGATCAAGCGTGGGGGCGCGAGCGGCCGTGGCGTAGACGTAGACGCCGGCCGCAAGCAGGGCGAACGCCAGCACCATCAGCGTCGCTCCGAGCACCTGCTTGCGTAGATCGCCCGGAATCCTGCTACGCCGCCTGAGCGTCCGATCTTGCAATGGACTTCTCCTCCACAAGCTCATCAACCTCGCGATAGCTTGCGAACGCCTTCTCGAACTCATCATGAATTGCTTGAACTTGGCTGACCAGAACGGCCTGCGATTCCACAATTAAGCGCCGCAGATCCTCGCGGGCCGATGTTGTTAGCAATTCACGTTCGGTCGGAATTTTATCGAGCGAATAGGCCGAGGAGAACCGCGATGGTGGCGGAGTATTCCTCGACCTCTTGTTGGCCTCCCGATACGTCGCGAGCAGCGCATTTGTGGCGCGGTCAAGATGGGATTGATGAGCCTCAAACAATCGAACCAGGCGAGCCCGGCTCTCGAGTATCACATCGTGCTCGTTGCGCCGAATCGAGAGATCGCGATTGGCTTCCTCAAGGGCTTCGATCGCCTGATCACGAATTTCGAGAAGGGCGCCGATCAGTGCGTTTTTCCGCCTGATGTAGGCGTCATAGGCACTGGCACGGCGCCTTTCC
>Ga0126371_10004885_pt1 | contig 11864 bp, 11 predicted proteins | sample PanSoiMetaPlot_4_FD_110145 | JGI IMG/M metagenome (GOLD analysis project Ga0126371, IMG submission 110145) | Tropical forest soil microbial communities from Panama - MetaG Plot_4 | ecosystem: Environmental > Terrestrial > Soil > Tropical forest > Bulk soil | place: Panama | collected 2016-02-17
AACGCGGGATCCAGCCTCAGCAATGGCTACAACGGGGCAACGGGCCTGGGCACGCCGAACGGCTCCACGCTGCCCTTCATGTTCACGGCGACCGGGAACGTCGTCTCCGTCGTCAACCCCGGCAGCTACGACCTGCTGGTCGGCGCGCACTACGGTCTCCCGGCGATCAAGGCCTACGACAGCGCCTCCGGCCAGACCCTGAGCTACTCGGCAACCGGTCTGCCGGCCGGCCTGACGATCAACACGTCTACCGGCGCGATCTCGGGGACGGTGGCGACAGGGGTCAACGCCGTCGTCCACGTGACGGTACAGGACAGCACCCTCGCCAAGTCCACGGTCAGTTTCCGGGTCGCCGTCGTGAAGTCACTGATCACCTCGTACAAGGCCGGGACCGGCGAGGTTCACCTCGACCTCGGCGGCATGTGCCTCAACGACGCGGGCAACAGCGCCGCCAACGGTGCGGCAGTCCAGGTATGGAAGTGCAACGGGAGCGCGTCCCAGATCTGGCTCTATGCTCCGTCCGGCGCGCCAGGCGGAGTAGGGACCGTCCGGATTCACGGTAAGTGCCTGAACGTCCAGTCCCAGGGCACCGCGAATGGGTCCAAGCTCGTCTTGTACTCCTGCAACGGCCATGCCAACCAGGCATGGGCGATCGTCGGAACAGCGGGTGAGCTGTACAACCCGGTGTCCGGCAGGTGCCTGAACGATCCTGGCGGCAGCACGAAGAACGGTACCCAGCTGACGATCTGGGACTGCAACAACACGACCAGGCAGGCGTGGGTGTTGCCGGCTAGCCCGATAACCTCCGGGGTCGCCGGCAAGTGCGTGAACGACGCGGGCAACAGCGCAACCAACGGCACCGCGATCGTGAGCTGGGCCTGCAACGGGTCCGTCCAGCAGAAGTTCACCATCGGCCTGGACGGCACGATCCGGATCCACGGCAAGTGCCTGAACGTGAAGGGGCAGGGCACCACCGATGGCACGGTGGTCAACCTTTACACCTGCAGCAATCCGAGCAGCTCCAGCAGCTACTACCCGGCCCAGTACTGGGCGCTCACCGCGTACGGCACGATCGAGAACCTGAACTCAGAAAAGTGCCTGGCGATCCCGGCCAACAGCGCGAGCAACGGCCCGCAGCTGGCGATTGAGGACTGCTACGGCCAGCCAGGAGAGGTCTGGGCGGTCTCCTGACCTGCGCGGCCGGGAGCGGACCGTCCTAGAGGCGGGCCCGCTCCCGGTCGCGAGGCTCGCCGCCGGTGGCGGCCAGGTACTCGTCGATGACGCCGCACACGTCCTCGCTATCCCGCAGGATCTGGCCGGCTTCCATCCAGATGACGCGGTTGCAGCTCTGCTCGATCTCGCCGAGGTTGTGCGCGACAAGGAAGACCGTGCCGGCCTCGTCGCGCAGTTCCTTGATGCGGTTGTGGCTCTTGGTCCTGAAGAGGGCGTCGCCCGTGGCGAGCGCCTCGTCGATCATGAGGATCTCGTGGCTCTTGGCCGATGCGATCGCGAACCGCAGGCGCTGCGCCATGCCGGTTGAGTACGTGCGCATCGGCAGGTTGATGAACTGGCCGACACCGGAGAAGTCCACGATGTCCTGGAACCGCGCCTTGACCTCCTGCGGCGGCATCCCCATCGCCAGGCAGCCGAGGACCACGTTCCGTTCGCCAGTAAGGTCGTCCATCAGCGCGGCGTTGACGCCGAGCAGGGCTGCCTGCCCGGTCGTCCAGATGGCGCCCCGCTCGGCGGGTATCAGCCCGGCGATGGCGCGCAGCAGGGTCGATTTGCCCGACCCGTTCCGGCCGATGACGCCCACTACGTCCCCGTGACTGACCACGAACGAGATACCGCGGATCGCGTGCACCTCGCGGATGGACGCGCGGCGCTGCCGTTTGACCACCCGCATCAGCGAGGTGGCGGCGGTGCCTTTGTTACCTCCGGCCCCGTACACCCGGTACACCACGTGAAGGTCGTCAACCACAACGGTCGGGTCAGCCACAGCGCCACCCTGGTACATCGTCGGTACAAGCAAACGTCACGACGTTGACGTTACCCGGTCGGCAGGATGCTCGCGGCCCCAGCGCCCGGACAGCACGGACAAGTTGTCACGTAACGCGCCCGAAAAATGGCGTTCACGGTTTCACCGCGTTCGCACTGGGCATTTCCGCTCGTACCGGGTTCGTTCAGTTCACGGGCGGGGCGGGGTGTTCTATGGAGGTGGCTACGTCGGGCGCGCTACTGCTCCCCTATACAGCATCTAGCGTTGGCGTGGCACGCCGCCGCCTGATCGGTGACCTCACCGAAGCGGGCGTTTACGAAGGTACGGCCTGTGACGCCGGGCTAGTGCTTAGTGAACTTATCAGCAATGCCCTGCGGCACGCTACCCCGCTGCCCGGGCGAAAAGTCAAGGTCTTCTGGTGCCTGCGCCTGGACAACGTCGAGGTCGCGGTGAGCGACGGTGGCGGCTCCACCGTGCCCATGGTGAACACGCCATCGAACTGGTCGCTAGGCGGGCGCGGACTCGGCATCGTGGCGCGGCTTTCGCTGCGCTGGGGCGTCTGCGTGGGTGACGATCACTGGAACAGTGACCCCGCTGACGACCGCGCGCACCACGATCCGATGCCCGACGGTACGGCGAGCAGGAGTACGGCGCACGACGGTGGCGTCAGGGACGCGGACCAGGGCTGCCCGGTCCACGGCGACCCCGGAGAGACGACAGTTTGGGCGGAACTGCCCGTCCGATACGGCACTTCCGCAAGTTTGGTAATTGCATCGTCTCGGGACGCGTAATCGCGGCTGGAAGCGGTGATAACTTCCCGCGGGGGATGTCGCACGGCGAAGTTCACTTAATTAGCGAAGTGCGGCAATCGGGCGTGAAGGCATGTATCCGGGGGGATTCGTGTCCGAGTCGTACGGGGTAGACAGTGAGGTCGGACGGCTGCGAACTGTGCTGGTTCACCGGCCGGGGGCGGAACTTAGAAGAGTCACACCTCAGCGCAGATGCGGGATGCTGTTCGCTGCGCTGCCATGGGCCGAGCGCGCGCAGCAGGAACATGACGCGTTCGCCGGTGCCCTGCGAGCGCAGGGTGTCGAGGTGCTGTATTTGACCGAGCTGCTGCAGGACGCTCTGGAGTACTCGGCAGCCAGGCTGCAGGCAGTCGAGTCGGTGCTTAAGGACCCGCGGCTCGGCGAGGAGCTCCGCGGCCAGCTCAGGGCATTTCTGCATGACCTGGGCCCAGAGGAACTGGCCCAACTGCTCATCAAAGGGCTCGCCCGGGATGAGTTCCGCGGCGGACGGGGCGCGGTGTTCGGCCTGCTCGAAGCCTGGGACTACATCATCGAGCCGCTGCCCAACCTGGTGTTCGCCCGCGACTCGAGCGTCTGGATCGGGGACAACGTTGCGGTGACGAGCCCGCGAGGCAGGCGCGCCGAGGCGGAACTCGCCGCGATCGTGTTCGCCCACCATCCGATGTTCGCCGGGACCAAGTGGCTGTACGAGCCCGGCCATGAACTGATGGCGGGCGGCGACGTGCTCCTTCTCGCGCCGGGAGTGGTGGCCATCGGCACCGGCTCCCAGACGACGCCCGCCGGCATGGAGCGGCTCGCACGGCGAGTGTTCGGCAGCGGGTTTGCGCACACGGTGCTCGCGGTGCTCGTCGACCCCGCCACTGATGAATGCCTGGACGTGCTGTGCACGCTGGCTGGCCCGGACACTGTTGTGATGCGGCCAGCGGTGGCTTATTCGCTTGTCGCGCGGACGATAACCCAATCCGGGGACGGTCTGCGCCTGTCGCATCCGCAGCCGTTCCTGATGGCCGCTTCCCAGGCCATGGGGATCGACCGGCTGCGGGTGATCGAGACTGGCCTGGGCCCGGGCATGGCACGCGGCGCGGACGGCCTCGGCGGCCAGTGGGACGACGCGGGAAACCTGCTCGCGCTCGGCCCGGGCACGGTCGTTTCCTATGAGCGCAACACGCTGACCAACGCCCGGCTTGAGGCGGCTGGCATCGAAGTGATCCGGGTGCCCGGCGGCGAACTGGCCGGCTGCCGTGGCGGCCCGCGAGCCATCTGCTGTCCACTCGGCCGCGAACCGGCCAGCATGCCTGACGATCGCGAGCGCGCGGCCTGACCTCACCATCCGCTACGGAGCGTAGTTAAACAGAGTGCTGTCTGTTGCGTGGTGATACGGCTGTATACCAGCGTTAACGGAGTGTGAATTTCGCCACGTCCAAGGTTCTCACGCCTAGCGTTCGCGCTGCGTGGGGCGGTAAGGTTCCAGCCGTGGAGCTCAATGTCTCAAGTCGGTCTCAGGGAGATCACGCCATAGTGATTGCTGCCGGGGAAATCGACCTCTATACCGCTCCGCGGCTACATAGCGAGCTTGCCGCAGTGATCGCCAACTCCGCGCCGGGTACCCGCGTCATCGTGGACATGTCTGGCGTGGAGTTCTGCGATTCCACCGGCATGAACGTCCTGCTGTCGTGCCTGCGTGAGGCACGCGAGCGGGGCGGTGAGCTCGAGCTCGCCGCGCCGCGCCCGGCGGTCAAGAAGATCCTCCAGGTGACGGGGCTTGACTCGGTATTCACCATCAGTCCCGACCCTGTGGTGCTCCCGCGCAAGTAACCCTACGATCCTGCTTATGTCGCAGGTCGCCGTCGTCATTCCCGCTTACAACGAGGCAGATCGCGTCGGCGCTACGGTCACGGCAGCGGCCGGACTGAAGGGCGTCGACGTTGTCCTCGTCGTCGACGACGGCTCGCGGGACGGCACGGCGCGTGCCGCGCGCGAGGCAGGCGCTTCGGTGCTGCGGCACGCCAGGAACCGCGGCAAGGCCGCGGCGATGGAAACCGGCGCGGAAGCGGCCCGCCTGCTCGACCAGCGCGAGCAGCGAGCCCAGCCACGTGACCTGCTCTTCCTCGATGCCGATCTAGGCGCCACCGCCGCCGAAGCGGGGCCGCTTATGACCCCCGTCGCGGCGGGCACCGCGGACATGACGATCGCGGTATTCACCGAGCGGGTCAAACTCGGTGGCCACGGGTTGGTGGTCCGGCTGTCCGCGGCGGGCATCCGCCGCGCGACCGGCTGGACGCCGGTTCAGCCGTTGAACGGCCAGCGGTGCCTGTCGAGAGCCGCCTTTGACGCCGCCCGACCGCTGGCCCGCGGGTTCGGCGTCGAGACGGCCATGACCATCGACCTCAAGCGCAAGGGACTGCGGATCGCCGAGGTCGAGGTGCCGCTCGCGCACCGGGCGACAGGCACCGACCTGAGGTCGCAACTGCACCGCGCGCGCCAGTTCGCCGACGTCGCCTTGGCGCTCGCCACCCGGCTGTGACGCGGGCCTGCGCGCTGCAGGGTCGCCCGGCGATTCGTCCGGCAGCCGAGCGCCTAGGCCAAGCCGGGCTGGCCGCGATCGCTGTCAGCATCGTCGCGACCATCGCGGTGGGGGCGGCGGGCCCGTCGCTGATGGAGCCGCCGCTGCCCGGCGCCGCGGCACAACCGCCCTGGACACTGGACATGCACCCCGGCCCGTACCTTGCCGTCGGGCTCGCCGCGGCCGGCCTCGCGGCTGGCACGCTCGGCCTGGCGCTCACGCTGCGCGCGATGCGGCTGGGCTGGACGATCCGCGCCCGGTACGTGCTGCTCGCTGGGGTGATAGCGGCGGTCGTGGCAGGAACCACGGCACCGTTCGGAACATCGGATTTCCTGTCCTACGCCGCCTACGGCCGTGAGCTTGTCACCGGACATAACCCCTATCTCGTCACCCCGCAGACGCTGGCGCGACTCGGCGATCCGGTCGGGCGCGCGGTGCAGGACTGGGCCGGCACGCCGTCGGTGTACGGGGCGCTCGGCACGGGTGTGTTCGGGCTCGCGTCGCTGATCGGCGGCGCGTCCGCGCGGCTGACCGTATTCGTGCTCGACATCGTGAACGTGCTTGCGTTCGTTGGCACCGGCGTGCTGCTCGACCGGCTGGCTCGCGGGCCGGCCGGCCGACTGCGAGCGGCGGTGCTGTGGACGTGCAATCCGCTACTGCTGCAAATTCTTGTGGCAGGAGGGCATGTGGACGGACTGGCCGCCGCGTTCAGCATCGCCGGGATAGCGGTACTCGCCCCCCTAATCCCGAACGGCGCGCGATCCTCCCGCCTGCTTCCCCGTGCTCTGGCCGGCGGCGTCATCCTCGGCCTGGGCTTCGCCGTGAAACCAACGGTGCTCCTGGTGTTCGCTGGCCTGGTGATCGCCTTGATCGTTGCCAGGCTGACTCCGTATGGCGTCGACGCTCCGCGCTCCCCCCAGGCGCCGCACGCTCCGCACGCGCCGCGCGCCTTCCTCCCGCCGCGCGCGCCGCGCGCCTCCCTCCCGCCGCACCCCGCCGCTCTGGCGCCTATTTCGCGCTTGACGCTGGGGGCGCTGGTCGGTGGGTTTTGCGCTGTCGCGGTAGCTGACCTGGCGCTGATGGGGCGCGCTGGGATCGCTGAGTCGTTCCGGGCCAGCGGCATGGTCTCCGTTGGGTCGCCATGGCGTGTGGTGCGGACGCTGCTGCGGGTCAGCATGCTGTCCGAGTCGGGCGCCGATGACGTGGTGCGCGGGCTAGCCCTAGTGCTTATGGTGTGCCTCGCGGCGGGATTGCTCTGGTGGCTGCGGCGCCCGGGCGGCGTATTCGACGCGGCACCGTTGCGGACAGCAGGCGTGCTCGCGGGGGCCGCGCCGTTCGCGCTGGTGCTTGCCTGGCTGCTGACGTGGCCGTATGTGCTGCCCTGGTACGACGCGCTCGGCTGGGCGCTGCTGCCCTTGCTGCCGGCATCCGGCATCGACTTGCTGCTGCTCGCCCGGACCGCCGCGCTCGGGTTCGGGTACCTGCCTGCCCGCGTCGCGGGCATCACCATTCCGGCAGGCCTGCGCTGGATGGAGCCGGTCATCAGGTCGGCGCTGACCCCCGCCGTGCTCGCCGGTGTGGTGGTCATCCTGCTGTCAATGATGCGGTCTCCCGTGCGGTCGGTACGGCAGACGAGCCTCGCCGGAGCCGACAAAATGTGACCGGTATAGTGCTCAGGGTGAAAGTCATTGCGTTCGCTTCCGCGGTGGGAGCGCTGACTGGCATTATCGGCGTCCTGCTTGCCCTGTCTGCGCACCGGCGCGCCAAACGTGCGGTGCGCGAGTGCAACGACCTGATCCAGGGAGCCGTCGGATCGCGGGGCACCGTCGACCCGCGGGCCCTGCGAGACGTGGCGATCGTCAGGTATGACGCGCTCAACGAGATGTCCGGCCAGCTGTCGTTCTCGCTGGCCCTGCTCAACTCGGCGGGTGACGGCGTGGTGATTAGCTCGATCAATGGGCGCGCGGAAACGCGCACCTACGCGAAACCCGTCCTGGCGGGCCACGGCGAACTGGAGTTGTCTCCCGAGGAGACCCAGGCGGTGCGGACGGCGCGCCTTGGGACGGGCCTGCTGATCCCCGCTCCGGCCCCGTCCGGGCGGGGCAACCGTGCCGCGAGGCGCACCGCGGCTACGGCATTATGAGGCTATGCGTTATGCCTACCTTGGGCCGGAGGGCACGTTTACCGAGGCAGCCGTGGCGAGCCTGGCCGGCTCGCAGCGCACCGATGACGTGCAGCCGGTGCCGTACCCGTCGATCGGAGCCGCCCTGTCGGCGGTCCGGGCCGGGGAGGCGGAGCGGGCCGTGGTGCCGATGGAAAGTTCTGTCGAGGGTATCGTCACGGCGACCGTCGACGACCTTTCCGGCGGAAGCGGTCTGCTCATCCGCGCCGAGACGCGGCTGCCGATCGAGTTCGCGCTGCTGGCCAGGAAAGGAACCGGTCTGGCCGACATCAAGACCGTTGGCGGGCACCCGCAATCCGAGCCGCAGTGCCGGCGCTGGCTAGCCGACAACCTGCCCGGGTTCGAATGGGTGCCGCTCGCCTCCAACGCCGAGGCGGCTAGGCAGGTGGCCGAGGAGCACCTGGACGCGGCTCTGGCCGGAGCGTTCGCCGCGGCCAAATACGGCCTGTCCGTGGTGGCGCCCGACGTTCACGACAGGTCCAACGCGGTGACCCGGTTCGTAGTCGTCGGCCCGCAGGGTGAAATCCCGGCGCCGACCGGCGCTGACCGGACGTCGCTCGCCGCGTACTTGACAGACGACCACCCTGGCGCGCTGATGGAGATTCTCACCGAGTTCGCGGTACGCGGCATCAACTTGTCCACGATCCAGTCCCGCCCGACGGGCGACGGGCTCGGCAGCTACTTCTTCTTCATCGACTGCGAAGGTCACATCGACGACGCGCGGGTCGGCGAGGCGATGATGGGCGTGCGGCGGGTCTGCGCGGAAGTCCGCTTCCTCGGCAGCTATCCGCGAAGCGACGGGGGGCGGACGATGGTCCGCCCCGGCACGTCCGATCCGGAATTCGCCGAAGCTGCCGCGTGGCTGGCCCGGCTAAGGTACGGCCGCTGCTAGAGGTATGGGCCCGAGCCGCGTGCCGGCTGCTGCTGGTCCTGCTGCTCTGCAGGTGGCATGAGCCCAGGCGGGAGCGCCCGGCGCATTTGCTCGAGCTGCGCGCGCGCTGCCATCTGCTGCGCGAACAGCGTGGTCTGGATGCCATGGAAAAGGCCTTCGAGCCAGCCGACAAGCTGCGCCTGGGCGACGCGCAGTTCGGCTTCGCTTGGCACCTCGTCGTCGGCGAACGGGAGTGACAGCCGCTCGAGCTCGTCGACGAGCTCGGGCGCGAGGCCGTCCTCGAGTTCCTTGATGGAGCTCTGGTGGATCTCCTTGAGCCTGGCCCGGCTCTTCTCGTCAAGCGGGGCGGCACGCACTTCCTCGAGGAGCTGCCGGATCATGCTGCCGATCCGCATGACTTTGGCGGGCTGCTCGACCATTTCGGTGACGGGCCGCTCGCCTTCGGCGCCCTCGGCGTCGTCGTGGCCGCTTGCGATGGCCATGCTGTCGGGTCCGACGACGACGACAGGCGGCCGGCCCGGCTCTTGTGGGCTGATTTCGTCGCTCATTTGCCTCACGTTACCGCGTGCCTGAGGCTAGCGGGCACGCAGCAGGATCTTGCCGGTATGGGTGCTCGCGGCCATAATCCGGTGCGCCTGCGCCGCCTCGGACATGGGCAGCTCACAGTAGATGACGGGCCGGACGGCGCCTGCTTCGATGAGCGGCCAGACATGCTCGTGTACCGCTTTGACGATCGCCGCCTTCTGCTGCGCCGGCCTGGCACGGAGCGTGGTCGCCATGAACGTGCCCCGCTTCGCCATCAGCGCGCCGAGGTCAAGTTCTGCCCGCCGCCCGCCCTGCATGCCGATGCTCACGATCCGCCCGTCGGGAGCCAGGGCGTCCACATTGCGAGCCAGGTAAGCGGCGCCCATGATGTCCAGGACGACATTCGCCCCGCGGCCGTCGGTCGCCTCCCTGATCTTTTGCACGAAATCGTCGTCCCGGTAGTTGATCAGGATGTCCGCGCCGAGCTCGCGGCAGACCGCGAGCTTTTCGGCCGAGCCGGCCGTCACCGCCACGGTCGCCCCGGCGTTCTTGGCCAGCTGAATGGCCATCGTGCCGATGCCGCTCCCGCCCCCGTGTACAAGGAGTGTCTCGCCCGCGGAAAGCCGGGCGAGCTGGAAGACGTTCGAGTAGACCGTGCAGGCTGTCTCGGCGAACGCGGCTGCCTCGGTCAGGCTGACCGAGGTGGGGGCCGGAAACAGCTGGCCCGCTGGGACGGACACCTTCTCCGCGTAACCGCCGCCGCTAAGCAGCGCGCAGACTTGATCGCCGGGCTGCCACCCGGTCACACCGGGCCCAGTCGTGGCGATCGTTCCCGAGCATTCAAGCCCTGGGTACGGGGGTGCTCCCGGTGGCGGCGGATAGAAGCCCTGCCGTTGCGCAAGGTCGGCGCGGTTGACGCCGCTCGCCGTGACGTCCACAAGCACCTCGCCTGGCCCCGCTACCGGGTCTTCGACCTCGGTCCAGCGCAGCACGTCGGCGTCGCCGGGCTCAGTTATGACAACCGCATACATAACTTCCTCCCCATTGGAAACATCGTCAACTAGCGCCTGTCCACCTTTGTCACCGGGTCGGGTGTTCTGTGCAATGAGTTCATTGTCTGCCGCGAAAAGTATGGCAAGAGCAGATAGGTGGCTTACGCTCGGTACTAGGTGCGAACCCGTGCCGCGTTTCCGGTACCGGTGAGGATGGGGCGACCCTTGACACCGAATGAGCATGACGAGTCCACGGCAGCACGCGAGCCCGAGGAGCCTGCTAACGGTTTCGCGGCGGATGCGGTCCCGCCAGCCGCGGACGCGGCACACGCCGTTCCCGCCGGGGGCCGCGTCGACGAGGTTCCATTCGATGACTACCTGACCTCGGGGGCGAACCCGTTCTCTTCGGTGCATCCGCAGGGAACTGGCCTGTTCCCCCGGCTGCTTCCCCGCGAGTTCCCCGACGACGACGCGCCGTCCGGTCTGCCGGCGATGGAGCAGCTGCCAGATCCCAACACGCTGCCCGGCTACCCGGTCATGGCTGGCTATCAGTCTGCGTTCCCGCCAGTGACTTCGGCGTTCCCGCCGGCGCCCGACTACTCGACCGAGGATCCCTACCTGACGCAGCGCTCGCCCGACGCGGCCCCGCCGCTGTCCGGGGCGGGCTCGTCATGGTCGGATGTTGGCGCGGGCACGCGCCCGCAGGCGCCTCCGCTCGCTCCGGCGCCCGGATCATCTGCCTCCGAACCTGCTCGCTTCAACTCCTCCGCTCCGGGCATCGCGCAGTCGGCTCACGAGCTGGCGCACGCTGCGGAGTCGCCTGCCAGGCAGACGGCCGATAGCCTGACCGCCGACCTGCTGCTGCACGGCAAGCGACCGCCGTCCGTCGTAGGCTGGCGGCGGACCGTGTACCGGGCCAGCGGCGGGCTGATCCGTGTCGCCGAGTCGCAGGCCAACCTCCGCCGCCGCGACCTGGTGAACCGGGTCAGGACCCCGGTCGCGGGCGGGCACCACCGGGTGGCCGTGATGAGCCTCAAGGGTGGTGTCGGCAAGACCACGACCGCCGTAGGTCTCGGCGCGGCGCTCGCGTCGCAGCGCGGTGACCGGGTGATCGCGGTGGACGCGAACCCGGATCGCGGCACCCTCTCGGACAAGGTCCGGCTCGAAACCTCCGCGACGATCCGCGACCTGCTCAACGAGCGCGCCCAGGTGACCAGGTACGCCGACGTCAGGGCCTACACCTCGCAGTCGTCCAGCCGGCTCGAGATCCTCGCTTCGGATCGCGACCCGGGCGTCTCGATCGCGTTCAGCGCCGACGACTACCGTGCGGTGGCTCGAGTCCTCGAGCACTACTACTCGATCTGCATCACCGACTGCGGAACGGGCCTGCTGCATTCGGCCATGTCAGGCATCCTCGAGCTAGCCGACCACATCGTGCTGGTCAGCTCCCCGTCGGTCGACGGGGCGCGGAGCGCCAGCGCGACCCTCGACTGGCTGGAGGCCCACGACTACGGCGACCTGGTCCGCAATGGCGTCGTTGTGCTGTCCACGATCAGGCCGAAGAGCAAGAGCACAGTGGATCTCGACCGCCTCGAGCAGCACTTCGCCGCCCGCTGCCGGGCGGTAGTCCGCATCCCGTATGACGCGCACCTGGAAGAGGGCGCCGAGTTCGAACTTGAGATGCTGAGCTCCGAGACGGCCGACTCTTACCTGTCGCTTGCCGCCCTGGTCGGCGACGGCTTCGCGGTGCCGCGCAGGCCAGTCTCCCGCACCACGCCGACGTTCCGCTTCGCGTAAGGTTGGTCCACACAGGAGGGCTCGCCTAGTGGCCGATGGCGGCGGTCTTGAAAACCGCTAGTAGGGGTGACCTTGCTCGTGGGTTCGAATCCCACGCCCTCCGCT
>Ga0126371_10004886_pt1 | contig 11863 bp, 11 predicted proteins | sample PanSoiMetaPlot_4_FD_110145 | JGI IMG/M metagenome (GOLD analysis project Ga0126371, IMG submission 110145) | Tropical forest soil microbial communities from Panama - MetaG Plot_4 | ecosystem: Environmental > Terrestrial > Soil > Tropical forest > Bulk soil | place: Panama | collected 2016-02-17
CTCCATGGTGAGTGATATCTTGACCGGCCGACGTGCGAGCAGCGCCAGCGCCGTGACCAGCGCTTCGAGCTTGATATAGAGCTTGGCGCCGAAGCCGCCGCCGAGAAACGCCGTCTTGACGCGCACGCGGTTCTCCGGCCAACCGAGCAATCGCGCGATTTCGATACGCACGAAAGACGGGCTTTGCGATGCCGTATGGATGGTCAACGTGCCGTCGTCGGGCTCCGCCGCCGAGACGAATGGTTCGAGCGGCGTGTGCATTACCGGTTGGGTGGTGAACGTATGCTCGAAGACGCGGTCGGCCGCCGCGAAGACCTTTTTCGTATCGCCGCGGCGCAAATGGAAATCGAGCGCGAGATTGGTCCCTTTGCGGCCTTCGAGATGCTTCAGGTCCGGAAACGTCCCTGCCGGCTTCAGCACGTCGTGGACGATCACCGTCGACGTCATCGCCTCGACTTCGTTCGTCACCGCCGGCAGTTCGTCGTATTCCGCCACGATCAGGCGCGCGGCTTCCTCGGCAATGTGGGGATTCTCGGCCAGGACGACGGCGACCGGCTCGCCAATGTGCCGCACCTTGTCGATCGCCAGGATCGGTTGATCGTGGAAGGCCGGTCCGTAATAGGGATTGGCGATCACGCGGCGGATGTCGTCGCTGACATAAACTGCGTGCACGCCCGGAACCTGGCGCGCGGCCTCGACGTCGACGCGGCGAATACGGCCATGCGCCACCACGCTGCGGAAGATATTGCCGTGTAGCATGCCCGGCAGCTGCAGATTGTGGATGTAATCGGCGCGGCCGGTGACCTTGGCGCGGCCTTCGAGCCGCGGCAGCGAGCGTCCGACTTGGCCGGCTTTGGCAGTAGTGCTCATGCCGTCGCTCCGCCGCGGGCCTGCGTGGCGCGCAAAGCGCGACTGACGAAGACCTTCACGAGCTGTTTCTTGTAGGCGACCGATCCGCGCGCATCGCCGACGACTTCAGCTTCTTCGGCGGCGGCCACGCCGGCACGGGCGAGCAACACGTCGTCGAGCATGCGTCCAGCGATCACGCCTTCGGCCGCGGCGAGGCGGGTCGGGCGTTCGGTCGCGGCGCCGAGCACGATACGCGGCGACTTGATCGCGCCGCCAGCATCGTCCCAGGCGACGGCCACGCCAAGCGCCGGCCAGTCGTCAGCCGAGCGGGTGGTGCATTTGACATAGGCCGCGCGCTTGCCGCCGGCGGGCGGGACGACCGCCTCGACGATCAATTCGTCGCCTTTGCATTGCGTTTCATAGAGGCCGGTGGCGAAGCCATCGACCGGCACGGTGCGCTCGCCGCGCGGACCGGCCAGCACCAAGCGCGCATCGAGCGCAATCAGCACCGGCGGCAGGTCGCTGTGCGGGTCGGCATGCGCCAAATGGCCGCCGAGCGTCGCGACGTTGCGCACGCGCACGTTCGACAATGTCCGCAGCGTGTGGCCGATCACCGGACAGCCGCGCCGCAGCTCGGGCGCGCGTTCGAGTGCCGCGAGCCGGACCATCGCGCCAATGCGCAACGCGCCGTCGGGTTCGACGTGAACGCGCGCCAGCCGGTCGCCGGCCGCCCGCAGGCTGACCAGCCGCTTCGGCCGGAAGAACCCCGACTTCATCAGCAGCATGAGCGCGGTGCCGCCGGCCAGCGGCCGCACCGCTGGATCGCCGGGATCGAGCAGCTTGAACGCTTCGCCGAGCGATGACGGCTCGACGAGATCGAACGACATCACGCGACCACCACCAACCTAAACCGCCTCAAGCGATGGCGCGCACCTTCGCCTCGCCGCCGCCAGCTTCCAAATCCTCGAGACGCCGCTTCGCCGGCTCGATGCCCCACGCCCAAACCACGACGATCTGGATAACCAGCAGGCCAATCATCATCGCCAGCACGCCGGTGACGCCCCAGGTCTGGAACAGTGCGACCACCAGCAGCGGCGTCACGATCGTCGCACCGCGGCCAAACATGTTGCAGATGCCGTTGGCACGAAGCCGCACTTCGGTGGGGAACAATTCCGACGTGTAGACGCCGTACAGGATCGAAGTCAGCACATAGATGCCGATGATCAGCACAAAGCCGACGCCGAGCACCGCTTCCGGCTGACTCATGAACGGATAGATCGCACCCAACACGATGCACCAGACCGAACCGCCGATGATGGTGAACTTGCGGCCGACCCGGTCAGCGGCGAAGGCGCCGAGCGCGCAGCCGATCAGCGAGCCGGAGACGATCGCCAGCGTGTAGGTCAGCGATTGCGTCACGCTCATCCCCTGCTTGACGAAGAAGGTCGGCAGCCAATTGACGAAGCCGAAGATCAACGCGTTGATGGTGATGAGCACGACGCTGCCGACGATCATCAGCGGCAGCAGCCTCGGGCCGGCGAGCGACGCCAGCGTGAAGGCTTCGAGCGGCTTGGCCGGCGCCGGCGGCGGCAATGGCTTGCCGCCCGACACGTCGGCTTCGATGCGCTTCAGCAGTTCGTCGGCCTCTTTGTTACGGCCCTGCGTCTCGAGCCAACGCGGCGATTCCGGCAGGTTCTTGCGCAGATACCAGACGATCAGCGCGCCGATGCCGGCGACCACGAACAATGGCCGCCAACCGAAGCTGGGAATGATCAGCCGCGCCAGCACCGCCGTCACCGGCAAGCCGGAAACGACAACGAAGGCCATGAACGCCATCCACTTGCCGCGCGTCTGCGGCGGCACGAATTCGGTCATCGTGCCGTAGCCGACGACGATCTCGGCGCCGAGACCGAACCCCATGACGAAGCGCAGGCCGTTGAGCCAGTTGATGTCGGGTGCGAGCGCCGCCGCCAGCGACGCCAGGCCGAAAATTATCAGATTGAATTGATAAGTGAAACGCCGCCCGAAACGGTCGCCGAGGAATCCCGCCGCCAGCGAGCCCAGCGTCATGCCGATAAACGTCAACGAGAGGAACCAGCCGTTCTGCGCCAAGGTGGAAAAGCCGGTTTTCACCGTCGTGCCCAGCACCGGACCGGCGATATAGAGATCGTAACCGTCGAAGAACATGCCGGCGCCGATCAGCCAGAAGATGCGGTAATGCCATGAAGAAATCGGCAGACGATCGAGGCGCGCGCCGGAACTCGCCAGTGCTGACATTGGGTGAACCCCTCCCCTGAGATTTATTATGTGCGGCTTTGCTGCCGTATTGCCTATAACGCTAGCGGAAAGCCCGCCGGATTGCCATGGCGCGGGTAAAGGCCACGCGATGGATACCGCCGCGCAAGCGAAGCTTGATGTCCTCGAAACCGGCAACGGCCGAGCCCTCGTTCTGCTGCATTCGCTGTTGTCCGATCGCGGTGCCTTCGACCGTGTGACGCCGCGTTTGGCGCGTGAGCGCCGCGTGGTTCTGGTTGACCTGCCGGGGTTCGGCGGCTCGACGCCGGCCGGTCCGCGGCTTGAGGATTTCGCCGATCGGATCGCGGAGAATTTACCGCGCCTCGGCCTGAAGCCGACGGAGACCGACGTGCTCGGCAACGGTTTCGGCGGCTTTGTCGCGGTAGCGCTGGCGGTGCGCCACGGCCGCGTGTTCGACCGGCTGGTACTGGTCGATTGCGGTGCCGCGATCCCCGAAGCCGGCAAACCGGCGTTCCACGCGATGGCGGCAACGGTCGAAAGCGGCGGCATGGCGGCCGTGGTCGATGCGGCGTTGGCGCGCATGTTTCCGGCGGATTTTCTCGCCGCCCATCCCGAGATCGCCACCCAGCGGCGCGCCATATTGCTGGCGATGAACCCGCAGCGTTTTGCCGCCGCCTGCCGCGCACTTGCCGCGCTCGATCTGCGTGACGCGATCAAATCGATCCGCAATCCGACGCTGGTCGTGGTCGGCCTCAAGGACACGGCGACGCCGCCGGCGTTGTCACAGGCGCTCGCGACGACCATTCCCGGTGCAGAGCTTGTCGAGCTGCCGCAGTGCGGACATTCGCCGCACATCCAGGATCCGGAGGGGTTCTGGAACGCGATGAAGCCGTTTCTGAATCTGAAAGGCTAACGCGACCTGCGATTGGCCGTCGCCTTCATGCCGTCGACAACAAGGGCGGCGAACGCTTCGGCGATGCGCTTGAGCGGCGCGTTCGGCTCGCGCCCATACCAGTCCATCGCCGCATTGCACATGCCGATCAGCGCCAAAGTGGTCAACCGCGGGTCGAGATCGCGGCGCAATTCGCCCGCTGCGATGCCGGCTTCGATCACGTCCTGCAGAACACCTTCGTACTGACGCGCAACCCGGCCGATGCGCCGTGCGCTGTCGCGCGGCAGGAACCGGCGCTCGCGCAGAAAGCAACGCACGTAGTCGCCGCGCGTTTCGACCGGCGCCAGATGGCTTTCCACGATCGCGGCCAGCTTGTCGGCGGCAGTGCCTGGCCCGGCCTCGATCGCCTGCGCGCGCTCGACGAAATCGCCGACGCTGCGCAAACAGACCTGCTCGAGCGCCGCTTCCTTGGACGGGAAATAATAATAAAGGCTGGCTTGGCGCATGCCGAGGCGATCGGCGACGTCCTGGGTCGAGGCGCCGTGATAACCGCGCTCGGCGAACACCGCGGCAGCGGCATCGATGATCTCCTCGGCGCGCCGGCGCGGCCTTTCCCGGCGCGCGGCGCGGACGGATGGCATGCCCGATCTCCTTATTCCGCAACCGCCGGACGATAAAAGGAACGTCTATCGCGTGATAGAAAAATTGCCTCTCGGGCGATCATATCTGGCGCCTGCCCACTCGACTGCCCTTCTGCCGGATTTCAGCGTCTAAACCGTTTTTCACCGACTCCGCACATCCGCGAAATGGGCTAGGAGCCGCCTAGTCATTTGCCCATTTTAATGGGAAATGTCCCATTTTCTTGCCCATAATTGAAGTGGGCGGGATTGTGGTTGACCGGTGTGCCATGAGCGTTCGAAATCAGCCCAAAGCAACAAGCGCGCGTCGCGCGCGTCGGGGATGGATGCGCATGGATAGCCAATCGCTGCTGCACGAGATTTCCGGATATTGCCGCCGCGTCGGCATGGCCGAGTCGACGTTCGGTCGCCTCGCCGTCAACGACGGCAAGCTGGTCAGCCGGCTGCGCTTCGGTGGCCGCGTAACGGTCGAAACCGTCGAACGCGTGCGCGACTTCATGGTGCGCCATAAGCCGGACGCAACGCGCACCCGTACCGTGGCGGTCGCCGCGCCGGCGCCGGCCACGGCGTCGCCGCTGCTGGCCAAGCCGATGCCGGCCGCCCTCGCCGACATCAACGGCAAGAGCAAGTCCGACAAGAATTTCCGCTTCTACGACAACCGGCAGAAATATCTACTGTTCGTCAACACCTGCGGCGAGAAGTGGACAGTCGCCGAGCGCGTCAGCATGGAGCTCGGCAACATCCACCCGCGGCCGCCCGGCATCCGCGTCTTCGACGCCGGCATGGGCGACGGCACTGTGCTGGCGCGGGTCACGCGCTCGCTGCACAACCGCTTTCCGACGACCCCGCTCTATATCGTCGGCAAGGAGATCAGCCTCGAGGATGTGCGGCTGACGCTCGAAAAAATGCCCGACCGATTTTTCGAGCACCCGGCGACGGTCCTCGTCCTGACCAACATGTACTATTCCGAGGCGCCGTGGCTCACGCCCAATTCGGTCACCGCCGCGACCAGCCTGGTGTGGCACGAAGTCGGCCTGACGGGCAGCACATCGCACGAATTCGAGCAGCAGATCACCCAGCTCCAGCCGTTCCTCAATCAGAACTGGCGCGCCAAGCTCAGCAAGGTCTCGGGCAATCCGATCTATGAAAAGCCCGTCGTCCTGGTGCTCTACCGCGATGACTACAAGTTCCTGCTCGATCCGCTGCGGCCGCGGCGCGGCACGACCCGGGCGGACTACGATCTGGTCATCGCCTCGCAACCCTATCGCGCCCGCGCGCCGCTTGAGTTCAAGGCGCAGAAGGTGATTGCGCCGCTGGCGCGGGCGCTGGCACCGGGCGGTCGGCTTATCGGCATCCATTCGCACGGCAACGATCCGGGGCTCGAAATCATTCAGCGGATCTGGCCCGGCGAGAACCCGTTCATGCACGACCGGCACCAGCTGCTGCGCGCGGTCAAGGCCGAGCTCGGCAGCAACGGCCGTGATCTCAATTTCAACGCCTATGCCGACACGCGCTCGATCTTCCGCTACGAGATGCACACTTTGCCGAGCGAAATCAGCGATTCGATCGGCACGTCGACGTTGTTTGCGGCCTGGAACGCGGCGATCTACGTCGCCCAGATCGAGGACCAGCGGCTGTCCGAGGTGATCGGTAGCACGGCGTATCTCGACGCGACGCGCGAGGTGCTGCAGAAGCACGGCGGCCTCTGGTTCTGGGACGAGTCCTACATCATCTCGCGCAAGCGGGATTCCGGATGATGCCGGCCGCGCGTGTCGGCGGCCTGGCCGGGCCGGCGCCCATGCTCGATCGCCAACGCCAACGCATCGCCGAGCTGCTCGGCGGAATTTCCATCGAACTGTCGTCGCGCGAACATGGCAGCGAGCAGCTTTGCTGCGGATTTCTGGCGCCGGGCACGCCGGTTTACGTCAATTTCACCGCCAACGACACCTACCATGCTGTCGTCGAAACCGCGGCGCGGCTGAAGCGCGCCGGCTTTTGTCCGGTGCCGCACGTCGCCGCGCGTTACCTCACCGGCCCGACACAACTGGACGATTTTCTGGCGCGCGCCGTCGGCGCCGGCGTCGATCGCGTCCTGGTCATTGCCGGCGACCTCGACCGGCCAGCCGGCCCGTTCCATTCGAGTCTCGAGCTGATTGAAACCGGCCTGCTGCCCAAGCACGGCATCCGGACCGTCGGCATCGCGGGTTATCCCGAAGGGCATCCCAAGATCGCGACCGCCACGCTCGACGCTGCACTGGCCGCGAAGCTCCTTCGGCTACAGAACAGCGGCATTACGCCCTATATCGTCACGCAATTCTGTTTCGACGCGGCGCCGATCGTCGGCTGGTTGGCGCGTATGCGCGCGGCGGGCATCACGGTTCCCGTGCGCATCGGTCTCGCCGGCCCCGCGAGCGTCGCGACGCTGGCCAAGTTCGCCATGCGTTGCGGCATCGGCAATTCACTGCTCGCGCTGGTCGGCGGTCAGACTTCAATCGCGCGGTTGCTGATCGAATCCGGCCCTGAAAAGGTGATCCATGCGCTCGCCGCTGCGGAACCGGCGGATCTCGACATCGCCGGGCTGCATCTCTTCACGTTCGGCGGGGTGGTACGGACGGGAAAGTGGCTCCGGGCACTTGGCACCGGCGACTTTGCCGGCGCGGGCGACAGCCGCGCTCACGCCAAAGGCGGCACGGCATAGGACGCGCCGCGGTGCTCGTGCGCGGCGCTTAAACCCGTTGTGGTCGAATCAAGCGCGAACGATCGCGTCGCAAGCGACCGTCAGCAGACCCAACGCAAAGAGAACGAAATTCATCATTACCGGCTCCCGATGCTGAACAACGGCGATCAACGCTCAAACAGGAGCAAACGACGTGCCAGCGGCGGAAACCAGCGTTTCTGCAGCGGCGTTTATGAACGCCGTAAAATCCGCCGACACCCGGGGAAGGCCACCGTGCCTCAACCCGGCCAGCGGCGGGTGACCGAGGTGGTGTCGTTTTGGCGCGGCTGGCCTGGCGTTTTGGTCGTGCCCAAATAGAGAAAACCGATGATGACGTCGGTTTCGGCAAAGCCGAGCGCGCGCTTTATCGCCGAATCGTAGGCGATCGCACCGGTGCGCCAGAATCCGCCGAAACCAAGTGCATATGCAGCAACCAACATGTTCTGGGCTGCCGCACCGACGGCAACGAGCTGTTCGACCTCGGGCACTTTCGCGTTCGATTGCACGGATGCCGCAACGACGACAATCAGCGGTGCGCGCAGTGCCTTTTTGCGTTCGGCCTCGAGCTTGCCGGCCGGTGCCATCGGTTCGCGGCGCACCAGCGCTTCTGCCAGCAAGGCGCCGAATTTTTCCCGCGCTGCGCCGTCAATCAGAATGAAACGCCACGGGCGCATGCGACCATGATCGGGCGCGGCGACCGCCGCTTCGAGGATTTTTTGCAAGGTGTCGCCCGACGGTCCGGGCGCATCGAGCGCCGCCGGCGAGATGCGGGTCGTCAACGCGGTGAGAGCATCCATAGCGGCGCCCGTTGTACGAAATCCGCGTGCGAAAGACGAGAAAACTCCGGTATTATGTAGCACTCGCCACAAGGCGATTATTGCGTTCGGCCCGCGCGCCATCACATTGCGGGCCATGAAACACAAACCAGCCCTATACGCGCTTGAGCGGCTACACGCCGATCTAACGGCCCAACTCATCACGAATCGGAAAGAGACCGTGCGCCTGCAATCCAGCGTCAGGCATGTCGAAGCCGTGCTGCGGCTGCTAGAACCTGGTTTCAAAGTGCGTCTCATCATTCCGCGACGGCGCAACCAGAAAAACCCTTGGTTCAAGAAAGGCCAGATATTCCGGCAGGCGGTTGACGTGCTACGTCGCGCCGGCCGCCCCATGACGACGCGCGAGATCACGGAAGCCCTGCTACAGTCGCACGGCATAGAGCCGGATACTAAGTCGGTCAGATGTGTGGACGCGGGCGTGCGCGTCTCATTCCGCAACCACGATGGCAACACCCTAGAGCGTCTTGGCGAAGGCATGCGTGCGTGCTGGGCGTTGAAGGTGTAGCCGCTCATTCCGCCGCCACCTTCGGCGCTTGTGCCCGCTGCCAATAGCCGCAGAAATCAACCGAAGGCTTTGACCGCATGGCGAGCGTCGAGACCGCATTGACCTGCTCGCCGGTCGCCAGCCGGCGGTTATCCTCGCGCCAGGACGCTTCCTGGGCGTAGCGGAGTAGATACGGGCCAGCGAGGTGGTGATGGTGGCCAATCTCGGCCCGGCGCATGCGGCTGAAAAAGCTTTCCGCCTGATTGGTGCAAGCGAAGCCATCGCTATAGGCTTCCTCGTGATTGATACGGCGCATTTCGTATTTGCCATGCAGCGGGTTCCATGACCCGGCTTCGTCGGCGTTCAGCGTCGTCTCGTTGGCGACCCGCTGGCGGATGAACGACAGGGCTTGCGCCTCGTTGCGGAACACGCCGGGGACCGAGTGACCGTTGCGCTCGCGGATCACAACGACGCATTGCCGTTTGCCGTTCTGGTTGCGCGCCAAGCGGCGGTCGCGGCGTTGCTCACGGAAATTCGCTGGCTTGATGTAGCCGCCGAAATAGGCACCGTCGGTCTCGGCAACCTTGCCGGGTCCGCCGACGATGCGGCCCTTCAATTCGGTTGCCATCGCCTCGCGCATTTTGTGCGCCAGCACGAAAGCGGTTTTGTATTGCACGCCGAGATCGCGGCTAAGGGCCAGCATGCTCTTACCCTTGACCTCGTTGCAGAAGATGGCGACCGCCGCGAGATACATGCGAAGCGGCATTTTGTGGAAAGCGAAGATGGTGCCAGACGTGATGCTGAAATCGGCGCGGCAGGCTTTGCAGCGCCAGCGGGGCGCACCCTTCGGACGGCGGCAATCGTAGCAAGCGGGCGAGCCGCAGGACGGGCAAACGGGCTCGCCTTGGGTATCCGGCCAGCGAACCTTGCGGAAAGCGCCCTCGGCCTCGGCTTCGGTCATTTGCATGACCTTGGCGAGGCTCAAAGTGCGGGCTTCCGCCCGGAGTAGGAAATGCTGTGCCATTGGTGTCAGATATGACACCTATAGCAGCCCTTGTCAATGCGAAAAGTGTCAGATATGATCCTATACAGTCAGATGCGACACCAATGGGACTAGCCAAGTCTGAGGCCGAACTGGCCGACCGAGCGGCCCGCTTCCTGAAAGCGGAGCTGAAGCGCGCCGACATCACATACGAGGAATTGGCCGAACGCCTCAAAAAGCACGGCCATCCCCACGAAACCGTCGATTCGATCAAGGCCAAGATGAAGCGTGGGACATTTCCCGCCACGTTCATGTTGGCCGTCGCCGCCGCGATTGGCATGGAAGCAATCCGGCTAGAAGATTTGTAAGAGCGCATAAAAACCACCAAGTGAGCCAATAGCCCAGCCGAGAATTATCAGCGCCACGCCGAACGCAAATTTTCTAAACCTGATTGCGGGGGGAGAAAAAAATATATGGCAGATGCCAAAGACGGCGACAGCCAATCCGGCAACAAAAAGCGTGATGCCTTCGAAAAGGCGACCCTGGCTACCGCCGTGTGTGGCGTCGTTATCTTGACGGTCTACACCATCCTGACCGGATACCAAGCTTATGTCGCGCGCGATACGGAACAGCGCGATCTTCGCGCCTGGATTAGGCCAAAAGGAGCTTTCCTCGCCGAGGCGCCGCAAATCGGCGAGCCGATTACCTATCAGATAGCCATGGAAAATTTTGGAAGGGAGCCCGCGCGAGACGTTGGGATCGCGAACGAAGATTTTTTCCTTGATGTATCTAGGCTCCCCGATGAGATTCACCACCCCGACGCTTGGGCTTCCGCAATCGGAGAAAATAACACCTGCCAGGCGATCAATTTTTATAACAACAGAGTCGTATTCCCCGGCCAAACTGGCACTAGCGTTCTGCCCACGGGCAAGCCTCCCGTTAATGAACAGGTTATGGCTGGCACGATGGCAATAGTCGTTAGGGGATGCTGGCGATACGAAAGCGCCGAGGGACCATCCAAAACCGGATATTGTTTTTTCTTTCTGCGGCGCGGTAATACCGTTTTGCAGGCTGGCACCGAAGGTGTGACTTGCCCCATAGGAAACTTCGCTGAATAACAGCGATGCCGCTACGGCGGTCGCAAATATCGCGGCGGGTTTCACAGCACGTCCCCATTTGGGCGCGCGCCAGCCGGGTTTCTTGTGGCAGGTGCTACATAATACCGGAAAACTCGGCACGTTTGGGCACGATGGGCAAGCGTGGGCAGGATGGTTTCACCACGCGGTGCCGCGGACGCTTCCGGCGTTGGTGGTCGGCGCCGTCCGAACCTATACTATCGCGGGCACGCTGACGCGCCGGCAAGAGCGCGCTGCCGACGGGGAGGATCAACATGACCAGGAAAATCAATCGCCGGACATTCATGGCCGGCACGGCTGCGATGGCCGGCGCTTCGAGCCTGCCGATGCCGGCAATCGCACAGCAAGCGCCGATCAAAATCGGCTTGATGACGGTGAAGACCGGCGGACTCGCCGCCGGGGGAATTCACCTCGAGGAAGGCATTACCTGCTTCCTCAAGGACAAGAGCTTCACCCTCGCTGGCCGCAAGGTCGAGCTGATCGTTGCCGATACCGCCGGCCAGCCCGCAGTCGCCAAGATCAAGGCGGTCGAGCTGGTCGAGCGCGACAAGGTGGACCTGATCATGGGGCCGCTCGCCGCGTTCGAATGGCTGGCGATCGAAGATTATCTCGGCCAGAACAAGATGCCGACCATGGGTTTCGGCGGCGCCGAGGATTTGACGCAGCGCCACCGCAATTTTTACCAGGTGCGCACCTCGGACAGCTCGGCGCAGTGCCTGTATCCGCTCGCCGATTATGCGATCAAGGAGATGAAGCTCAAGCGCGCCGTCACGCTCGGCGACGATTTCGCCTTCGGTTACGAGCAGGTCGGCGGCTTCCAGAAAGTCTACGAGGACGACGGCGGGCACCTCACCAAGAAATTGTGGTCGCCCTTCAATACGCCCGACTACACGCCCTATCTCGCGCAGATCGATCCTCACGCCGTCGACGTCGTGGTACAGGCCTATGCGGGCGCCAACCCGATCAAGTTCACGCGCCAATACCGCGACCAGGGCTTCAAGCTGCCGCTGCTCGGCGGCTCGACGGTCGCTGACGACAGCATCATGCGCAATTTCGGCGACGAGGCGATCGGGC
>Ga0126371_10004891_pt1 | contig 11859 bp, 12 predicted proteins | sample PanSoiMetaPlot_4_FD_110145 | JGI IMG/M metagenome (GOLD analysis project Ga0126371, IMG submission 110145) | Tropical forest soil microbial communities from Panama - MetaG Plot_4 | ecosystem: Environmental > Terrestrial > Soil > Tropical forest > Bulk soil | place: Panama | collected 2016-02-17
ACAGCCGAGCTTAGTAGGATTGAGTTCCGAAAAGAGTAGGAATCGCGGCGAGATCTCTTTTCACTGTGACGCCGTCGTTCCTACTGCCCGAAGCTGAAAATACGGTTCCAGTCTTTCTTCATATCGACGACGATCCAGCCGCGGGCGTTGGCTTCGTCTAGAGCTTTGTCGAGTTTCCCAACGGTCGACTGGCGATCGTAGGCATACTCGCGGTCTGCGTCGGTGTGGTGGACGAGCAATATGAGGCGCGCACCAAATCCAGCCGCGGTCCACTCGAGCATCTGCTGATCGCCATCGGAGTTCCCAAAGGCGGCGATCGGACGGCGACCGATCTCTTGATTGATGGCGACGGGCTTTCCTTCTTTGTCGTCGACGAAGTTTATTTCGGGAAGGCGCATGAGTTCGGGCTTGCCGTTTATCAATTCGAATTTCGTTTTGATGGAACTTCCCACGACCTGCTCGGGCGGGACCCCATAGGCTTTCTCAGTCCAGGGGCGCATGAACTCGACTCCGCCGCCGGATACGATGTAAGTCTTGAAGCCGTTGGCTCGGAGGTAGCTCAGCAACTCGACCATCGGCTGGTAGATGCACTCGTTGTGAGGACGATTGAATCTCCGATTGCGTGCTGTAGCGAGCCAGTCTGTGACGATCTTCTGGAATTGGTCGACGGTCACGCCGGAGTGTGTGGCCGCCATGAGTTGGAGGAGTCCTTTTTCGCCGCTTGCCACAAGGGCCTTCATGTCGCCGTCAAGAACTGCCTTGAAGGGCTGCGTGGTCTTCCAGTCAGGATGTTTCGGGGCGAGCTCCTTCACTCGGTCGAGAATGAACTGCATTTGCACGTACATGGGCTGCTCAACCCAGAGGGTGCCGTCGTTGTCGAAGGTGGCAATGCGCTGCTCGATGGGGACGAAATCAGAGGTGCCTTCTTTTGTGACTTTCTCGACGAAGGCGAGAATCGCTTTCTTCGGTGCAATGTCGTTCCAGGATGGCAACGGGTCCGTCTGCGCGTGAGATGCGACGAGAGAGTAGGCGAGGAAGCTGAGACAGATGTAGGAGCGAATGAGTAGCCGCGGACGTTTCGCCATCCGGTCCTCCGGTGAGTTCGCTTCGAGCTTTCCAGAGAATTGTGGACTTCCACACCTGCCAAGGTTTGCAGGGTGATCGACCTGACTGGCGAAGTTGCCAGTAGGCTGTTCCCTGCCTCGCCTTCTAACGTCTAGCTCCGGCTGCGGAACATTCGGGAGACGAATCGGCGAGGAGCGTGACGTATGGCAGCTCGACCTCTTCCACTCGAACCATTTCAGCGGCGCACAACGACAGATTATGTATTCAATGGCGGGTTACCGACTCCGGAGACCGTGCAGCGTGCTTATGATGAAGCCGATTTGAGCCGCGCGATCTCTGCCTACCGTTTCTTTTATCCAACCGTGTCGGGGGCGGCGATCTTCAAGGGGAATGCGAAGCTTGGTATCGTGCCGAACAAAGTCTTCGGTACGCTCGACACGGAGCCGAAGCATGTCGGCTTCACGCTAAATTCGGATACGCCTTATGCGTCGGTTTTGCTCGATCTCAAAGATGGTCCGATCGTGGTGGAGTTGCCAGCGGGGCCGCTGATTGTCGTATGCATGGACATTAACCAGCGCTGGGTGGCGGACATGGGAGTGCCGGGACCCAACGCCGGCAAGGGAGACAAGTTTGTTCTTCTGCCGCCGGATTACAAGGGTGAGATGCCTTCCGGATATCTCACGGCGACGGCCACGTCGAATCGAATGCTCGTGGGAATCCGGTCTCTGCCAGTGGGCGGGGATCTTGCGGCCGCGAACGAGCGCATGAAGACGGTGAAGGTCCATCCCTTGAATCCTCCCGCGGGATGGACGGAGCCGAAGTGGCTCAACCTGACTCCCGCGCCCCAGGACACGACACCGCTCGCGTGGGAAGACAACCTTCAGTTCTGGAAAGAGCTGGCGGAGGTCATCGACATCGAGCCGGTGTACAAGCCGTATCACAACTACTACGGAGAAATCGCCGCACTCGGGATCAAAAAGGGCAAACCGTTCGCACCCGACGACCGGATGAAGGCAATTCTCGAGAAAGCGGCCAAGATGGCCAACGCGCAAATGCGGGTCGAGGCATTCGCCGACCGGCGTCCCGACCGTATTGTTTGGCCTGACCGCAAGTGGGAGTGGGCGGCGTTGGAATTCTTCGACGGAGATTGCAATACACCGAACTTCGCCGATCTGTATGCGCGAGACAAGTGGTTCTATCAGGCCATTGGCGCGTCTCCTGCGATGGTGCGCCGATCGTTGGGAGCCGGCTCGGTGTACTGGCTCGGTTTGCGGGACAAGAGCGGCGCATATCTCGATGGCGGCAAAAGGTACAAACTGACCGTGCCACAGCCGGTTCCCCAGAAGCTGTTCTGGTCGGTGACCGTTTATGACACGGAGACCCGAAGCCAGGTGCTGACCGATCAGGGCAAGGCTGCCCTCCGTTCGTTGTTCGAATTGAAGGACGTTTCCACGTCTCAGTCAACGGAACTCTATTTCGCTCCGCAAGCGCCGGCTGGAAACGAGAAGGCGTGGATCAAGACAATTCCGGGTAAGGGATGGTTCGTTTACTACTTCCGGGTTTATGGTCCGGAAAAAGGTGCGTTTGATGGAAGCTGGAAACCGGGCGACTTTGAACGCTTGGACTGGCGACACGTCGAGCGGCCGAGGAGAGATTTCAGCGGTCAGTTCCGCGCCTAAGGCCGCGCCGCCCAGGCGAGGCCGTCGGGTTCTCCGCCGACGTCGATGTGGCCGGTAACTTGGAGCGTTCTAAGGTCCACCACCGCGACGTAGTTGTTCGGAGTGCACGCAACGAATGCGCGATTGCCCACGGGATCCATCAAAAGACCGGACGCGCCATCGCCGATGTGCACTCGCCGATACTCTTGGCGCGATGCCGCGTCATACACGGCAAGATTGCCGTCGCGCAGACTCGTAACGAAGACGAGTTTCCCATCGGGAGTGAACTTGAGCCGATTCGAGGCGAAAATTTTCGCGTCGATGGTGGCCGTTACTTTCTTGCTTGGGAGGTCAATGATCGAAAGCGACCCTTCCTGAGCATTCGCTGTCCACAGTTCGCGCCCATCGGGTGAGACGTCGAAACCTTCGTCACCCTTGCCAACCGGAATGACAGTTTGATTCCAGTCGGTGCGCTGCGCGGCACCGGGCGGTGGAGGCGCTGGTGAACCGGGTTGTGGAGCAGCGCCCGGCGGCGGTCCCATGGGCGGGAGAACAACTTGTTCGAGAATGCTGACTGTCGCAGAGCTGACGTTGCTGGTGTAAATCTTCTTCTCGTCACCGGTCACGTACAGCATGTGGGTTCGATTCTGGCCGGTGCCCATGATCCAGTCGATCGTGTTGGTCGCGGGATTGAATCGCGCCACGGCTTTCGCGCCTTCCGCTGTGAGCCAGACCTTGCCGCCAACGAAATCGAGTCCATGGGGCCCGTTCAAGCCTCCGGTGTCGATGTCGGGCAACGCCCTTTGCGAGACGAGGTCAAGCACCGAGAGCGCGTGATATCGGCCGCCGCCATAGATCGAAACGTACGCTCGCGTGCCATCCGAAGAGGCGATCACTTCGTGCGGGTCGGGGCCAACGGGCAAGCGCGCGATCACCTTCAGCGTCGATGGATCCACGATGGCCAGCGTGTGATCGTGCTTAGAGAGCGCAAGGAGGCTTCGCTGCGGGGTGGATTGCGCAAATGCCGGTCCGACCATCGAACTGAAGAATAGAAACAGCGACCATTGCAAGATGAATACCGACCTGTATCGCCGCATACGATGTTTCCTTTCACTGGGCCGCGAATGAAACCGCCGCCCCTCTGCAGCTCCGATTCCACCAAAAGAAAGACTCATTAAGTTTTGAATTCTAGCCGTTCCATCCTTGGTATCGGGAATTTGGCCGGCGGTTGCATTCGTTTAAGGTTTGTGTCCGCCTGCGACGAGGCGGACCGTGCCGGGAGTGAACTCCATCACGCGGGCGCCACCCCACAAGCACCCGAGTGCATACTTTGACGGCCCTGCTCCGCTGTCTACACTCCTCTCGTGAGGGAGTTGATCAGGCGTTATCAAATTTTTGCCGCGGCAATCGTGGCTGTGGTGGCAGCGATCATCGCCTATCCGGCTTGGGTTCTCAATGAAGCGTTGTCGGATTTCATGAGTCCGCCGCGGAGCACCGCGAACGTTGGTCTGTTGCTTCTGATATAGGCGGGCGATTCTCGCTAGTATGTTCCCCTTGTCTTGATTGGTGCGATCGCCTGTTGGAAGGTCAGCAAGGTCGGAGTGGACTTTCTCTGGCAGGTGGGAGGCGCGTCGACCGTTGTCATACTGGTGATGGCGGTTGTGCATCAAAGCGCCCTTTCTCGGAAATGGGAACAAACGCCCCAGGGCAGACAGGAGCACGAAACGAGGGGCGTATGCGGTAGTGGAGAGTACCCAGCTGCAGATCTCACGCAGACGACTTCCCTTTACGGATCCAGGGCGTCAAAGCCGTATACACAGGTACCGCCGTGGGACGAGCCTTTCGCTGACGGATGAGGCGCCTTTCGATCAGATGCGCCAGCGCGTTCTGCACGGACCGCTTTGAAATACCGATCAAGTCCGCAAGAAGTTTGTGGCTCATAGCTGCCGATTCACGGCCCTCGCCGTGTGTATGGCGGTAGAGCTGCAAATAAACGAGGAACGCTGCGCTCGAATGGCTGTGAGCCACCAGGTCGCGCATGAGGGTATCAACGATGTACGGGTCGATTTTCATGGCTATAGCAATTATAGCTATAGCAGGCGCCTCCGCCATTCTTGCTACGGGCCATTGATTTCTAACCTGAGCGCTGGCATGGTTGGTTCCATGATCAAGCGCATCAAGTTCCTTGGTATTCCCGTGCGCGACCAGGATCGCGCGTTACGCTTCTACACAGACAAACTAGGATTCCGTGTTCTCACAGATCAGGAGTTCTCGGATAAACAGCGGTGGATTGAGCTCTCGATTCCGGGCGCCGAGACGGGCCTTGCACTTTTTACACCCGACGGTCACGAAGATCGAGTGGGCACATTTGTGAACACGTCTTGGGAAGTCGACAACATCGACAAGACTTATGAAGAGTTGCTCGGGCGGGGCGTGGAATTTGCCGGGCCTCCACAGAAACAATCGTGGGGCACTTTCGCCATCCTGAAAGACTCCGAGGGCAACCAGATCGTGCTGGGATCGCGTTGACACGCGCGCGGTGTCAGATGCCCGCGTACCAGGCGTAGCCTCCTTCGGGCGAGGCGGAGCCCAGGCCTTTGCCGAACTTCTTCAGATCGTCGGTGACGGTCAGGTGCGTGATGAACTTCACGCTCTTGTACCCGAGATGGCGGGGCACGCGCATACGTAGCGGACCACCGTTGCCGAGAGGAAGCTCGCCGCCATTCATCCCGTAGGTAAGGAAGGTTTGCGGGTGAAGGGCGTCGGCCATATCCATGCTGTCCCACCAAGCAGGTTCAATCGAGAAGTAAACGACGTAACGGGCGTGTGGTTGTGTGCCGACGAGATCGAGCACGTGGTGCAGAGGCAGGCCGTGCCACTCGGCGATGTAGGACCAGCCTTCTTCGCACGCGACTTCCGTGATCTGGTTGTGAGACGGAAAGCTCTTGAGTTGATCGAGTGAGAAGGCCGTGGGCCGGTCAACAAGGCCGTCGATGGTGAGCCGCCAGTCAGCAAAATTTCCAGCCTGAAGACGCTTGTACTCATCGTTGAAGGGCGCAATCTCGTTCGCAAGCGGACGCTCGGAGATCTGGCTGCGCGAGAACTCACGCGCCATGGAGTGGCGCGTCAGCAGGCGCTGCGCAGCGTAGGTCAGTGTCTCACCGAGACCGTAGAGGCCGCCGTGATCGGGCGGAACGAGTCCGTATTTCTGTGCAAAGCGTGCGGCGACGCCCAAGCCTGAAACTCCGGCCGCGGCGGCAAGTCCTGTAGTGATGAGCTTTCGACGTGAAATCTCAGTCATATGCGCTCCGTAGATGCAGCCGTGCGGCCCGTGATCATCGCTCGCATGCGCGCAGTGAATCCGGCGAGATACACCATCACCACGTGGACAATCAGGAAGAGCAGAAGAGCGATCGAGATGAAGAAGTGAAGCGTGCGCGCGGATTGGCGTCCGCCTAAGAGAGTGACCGTCGACGGAAAGGCGGAGGCAAACGCGGGCGACATCGCGAGACCGGTCCAGATCACGAGCGGAGACAGAATGAAGATCACGAACAAATACGTGAGCCGCTGCGGCAGGTTATACGACCAGGCCTCGGACTCGGCGGGCTTTCTGAAGAGTAAGTGGTTCTTTATCGATGCGGAGAAGCTTGGCCAGGACCGATCGGCTTTGGCAGGAAGCAGGTTGGCGCGGAAATGGCGCGTGATCAGCCCATAGATCACGTACAGTAGACCGGTCAGCACGAGAATCCACGCAGACTGGAAGTGCAGAGCTCGGCTCCATCCGTTCTGATCAGGCATTACGTATCCGTAGCCAGTGGGGACCAAACTCCTCGATGAGGGGATGGGGATCTTGAACAGCGGCGTGGTCAAGATGTTGCCGGTCTCACCCCAATAGAAGCGCGGATGCGAGATAACGATTTCCGCTCCCGTGACGAGCAGAGCGAGAAAGCATAGGGCCGTGATCCAGTGAGTGACGCGGACCAGCAACGAGTGACGCTGCGTGATTGTGGGTGCCGGGACTGCCGGGGCGGAATTCGAAGCTTCCAGCGGAACGTGCGCCGATTCCAATGTTGACATGTGCCCCTCCCGTCGAGCCCCTCCGACTTGGTTGGCAGGATGGCTGATCGTACCACGGGTGGCGGACAACGAGTGTCCGGAGTGATAGGTTTCGCGGACTCAAAATGCAAAGGATCAGTTCTGCGGGTGATCCCGCTCCGCAAGAAACTTCTCCGTGCACTGCTTGGCTTGAGTGTGGATAGCGGGATATTGCGGGGTCTTGCGAAAGTCGGCAAGGAGCGGATCCACTTCCAGAGCCTCGGTTCCACAAAAACCATCGGCAATGGCAGCCTTCATAAAGGTCGCAGTGAAGGCGTTTCCGCGGCAGGCGTTGTAGTGCACGGCTTGGCTGAATCTGGGTTCGGGATCCTTGAATGTCGCAATATCTTTCAATGTCTGGTCAAGGAGTTGATCCGCCCCGGCCGGCCGAGGCTTCGTGTAACAAAGTTCCAAAGCGCGGGTGTGAAAGAAAGGACTGTCGGGCAGCCGATGCAGCCATTCCACGGCAGCTTGTGCTTTGCCTTCGCGCAACAGGACGTGCGCCTCCGCATTGTTCGACCACTCCGAACCGGCGTCCAAGGCCAAAAAGGCGCGGGCCCGGTCGAATTTCCCAAGGACGGAGAAAACGCTCGCACATGAGCGGAACTGGTAGTTACCGGGGTCGAGTCGAATGGCTTCCTCGCACTCCCGAGCGGCGTCGTCGAGCAAGCCTGCGTAGCGCAACACGTAGGAGACAGTGAAGTGGGCAAAGCCACTTTGTGGTCGCCTGTCGATCATGACCTTGGCTTCCTGGTAAGCCTGGGGAAGCTTGCCCGCGTCGGCGTCGAGACTGACGATCTGCGCCGCAGCATCCTCGAGATTCGGGTCAAGCGCCAGCGCGCGACGAAGTGTTGGAATGGTGCGCGCCATCGACCCATTCGCCCCGGGACCATATTCCTCTTCGTAGTAGTAACGCTTCCCTAGGGCGGACCATGCCGGAGCATACGTTGTATCGAGTCCAACCGATCGCTCGAGCATGCGGATCGCATCGCGGTTCGCGGCACCATCATGCGCGATGGCCACGCTGCGTAGATATAGATCGTAGGCTTCTTCGTTCGTGGGGCGCGTTCCACGGTCGCCCGAGTCACTCGCGCCCAGGGCTGGAATCAGGCCTTGGCGAACTTGTGCCGTGATCTGCTCGCGCATGGCGACCAGGTCTTCGGCAGGCATGCTCTTCATGTCTTGCCAGAGCACACGGTCGTCGGCGACATCGACCGCTTCGAGCGTCAGCTGGAGCTGGTCGCGGATTTTCTGGAAGTGGCCGGTGACGATCCGGCCGACGTGCATCTCCTTGCCGGCCTGTTGAAGATCAATGCTGGGGGACGAATATTTGCTTGTCGTGGCAAACGGGCGGATCGAGAGCGTGCGCACCGAACTCAGCGTGGTGGCGATCTCATCGGGGAGCGCCATGCGGAGAAAGTCGGAGTCCTTGTCAGCACCGAGATTCTGAAATGGAAGGACTGCGATGGTTGCCGGAGGCGTGGATGCTTTCGCTTGTGGCGAAGTACTGTTCTTCGATCGCCATAAGAACGTGCTGATCAGGCCGAGCACAGCAATGGCAACCACACCGGCAACAGGCCATATCCATTTTTGGGCCGCTGAGGTTTGCGGAGGAACCGCGATCAGACGCGAAGAAGATCCGGAACTCGTATCGCGGCGAGCACGCGCCAGATCGGCGCGCATCTCGGAGGCGTGCTGATAACGCACTTCCCGATCTTTCTCTAGCGCCTTTTGAATAATGTGTTCAAGATCGGCGGGGACCTGTGGATTCAAACGAACCGCCGGGGCGGGCGTGCCGTGCAAGATCGCGTCGAAGATGGCGCCCGAGGTCTCTCCGGGAAAGGGCAAGGTGCCAGTGGCCATCTCGTAAAGCAGAATGCCGAAGGAGAACAGGTCGGTCCGTGCATCGATCGGCTTGCCAAGAACCTGCTCGGGCGACATATATGAGACGGTGCCGAGCGTGGAACCTGGGCTGGTGAGATGTTCGTCAGCAGATTGTGTGTTCGCGGCGGCGATGCGACTGGCCGAGGCGTTTCCTTCTCCCACTTTCGCAAGTCCGAAATCCAGGATTTTGGCGTGGCCGCGCTTGGTAATGAAGATATTGGCGGGCTTGATGTCGCGGTGAACGATTCCGGCGACGTGTGCCGCGTCGAGTGCGTCGGCAATCTCGGCACCCAACGAAAGCAGCGTGTCGATCTCCACGGGTCGGCCGGCGATGGCATGTTTGAGAGTCATGCCCTCGAGGTATTCCATGGCGATGAAGCGGATGCCGTCGGCCTCGCCGATCTCATAAATGGTGCAGATGTTGGGGTGATTCAGCGCGGAGGCGGCGCGTGCTTCGCGGCGAAAACGCTCAAGCGCAGACGCGTCCTGGGCAACGTTGTCGGGCAGAAACTTCAGGGCGACGAATCGGCCGAGAGAAATGTCCTCGGCTTTGTAGACCACACCCATGCCGCCACCGCCGAGTTTCTCGACGATGCGATAGTGGGAGATGGTTTGACCGATCATCGGCTCGTGGGTGGGGTGAAGGAAATCTTAGGTGGGCGGGAGACGGAAGTCAAAAAGTGGCGCGGATGTCCAACCTAAGATTAGCCATAGCGGACTGATCTCGGCAGCCCGTTCTATACTTCGAGCTGTCTCAAAGCTTTCATCGCCAGGAGGCGCGCATGCCCCCAGTTTTTCGCAATGATCCGTATCCTGCATACAACTTCGAAGTGATCGTGGCCGGAATCAGTGACGATGGAGCGAGTGTCCGAGGCTCGTTCAGCGAAGTGACTGGCCTGGACGCTGAGATCGTGCCGATCGAATACCGCACCGGCAGCGAACCCAACCGGGTGCGCAAGCTGCCTGGCCTGAACAAGTTCAGCAACATTGTCTTGAAGCGCGGGATCATCGGCGATCTGACGTTCTGGAATTGGCTGGTCAACGCGATGCAAGGCAGTGTCCAGCGGACGACGGTCAGCATCATCTTGCTCGATGAGAATCGCAATCCGGTGCTGCGCTGGATTCTCGTTCGAGCGTGGCCTTGCAAATGGACCGGCCCGGTCTTGAATGCCAAGAGCAACGAGATTGCCATTGAGACGCTGGAGATTTGTCACGAAGGGATCTCGGTCGATGGCCAAGCGTAGAAGCGCGACGAGCGGAACGAGTTCGAAGTCACGGACTCAGCGCGGGGCAGCAGATCCGGATCCGTACGTGCTCGTCGACTTTGTCTTCGATCAAGGTGCGCTGTTCGTTGCAATCGAGAACATCGGCAACCGGCCGGCGTTCAGCGTCCGTGTCGAGTTCAGCCACAAGCTGATGGGCGTGGGGGGCACGGTAGACGTCTCGGCTTTACCGTTGTTCCATGCGCTCGAGTTTCTTCCCGGCGGGAAAAAGATCACGACATTCCTCGATAGCAGCGAGTCGTTCTTTCGGAGCAAGCAACCGGCCCACATCACAACCCGGATTTCCTATAAGGACGCGTGGGACGTAAAGTGCACGCAGACCATCCGACACAACCTCGAAATCTATCGCGACATCGGTTACACGACTCTTCCGCAATGAAAATTGGAAGCCACGCTCAGAGTTGAGCGCCCCGTCGCAATGAAGATAGAATTCTTCCCGCATCGGCCGTCCGCCTTTTCGTGCCCAGGCCCCAGAATCCCCCGACTGACGCGCCGTCTGCGATTTTTCCGATCTGGAGGCCGTCATGGTTCGTCGTCTTCGCACTTTCCTGCTAGTCATGTGTCTGCTGGTTGTCGCGGCTTCTGCCGCCATGCCAAGTGAGTCGTCTCCAAGGCCGTACCTCGCACTCGGAGACAGCGTCGTCTTTGGATTCATCAATAACGTGGGGTTTGAATATGTGAATCCAGCCAACTTCATCGGCTTCCCCGATTACGCAGGACGTGCTCTCAGGCTGACCGATTTCAATGCCGCGTGTCCGGGCGAGACGAGCGGAAGTTTTCTCTCAGCCTCCGCACCCGACAACGGCTGCAAGTTCTTCCGCTCACAGGCACCGCTGCATGTCCCATATTCGGGAACGCAATCCAGCTTTGCACTGGCCTTTCTCGCGACCCATCGCCAGACTCGGTTGGTCACCGTGATGTTGGGAGCCAACGACGTGGAGTTGCTCCAAACCGCCTGCGCCGGCGACCCGACCTGCATGGCGAACGGCCTGCCCCTGGTTCTCGCCGCCGTGACTCAGAACATCGCGACCATCCTGGGCCAAATCCGCGAAGCCGGGTACAAGGGAGTGATCATCGTCGAGAATTACTACTCGCTCGACTACACGAACCCGACGATCACCGAAACAACTGTGCTTCTTAACCAAGCCGTGAGTGCTCCCGCAGCGACCTTCGGAGCCGTGGTCGGCGACGTGTTCAGCGCGTTCCAATTGGCTGCCTCGAATCCGTTTGCCGGAGGCAACACATGCAAGGCGGGACTGCTGAATGCCTCGGCGGCGAACCAGTTCGTTTGCGACAGCCATCCCAGCCAATCGGGACAGCAGTTGATCGCTCAGGTAGTCGAGAGTGCGTATGCAACTGCCATCCGAGGGCGATCGGAATAGACCATCGGAACGTCGAGACTGGGCTGGAAGCCACTGTCACGGAAGCAGTTAGCTTCTCCGTCCCGTCCCAAAGTCTCTGCATCCGGCGTCCGCGGACGCGCATCTAAAACCTTGACAGTGACACACTCAAGTCTTATTATGACTGCGTGCATAGCGGTCAAGCAAAAGATTTTAATGGACTTATAAGGTTTAGGAGGGTCAGGAAATGGCCAAGATTATAGGAATTGACCTGGGAACCACGAACTCGGTGGTCGCCGTCATGGAAGGCGGCGAGCCCAAGGTTATTTCGAACGAAGAAGGCGGGCGGACCACCCCGTCAGTAGTGGCGTTCACCAAGACCGGCGAACGGCTGGTTGGACAGGTGGCCAAGCGGCAGGCGATCACGAATCCCGAGAACACGATCTTCTCGATCAAGCGATTCATGGGACGCCGGTATGACGAAGTAAGCGAAGAAATGAAGATGGTGCCCTACAAGGTCGAGCGCGACGGCGA
>Ga0126371_10004894_pt1 | contig 11854 bp, 10 predicted proteins | sample PanSoiMetaPlot_4_FD_110145 | JGI IMG/M metagenome (GOLD analysis project Ga0126371, IMG submission 110145) | Tropical forest soil microbial communities from Panama - MetaG Plot_4 | ecosystem: Environmental > Terrestrial > Soil > Tropical forest > Bulk soil | place: Panama | collected 2016-02-17
AGGCTTGCGACGCAACGATTTGCTATCCGCCCACTTCCGTGCCGCTGAAGTGGGAATTAAAGGTTGAGCCGCTCGATCTTCACCGCTCTCCTGACAATATCCAACACAAGGACACAGCGGAGAGGCCATAAGAAGCCTTGTCGTTTGCCATAGAAAATAACTAAGGCGAGGTGAGCGCGAACATGAGGATTGCTCCTGGCAGTCGTGAAAGCGCGAAAGAGTTCGACACGGTATTCGCAATCACTGAGGCCGTTATGGGATTCGTGCCAAACAGTATGCTGATCATGGCCCGCGACCCCGAACTCCTGGCTGCCTTTGCCGAGCTCTCCGCAATCATCGTCGTTCGCCCAGGTCGGATTGATCCGGGCCTGAAGGCACTCATCATGTACCTGGTAAGCCGCTCCGCTGGGTGTCAGTATTGCGCCGCGCATTCGGCCAATCTTGCGGCTCTTGGACACGTTCCTACATACAAGATTGAAGCACTAAGGCAATTCGAGCAAAGTCCCGAGTTCAGTGAGGCCGAACGCGCAGCCCTTCGCTTCGCACAAGCCGCCGGCAAAATGCCAAATGCCGTCGGGGATGCCGAGTTCGCGGAATTACGCCGCCACTTCAACGACGACCAGATATTGGAGCTCGTCTCGGTTCTCGCGCTGATGGGCTTTCTCAATCGTTGGAATGACACCCTGGCTACTCCGCTGGAAGCGGGACCACGGAACTTTGCGGAGTGTCACCTTGCAGCCATAGGTTGGAAGGTCGGAAAGCATGTAAGCACCATGCCACTCGATTCGTCGCCACGACGCCCGGTCTCACTGAGTGTTCGACTCTTCCTATGGCTGCTCAGGCGCTGGCGGCCCAGATTATCGAAATACAATCCACATGAGAGGAAAACAACATGAGCGACGTCGCCTATGTTTCCAACGTTCGGATCAAACGCAAGGTCGGCCCGCTACGTATTGCCTATTTACCGGGCGAATCGCAACCGGTCACCTTCAGTGTTCACGGGGCTATCGCGCAGCACTACAAGGTGGAACCGGCTGCGCTCAAGGAGTCTCATGCCTCGACTCTCGATTACGTTATCGCCGCAACCGCCGGTTGAATGATGGGCACGTTTGGAGGCGCGCCCTGGAAGCGCGTCAAATTGATGCCAGCGACGGGCGGTTGACTGCCGACGTAACCGGAAACACAGGAAGGAGTCTTGGTGATCCGGCGCATCCATGTCGCCATGCGCCTCGCCGCGCCAGAAGACGTGAGAGATAAGGTCGCGCGCGTGCACGAAATGTACGCGCTGTTCGGGGCCCCACTGTTTGTTGGCCCAGCGCTGGGTTCCGCTCGGCGTAAATCCGTCGCTACCTCACTCACGTCGCGGCTGCAACAATTCGTGCAAGTACGCCAGATCGCGGGAGCGGTAGCGATTGTCTCGCGCTTCGGTCGTCCTGTTTATTTCAAAGCCGTTGGAGAGCAGAGCATCGAGGATCATACTCCCATGCGTACCGACACGATCTTCGACATTCGAAGTATGACGAAGGCCGTCACCGCAGTGGCGGTTATGTGTTTGATAGAGGACGGCAAGCTCAAGCTCGAAGACAACGTCTCCGATTATCTGCCGGAGTTCGCCTCCATTCGCGTTCAACGACCGGGCGAAACACTGCGGCCTCCCTCTCGTCGGATCACGGTGTTTGACCTGCTCACGCACACGTCCGGCATAGGTGTGACTCGCCCGAAAGAGATTGCGATCATCACGCGCGTGCTCGACCGCACGCTTGCAGACATCGTAAAGATCATAGCAACGCAGCCACTGGAGACCGATCCGGGTGCGCTATGGAAGTACGCGAGCATGGGATACGCCGTTCTTGGTCGCGTCGTGGAAGTGCGCAGCAGTAAGCCGTACAAGGACTTCGTTGCGGAGCGCATCCTGCGTCCGCTCGAGATGAGGGACAGCTTTTTCTTTCCGCCTCGCGACAAGTGGCCGCGCCTGGCTGCGATGTACAACATGGAAAACGGGATACTGCACCGCGATTTGATCGACATCTACCGCAAGGGCGCGGTTTATTCGGGGCCCGAATTCGGAATGTTTTCGACCGCCAGTGACATGGAAAAATTTCTCCGCATGATGCTCGACGGTGGTTCGCTCGATGGCAAGCGCGTCCTCTCAGAGCAATCCGTCAGCACGATGTTGCTGCCGCGTGTGCCCACCTCGTTGGACGGCGTCTGGCAAGGGCTCGTCTGGTTCATCTGCACCGACCCGGACAGGCAGTCCGCGCTCCGCATCTCCAGAGGCAGTTTCGGAGTAGCCGGGGCTTCGGGCACCTTCGGGTGGGTTGATCCTGGGGAGAAGATGATTCGCCTGTTTCTGATCCAGCGATTCGGTGGCTCTGACGCGGAACGCGACACGTTTATGTCGTTAGCTGCAGACATCAGGACCTGATCACGCCCCGCAGGTTGGGGCGGTCGGGGAGTAGCAGAATGAGGCTGAAATGAAACTAACGTCTCGCCCCCATTTCTCGGTTGCCGGTTGCATCGCCTCCTTCGTAGTGTTCGTGGGTGCGATCTCATACGGTCAGGGGCATAAACCCAATCTCCTTCTACGGGAGGTGACCGTAATTGACGCTACTGGCGCCCCGCCCCGCGAAAATGTCGATGTACTGATTCGCGATGAGCGTATTGAAAAGATTGCCCCGCACATCCAGCCGCCGCCCGGTGCCCAACTGATCCAAGCTCGCGGACGATTTCTGATCCCCGGTCTATGGGACATGCACGTCCACATTTGGGATGCCGACTTAGCGTTTCCTCTTTTCCTCGCTAATGGAGTAACGGGCGTGCGAAACACCGGCGGCCGACCCGATGATCTGAGGCGCTGGCGGGAGGAACTCAGGGAAGACAGGCGCCTCGGACCGCGCCTGATCGCTTGCGGTCCTGTGGTAGACGGCGCGCCACCAATTCATCCGGACCATTCGGTCGTCGTCGAAAACGCAACACATGGAAGCTTGGCTGTCGATAACCTGAAATCGCAAGGTTGGGATTTCATTAAAGTCTACGACAACGTGCCAGGGGATACCTACTTCGCCGTTGCCGCGGAGGCAAAGAAAGTCGGCATACCATTTGTCGGGCACGTACCGTTGTCGGTCACCGCAATCGAAGCTTCTGACGCAGGCCAAAAGAGTATTGAGCACCTTGACGGTCTCGATTACGTGATTTCGCCAGTCGGCGACCGGTTGCGCCGTGACCGACTGGACCGCATAGGGAGACCGCCGCAACCCGGCGACATGATGAAGGTTCCCCTACGCATTGCCAACGAAATCAACCAGCTTGCCGACACTTACGACGAAAAGCGTGCCGCAGATCTCTGTGCACGGCTGGTGCGAAATGACACCTGGCAAGTCCCCACCCTTTCCGTTGCGCGTGTGTATGCGTCGATTGGGAGTACGGTGTTATATCAGGATGAGCGGTTGAAGTATGTAGACCGGCCGGAGCGGGACGCATGGGACCACAACCCGATTGTCCACCTCGATATCCCCGAATACGTCGCCGCGCGCAAACGCGCCTTTCAGCTGGCGATGCGCATCGCTAGGGCCGCTCACCGGGAGGGCGTGCCCTTCCTGGCCGGGACTGACAGCGGCGGCGTGCCTTACCTCTATTACGGCTTCAGCTTGCACGACGAACTGGCGCTGCTGGTGGAGGCGGGATTCACGCCGCTACAGGCGCTTCAGGCCGCAACTCTCGATCCTGCACGGTTCCTGGGCTTCCCGGACAGCGGAACGATCGAGGTTGGGAAGCGTGCAGACCTCGTGTTGCTGACGGCCGACCCGTTGGCTGATATTCACAACACTCGGAGGATTGAAGCGGTGATTCTTAAAGGCCGGTTTCATGATCAGCGAGAGCTTGATGCCCTTCTAAATGCCGCGGCAAACAGAGTAAAGTGACTCGGCACAGAGCCATCCAACTTACTTCCTCTTGGACTCTTGTACCACCCTGGTCGCTTCCTCCGCTTGACAGCGCCCCCACAATTTCTTTCGCGGAGGAGGGGGATTCGCCCGAGTCGCACGACTCCCAACCTAGATACTGGAGACGGGCTCTCAAGCCATGTGGCTCCAGTACTGCGCCGCGCAGGTCGTTCCATAAGCTTGTCCTCTATGGCACGGAAGGCCGTGGCGTGTTTGCACACTCATCCTAGTCTGGGCGGAGGTTTCGAGATGAAACGTCGAACTGTCATTTTGCGTTATGCGGTTGCAATCTTAGCGGTTGCTGCAGTTGTGGGCATCTCAGCGAGTGCGGCAGTGGCGCAGGATGATCCTGGAGCGGTCTATGTCCTCACGAACCAAACAACGAATTCCGTAATGGTGTTCGCCCGCGCTGCGGACGGCACGTTAACCTTTTCCGGCGGCTTTGCGACTGGCGGCGCAGGAGCAGGAACGGGGGTAGACCCGCTGGGCTCGCAAGGTTCGCTGGTGCTTGGACGCTGGCATCGGCGGCTCTTTGCTGTCAACGCCGGAAGCAACGATGTGTCTGTCTTTGCGGTGGATGGGCTCAACCTCCGCTTACTCGATAGGGCATCGTCCGGCGGAACGAAGCCCGTGAGCGTGGCCGTTCACGGAGACTTGGTCTATGTTGTAAATGGTGGCGGCACTCCGAACATCCAGGGCTTCCACGTCGAGCCCTCCAGCGGCCGTCTGATCCAGATTCCTGGCTCGTGGCAACTGCTGCCCGGAGGAGCAACGGCCGGCCCGGGACAGATTGGGATTTCGCCGGATGGCGATGTGCTGCTCGTAACTGAAAAAGGCACAAATCAAATCGACACCTGGACCTTAACTGGTGAAGGGTTTCCCGTGAACGGCCAGGTCATCGCTTCCCATGGAGCCGTGCCTTTCGGTTTCACCTACGTCCGCCGCGATATTGCTCTAGTAACTGAAGCGAAACCCAGCGCAGTGTCTTCGTACGAGACGCATGACGATGGCAGCCTGGAATTAATCACTGGCACCGTTGCGGACGGCGGAGCCGCCAATTGCTGGATCGAAGCGACAAAGAACAATCGCTATGCGTTTGTCACGAACACGGGAAGCGGGACCATCTCCAGCTATCTCATTTCGCCGGACGGCTCCCTGAGTCTCCTCGACTCGACCGCCGCAGTCACCGGGCCGGGAACGGCGCCTATCGACTTCGCGCTGAGCAACGACAGCCATTTCCTCTTTGTGCGCCTCGGAACCAAGGGAACGGTGGCTGGCTTCCGCGTGGAAGGCGATGGCAGCCTTATTCCAATAGGCTCGGTCAGCGAATTGCCCGCGGGCGCACAAGGAGTGGCGGCGCGCTAGTATTCCACCAACGTAGCAACGGGCTGGTAAGAATGCGAGAGCTTGCTTGCGGCAATTGCCGGCACAGATTGTAAGGCGATAAACGACACCCTAGCTGCGGAGGCAGAGGTTGCCTTCGCAGTGAGCATCTTGAGTAGCTGCGAAATTTTCGCGAACTTCAGCGGGGACAACTTTGGGCGCAGATGGCCAAACAGATATCGCTGTACGAATCGTTGTCCACGTCCATTCAGTGCGAGGAATCCGTTTGGATTTCCGAGGACATGCGATCCAAGTAGATTTATCATGCGGCTCCAAGCATGATGGGCTGCGACGTCGGGGCTGGCGACCCGCCTGCCGGTTCAATGGTGATGGCAAATGCTTTGGCCTCGATTCCCATGGGAAGCGGGGGATTGACTACCGTTGCCGTGCCATGAGAATCAGGTTGGAACAGGCCGGCTGGTATGGGCGAACCAGTCGAAGGAATCAGCCATAATTCATAGACTTTGTTGGGAGGCAAAGGCGCGAGATTGTTGGCAAGGAAAATGAGGTGACCGCTGCTGGACAAATAATAGGCCTTGCCTTGCGGCTGAGGCAGCGCCTTCGCAGGTGCCAGCGTGATTTGCTTGGACTCCGGGGAAGTAAGTGTGTTGACCAAGTCTTGTGCCACCCTGAGTTGCTTTTCCATTTCGGCATGGCGCTGCTCAAGATTTGCCAGAGTACGGTTCAGGCTGCGGCTCTCGTTCCATAGAAACGCCGCCACCACAATCAAGGCGGTCGACACAGCATAGGGAACCAGCACCCACCACGCGGATCGCTTGGGAGCGGCGACCCGGGCACGCCGCTCGCGCGCAATGGCCTGAAGTAGCCGCTTGCGCGACCGTGGGGGCGGGACTGGCCCGAACGTCGAGAGTGCCAACAGCGTTGCGTCGCTTTGCAATTGCTGGAGTTCGCTCTGGCAGGGAAGGCACACTTCGAGGTGCTGTTCTAAGGCATCCTTCTCTGGCCCTACGAGCGCTCCCAAAGCGTAGAGCGCCAGGTCCTCAGCAAATTGTTCATGCACACTCATTGAGTCAATGCCGTTCGCAGGGCGAGCAAACCGCTCCGGATGCGAGTCTTGATCGTCCCCAGCGGCTGTCCTGTCTTGGCAGCAATCTCACTGTGCGTCAAACCTTCGAAGTAGGCCATCTCCAGAACACTTCGCTGCGTGACGGGCATGTTGTCCAGCATACTTCGGATCTTCCCCACGCTTTGGGCAATCTCTGCTTTGTAAGCAAGATCAGGCTCGATGGAGAGCGCCACATCGGCTACTGGCGTCTCGGGCCGGCGTTTGCGAAGCCAGTCAATGGCGCGATTGCGCGTGATGGCCGCAAGCCAGGGGGCCATTGCCCCGCGATTGGAATCGAAAGCTGCCGGGTTTCGCCATAGTTGCATAAAGATTTCCTGCAAGAGATCCTCAGCCATCCCAGCATCTCCTAACACCCTTAACGCAATGGAATACACAATCGGGGAGTAGCGGTCATAGAGTTGACCCATGGCACTCTCGTCCCCAGAGGCTATCGCAGACACCAGGATTGCGTCTGGCGGAACTGCCCTCGGATCTGGGGTCGTCAAAGCGAGTTGCCCTCTCTAGGTTTAAGTACGAGGAAAGGAGTGTAACTGGATTTAGGTTTGGCCGGCAATTCGACCTGTGCCTCGCCAGCGAAGTCTTTGCTGCGCTGATCCAAAGCGCTGGGAAAATGATGCCCGGAGGGCAATCCAAGACCCAGGAGCATGCGTACAGTACACGTGAAGAGCTTTGCGGGAATTTGAGGACAGACCTCAGTCTCGAAGAGCCTTCAACGTAACAAAGAACAATCAGAGAGTCCGCACAGGGACGTTTGGCGGTGTTAATACGGGTGTGCCCGTGCGGCTCCATAGGAGAGAAAATGAAAAAAGTAAGCAAGGAGCCATGCGGGGCTCGGCCGAGTAGACGGCTCGTCGCCTTCTTCGCCGACACTTTCTTCTTGGCTATCGGGTTGACACACACTTCGATGATCAGGAGAAATCCATGCAACGAGTGAGAGCCATCGTAGCTGTCGCTATGGCACTGCTCATTTTGTTCCCTACCAATTTGCCAGCCTCTAGCCATCGAGAAGCACCCATTGCGGCCCTGGACCATACCGCGGACGTCACCGACTGGTATGCCTTTATCAGTTTTGACCACCCGGACCGAGTCACGATGATTCTTAACGTCGATCCTTTTCTCGAGCCATCGAACGGACCCAACTACTTTCCCTTTGATCCCAACGTGCTCTACGAGATGAAAGTTGACAACAATCGCGATGGAATCGAGGACATCACGTTTCAATTTCGCTTCAATACAGAGACTCGTCTGCCCGGCGTATTCACAGGTTTCGCAGGAGGAATCGCGGGAATACCGCCCATCACTTCTCTTGACGGTCCGGGCTCTGCTGGCCTGAGCCTGCGCCAAACCTACACGGTCACGATGGTTAGGAACGGCGTGTCGACCGATCTAACAAACGGGCAAACGCTCTTTGCAGTTCCTTCGAACGTCGGGCCACGCACAATGCCGGACTATCAGGCGTTATTCAATCAAGGAATATACGAACTGGGTAACGGTGTGCGGGTATTCGCCGGAACAGTGGACGATCCTTTCTTTATCGATCTCGGAGCGGCGTTTGATTCTCTGAACTTCCGGATGGGCGTCGGCGGCGTCCTAAGCCCGCAGGTGGATGCCGACGACACTCACAACTACGCGCCCGATGCCGTAGCGGGCTTCAACGTGAACTCGATCGTGCTGGAAGTGCCGATCACGATGCTGACGGTCGACGGCCAGCTTCATCCGGCTACTGACAAGAATGCGGTGATCGGGACGTACGGGACGACGTCGCGCCAGCAAATTACCATCCGCCGCACGGCCACCGAAATTGGGGCAAACGGCAACCCGGTTCAAACCGAAGGCCCGTGGCGCCAGGTACAGCGCGAGGGCAACCCGCTGATCAACGAACTGATCATCGGCACGGGGTCGAAAGACCGGTTCAGCGTTGATGACCCGCAGAACGACAGCCAATTCGCCAACTTCTTCCTCGATCCACTTTTGGCGCATCTCTTCGCTTCTCTGGGCATCCCCGTGGCGTCGGCACCTCGTACGGACCTGCTGCCCCTAGTTCAGTACACAGCTCCGATCTGCCCAGGATGTGGCCCTCAAGACGCGGGCCCGATTGCCGATCTTCTCCGATTGAACACCGGCATTTCTCCAACGCCTCCCGGCAGCCAGAAGCGGCTGGGGTTCCTGGCGGGTGACAACGCCGGCTTCCCGAATGGACGTCGGCTCAACGACGACGTGGTGGACATTGCCTCGCGCGTCGTTGCCGGTATTCTGGCGGACCCGGTAAAGTTCGGCACGCGCATCGGCGATGGCGTCAACATCAACGACGTGGGCTACGGCACGACATTTCCGTACGTGCAGCCTGCCCACAGCGGTCGAGATAGCCATCACGTAGGCCCAGGTCAGGCTGGGTGCAGCGGCCAACCGCAAGGAATTTGCCCAGTTCACTAATCCAGCTTCGTGGCCGCTGCTCCAATGGCGGCCACGAACCCTTTATCCAAGAGAAAAGGAGGAATGTCATGCGATCTGTTATAGGTCTCTTTTTGATGGTCCTAGCTGCTGTGGGTGCATGGGCACAAAGTCCAGGAAGCCCGGCGGAGAAAAATATCTCACCAGCGGAACGAAGTATCGCCCAGGCGGAAAAGTTGATAGCGAAAAATCCGAAGGATTTCGAAGCATACAACGCGCTGGCTTTGGCGCTGTCGCGGCGGGCGCGCGAGACCTCTGACGTCAAGTTCTACGCGCGGGGGGAGGAAGCACTGCAAAGATCATTCGAAATCTCTCCCGGCAACTTTGATGGTGAGAGGACCCATGTCTGGTTGTTGCTTGGAAAGCACGAGTTCGCTGCCGCGCTGGACACAGCCAAGAACCTCAACAAGAGGATGCCGGACGACATAATGCTTTACGGATTTCTTACCGACGCGAACGTGGAGCTTGGTAACTACAAGGACGCAGAGGAGGCAGCGCAATGGATGCTCGATCTTCGAGCGGGGAGCATTCCCGGGCTGACCCGGGCCGCCTATCTTCGTGAGCTGTTCGGCGACGTTGATGGCGCGCTCGATTTGATGGGAATGGCTTACCAGTCGACGCCGCCTGGCGAATCCGAGGACCGCGCCTGGATCATTACGCAAATGGCGCACCTGAACCTGGCGACCGGTAAGGCCAGTCAAGCCGAGAATCTGCTCCAGCAGGCGCTAGCGATGTTTCCCGGATATCACTACGCCCTGGGGAATTTGGCCAAGGTAAGAATCCAACAGAAACGATATGCGGAGGCAGTCGAACTCCTGCAGCAGCGCTATCAGGCCGCACCGCACGCAGAGAACCTGTACGAGCTAGCCGAGGCCTTGCAGTTGGCGGGCCGCATGAAAGAGGCGAAGAAGGCATTTGCGGAGTTCGAGCGAAAGTCGCTCCTCGAATCCTACCGTGCAGACAACTCCAACCACGAACTGACCTTCTATTACGCCGATCACGCGAACGAGCCCGCCAAAGCGCTAGAAGTGGCTAAGCGGGAACTCTCGCGGCGCCACGACGTGTACACTTTGGATTCATACGCCTGGGCGCTGTACGTGAACGGGCAATCAGGGGAAGCACGCAAGCGGATAGAGGCGGCGTTGGCCGTGGGCATTCGCGATGCGAAACTGTTTCGCCACGCGGGTGAGATCACGCTGCAATGTGGCGACAAGTTGATGGCGCAGCGCTACTTGCAGCAGTCGGCAGAGTTGAACACCGGCGATTCCGAACTAGCTCGGACCAAGCTGGCTGCCCTAGCCCAAGCCCCGATGCGGCAGTAAGGATGGCGCAGCCCACTCAGCTAATTGTCCTGAACCTACACCAGCGGGACGCCGGAAATTGTCTTCCACCGCTTCCGGGGCTGAAAGCACCGCGCCCCAACCCGAATCAAGTCTTTCAGCAGCCTGCTAAAGAGAACCCGGAGAGATCAGTGACGGAAAATCGTGCCAAGTCTGTCTTATGGGCCAGCGTGCTCCTTGTGGCTGCGGCGCTTTGTCCTGTAGCGGGACTTGGCCAGGAACCATCGAAACGGTTCATCTTAGAGGGTCGCTGTGTGAGCCCGGATGGTGCAGGGATCTCGAACGCCGAGATCAGAACTGAAGTAAGCAGACTCCGCGCAGACGAAGACGGCCGCTTTCGCTTAGCACTGCAACCCGGGAACCATCGGCTCGAAATCAGCGCCCCTGGCTTCGCGGCACTCCATGTCACCGTGCCGGTCACAGCAGATTCTGAGCTCTCCTTCGAGTTGCAACCGAGTACGCAAGTGACGGTTCACGCTGACCCTGAGACCCTTTCTCCAGATCCGTCCGCCAGAGCTATCTCTCGCGACGACCTGATGGCGGCGAATCCGGGACGGCCCGGTGTACCGGTCTCCATTCCCGGTTACCCAGCCGAGACCGCCTCCGGAGGCATCAAAGCGCCACAGTATTTTGCGCCGGGCGTTGCTTCGGATCATGGTGTTCTGATCGCACAATTTGTCAAGGTTGGCGATTTTCTTTTCCCGAATAACCTCTCCGCGAATGCGCATGGAAACGGCTATGCCGATCCGAATCTCTTAATTCCTCAGACGATCGCAGGGGTGGAGAGTGACGGAGCCGCCTTCGACGTCCGCTACGGAGATCATGCCGTCAATCTTTCGACGACTTACGGTTTGCGCTCTCAACTCGGACCCTCTGTCGAAGCGATCTTCGACTCCCGTAACGTTGATCTCGTTTCCATCTGGAGCCCGCAAAACTCGCAGATCCGCGCGTGGATTGCCGCTGAGGCTGCATTCGGCGACGGCTATCTGAACTTTGCAGAACGCCGGCGCCAAGGAAAAATCAATGCGATGCGCCAATTCACAGCCGGTCACCACGAGTTCACTCTCTTCGGCGTTGGCTACTACGGATTTTCCCGAATACCAGGCCTCGTGCCTATTGATTGCAACATCCCGAGCGATACGATCGATCCGCGGCAGTCGGACCAGACGCATACTTCGCTGCTGGTCTTGAGTGACACGTGGACAACAAGCAACCGGTCGCAAGCGCGGCTGTCCGGTTTCTTCCGAACGTACAATCTCACTCTGCTTTCGAACTTTGGCGATGGCCTCATTCGCCAAAGCGAGTTCCGCACCGTGGCCGGAGGAAACGCGATGTATGTCTTTTCCTCCGGGCGCGATCTTTCCGCACTGGCTGGTGTGGATTTGCACAGGGATTTCATTCCTGATCTCGCGCTCAATCGCTTCACAGCGCTGGGGAGCTTTCAAACCGCGGGGTCCAACCGTCTCACGATCTCTTCGTTTTCTCCCTTCGTTTCGGTTGGCGGAAGTCTTTCGCGGTGGTTTCGCTACAATCTGGGAATACGCCACGACGGTTTCTTTATCGACAATCAAGACTTCAAGAACTCGAGTGACTCCTTCCGTGCGTCTTCCGGTATGACGAGTCCCAAGGCGAGCGTCTCGTTCTTTCCACCG
>Ga0126371_10004895_pt1 | contig 11851 bp, 6 predicted proteins | sample PanSoiMetaPlot_4_FD_110145 | JGI IMG/M metagenome (GOLD analysis project Ga0126371, IMG submission 110145) | Tropical forest soil microbial communities from Panama - MetaG Plot_4 | ecosystem: Environmental > Terrestrial > Soil > Tropical forest > Bulk soil | place: Panama | collected 2016-02-17
GACAAATACAAGACCGACAAGAAAAACGACAAATTTGTTGAAACATTCACAATCGCCGGCTATTCCGACACGGAGAAAACTGCCGGCGAAAAGGGCATTGCTACCGGCCGTATCATTGGGGAAGCGCAAAATTTTGCTCGAGACCTGGTCAATGAGCCCTCCAATAAACTCACGCCGAAAATTCTTGCGCAAAAGGCTGAGGCCATGGCCAAGGAAGCCGGACTCGCCATGGATATTCTCGACGAAAAGCGCATTGCCGACCTGAAAATGGGAGCCCTGCTCAGCGTTGCGCAGGGCAGTGTTGAACCGCCACGCGTGATCGTTCTCACCTATGCGCCCGCAAATCCCAAGCCCGGCGCTCCCGTGATCGGCCTTGTCGGGAAGGCAGTCACCTTCGACACCGGCGGCATTTCCATCAAACCTGCCGACGGCATGGAAAAAATGAAGTACGACATGGCGGGCGGTGCAACCATGATCGGCGTAATGAAGGCCCTCGCGGCACTTAAGCCCAATGTCAAAGTAATCTGCGTCGTCCCTGCCACAGAAAACATGCCCGGCGGCAAGGCGCAAAAACCTGGCGACATCCAGACGGCCATGTCCGGCAAAACGATCGAAGTGCTTAACACAGACGCCGAAGGACGCCTGATCCTGGCCGATGGCGTGCACTACGCCAAGCAGCTCGGCGCCACGCACCTTGTGGATGCCGCCACGCTCACCGGGGCTATCGTCGTGGCCCTCGCCAATGTGAACGTCGGCGTGTTCGGCTCTGACCGCTCCTGGACGGACAAACTTCTGGCCAGTGCCAAAGCCACCGGCGAAAAAATGTGGGAACTCCCGATGGACGATGAATACCGCGAATTCATCAAAGGCAGCTTCGCCGACATTCAGAATATAGGGAGCGGCAAAGGCGGCGGCTCCATCACCGGGGCATGGTTTATCCGCGAATTCGCCGGCGACACGCCGTGGATCCATCTCGACATCGCCGGAACCGCCTGGAACGACGACGCCAAACCCTGGATTGCCAAAGGCCCAACCGGCGTCTCCCTCCGAACCCTCGTCCACCTGGTCTCTTCCCTCTAAGAGCGCCTTACCTCTGAGTGTCTAGGGACGGCTTTTCCAGGCCGTCCACTGTTTCCCGCTCTGCGCCCGCGATTTCTCACATCTTCTCCGGCGCCCGAATTCCCAACAATCGCAACGCCCGCACCAGCTGTGTCTCCACCAACTCCGTTAATCGCAAAAGAAACGCCCTTTTCTCCGCACCTGCCTCCGACAAAATATGATGCTTATGATAAAAATTGTTGAACGCCTGCGCCAATTGAAAAGCGTACTTCGTCACAAATGCCGGTTCCTGGGTGGCGATTGCCGCATCCACGGCATAGTCGAGCGATCCGGCGGCCAGCAAAACGTCCCAAATCGCGATGCTCTCGGCGCTCTCGAGGAGCTTCGTCAGCGTTTCGTGCGTAAGCCGCGCCCGGCTTCCCGCAGCCTCCGCGCCCTTCCGTCGGATCCCGCAAATTCGCACAATGGCATACTGGCAATACGGCCCGGTCTCGCCTTCTGCGCTCAATGCGTCATCAAAATCAAACGCAATAATCGTATTTCTCGTCACCTTCAACAGGAAAAAGCGCAACGCTCCAACCGCCAGCGCCTGCACCGTTTGCTGCAGCTCGGCACCGGTCATATCCGGATGCTTTTGCAGCACACGCCCTTCGGCGGCTTTCAGCATCCGCGTGATCAGGTCGTCCGCCTTAACCCCGAAGCCTTTGCGTCCGCTCACCTCCACATAGGGCCGCTTCGCATCTTCGGGCGATAGTTCATAGCCCAGTTCCCGGGCGCAGCGCGGAGTCAGCGCGACAATCTCGTAATCAAAATGGATCGAATTCTCCGCTTCCTTCACATGCCCCAGCGCTCGCAACCCTTCGGTCACCACATCCTGCAAATACGCCTGCCGGGTATCAATTACGTTGTACACCGCTTCGGCCCCGCCAAAATGCGGCGCGCCCGGCTCGCTCGCCCCAGCCGTCGTCGCCCAGAGCACGCCGCCCCCAGGCGGATTCGGCCACTCCTGATAGTGAAAATCTTTTCCAAGCAGCCCAAACTTCCAAAGCTGATAGGCAATGTCTTTCCCAACGTAAGTCACCGTCCCGTTCGAGCGTACAATAATCTTGTCGAGGTCCTCTTCGGTCCGGCCGCCGCCAGGTGTCTCCCCTGAATTTGTCCCAGCTGAAGCCGCGGCATTTTTGCCCTTTGCTTCCTTAGCCTCTTGTCTCCACGGCATCACCCAGCAACCCGCATTCTTTCCACTGGTCTCGTATCGGATCGCCCCGCTTGCCTTCAACTTTTCAAACGCCGCTTCCCAGAAATGCAGATGCAGAATCTCACTCTCGCGCGCCAACAATTCGTAGAAAATATCGAGCCGCGCCATGGTGCGCAGGTGAGATCCGACAATGGCGTCGGCGATCGCCGCGCCCATTTCTGCCGTATCGCCGCGCCCCTGTTCAATGGCCTTCAATGTCTCGCCGCGGAGCTTTGCCGCTCGCTGTTTGTCTTCTTCAAAAAACTGCGTTGCTCTCGCGTATAAATCCCAGCACAAATAATCAAACTGCGGCTGTGCCGCCAGCGCCTTCACCTCTGCAAGCGATTTTCGCTCCATGTGCTCGAAGGCGATCACCACGTCCGCCACCTGCACGCCCGTGTTATCAATGTAGTTCTGTACCGCCACGTCGTGCTGCGTGTGCCGCAGCAGCCGCACCATCGTGTCGCCCAGCACCGCGTTCCGAAGGTGCCCGATGTGCGCCGCTTTGTTGGGGTTGATGCTGGTGTGCTCCACGATAACTTTCTTCTTCTCTTTATCGTCACCAGCTTGTCGGGAGCCTTCCGGAAGCGCCGCTCGCTGGTTCTCGGCCGAGCCGAAGAGCCAGTCGTCAGTTGTTTCCGACTGCATGGCTTCAAAAAAAGCAGCCCGATCGAAGTAGGCGTTGAGATACCCGCCGCCGGCCACCCCTACCTTCGCAATTCCTTCAATCTTCGGCAGCGATCCGGCAATCTCCTGCGCAATCAGCCGCGGCGCTTTCTTCAACCGCTTCGCCAGTTCAAAGCAAACTGGCGAAGCCGCCTCGCCCATCTCGAGCTTCGGCGGGCGCTCGAGTACCACGGTCAATTCCACACCATATTTCTCTCGGAGGTGCGTCGCCAGCGTTTCCCGCAACCGCTGCAAAAGTGTCAGATACACGTTCCCTCAGTTCAGATCGAAGTAAGGCGCCTAAAACTCCAGTATAACAGCGGGAATCCTCGTAGCAGCCACCTTCGGGTTCGAGCCAACCGAAATAAGGTGTATCCTCCTTCCCGCGTAATTTCGATGCCCGTCCCCGTGTACTGTAGAATGTCGCCCGGAGGAATCATGGCGAAGACCAGGCGTGAATTTCTGACCGAAGCAGCCGTCGGCTTGGCAGGTGCGGCAGCAGCAGCGGTAAGCGTTGTCCCCTCAGCAGCCCAGGACCCATCTCAGCAGCAAACGCCTTCGCAACCGCCCGCCGGCGCGCCCCCGGCCTTCGGGACCGGAGCAGGTGTCGGTCCGCAAGTCTCCGTCAACACTTTCGCCGAAGCCGAAAAGCTCGTGCAGATCGAACTGACCAAGCCACAACTCGATCAAGCCGCCTCCAGCTGGCGCAGCAATCTCTCCAATGTTTACGAGCGCCGCAGCGGTCCGCGTAAAGTTGCGCTCTCCGCGTCAGCCGTCCCGTACTCCAGCTGGAACCCTGTCCTGCCCGGTCTGGAGGCTGGGCCAAAACAAAATCGCTTCGTTCGCAGCTCTGCGGTCCCGCCGCGTCCAAACGACGACGCCGCGATCGCGTTCGCCCCGCTCAAGCATCTCTCCCGGTGGGTCGAAACCAAGCAAATTACCTCGCAGCGCCTAACAGAGATCTATCTCGAACGCCTCGAGAAGTTCGATCCCAAGCTCCGCTGTGTCATCACCCTGACAAGAGACTTCGCCCTTCGACAAGCCAAGCAAGCTGACACCGAAATCGCGGCCGGGAAGTATCGCGGTCCGCTTCACGGGATCCCCTGGGGAGGCAAGGATCTCCTCGACACGGCAGGCATTCTTACAACCTACGGCGCCGAACCCTTCCGCAATCGCATTCCCAAAGACGACGCAGCCGTCGTCAAACGCCTGCACGCTGCCGGAGCGGTTCTGGTCGCCAAACTCAGTCTTGGCGCCCTCGCCCTTAACGACATCTGGTTTGGCGGCCAAACCGTAAATCCCTGGCTTCCGGAAGAAGGCGCCTCTGGCTCGAGCGCCGGCCCGGGCGCCGCCACTGCCGCGGGACTGGTCGGCTTCTCGATCGGTAGCGAAACCGGCGGCAGCATCGTCTCGCCCAGTATGCGTTGCGGCGTCACCGGCCTGCGTCCCACCTACGGTCGCGTCCCGCGCACCGGCGCCATGACCCTCTGTTGGTCGCTCGACAAACTCGGCCCGATGACCCGATGCGTGGAAGACACGCTCCTGGTCCTCCAGGCGATTACTGGACCTGATCTCGGCGATCTGCAAAGCGTGCCCAGTAAACTTGATTTTGACGCCAATGCCAGCGTGAAAGGTCTCCGGGTCGGCTATTTCCCGAAATGGATGAAAGAGCCGCCGGCTACCGACGTTGATCGCGCGGCCCTTGAAACCGTCACAAAACTCGGTATGCAACCTGTCGAAGTCTCTATTCCCGACTGGCCCTACCAGTCCCTCAACCTCATTCTCTTTGCCGAAAGTGCCGCGGCGTTCGAAGAACTTACGCTCAGCGGTGAAGCGGACCAACTCAAAGTCCAGACCTATGATGCCTGGCCTAGTCTTTTCCGCCAATCGCGCTTTCTCTCCGCCGTCGATTTTGTACAGACTGACCGCATGCGCCGCCGCGTGGGGGAAGAAATGGCCCGCGTGATGTCTGAGGTGGATTTGCTTCTGGTTCCGTCCTTGCGCGACGAAATGCTCACCATTACCAACTTCACCGGTCACCCATCGCTCACCATGCGTGCCGGCTTTGTCGAAGTTGCCGAAGCCCGCACCGACTGGGCTCCCGATCCCAGTCGTCCGTTGCCTAAATTTTCGCCGCCGCGCCGCGTCCCGCACGGCATCACGCTAATTGGCCGCCTCTTCGATGAAGGCACCATCGGCACGGTGGGCGTGGTCCTCGAGCGCGCCTTTAGCGTTGTCAACGAAAACCCGCCCGGCTTCTAGGAGATCCTCGCAGGCGGTCCGACATCTTTGTGTGCAGCTGCTTCCTACAAGAGGCGCCCCAGGGTTTGCTCTGACGACACCCCAGAAGGAAATTCGAGTGGATCCGGTCTAACGCTTTATCAAGCGCATGGGCAACCCCCGCTTCGGTCTCAGTGTGACCGAAAAGAGGGGCGACACTTTCGCCTCCGCCGCCAGCGTGAAGCGGTAACGCTGTGCAATGGTCGCCAACAGCAGGGTCGTCTCCATCATTGCGAACCCCGCCCCGATGCATACGCGCGGTCCCCCGGCAAACGGAAAATACGCAAACCGGGGAATCCTTCCTTTCCGCACGGGATCGTCCCGCCACCGCTCCGGCTCAAACCGCTCGGGATCGGGAAAAAATCGGGCATCTCGGTGTGTCAGCCACTGCATGATAAAAATATTCGTCCCCGCCGGTACCCGATATCCGCCAATCTCAAAATCCGCCAGCGCACGTCGCCCGATGCCCCAGGCCGGAGGATACAGCCGCATCGACTCTTTCACCACCATTTCCGTATAAGGCAGCTTCGACAAATCACCCAGCGTCGGCGCGCTCCGGCCAAGCACCCGATCCAGTTCCGCGACTAGCGCCTGCTCCGCCTTCGGATTCTGCGACAGCAAATACCAGGTCCAGGTCAGCGCGTTCGCTGTCGTCTCGTGCCCCGCCAAAAACAGCGTCATGATCTCTTCGCGCAGTTGCTCGTCGCTCATTCGTGCGCCATGCTCGTCTTGCGCGTCCAGCAAACGCTGCAGCAAATCATTCGCCGATGTTCCGCTCGCCCGCCGTTCCCGAATAATCGAAAGCACCACGTTGTCCAGATGCCGCTTCGACCGCAATAGCCGCGGCGTCTTCGGAATCGGAAAGCGGTCCGGCAGCAGAAAGGCCAGCGCGGCCTGCGCAAAGAATCGCACCATCACGGCCGCAATCTCCTCGCCGATCTTTCGCGCGTCGTAAGTCAACTTTGTGCCAAACAGCGATTTTGCCACGATGTCCAGCGTGAGCTCGGCCATCTCATGGTGCAGGTCGCGTGTCTCCCCGTCCTTCCAACGGGCCAAATGCTTCGCGTTCGAATCCGCCATGATCTCCGCATAGATGGCGATATTCTCGTGGCGAAACGCGGGCTGGATCAATTGCCGCTGCTTTTGCCAGGCTGTTCCCTCATTTGTCAGAAGTCCGTTGCCTAAAATGAACTTCAGCGCCACATAGTCTCGCGACTTGTGAAAGTTCGCCGCGTTGCGGACCAGCACCTCTTCGATATGGTCGGGATGCGTCAACTGGCAGATGGGAACGTGCAGGAACCTGTAGTAAACGATGTCGCCGTATTCCCGGTAGCAATCCTCGGAATGCCCGGGCCAGCTGTGCGTAAGCTGCCGCGCACTGCCGAGCAGGAAATTTCCCTTAGGCCCCGGGGGCAAAGGTAGCTGCGGAGACATGACCGCATGCGCCATGCCGCCAGTCTACCAACTCGCCGTGTTCCTGAGAACTCGGTGCTGGAACCAAAAGCGAACGACCACAACACCCTTAAATCTGCTGCCCCTTCCAGTTTCCACGCCGGAACAACAATACCCCTACAAGCGCAATCGCGCACTCCGCCACGACGATCGATATGTACGCGCCTTTTTCGTGCATTCCGGTGCGCAGCGCGAGAAAATACGCCAGCGGAATCTCCAGCAGCCAGAAGCCGAAGAAATTCACAACCGTCGGAGTCACCGTGTCTCCCGCTCCATTGAAGGCCTGCAGCATCACCATACCGTAGGCGTATCCTATGTTGCCGTAACTCAAAATCCGCAAGCACGAAGCCGCAAGCGGCACGACCTCCGGATCCTGGGTAAACAGCCGCACCACGGGCGTTGCGAAGACCAAAAAGAAAACGCCCACCACCCCTAGGAACAGCATGTTGTAAAACGCCGTGCGCCACACCGAAATCTGCGCCCGTTCGGGTTGCCGTGCGCCGAGGTTCTGTCCAACCAGTGTCGCCGCCGCGTTGCTCAGGCCCCACGACGGCATCAGGACGAAAATCAGAATGCGAATCGCAATCGTGTACCCGGCAAGCGCGGCCGAACCGAAAACGCTGATAATCCGCACCAAGCCGATCCAGCTGGTGTGCGCAATCGCGAATTGCAGAATTCCGGTCAAGGAAACGCGCAGCAGCCGGAACAATACATGCCAGGCTACGCGAATTTGTGATCGCAAAATCCGGATCCGCTCTGTGCCGCGCAACAACCGGTAAAACTGGTAGAGCACACCGATGCTGCGCCCGGTGAACGTCGCCAGTGCCGCCCCAGTTACACCCAGCTTCGGAAATGGTCCCCAGCCGAAAATGAAACACGGATCGAGAATCAGGTTGATGATGTTCGAAACCCACAGCAAGCGCATCGCGATCGCCGCGTCGCCCGCTCCGCGAAAAATGGCGTTGTTCAAGAACAAAAGCAGCAACACGCCGCTTCCGCCCAGCGCGATGCGCGCGTAGCTGCTTCCGGTCGCCACAATCGACGGCGAAGCGCCCATTAGGCGCAGCAGATCCGCTGCGTAGACAAAGCTGGGAATCCCCACCAGCACGGAAACGCCGAAGCCCAGAAAAATCGCTTGCACTCCGGCCACCGCGGCGCCCTGGGGGTCCTTCTCCCCAATCCGCCGGGCCACCATTGCGGTAGTCGAAAGGCTCAAACCCAGCCCGACGGCAAATACCAGACTGAACAGCGATTCGGTTAGCCCCACGGTTGCTACGGCATCTGCGCCCAGCCGCCCGACCCAGAACACATCCACCACCGCAAACAGGGACTCCAGCACCATTTCAAGAACCATCGGAATGGCCAGTAAGAGAATGGCGCGATCCAAGCTCCCGCTCGTAAAATCCTGATGCGTGCCCTGGAGGGCTTCGCGCACCGAACTCCAAAACGTTGGCTGTGCTGAAGTTGCGGCAGCCTGTGTTGTTGGTTGCAGTTCCTGCACTGACATAAATACCTGCGCGGTCTGCGCGGACACGCTCAAACATGGCGCGGCGCGGAAAACAGTGAATAGGAAAGAGGGAATTGAGGCGTCCGCGGCTAGCGCGGATCGGCGTTAGAGGACAGCGACCATTCGTGCGATGAACATCGTTTCATCCTTGCGGCGCTCTTCGCACGCGCCTTGAAGTAGAGTAACCAGTGCAAGCAGTATACACGAAAAGCGCATGCAGCGGCCGATCTTTCGATCGACTGCAGGTAGGCTTCAGCCAGCTGTGCGGAAAGGGACCTTTTTGTCGGACTTCGATGTCATTATTCTCGGTGCCGGTGCCGCCGGTCTTCTTTGCGCGATCGAAGCCGGAAAACGCGGCCGCCGCGTGCTTCTCCTCGAACACGCCGAAAAAATCGGCAAGAAAATCCTCATTTCCGGGGGAGGCCGCTGCAATTTCACCAATCGCGACTGCCATCCGAAAAAGTTCCTCTCTGCCAACCCCCACTTCGCCAAATCCGCGCTGGCTCGCTACACGCCGGCAGACTTCATCTCCTTGGTCGAAAAACACCGCATCCCCTATCACGAAAAAACGCTCGGCCAACTCTTTTGCGATCACTCTGCCGCGCAAATCGTCACGATGCTTGAGTCGGAATGCCGCGCCGCCCGCGTAACAATCATGGTCAATGCCAAGATTCGCGAAGTCGCCCGCGACACGTCGTTCGCCGTCCGCAGCGACGTCGCGGAATATCGCGCGCACGTTCTCATCGTCGCCACCGGCGGCCTCTCGATCCCCAAAATGGGAGCTACCTCTTTCGGCTATGATCTCGCCCGCAAATTCGGGCTGAGCGTCATCCCTATGCGCCCTGCCCTCGTCCCGCTCCGGTTCAACGCCACTGATCAGAAGCGCTATTCCGGCCTCGCCGGAATTTCCGCCGAAGCCGTGATCACGGTTAACGAAGGCTCTTTCCGCGAAAAAATGCTTTTCACGCATCGCGGCTTGAGTGGCCCCGCCATTCTCCAAGCCTCCAGTTACTGGTGCGATGGAACTCCTGTGCGGATCGATCTCGCTCCCGACCGTCAGCCGACCGCGCGAATCCGCGCAGCCGGAACACGCAACCTCGCCGTTGCCGCAAAAGCCCTCCACGAATTCCTTCCTAGACGCCTCGCCGAGCGGTGGCTCGAGTTTCACCCGCCGAAAGCCTTTACCAACGCCGCCCTTGATGCATTTGAAAGGGAACTCCATTCCTGGTCTGTCCATCCCTCCGGAACCGAAGGCTACGAGAAAGCCGAAGTCACCGCCGGCGGCGTCAATACTGCCGAACTGTCCGGCAAAACCATGGAATCCCACAAAGTCCCCGGCCTGTTCTTCATCGGCGAAGTCGTCGACGTAACCGGCCATCTCGGCGGATTCAATTTCCAATGGGCTTGGTCCTCGGCGGTTGCGGCCGGCCGCGCCTTGTAGAGCGCCTCTCGCGGGCTCGTTTTCTTAGTTTTCGCGACCTGCTTCGTTGTTTACCTGCCCGATTCGCCCGCCTTTATTTGACTCCGCCTCCACCCCATCGCTACTATCGACTCGGGTCCAACTCCATGAAAAGAGCCTATCTCGATTGCTTCAGCGGCATCAGCGGCGACATGACCCTCGGTGCTCTGCTCGACGCTGGTCTACCCATCGAAGAATTGCGTTCCGGCTTGCAAGCCCTCGATATCTCTGGCTGGGAACTGTCTGCCGAAAAAGTCTGGAAAAGCGGCATGGCCGCGACCTACGCCAAAGTGCGCACCGAGGACACGCAAACCCACCGGTCGCTTATCACGATCCTCGGCATTTTGGAAAAATCGCGCCTTGCTGCCAACGTCAAGCAACCAGCTATTGCGATCTTCCAAAAACTCGGCGAAGCGGAAGCCGCTGTCCACGACGTCCCGCTCGAAAAAATTCACTTCCACGAAGTCGGCGCGGTGGATGCGATTATTGACATCATCGGCGCCTGCATCGGCTTCCATGCCTTTGGCATCGAGGACTTTGCCTGCTCGCCGCTCAACGTTGGCAGCGGCACTGTGAAGATGGCTCACGGGGTTCTGCCGGTCCCCGCCCCGGCCACGGCGCGTCTACTTCTCGGCAAGCCCACTTACTCGAGCGGCGTGCAACGGGAACTGGTTACTCCGACCGGCGCAGCCATCGTCGTCACACTCTGTACGTCCTTTGGACCGCAACCACCGATGAGTGTTTCCGCCATCGGCTACGGCGCCGGTACCGCCGACCTTGAAGGCCAGCCTAATGTAGTCCGCCTCATGATCGGTGAAGCTGCCATAAAACCCATCGCCCCAGAAACCAGCACGGTCCGTGTCCTCGAGGCCAATCTCGACGACATGAACCCGCAAATCTTCGGCTATCTGCTGGAAAAAGCACTGGCCGCCGGCGCGCTCGACGTATTCTCAACCCCCGTGCACATGAAAAAGAGTCGCCCGGGGATGCTGGTTACCGTCCTCTGTAAGCCCGAAGACGAGGCGAAATTCCATGAGATGCTCTTCGCCGAAACCACCACTCTCGGCATCCGGAGTAGCCTAGTCGAAAGACGTGCCCTTCCCCGTCAATGGGAAACCGTACATACCCGTTTTGGCGATGTGCGCATCAAAGTCGCTCGCCTTAACGGGCACATCCGTCAGGCGTCGCCGGAATTCGAAGATTGCCGTAAACTGGCAGAAGCACAAAACGTGCCTCTGCAACGCGTTATGGAAGAGGCGATCCAATCGTGGAAGGCCGAGAGTTCCTAGCGTCTTGTTCAAGGCTAGCGACCGAGGCGTACCCAGAGACAGAGTAATGCCCGAAAAAAAAGAAAAATTCTATCTGACCACGCCCATCTACTACACAAACGGGCTGCCCCACATCGGCCACACCTACACAACCATCGTGGCCGACGTCATCCGCTGTTATAAGCGCATGCGCGGCTACGACGTGGTCATGACTACCGGCACCGACGAGCACGGCGTCAACGTCGAACGAGCCGCCAAGAATGCGGGCCTCGCCGAGTCCGAATTCGTCGCCAAAATGGCGGAAGCCTGGCGCGCCTTGTGGGACGAACTCGGCATCCCGGCCGACGAATTCGTCCGCACCACGGACCTCAAACACGTTCGCACCGTGCAGTGGCTTTTCCGCCAGTGCAGGGAGAACGGCTACGTCTACAAGGGCCACTATACAGGCCTCTACTGCGTTTACGACAACGCCTTTGTCAACGAGCCGAAGCCCGGGAACCTTTGCCCGGATTGCGATCGTCCGCTCGAAACCGTCACCGAAGAAAACTACTTCTTCAAACTTTCTGCCTTTCAGAAGCCGCTGCTTGACTTTTATAAGAAGAATCCGTATTTCATCCAGCCGGAAACCCGAAAGAACGAAATTATCAGCTTCGTCGAAGGTGGCCTGAAGGACCTAAGCATCACACGCACAACCATCCGCTGGGGTATCCCCGTTCCGGGCGAAGAGCCGCACGTCTTCTACGTCTGGTTCGACGCGCTCAACGCTTACCTCACCGCCGTCGGCGGCCCCGAATGGGAAAAGAACGGCTATTGGCCCGCCGATCTCCATCTGGTTGGCAAAGACATCATTCGCTTTCACACCGTCTATTGGCCGGCGTTTCTGATGGCCGCCATGCTGCCGGTTCCCAAGCAAGTTTGGGCGC
>Ga0126371_10004896_pt1 | contig 11847 bp, 13 predicted proteins | sample PanSoiMetaPlot_4_FD_110145 | JGI IMG/M metagenome (GOLD analysis project Ga0126371, IMG submission 110145) | Tropical forest soil microbial communities from Panama - MetaG Plot_4 | ecosystem: Environmental > Terrestrial > Soil > Tropical forest > Bulk soil | place: Panama | collected 2016-02-17
CGCGCTGATTGAGGCGTACGAGCAGGCGCTTGAGAAGGCCGCCGGGCTGCGGGAACAAGCCCGCGAGTCCGCCCTGCAGTACGACGCGGACCGGGTGGCTGAGACCTATTGGAAGCCCGCGCTGGCCGCGCTGGAGGCGGGGCTGAAACCGCAGAACCGCGCCTCCCAGGTCACGGCTCAGCCGGTGCCGAAGGGGGACGCTCCGGGGATCTTCGGCGGCCCTGCCAAGGCCAAGGCGAAGGGGCGGCGCAGGTGAGGGTCCTGGTCACCGGCGGCGCCGGGTTCATCGGATCGCACACCTGCGACCGGCTCCTCGCACTCGGCCACGATGTCATCGTGCTCGACGCGCTGACCCCGCCGGTGCACCGTGATGGCCGTGCTGAATACATCAGTCCAGGGGCCGATTTCTACCAGGGCGATGTCCGCAACCGTGACCTGCTCACGAACCTGCTGCGCCGGGTTGATGCCGTCTACCACTTCGCCGCCTACCAGGATTACCTGCCCGACTTCTCGCGGTTCTCCGACGTGAACGTGGTCTCCACGTCCCTGATCTACGAGATCATCGTCGCCGAGCGACTGGACCTGGCTCGCGTCGTGGTCGCGTCCTCGCAAGCCGCGATGGGCGAAGGGCTGTACCGGTGCCCGGCCGACGGGGAGCAGGTGCCGGGCATGCGGCCCGAGGCGGCCCTTGCCGCAGCCCAGTGGGACATTCCATGCCCGGAGTGTGGCGGGCCGCTCACGATGCAGCGCACGCCCGAGCGGATCTCCAATCCCCAGAACGCGTACGGCATGTCGAAGCTCGGCCAGGAGATGGTCGCCATCAACCTGGGCCGCCGGTACGGCATCCCCACCGTCGCGCTGCGCTACAGCATCGTCCAGGGCCCGCGGCAGTCGGTCTACAACACCTACTCCGGCGCCTGCCGCATCTTCTGCCTGAGCTACCTGCAAGGCGTCGCGCCGATCCTGTACGAGGACGGTGGGGCGATCCGCGACTATGTCAACATCGACGACGTGGTGGACGCCAACATCCTCGTCTTGACCGACGAGCGCGCCGCCGGGCGGGTCTTCAATGTCGGCGGCGGCAAGGCGGTCACGACCCGGGAATTCGCCGACGTCGTGATGCGCCACTACGGTTCCGGTCAGGCCGGCGTGGTCACCGGCGAGTACCGCTTCGGCGACACGCGGCACATCATGTCGGATATCAGCGCCCTCCGGGCGCTGGGCTGGGAACCGCGGCATACCCCGGCGGATTCCGTCGCCGCCTATGCGGCCTGGCTCAAGGGCATGGAGGGCTTGGACGGGGTACTGGCAAACGCCAATGCGCGGATGCGCGCTCTGGGCGTTGTCCGTAAGGCGGCGGGGTGAAGGCATTCCTTCTCGCGGCAGGAGTCGGCAGCCGCCTGCGGCCGATCACCGACACCACGCCGAAGTGCATGTTGCCCTTTGGCGACCGGCCCCTGCTCGACATCTGGCTCGATGAGTTCGATCGTGCGGGCGTCGATGAGGTTCTCGTCAACCTCCACCACCTGCCGGACGTGGTACGGGGCCACATTGCCGCGCGCACAGCGTCCCCAAAGGTCCAGATGTTCTTCGAACCGGAGTTGCTCGGCAGTGCCGGCACGCTGCTGGCCAACCGCCGGTGGGTCGATGGTGAGGACATGTTCCTGGCCTGCTATGCCGACAACCTCACGGATTTCGATCTCCGGTCGCTCATTGACGCTCACGTCGGCCGCGGCGCGATCGCGACCTTGACGTTGTTCCATTCGCCGAACCCGTCGGCCGGGGGGGTCGTCGAGCTCGATGCCGTGGGCCGGGTAACCGGGTTCGTCGAGAAGCCAGCCCATCCGATATCCGACTTGACCAATGCTGGCATGTACGCCTTCCACCCGAGTGTGCTCGATGAGATCCGCGACGAGCCACCCAGCGACATCGGTTATGACCTGCTGCCTCGGTTGGTGGGCCGGGCCTGGGCGGTGCTGGTCGAGGGGTACTTCCGCGATATCGGTACCGCCGAGGCGTACCAGCGAGCCAGGAAGGAGTGGCCCTCGCGGGCCTCACGATGATCATCACCCAGACGCCTCTGCGAATCGGCCTGCTGGGAGGCGGCACCGACCTTCCCGGCTACTACAAGGAGAACGGCGGCCGGGTCCTCAACTGCGCGCTCGATAAGTACGTCTACGTCATCGTGAAGCAGCGTTTCGACGACGACATCTACGTCAACTACTCCAAGAAGGAGATCGTCTCTCGCGTCGGAGACCTGGAACACGAACTCGTGCGGGAAGCCATGCGGATGACCGGCGTGACGCAGGGCGTCGAGATCACAACATTGGCTGATATCCCGTCTGCGGGCTCAGGTCTGGGGTCGTCGTCCGCAGTGACCGTCGGCCTGCTGCACGCGCTGTTCGCGTATCAGGGACGGCAGGTCTCAGCGGAGGAGCTTGCCGAGCGTGCATGCGTGATCGAGATTGAACGATGCGGAAAGCCCATCGGTAAGCAGGACCAGTACATTGCCGCATTCGGTGGGATCCGGGACATCCGTTTCGGGCCTGGCGATGGGGTGGTCGCCGAGGAAGTGGAGCTCGCCGCGGCTGACCGCCGGGCCCTCCAGCAGCAGATCATGCTTTTCTACACCGGTATCACCCGCAGCGCGAACACGATTTTGGCGGAGCAGAACGCCAACATGGCGGCCACCCGGCCGCAACTCGGTCTCCTGCGCGACCTTGCCGGCTTCGCTGTCGACCGGTTGCGCAATGGCGACGTGGACGCGGTAGGCCCCGTGCTTCGTGAGAGCTGGGAAGCCAAGCGAAAGCTGGCCTCAGGGGTATCGAACGACCGGATTGACGCCGCGGTCAGCCGAGCGCTCGACGCGGGGGCGTCGGGCGCCAAGCTCACCGGTGCGGGTGGCGGCGGTTTCCTGCTCGTCATATGCCCCATGGAACAACAGCGGGCCGTGCGCGTAAGCCTGGCGGACATGCGGGAACTGCCGGTGAAGCTCGACCGGCTAGGCTCGCGCGTCGTGCTCAACGTGCTGCGCGACATCTGGGGGTAGGCCGCCACGGCATTCGCTGAGGTCAGTTAGCTGCGCCGGATGGCCGCCAGGAGAGCCGATACCACGCGTTCTTGCTGTGCGGGCGTGATCCCGGGGAAAAGCGGCAGGCTCAGTATTTCGCGGGCGGCTCGTTCGGCGACGGGGAATTCGCCCTCTGAGTACCCCCGTCCAGCGAACGCGGGGGTGAGGTGAAGGGGAACCGGATAATGAATCCCTGCGCCGATACCCGCCCCGTGCAGTTCCTTGAGCACCCGGTCACGGTCCGGTACCCGGACCACGTACAAGTGCCACACGTGCTCGTTGCCGTCGAGAATGCGCGGCGTGATGACGTCGTCCACACCGGCCAGCAGCGCGTCGTAGCGCTGCGCGGCATCCTGCCGGGCCGCATTCCATCCGGGCAGTCTCCGCAGCTTTGCCGAAAGCACGACAGCCTGCAAGGTGTCGAGCCTGCTGTTGAGACCAATCACTTCGTGTTCATACTTCTGCCGCGAGCCGTGATCCCGGATCATTCGCATCCGTGCTGCCAGATCATCAGAATCGGTGAGCGCTGCGCCGGCGTCGCCGTAGGCCCCAAGATTCTTTCCCGGGTAGAAGCTGGTCGCAGCCACGTGCCCGAGCGCGCCGGTCTGGACACTTCTGCGCCGGGCGCCTTGCGATTGCGCCGCATCTTCCACTACCCAGGCACCGGCTTCCTCCGCAAGCGGGAGCAGCCGCTCCAACGGGGCCGCCTGACCATAGAGGTGCACCGGGATGATCACTCGCGTTCGTGGCGTCAAGGCAGCCTTGACAGCATCCGCGTCGATCAGGTACGTCCCGTCATCGGCACAGTCGACCAGAACGGGGGTGGCCCCAGCCCGCCAGACAGCCTCAGCCGTTGCGATGAACGTGTTTGCCGGGAGGATGCACTCGTCGCCCGGACCGACATCGAGTGCGCGCAGCGCGATCTCGATCGCGTCGGTCCCGTTCGCCACCCCGACGCAATGCGCAGTCCCGATGAATGCGGCGTACTCGGCTTCGAACGCGGCGATCTGTGGCCCGGCGATAAACGAGGTACTGGCCAGCACTTGCCGCCAGCCCTCCGCGATCTCGTCTGCTACTGCCACGTGCTGCGCTACGAGGTCGACAAGCGGAACCGAAGTCATCTCCCCGTCCTTCTATCAAGCCCAGATGCGCCGACGGCGATGCGGGGCAGCTTGGGACTGCTTCCTCCGGCGACGCCCGCATCTCTTCATGGCCGCGCGCCTAAGACAGACGATACCAGTTACTGGGCGCGAATGCCGATGTTAATGCCCAGATGCGACGTACGCACACGGAAGCGAAAGACGCTAGAATAGAGTATCACTTAGAACATAGTATGCAGATCGCTACGGTTACCATGCAGGTGAACATGACGATACGCGTGGCCATGCTCGTTGACAGTCCCAGCAGGCGGGCGCACGGTAACGCCGCAAGCCGGCTCGCTCTAGGCCTGACCGAGACCGGCAAGGCTGACGTAACGCTGCTATGTTATAGTGCCGATCCCCCGCCACAGTGGCTGCCATCAGCAGTCCAGATTCACCGCCTAGGCGCGGACAGGGCGTCCCGTTCATTCCTTGGCATTGTTCGCTACTTGCGCGCGCAGAAGCCTGACGTCCTGGTTACTCGGCAGATGCATGCGAACTTCGTGGGCTTGGCTGCATCGTGGATGGCCCGGGCGCTACCCGGTTGGCAGGGAAAGATCGTTCTGGTTCAGGACCATCCCGTCGATTTCGCCTACGCCGGCAACTGGCGCGATAGTAAGTGGGCAGCCAAATTTTGCTATCGTTTCGCGGATGGGCTAATCTGCCCCTCCCCGGGCGTACGGAAAAGCGCCATTGCTTGGTGCGGGCTGGATCCTTCATCGGTGGTGGTCGTCCCCAACCCGATCCCGCGGTTCTCTGGAACCTTGACGTCCCCTCCCCATCCATGGCTGCAAGATAACGCGATTCCTGTGTTCGTACACGCCTCGAATATGACCCATTGGAAGCGGGTGGACCTTCTCATTGAGGCGTTCGCTGACGTACGCCATCGCCACGAGGCCCGCCTGCTCATCCTGGGCGAGGGAGAACTGCGGCCTTACGCTGATGCGCAGATTCGACGACTCGGGCTTAGCGCCGATGCGGAGACAGTCGGCTGGACCGACGACCCACTGCGATTCGTTGGCCGCTCCTGGGCTTTCGTACTCACTTCAGACGTGGAGGGCTTTGGGCAAGTACTAACGGAGGCCATGAGTGTCGGCTGCCCAGTTATCGCTACGGATGCACAGGGAGGTGGCCCCCGGTTCGTGACAGACAACGGTAAGAGCGGTCTTCTTGTTCCCCGGGGAGACCAGGTGAAGCTCGCCGAGGCAATGACGCGCATGCTGCAGCCGGATATACGCGCCGAGTACTCTCAGCTAGGAAAGAATCGGATCGAGGCAATGTCGCCGATTGCCAGTGCTAACGCGCTGGTCGATTTCCTAAAGGGGCAACTTCGACTAGAGGGATGACGTATCGATCGGCGTTTGCTGCCCTGGACTCTCAGAACATCTACGACCGGCGGCGAAGCCACCACTGCCTCAGGCGCCGCTACCCTGCGGCTCGTCCCTTGCCCTGATCCTGGCTGAGCCAGTGCTCCGGGCGCATGCGGAACGCCACGTTCTTGCGCCCGGGGTCTGGGTTGTCGGTGACGTAACGGTCGCCGCCTGCGGTGCCAAGGTAGCGGCGGGCCATCGCCAGTCGCTCGGCGGGGTCGAGTTCCTCCTCGCTGACAACCGGCCCTTCGACGCTGACATAGCGGTAGGGCGGGCTGTCGTCTTGAACGCACAGGCCGAACCGGCCGGCGGCGCGGATCGCCGCGGCCTTGCGCGACCGGCGGCCGGTCAGCACCGTCAGTTGGCCGCCCCGCTGGTAGCTGTACCAGACCGGGACGGCTAGCGTCCGGCCAGCCGTGCCTACTGCCGCACTCAGCACTCCGACGTGCACTTCTGCAAGGAAGTCCTCGCGCTCGGCAGCGCTCATGGCAACCCACATGACGACTTCATACCAGACCGTCGCCGGACCCGTGCCCCGCTCGGCGTTGTTTCGAGCCCGGACTGTCTCCTCAAGACCGAGTGACGCGGCGGCGGCCAACCAGGCTCGGGGCCCGTCGGAGATGACTTGGGACGATTCTGTATGTCTCGATCAAATATCGGCCCTGAGGGGTCCTTTCCGCGGCCTCCCGCCCAACCGGCTTGATGCTTCCCGATCATCTAGATCTTCAGTGGCTACTGCGTGAGCGATGGTGCTGGTTGCCTGGCTCCCGCGGCTGGGCTGGCGCCGCATACCAGGCAGCGCCTAGTCTGGCGGCCTATGAACGAAAGAGGATCCGAACGGCCGCTTGGCAGATCAGGCATTAGCGCGCCGGCGCTCGGAGTTGGCACCAACCAGTGGGATGCCAGCGGGCCGGACCAGCCCCGCTTGCGGGACACTTTGGCTGCTGCGCTCGACGCGGGGATGGGCTTCTTCGACACTGCGGAGGGTTACAGCGCCGGCCGATCGGAGACAGCTATAGGCGATGCCGCCCGGGAGGACGGCCGACCGCTCCTGTTGGCTAGCAAGTTCGCGCCGTTGCCATCTCGGGTTACCACCGCCCAGTTTGCGTCAGCGTTGGACAAGACTCTGGAGCGGCTCGGCCGCGATTCGCTCGACCTCTATTACCTGCACTTCCCTCACCGCCTCCTCGGAGTGGGCCTCTGGATGAGGGCGATGGCACGCGCGGTCAAGGAAGGGAAGATCCGGGCCGTGGGGATCAGTAACTGCAACGTGGCGGAGATGCGGAAGGCGGCTGACGTACTGGCCCGCCACGACATACCGCTCGCGGCCAACCAGGTTGAGTACAGCCTCCTGCACCGCGAGCCTGAGACCAACGGCGTCCTCGACGCCTGCCGCCTGATGGACGTGGCACTGGTCGCATACCGGCCGATCGGCGGAGGCGCCATTGGCACCGGATCACCTCCAGGTTCGGGCCGGTCTGCCCTCGATGAGGCACTGCGAGAAGCGGCGGCGGCGCGGAGCGCAACCGCTGTTCAGGTGGCGCTTGCCTGGCTGCTGATGCGAGACAACCATGTGATCCCGATCCCGGGGGCGACGAGGCCTGAACACGTCCGGGAGAACTCAGGCGCCCTTTCGCTGGCACTCAGCGAAAAAGAGTTCGCTGCCATCGACCGGGTATCGGCGCCGACGCCGGCCAGGTAGCACCTACAAGCAGCCTTCGAGCCCGTCCTGCCGCGCGTTCACGCGAAAGCGGGTGCTGACTTCCCGGCAAGCTACGGGAAGCCGGTTGCGGGTGTGGAGCCCGTTGGGGGTAGCTCCCGACATAGATCCGGATGGGCCAGCCGTGAATCTGTTCCAGGGATCGGCCGGATCCAGCGTCGCGCGCCGGGCGCACGGAATTCGCTGTATCACGCCCACCCCCTGGACGCTCATATGCACAAAGGCGATGAAGCTCACTGTGTAGCCTCTACCAGGGTTGAGGAGTCGCGATGTTCGGGAGGGGTGCGATTGCTGCAGACAGGCTTGGCCTGCTCCAGGTGCCGCTGATCCTGATGTACCACCGGGTGGCGGAAGTGGCCGAGAACCCTCTGTGCGTGACGCCGCGCCGATTCGCTGAGCAAATGACCTGGTTGAAACAGCATGGCCTGCGCGGTGTGGGGGTCGGGACCCTTATTGACGCGATGCGTGCAGGTCGCCAGCGTGGGCTTGTCGGCATCACCTTCGACGATGGCTACGTCAACCTGGTGGAGGCGGCGCTACCTGAGCTGCTGCGGCATGGTTTCAGCGCGACCATGTTCATCTGCTCGGGCCTGCTGGGCGGCACCTCCAACTGGGACGACGTTCCACCGTGGCCGATGATGTCCGCCGATCAAGTCCGTGAGCTGGCCGCGGCCGGCATGGAGATCGGATCACATACCATCACGCACCTGCGCATGCCCGGCGCTGACGCGGACCAGCTCAAGGCCGAGGTTAGCGAGAGCAGGACCAGCCTTGGCGAGCTGATAGGTGCTCCAATTCGTGGTTTCGCCTATCCGTATGGGTCTATGGATTCAGCTGCCCAGCACGCGGTTCGCGACGCAGGCTACGACTACGCGTGCGCCGTGATGACCCCGATGACTCAACTAGGATTCATGACACTTCCCAGGATGTTTATTGCCGAGTGTGACGGCACAACCCGGATGGCTGCCAAACGGCTGCTCTTCAGACCTTACATCGCAGTCCACGGGAGAAGCGCATGAAGGCGGCGCTCACCACACTTGCAACGCAATGAAAGGTCCGCTAGATGCAAGCTTATGTTGTAAACCTGGCCCGATCTGCCGATCGGCGGGCACATATCGTAGCCGAGCTCGGCAAGACTAAAGTCGACTACGAGATCGTAAATGCCGTTGATGGGAGGGATTTGGATCTCAGCGACACGCGAGTGGTCGACCCAGTATTTGCTGCCACGATCGTGGCTCATCCTGGTATCGTCGGCTGTGCGCTGAGTCATTTGGAGATATATCGCAGGATACTGAGCGAGGGACTCGAAATAGCCTGCGTTCTAGAAGATGACGTCGTGCTTCCCACGGACCTTGGCGTGCTGATTGACGAGATCACGCCGCAGATGAGTGGTGCAGAGGTCGTCTTGTTGAACTTCCACAGCCGAGAGCCTTGCCGGATCACCGAGTCGGGCGCGGTACAGCTCTCTTCATCGCGCCTTCTTGTCCAGGTTGCCGATAGAGGCCAGGCGGAAAGCACCGGGTGCTACTTGATCACACGTGAGGCATGCGCGCGGATGGTGAGAACCGTGCTGCCAGTGAGAGCCGCCGCCGACAGCTGGGGTTTCTTCAGCGGGGAGGGCGCCATTGATCGCTTGAGGTGTGTGGTGCCAATGCCCGTCATACAAAGCCCGGCTCTCCGGACAACATTGAGCTACTACCGGCCCGGTAGCATATATACCAGCGTCAGGGAGGCCGTAGCGAGCTCTAGGGTTCCAATCCTGTATCATGCGCTAGCCTTTAGGAGACGGCGACATTGGCAGCGCTCCGCTAGTGGGAAGACGAAGTTCGTGGAGGATCTGCCGACAAATGTGGGTAGTGACGGCTCGGGGCAGGGCTTGGCGGCGAATCGAGAGCACCCACCTATATCCCAGCCAACCTCCAACGCAACTCCGCAGAACTGGACCTGAGCTTGCGAATTGCTATACGAGTGATCAGCGAGGGACTCAGCCTTGGTGAACGGTCACGCGTATTAATTAGTTTATCTAGGGTTCGCCATTCGCGAAGCTGCCTGGCATTAGGCCACGCTCTCAATGCGAATGCAGAATAGGCGGCGGCCGGTTCGTCACCGACGGTTCCGCGCAAATATGGACGTACTGCCCTACCCAGCGCGCTATGTGCGAGAGCCCGGTGTCCTGTGTCTCGTATCCCTTGTGTCAACGCGTTACGTGCGAGAGCGCGGTGTGCCGTGTCGCGCATCGAGTCGCGGCCCTGCAGCAAGTCCGGGCATCCAGCGAAGAGAGTGTCAAAAGACGCCAGCCGCTGTGAGAAATCGTCGAGCATATCGAAGATCGAGTGATGCATGTTATGCGCATGAGTGCGGTAACAAGCTTGGTCTGCGCCGGCCACATAACCAACATCGGAAACTGTGGCCGTGCGCATCCAAAGCTCAAAGTCTGCAGCGTGCGGAAGGTCGCTGCGATAGCCACCGATGTCCCGGAGAACACTCGTCCGGACGACTGCTTCGGGGCATTTAATCGCGTTTCCGCCAGCCTTGCACCGTTGAGCGACCCAATCATGTCCGTTCCAGATAATCCAGTTTTTTGCAGTTGTGCGCGCGGGCGGAAGGCACTTGTCCGTGAATTCAATCGAATGACCGTATGTCAAGCCGACCAAAGGGTAGTGCTCCATCAGAGATGTCGCTCTCGCCAGGCATCCGGGAGCCAGGAGATCGTCAGCCGAAAGGAGTACAACGTAATCTCCCGTAGCGTACGATATCCCTTCGTTGTATGTGGCTATATGGCCTTTGTTTTCTCTATGGCAGATCGTCTGGATTCGGGTGTCCTGCGTACCGAGCTCGCGAACGATCTGCTCGCTCCCGTCAGATGACGCGTCGTCGATGACGATAACGTCGACATGCACACCTTGCTGATCAAGAGCACTAGTTACGCACTGTGTGAGATACCTTCCATAATTATAGCAAGGTATGATCACAGATACTGACGGGCTACGGCCGTCCCATGTTCGAGGGCGCACAATCTCGGCCTTGGCATTTATGGGAAGGGCAACGCGTCTCACCAAGGTATCCAACACCTTCAATAGCACCTCTCGCTCAGGACACTAGATTGTCTACGGCGCGCGACCACTGGGAGGGAAGCTCTGCGCTTGCTAGGACGCGCGCTCGCCTCAGCAGGAGCGCAGAGCCTGCCGCGCATCCGATGATCAGCTCCCCATCGAGTACCCTCGCTTCTCCAGGCGCCAGATCGGGGGCTGCCGTTCGGTCGGCTACCGCAACTTCGTCGAGCCACAGTTTGAGCCTCGGGCTGGGGATCTCCAGCGTAGGGCGGTATGTGGGAGAAGATAGCGGCTGATAGTTTCCTGCCCGTACCCACCGCTCCGCTTCTATGGCTTGGAGATGGGTGGGAAGCTCGTCTCCGAGCGCGTCTGCCGCCTTGAAATACCGTAGCCGGGAAAGATCCTGGCTGACCCGGGGAAGTTCGCGGCCTGCGGTGATTTCGGTAAGAAGTTGCTTAAGTAGCCCCACCTGAGCTCGGACGCATCGTAGCCAGACTGAAAGCCCAGTGTCGCGCGGGCCGATGGGAACGGGAGCCACATAGATCACGTCGCCGGCATCCAGGGTCTCGGTCATGAAGTGCGCGGTAGCGGCCGTGGCGCTCTCGCCGAGACGGATGGCCCACTGTACAGCGTAAAGACCTGCAAAGTCAGGCAGGCGGCCAGGGTGAATATTCACAGCGCGTCCGTCGAAGCGTTCCAAGGCAGCCCGGCGTATGATCGCGGTGGAATTCATGGATATCAGCCAAGGCTCTGACCCGCGAGGTCCAGCCAATGGGTTAACTACGCGCTGGGCAAGTTCCGATGCGGTGACCGCGTTAATGGCAACGGTAGAAGAGGGCTCCGCTGCCCACTCCTGCGCCGCCCGGCACGCGGCCTCATCGCCCACCAGCCATATGTCGCTAGCCGCCACTAGATTTCGCCCCAAGCGCCGACAGATGACCTGTCAGCCCGCCGATCGACAGAAGTTCCGCGGGATCGACCGTCACGAAGTCGATGCTGACGCTGAACTCTTCCTCGATCGCAACGAGAAGCTCAACGACGCCCAGGCTGTCAAGATTGGTGTTTGCAAGAAGGCTCGCCGAATCATCCAGCGGTACCTCATCGACCCGCTCGGAGACAAGGCGGAGGACCGCATCCCGGATTTCAAGCTCCGAGCGCTCTTTCATGACTTCACTCCCTGTCCCGCCGCCATATCAGGCGCGGTCTCTTCCTCCAGTTGGCGCCGGACAGCTTTTCGGTCTATCTTGCCGTTGGAGTTTACCGGCCAGGATACAAGCTCGACGACATGAGCCGGAGTCATGTACCAAGGCAGGCTGCTGGCGCATGCGTCCCGTACCGCGGACGGAGTAGGCGCATCGCCTTGTCCGCAGACGATCGCCGCGACCAGGCCGCGGCGTTTGCCGCGCTCACATTGGACTACGACGCTGCGGCAAGCAGGGAAGCGGCGGTGAATAGCGTTCTCGATTTCTGCGGGCTCGACGCGGTACCCGGAGAC
>Ga0126371_10004898_pt1 | contig 11845 bp, 6 predicted proteins | sample PanSoiMetaPlot_4_FD_110145 | JGI IMG/M metagenome (GOLD analysis project Ga0126371, IMG submission 110145) | Tropical forest soil microbial communities from Panama - MetaG Plot_4 | ecosystem: Environmental > Terrestrial > Soil > Tropical forest > Bulk soil | place: Panama | collected 2016-02-17
CCGCTCGGTCCGCTCCCACATCGCCGCGTAGGCGGCCTCGATATTGCGGGTGAAGCGGGCGGTATCGAACAGCGGATGGAGGTTGCGGTTGCGCGCGAGATTGGCCCGCAGCGCGGACAAACGCGCCGGGTCGCCGGCGAGCTGCAGCGCGAGGGCCTCGTAGTCGGCGAGCGAGCCGACGATCAGCTCGGGCAGCCCGACGGCGCCGAGCAGGCTGCCGGCAACCCGGCTCGCGAACGTCGCGCCCGGGCAGGTCAGCACGGGAACGCCGACCCAGAGCGAATCGGCGGCGGTCGTGTGGGCGTTGTAGGGCCCCGTGTCGAGGAAGAGATCGGCCAGCCGCAGGCGCGCCAAGTGATCCTCGTTCAGGGGCACGCGCGGCGCAAAGATCAGGCGCTCCGGCGCGATCCCGCGCGCCTGCGCCTCGCGCCGCAGGTTGGCCACCGCGGCGGCGTTGGTGGCGGAGAGCCACAACACGCTGCCGGCAACCCGCCCGAGCAGGCGCATCCACACGTCGAACACGTCCGGCGTGATCTTGAAGCTGTTGTTGAAGCAGCAGAAGACGAAGCCCGCCCGCGGCAGCCCGGCCTCCGCGCGCGAGGGCGTGCGGTCGGCAATCTTCCGGTCGGCGTCGGTCGCCATGAAACAGTCCGGCAGGAAGACCACGTTCTCGGCATAGTGCGTCTCGCTGCCCGGCGGGACGACGAACCGGTCGGCAAGGATGTAGTCCCAGGCTTGCTGCCCGAGCGTTCCGGCATAGCCGAGATAATTGACCTGCACCGGCGCCGGGCGCTGCGCGAAGACGAAGGGCCGCGAACCTTCCGTGTATCCGTTCAGGTCAACCGCAATGTCGATCTCGAGCTCGCGCACGAGCCGCGCGACATCGTCGTCACTCATCCGCTGCGCATCGATGAAACGGTCGAACGATGCGCTCAGCCGCTCGCGCACGTCGTTGTGAGCGTCGGACTTGAACGAGATCGCCACCGTCTCGAAGCGCGTGCGATCGTGGCGCGCGAACATGCCGGCGGTGAGCGCCGCGATCGGGTGGTCGCGCAGGTCCGCCGACAGGTAGGCCACGCGAATGCGTCCATGCGCGTAGCGCTCGCCGCGCCAGAGCGGATCGCGCGAGGCGCTGTGGCCGTACGCACCGTAGATTCGCGCGCAGCGAAGCTGCTGCCCGGGAGCCGCCGGGGTCGCCAACAACTGGAACGGCAGGGCGACGGCCCTGCCCTCGTCCACCCCGCTCAACAATCCTGTGCAGCCGCGGGCGAAACCGGTCCAGTCGCAGACGTGCATCCTGGCGTGCAGGCATGTGCCCTCGAGATAGTCGAAGCCGGGCTTCAGGGCGAGCGCCGCCGCGAAGCTCGCCGCGGCTTCTTCGTACCGCCGAAGGTCGCGCAGCCCGAACCCGCGGTTGACATAGGCTTCGGCATAGTCGCGGTCGATCGCGATCGCCCGGTCGTAGCTCGCCAGCGCATCCTCCAGCCGCCTCAGGTCGAACAACGCGATGGCGTGGTTGTTGTGGTACTCGGCGTGATCGGGCGCGAGCGCGATCGCCTTCTCGCAGCTTGCCAGCGCCTCCTCGAGCCGCCGCAATCCGCGTAACGCATTGCTGCGGTTGCTGAAGGCTTCGGCGTAGTCGGGCCTGAGCGCGATCGCCCGGTCGTAGCTCGCCAGCGCCTCGCTGAACCGCCGCATCTCGCCCAGCGCATTGCCGCGATTGTTGAGGGCGTCCGCATGGTCCGGCTTCGCCGCGATCGCCCGATCGTAGCTCGCCAGCGCATCCTCGAGCTGCCGCAACCTGCTCAGGGCGTTGCCGCGGTTGCAGAGGGCCTCGGCAAAATCCGGCCGCAGCGTGATGGCCCGGTCATAGCTCGCGACCGCCTCCTCGAGGCGAAGGAGCTCGGCGAGCGCGTTGCCGCGGTTGCCGAAGGCCTGTGGATTGTCCGGCCTGAGCGCGATGGCGCGATCGCAGCTTGCGATCGCAGCATCGAAGCGGCGCAGCTTGCAGAGGGCGACCGCGCGATCGTTGAACGCCGCAGCATCATCCAGTCGAAGCGCCAGGGCGCGGTCGTAGCTCGCAACCGCCTCATCGAAGCGGCCGACCTCGAAGAGCACCGAGCCGCGGTTGCGCAGCATCTCGGCGTCGTCCGGCCGCAGCGCGACGGCGCGGTCGCAGCTCGCAACCGCCTCATCGAAGCGGCCGAGCCTCGAGAGCGCGATGCCGCGGTTGTTCCAGGCCTCGGCGTAGTCCGGCGCGAGGGAGATCGCGCGATCAAAGCTCGTGACCGCCTCCGCAAAGCGCTGCATCCGGTGCAGCACGTTGCCGCGCTTGGCGCAGGCGGCTGCGTGATGCGGCGCGCGCGCGGTGACGGAATCGTAGCTTGCCAGGGCGGCATCGAGCCGCCCGAGTTCCGCCAACGCGTTGCCGCGATTGAACAGCGCATCCACGTATTCGGGCGCGAGCGCGACCGCTCGCTCATAGCTTTCGACCGCCTCGTCCAGACGGCGGAGCGCAGCAAGCGCGGCACCGCGGTTGTTGTGCGCCGTCGCGATATTGCGATCGATCCTCAGGGCGGCATCGATCTGGCGGATCGCGGCGATGTGCTCGCCGCGCTGGTAGTGAACGATGCCGAGGTGGTGATGAGCCTCGGCATGGCCGGCATCGACCGCAAGGATCGCGCGATAGCGCTGCTCGGCCTCCGACAGCCGGCCCGCACGATGCAGGGCGAGCGCCTCGGCGAACTGTGCCGCGAGTGCCGCCGGCGCGCGCGCGGGCGCGCCAGCCCTGCCCTTCGGCTTGAACCCTGACCGGCTCATGGCCGGGCCTGCTTGATCGGGTCGACGGCGAAGCTTTGCGGCCGCTCGCCGCGCTCGGCGCGCTGCCACATCGTCGTGTAGGCGGCCTCGATGTGGCGCGTGAAACGCCCGGTGTCGAACAACGGGCCTGCGTCGCGGTTGCGCGCGAGCTTCTGCCGCACCGCTGCGAGACGCTGCGGATCGCGGGCGAGCGCGACGGCGAGCGCCTCGTAGTCGGCCAGCGAGGCCGTGATCAGCTCCGGCAGACCGACGGCGTTGAGCAGGCTGCCGGCGACGCGGCTCGCGAATGTCGCGCCCGGGCGGGTCAGCACCGGCACACCCGCCCAGAGCGCGTCGGCCGCGGTCGTATGGGCGTTATAGTAGAGCGTGTCGAGAAAGAGGTCGGCGAGACGCACGCGTGCCAGGTGATCCTCGTTCAACGGAACGCGCGGCGCGAACGCCAGCCGATCGGCGGCGATGCCTCTGGCTTGGGCTTCACGACACAGATTCTTCGGGGCGTGCGCATTGCCGGCCGAAAGCCACAGCACACTGCCCTCGACCTGCCCGAGCAGTCGCATCCAGACTTCGAACACATCCGGCGTAATCTTGTAAGCGTTGTTGAAGCAGCAGAACACGAAGCCTTCCTCCGGAAGCCCGGCCTCGGCGCGCGACGGCGTTCGCGCGGAAATCTTCCGCGCGATGTCGTTCACCATGAAGCTCTCCGGCAGATAAACGACCTTTTCGGCGTAATCTGCGCGCGACTTCTCGGGAATGACGAACCGGTCCGCGATGATGTAGTCGCAGTAATCCTGGCCCAGCGTCCCGGCATAGCCGAGATAATTCACCTGAACCGGCGCCGGCTTGTAGGCGAAGACATCCGGACGAGAGCCGTCGGTGAAGCCGTTGAGGTCGACCGCAATGTCGACCTCGAGCTCTCGCATCAGCTTCGCGACCTCGCGATCGCTCATCTTGTTCGCGTCCACGAACCGATCGAACGCCCCCTTCAACCGGTCGCGAATCGCGCTCGGCTTGTCGTCCCCGAATGAGATCGCAACCGTCTCGAACCGCGACCGATCGTGCCGCTCGAACATCCCGGCGATCAGATAGGCGACCGGGTGGTCGCGCAAATCCGCTGATAGATAGGCGACCCGGATGCGTGCATGTCCATAGTGCTCGCCGCGCCAGAGCGGATCGGCGAAGGCCGGACACTTGTTGACGACGAACGTGCGCGCACACATGAGCTGGGCGGCCGGCGTCGATGCGCAGGACAGGAGCTGGAACGGATAAGTCGCGGCCCGGCCGTTGGCGACGTCGGCATTGAGCTCGGCGCACTGAACGTCGAAATCCCGCCAATCACACAGATGCATGCGGGCGTGCAGGTAAATGCCCTTGAGATGGTCCTGGTCCGGCTTGAGCGCGAGCGCCCGGCGGAAGCTTTCCGTCGCGTCCTCGAGGCGCCGCAGCCCGAGCAGCGCGGAGCCACGGTTGAAGTGCGCCTCAGCGTGGCGTGGATCGATTTCGATGGCGCGGTCGAAGCTCGCGAGTGCGTCCTCGGAGCGCTTGAGCTCGGCCAAGGCGATGCCCCGGTTGAAGAAGGCGTCGGCATGGTCGGGCTCGAGCGCGAGCGCCCGGTCGTAGTCGGCCAGCGCCTCGTCGAAGCGCTTGAGCTCCTTGCTGGCGTTGCCCCGGTTGTTCAGGGCATCGGCGTAGTCGGGTTTGAGCGCCAACGCCCTGTCATAGGCTTCGATCGCCTCCTCGAAGCGCCGCAGCTTCTCGAGCGCATGGCCGCGGTTGTTGTGCGCCTCGGCGAGCTCCGGGCGCAGCGCGACGGCCTTGTCGCAGCTCGCCAGCGCCTCGTCATGCCGCTTGAGAGCGGCGAGCGCATTGGCGCGATTGAACCAGGCCTCGGCGTAGTCGGACCGGAGCGCGATGGCGCGGTCGAGGCTCGCGAGCCCCTCGTGGTAGCGCCCGAGCTGCTTGAGCACGCTGCCGCGATTGCTGAGAGCCTCCGGGTAATCGGGCCTCACCGCGAGGGCGCGGTCATAGCTCTCGACCGCCTCGGGGTCGCGCTTCAACTCCCGCAGAACATTTCCACGATTGTAGTGAGCCTCCGCATAATTAGCCTTGAGCGCGATGGCGCGGTCGTAGCTCGCAAGCGCTTCGTTGGCGAGACCCAGATCCTTGAGCGCGTTGCCGCGGTTATTGTGCGCGGCAGCGACATCGGGATTGACCGCGAGCGCGGCGTCGATCTGCTGGACCGCTGCCTCGCGCTCGCCCCGCTGGTAATAAATCACCCCGAGAAGATGCAGGCTGTCGAAGTGACGGGGGTACGCGGCCAGGACCTGGCGGTAGATCGGCTCGGCCTCGGTCAGTCGGCCGCCCTGGTGCAGCGCCACCGCCTCGCCGAATCGCGCGACCAGGGCGGGCGGCATGGGCCGCGGTGGCTGCGGCGCATGCGGTTGGCGGACGGGGCCGGAGGCGAATCGCGATCTCTTCTTCATCCTTGCCCCTGCGGAAGGCTCCCGAGGCGCGCTGGCCGCACACGATGACCCAACGGGTGATTCGTCACAACCGAACCATGCGCCGCCACGGCCTCGCGCATGGTTGCAACCGGCCGCGTTAACCTTCTGCCAAGCAATCATTAACGCGGCATTAGGGTTACCGAATCATTATCCCGACCGTGCACGCGCCCAATTGCGGGTCGATTCGGGAGTCTTGAGATGAGTAACGACATCGTCCTTTCGGCGGGAATTCGTCAGAACCTGTTGTCCCTGCAGAGCACCTCCAGCCTGCAGGAGCGGACGCAGACCCGCCTGTCGACCGGCAAGAAGGTCAATTCCGCGCTCGACAACGCGGTGAACTTCTTCACCGCCGCCGCGCTGACCAATCGCAGCACGGAACTCTCGAGCCTGCTCGACGCGATGACCAACGGCGTGAACACGCTCAAGGCCGCGGACAACGGCCTCACCTCGATCACCACGACCATCCAGTCGATGCAGGCGACCGTCACCCAGGCCCGCCAGGACGCTTCGTGGCAGAGCTCCTCCTACACGATCGACGCGACCACAATCGGCACCACCGCGCTGAAGTACATCGGCTTCTCGGGCGGCGCGGTCGGCAGCACGGTCGTCAACGTCGCACTGAACGATCAGGAAAAGATCACCGGTGGCTTCACGGCGGCGACCAGCAAGGCCAGCCAGGCCGGCAACCTGACCATCCAGGCGGCCGACATCAACGGCGGAAGCGCGGTCACGGTGGCGGTCACAACCAACGACACCGCCTCGGTGATCGCGGCCAACATCAACACGGCTGTCGGCTACACCCTGGCAACCGCGTCCGGCTCCGGCGGCCTCACGCTGCAGGATGCAGGCCCGAACGTGATCACCCTCGGCGACAGCACCGGTGGCACGACCCTGACGGGCGCTGGCTTCTCCAACACTGTCACGACCTCGACGGCCGCCGTCGGCGCGGTCGAGACCGTCGATCAACTCGTCGCCGCGATCAACGCCAACGCGTCGCTCTCCGGCAAGGTCAAGGCGTCGAACAACGCCGGCCAGGTGCAGATCACCAACATCTCGATCAGCTCGCTCACGGTGACGGGAATCGGAGCGGTCAGCGGCAAGCTCGACGGCACCACGGGAACGAAGTCGGTCACAGGCAACACCGTGCGCGCCAACCTGGTCACCCAGTTCAACCAGCTGAAGGACCAGCTCGACAAGACGGCGGCCGACTCGAGCTTCAACGGCATCAACCTGCTGCAGGGCGACGTGCTCAAGCTGTTCTTCAACGAGCTCGGCACGAGCACGCTGTCGATCCAGTCGACCAACCCCAACGGCATCAACAGCACCACGCTCGGCATCGCGTCGGGGACGAACGTCGAATTCGAGAACAACACGGCGATCGACGCCAGGCTTCTCACGCTGTCGACGGCGCTCGGCACGGTGGCGAGCCAGGCCTCCGATTTCGGCTCGCACCTGTCGATCGTGCAGAACCGGCAGACTTTCACCAACAACATGATCAACACGCTGCGGGTCGGCGCCGACGGGCTCACGCTCGCCGACACCAACGAGGAAGGCGCCAATATGCTCGCCCTGCAGACGCGGCAGCAGCTGTCGGTCACCGCCCTGTCGCTCGCTTCGCAGGCCCAGCAGTCGGTGCTCAAGCTGTTCGGCTGACGGTTCCGGCGGAGACGTGCAGGTTCCGGCGCAAATGCCGTCGGCATCCTCCGCAAATTCTTAACCGAACGTCAAACGTCGTTCGGAAGGATCGCGCAGGACGTGAACCCTGGAGATGCGGATGGCCCTCAAAGTCGAAATGAAGCCGGGCGAGCGGATGATCATCGGCGACTGCGTCATCACCAATTCGGATCAACGCACGCGCCTGCTGATCGACGGCGACACGCCCATTCTGCGCGAGAAGGACATTCTCACGGCGGAAACCGCCAACACGCCGGCCAAGCGCATCTATCTCGCGGTGCAGCTGATGTACCTGTCGCGCGATCCGTGCGCGCACCACCAGACCTACTTCGCGCTGATGCGCGATATCCTCGAGGCCGCCCCGAGCACGTGGCGCTACATCGAAAGTATCAATAATCATATCTTAACGGGCGAGCTGTATAAGGCCCTGAAGGATGCCAAGAAACTGATCTCGTACGAGGGAGAGCTTCTTGAAAACGCAGCACGGAAGCCAGGCTTATCGGGCGGTAGCGAAGGAGATCGCAAGTCCGCGTGAGCTTGAGGCGAGCCTGCTGCTCAAGGCGGCGGCCCGACTGCAGGCGGTGATCGACAGCTGGGATCGGAACCGGTCCGATCTCGACGGCGCCCTGCTCTACAATCGCAAGCTCTGGACGGTGTTCCTCGGCTCGGCCATGAGCGACGACAATCCGCTGCCGGTCGAGATCCGCCAGAACGTCGCCAATCTCGGCATGTACATCATGAGCCAGACGATCGCGGTCACCTCCGATCCGAAGGTCGAGATCATCAACTCGCTGGTCAGCATCAACCGCGAGCTCGCCGCCGGCCTGCGTGGCAAGGGCTGAGCGAGGAACCCTTCCCTTACGTGAAGTTGAGCAGCGGGCGCAGTCGCGCGACGACGCTGTCCCAGTCGCCGAATGCAGGCTGGCGCAGGAGCTCTGCTGTCGGATACCAGGCGCTGTCCGTGCGCCTGCGCAGCCAGCGGAAATCCGCCGCGAACGGCAACAAGAGAAAGAGCCGCTTGCCGAGCGCGCCGGCGAGATGGGCGACCGCGGTGTCGGCCGAGACGACCGCGTCGAGCCGCGCGATCAGCGCCGCCGTATCGGCAAAGTCCTCGGGCACGCCGCCGAGATCGAGGACATCGGGGTTCTGGCGCAGGATCGCTGCGTCGCCGTCGCGCAGATCGCGCTGCAGGCTGACGAACCGCGCGCCGCCGCCGCACAGCAGCGGCGCCAGCCGGGCGAGCGGCAGCGAGCGGTTCCGGTCGTTGTGATGCGCGCGGCGCCCCGCCCAGGCGATGCCGATCAGCGGCCCGTGCGCCGGCAGCCGTTGTGCCCAGATTTGCGCCCGTGCGGCGGCGACCTGGATGTAAGGCGCAGCCGTCGGGATCGTCCCGGCTGTCGTGCCGAATGCGCGCGGCAGGCTCATCAGCGGACAATGCAGGTCGAAGCGCGGCAACTTGCGGCCGCGCGCGATCACGCAGGACGCGCCGGCGAAGCCGGATAGCAGCGCCACGAGCTCGGGCTGCACCTCGAGGACCACGCTCGCGCCGCGCCGGGCGACCAGCGGCACGTAACGGACGAACTGGATGGTGTCGCCCAGCCCCTGCTCGCCGTGCAGCAGGATGGTCTTGCCGGTGAGATCCTGCGCGCCGGTCCACAGCGGGGACGTGAAGGGGCGCTGGTGGGCCGAGAACGCCGCGGCCTTCCAGCGCCATTCGTACTCGTCCCAGCCGCCCGCAAAGTCGCCGAGCGTGAGCTGCGCCATGCCGAGCTCGAAATGGGCTTCGGCGAAATCGGGCCGGCGCGCGATCGCGTTGTGCAGGTCGGCCACCGCCTCCTCGACGCGGTCGAGCCGGCGCAGCGCATGGGCGCGGTTGGTGAGGAGCTGCGCGGTGTCGCCGACGATGCGCCGCGCGGCGTCGTAGGACGCGATGGCCTGGTCGGGCCGGTTGAGCCGCACCAGGACGTTGCCGCGGTTTCCCAGCGCCTCGGCGTGATCGGGGGCGACCGCGAGCAGGCGCTCGAGCTCGGCCAGCGCCTCGTCGGGACGGTCGAGCCGCAACAGAGCCGCCGCGCGCCGATTGACGACGTCGCCATTGTCGGGCTCGAGCGTGAGCACCGCGTCGTAGCTCGCGAGCGCATCGGCGTACTGCTCCAGCCGATGCTGCACCAGGCCGAGGTCGGACAGCGCCAGCGCGGACCGCGCATTCCAGCGGACGGCGGCGGTGAGGAACCGCAGCGCCTCGGCGAGCCGGCCGAGCGCATGATTGACGCTGCCCGCGAGGTGCAGCAGGTCGAAATTACCCGGATCGCGCCGCAGCAGCGCCCGATAGAGCCGGTCCGCTTCGGCCAGGTCGCCCGCGCGATGCGCCGCGAGCGCCTTGTCGGCGAGGCGAGCCGGATCCCACCGGTCAGGGGATCGCGCAGCTGCCGGTGTGAGGCCAGGCCGGCTCATGGATGCATGCGTTGCGCGCCTGCGCCGGGGGGCGCCGGATCAAGGCGAATCATCGCAACTTTGAATCACGAAACGGGCGGGCGTGAAAGTACCGTCCCCTACCCGGCCCGATCATCACGGCGACAAGTAATTGACCAGGGTGAGCTTCGACAGCATCGCAGTCGTCTGCAGCGACGCCTGCAGCTGGGTCTGCAACGTCAGGATTTCCGACGCGACCGTTTCGTTCGAGATCCCGGTGATGCTCTGAATGAAGGTCTGCAAGGTCCCCTGGGTCTGCTTCTGCTGGTCCGAGGTGGCCTTGATCGAGTTCTGCGCGTTGGCGAGCTCGGTTTCGATGTTCTGCGTCGTCTGCGTGCCGTTGCCGGGCTGCACGTTCAGCGCCAGGCTGACACGCTGGCCGAGCGCGTTGTAGGCGGCCGTGCTGTTCGGATTGCCGGGTTGGAAGCTCGTCGCCGCGAACACCGCCACGTTCTCGATCACCGAGCGAATGCCCTGCTCGTTGGCGCGCAGGCCGTACGACACCGTCGTTGCGCCGTCGACCCGCGCGGTGACCGAGCTGCGCGCCGGCGTGGCGCTCAGCTCGCCGGTGTACCACGTCACGGTGTTGGCCGGGGTCCCGGCGACGAGCGCGGTGGCGCTGGCAAAGGGCGGCCCCGCCACCCGCATCGGCGGCTGGCCGACGTCGATATCGAAGAAATTGTGCGCCGCTTCGACTGCGGAGGCCGCGGTCAATTGCGTGCCGGCGAGCGTTTTGACCGACTGAGTCAGCGCCGCCTGCAGGTTGGCGGCGGTCGCTGCCGGGTTCGCCCCGATGGTGAACTGGTTGCTGGGCGGCGGCGACGCTGTCGTCGCCGTCAGGGTCAGGTCCTGGGTCGTCCCGTCCGGCAGCTTGAACGTGTAGGTGACCTGGTCGCCCCGGTTGGGATTGGTCGCGAGGTCGACGGTGATCGCCGGCGGCGTGCCGCTCGGACCGATGACGTTCGCGCCGGTCAGCGTGCTGCTCACGCCGGAGAGCTTGAAGCCGAAGACCGAGCCGGCCACGTCCTCGCTGATCGAGACGCGGGTGGCCGGCGTCGGAAGCGCCAGCGCGGACGCCAGCCCGAAGGTCGCCGGCGCCGCCGTTCCGCCGATCGTGATCGTGTCGGTGGTGTTGAGCGCCGCGACCGAGATGTTGCCGTTGCCGGTATCGACCGAGGCCGTGCCGCCCGACAGCGTCTGCAGCTTCGCATTGAGGCCCGCGAGCGTCGACACCTGGCCCACGCCGTTGCCGAAGGTGATGTTCAAGGGCGGGTTGGCGCCGACCGTGATCGAGAGCGTCTTGCCGGCGAGCCCCTGGGTGAGAAGATTGGTCGGGTTGGTCACGCCGGTCGTGATGCCGAGCTCGGACTGAAGTCCCGCCGACGTGCCGGTGGTGTCGATCGCCGTGTTGGCGTTGGCGCTCGTCAGCACGAGCTGGTTGCTCGCGTTGATCGATGCCGACACGTTCGTGGTGCCGGACTGGAGGTTGACCGCATTGGCGATCGTCTGCGCGCTCGAGCCCGGCGCAATTGCGATCGTGGTGCCGTTGATCACGAGGTTGCCGCCGCCCGAGCTCAGGCCGGAGACGTCGGCGAGCCCGACGACGGTGGCGGGCGCGTCGGGCGACAGCGTCGCCCCGCTGCCGATCAGGCGCGCCGGCGCGGTGCTCGGCGCCGGAATGACGAGACGGCCGAGCCCATTGGCGCCGAGGTCGGCCTGGTTGCGCTCGGTGATGACCTGCTTGAGGCCGGCCTGCGTGGCGGTGCCGTTGAGGATCGTGCCGCTCGTTGCGACCGAAGCCTGGTCGACCGCCGCGCCGGAGAACATGAAGCGGCCGTCCGACTGCGTGTTGAGCAGATTCAGCAGCTGATCGAGCTGGTTCGTGGCGAAGGTCTGATCGACCGTCTGGCCGTTCGGTCCCGCCGTGTAGTTCGACAGCATGGCGCTGCTCTGGACCGTCGCGGCGACGCTGTCGAACTGGGTCAACGTGGTCTGCGCGAGCGAAAGCCGCGTGTTGACCATGTTGTTGCTGTCCTGAAAGCTCTTGATCGCATCGAGCTGCGCGTTCAGTCCGACGAGCAGCTGCGCCTGCGAGCTGATGCCGGAATAGGTCGTCACCTTCTCGCCGGTGCTGAGCTGGCGCTGCAGGTCGTCGAGCTGGCTGCGCAGGCTCGTCAGCGACTGCGCGACGAATGTGGCGGTGGTGCCTACGCCCGAGACGGTCATGACGGCCTCACATCTGCATCAGCGTCTGGAGCATCTGCTGGACGACGCTGAAGACGCGCGCGTTCGCCGCGTAGGTGCTCTGCAGGTTCAGGAGCGACGTCATTTCCCGATCGATGTTGACGCCGGACTCGCTGTTCATCCGCGCCTGCAAG
>Ga0126371_10004899_pt1 | contig 11845 bp, 12 predicted proteins | sample PanSoiMetaPlot_4_FD_110145 | JGI IMG/M metagenome (GOLD analysis project Ga0126371, IMG submission 110145) | Tropical forest soil microbial communities from Panama - MetaG Plot_4 | ecosystem: Environmental > Terrestrial > Soil > Tropical forest > Bulk soil | place: Panama | collected 2016-02-17
CAACCCGTATTGCCACCGAACTCGGCTTCGGCGAAGACGAGGTCATGCAGATTTCCATGGCGGTGCGCGAGGGCGCAGTCAACGCCGTGCTGCACGGCAACAACTACGCCGCCGATAAGAAAGTTACACTTGCTTTCGAGCGTACCGGCAATGAACTGGTAATCACCATTCGCGACCAGGGCAAGGGGATGGATTTAAGCAAGATTCCCAATCCCCTGGCACCAGAAAATCTGCTCAAAACTTCGGGGCGTGGCATTTTCCTCATGCGCTCATTTATGGATGTAGTCGAGATTCGCCCGTCGTCGACGGGCACCGAACTCAAACTGATCAAGCACGTCCACGGGCCAACCGCGGGCGGCAAGGAGGCTTCCCAGTGACAATGAAGGTTGGTAATCGTCAGGTCGATGGCGTCACCATTGTGGACTGCAGCGGCCGCATTACGCTCGGCGAAGGCAGCGTCATTCTTCGTGACACGGTCCGCGACCTGCTCTCGAAGGGCAATAAGAAGATCGTCCTGAACCTGGCCGACGTGAACTACATCGACAGCTCAGGCATCGGCGAACTCGTAAGCGCTTTCACCACGACCAAGAATCAGGGCGGCGAACTGAAGCTGCTGAACCTCACCAAGAAGGTCAACGATCTGCTCCAGATCACCAAGCTTTACACCGTCTTCGACGTAAAAGACGACGAAGCCGCCGCAGTCAAGTCGTTCAAGTAAGTCGTTTTCGAGATTGGGTCTCAATCCCGCAGTAGCGTGGGGTGCCCCACTTCTCGCCGAAGTTGCGAGAAGTGGGAAACCCGAATGGTTGAATGCTAGTTAAGATCAGACCTGCCCAGATCGGGAATTCCATTCCGGAACGTTCCTGCAAATAAATCCTCCCGCATCACAGACGCAGTCATCCCGAAGTTCCTAGACTCAGTTCATGCTCGCTTGGAATGCCGCGACCACCACGACTCGTGTAGGGACGGATGCATTCGTCCGTCCGGCCGGGCAAAGCCCAGCAGCGCGACCCGTGCTCCTAACCAAGGCAGGAGACTTGGTCGCGCTCCTGTTCCTCCTGCTGACGCCATGCACAGCCCAAGCCGCCGACTGCATCCCCATTCACGAAGCCGGCCAGCACGTAGGGGAAACAAAGTGTGTCATAGGGAAGGTAGTTCGAGTAAAGGTGGGAGAAAAGGCGTCCACTTCCTGGATTTCTGTGAAGACGCAATGGCCTGCCCCTTCACGGTCGTAGTCTTTTCCAACGACCTCAAGGATGTAGGCGACGTCCAGCGCCTCGAAGGGCGAAGCATCGAAATCCGCGGAGCCGTGAAAGTCTACGACGGCCGCCCGGAAATCATCCTGCGCCGCATCAGCCAGATCGAAGGCGGCGCCGCCATGATCCCGCCGCTGCCGAAGAATTACGACGTAGAAAACCGCGGCCACTACAGCGCTGGAAGGTTGCATCCCACAAAGAAACCGAAGAAAACAAAACCCACGACCAGCCCGACGGCGACGTACGGCAACGATGTGGAAGGCGACGACCCGCAGTAGCTTCGCGAAATAATGATTACTCCGGCAGGCCCATCTTCCGCAACATTTCGGCATATCGAGGATCGCCTCGCAGATTGTCAAACTCTCGAGTGCACTTGATGAAGAGGAGAGCGTGATCCTCGTAGGCTTTGTTCAGCCATAGGAACGCGTTCTCTTTGTCGCCCAGAACTGAATAAAAGGCAGCAACGGCACCAGGATCGTAGTTGTCTCCCGGTGCTGCATAAAACTCGATCTCTTTCTTGAGTAAACCGTTCCAACCGCCGGTAGCGTAGGCCTTCCCAAGGGCCGCAGAAAAGTCACCCTGCCCGTCCATAGTCAAATTCAGCTGAAGCTCTTTCAGCGCAGCTCCATAGTCACTTTTTCGGAAGTAATCATTGCTCAGAGTGCCATGGGGCATAGAAACTTCCGGGTACATTTCTACCAATCTGCGGCACTGTTGAATAGACTCGTCAACTCTGCCGGCTGAATTCAAAACTGCGCAGGGTCCCTGGTTGTAGTACTGCGATGTCGGATCAAGTTCGAGCGCCGCCTTATGCTCGGCGAAAGACTCGTCGAACTTTCCTTGTGTACAAAGATACTGGGCCTAATACATGTGTGCCTGCGCAAGATTTGGGTTTATTTGGAGGGCGCGGCGCAGCTCTCTCTCAGAAAGCTGCCATTCCCAGTTGAACATGGCTGCAAATCCCAAGGCAGCATGCGCTTCCGCGAGGCTATCGTTCAGTTGAACTGCTCTGGTCGCAGTCTCGGTTGCTTTTGCCCGCGCTTCCTTTTCGGGCATGCCCCCCAAATATCCTAACCAGGAGTAAGAATGCGCCATAGCAGCATATGCCATCGCATAGTTCGGGTCTCGCTTTACCGCCTTTTGCAGAAACTCGAGCCCCCTCTTCCACCCATCGAAGTTCAGTGTGTCCTGATAAGTGAGCCCCCGGACATAAAGCTGGTACGCCTCCGGATCTGCAGTTCCCTGGTTCGCAAGTTTCTCCCGCGCATCGCCCGGCAACTTCGGCATCAACCGGGACGACAAGTTACGAGCTAGTTCCTCCTGCAACGAAAGAATCTCCGACATCTTCCGACTGTACTGCTTTCCCCAGATGTGGCTGTCGTCGCGTGCATTGACCAACTCCACTGTGAGGTCAATGCTCTCTCCCTGCTGCACGAGTTGTCCGGTCACCACCGCCTTCACGTTAAGCTGTCGTCCGACTGTAACCGGATCCACCTCCTTACCCCTGTATTGCGCGACCGCACTGCGCGACATCACACGCACGTTTGGAAGCTGCGACAAACTATCGATGAGGCTGTTGGTGATTCCGTCTTCGAGCGCGCGCCCCGTTGCGCTCGCATCATTGGCCGTAATCGGCAGCACAGCAATCGAATCGACCGCGAGATCGTGGCCGGAATCCATAAACCGAACGGCCAACACCCCAGCCACGGCGAGCACCGCGAGCACGCCGCCCAGGATCGAAGCTTTAGCGAGCGTCGACAGCTTCCTCGCGCTCTGAACCGCAGATTCGACCGGCGCTTTCCCCGATTCCGTATCGCGCTTCAGCCGCTGCAGATCGGCTCGAATTTCAGAAGCATGCTGGTAGCGGAGATTGCGGTCCTTCTCCAGGCATTTCGTGATGATCTCTTCCACTTTGGCTGGAAGGTCGGGATTGAGGTCGAACCGGCGGAGCCGGCGCTCGATTCAGGATCGAATCGAAGATCGTGCCGTTAGTGTCGCCCCGAAACGGCAGCGCCCCGGTACACATCTCGTAGAGAACGGCGCCAAAGGAAAACAGATCGGTCCGGGCGTCGAGGTCCTTGCCTCGAACCTGCTCGGGCGACATATACGCGACGGTGCCCATCGTGCTACCGGGACTGGTGAGCGGTTCTTCGGAGTCGATGGTCGCTGCGCTGAATCCGACGCTTCCCGCTTTGAGGGTGATCTTGGCAAGTCCAAAATCAAGAACCTTCGCGCGCCCGCGATCCGTGACGAAAATGTTGGCTGGCTTGATATCACGATGAACGATGCCCTGCGAATGAGCGGCATCCAAGGCATCGGCAATCTGAATCCCGAGATCCAGAATCGTCTCCTTTTCCATGGGCTTCCCTGCAATCCTGTGCCTGATCGTCGTGCCTTCCAGGTATTCCATGGCGATGAAGGCCCGGCCTTCATGATTCCCGATCTCGTAAATAGTGCAGATATTGGGATGATTCAGTGCCGACGCTGCCCGCGCCTCGCGTCGAAACCGCTCCGACGCCTGAGGATCGTTGGCTACTTCGTCAGGAAGGAACTTCAAGGCGACGAAACGTCCTAATTCCGTATCCTCAGCCTTGTAAACCACACCCATTCCGCCGCCGCCGACTTTCTCGACAATGCGGTAGTGCGAGATGACTTGCCCCAACATTGGGCTGAAATGTTATGGCCGGGATTACGGCAAGTCAATGAAGGCGGTTGAAACGGATGAACAGCCGAGGTGGTTACACCATGCCCTTCCGCAACTCCTCCAGCGGATACTTCGTCCCTCGCCACACAATCCCATCGTTCCACAGCGTCAACACCATTGAGCGCAGCAGGGTATAGATGAACAAACCGGTGCTTACCGGATGCAGCAAAAAGTAATAGGGGGGCACACCCGATCGCCACGACATTCCGACATAAATCAGCAGCATCGATCCCAAGGCGACCGCGAACGGCAAACGTGCCCATCCGTGGACGAGCCAGGTTCCGAAAAATGGTCCAAGGTTGATGAACGCCAAGGCAAACGCCGAAAGCAAAGTCCGCCAGGATTGAAACGAGAGCACGGCGAAGAAATTCTTGGTGAGATTGTTGACGATGCCAAACGCACCGTGCGCCCAGCGGATCGAAATCAGATCGCCGCCGAACACGTTGCGTTGTGCGAATCCGGCCTTCTTCACGACCTTGCCCAGCTTCATGTCATCGAGCACTTCCATGCGCAAGGCTTCGTATGTCCCGATGGCGTCATAGACGCGTCGCCGCACAAAATTGAACGCCCCCACCCCCATATGATCGTCGGTGCTCGGATCGGCGACTTTCCACGGACGATGCCCGAACATGAACATGGTCTGGAAAAAGGCGATCATCATGTATTCGCCCGGCCGCTTCATGATCATGCGAGGGAAAAGCACAACGTGGTCGGCAGGTTCGGCTTCGGCATACGCGAGCGCCCTCCGCACGGAATCAGGCTTGAAGAGCACGTCCGCGTCGGTAAACAGCAACCAGTCGCCCGAAGCCTGATTCGCCGCAGTCCACATGGCGTGAGTCTTACCCAGCCAACCCGCAGGCAGCTCCGTGTGATGAATCACGCGCAAACGAGGGAGTGTGGGGTGCCCCACTTCTCCCTGATTTTGGGAGAAGTGGGAATCTGGACTTTCGACCTTCGAAGGTGGCCCACACAGCGTGCTTTTCGTTGTCTGGGACCGCGCCACCCGCTCCATGATCTCGCCCGTGCGATCAGTGGACCGGTCATTCACAGCAATCACTTCATAATTGTCGTAATCAAGCGCCAGTAGTGTCCGCAGCGCCTGCTCGATCGTTTGTTCCTCATTCCGCGCAGGAACGATGATCGAAACGCGGGGATTCCCGAAGGGTGAAACCGGATTGCGGTCCCAATCTGGTTTGGAAACATCCGCGACGGAGGGCATCCCAAGCGCGGCATCAACAATGCGGGAAACCCACGCCAGCGCGAGAATGATGCCAGTAATCCAGTAGAAATAAGTCATCGAGAGAAAACTACGAGATTCCTTGATTGTGTAGGGGCGGACGCCTCGTCCGTCCCGCGACCCTGACCCCTGACCCTGAGCATGGCGAAGGGGAAGGGGAAGGGGAGCGTGCTGGGATATCTAAGAATGCTTGCCAATCACCGACCCTGTTCATTGCGCGCCATCGCGCGCAACCCCGGACGAGGCGTCCGGGGCTACACTCGCCGCTCGCCCGCCTACGGCAACCGCCGGTGCAAATTTCATCCCGTAGAACAGTATGGCAGAAGAGATCCCCATCGCGATGACCGGCAGCACAAAGGCCGCCTCTAACGACCGACGATCAGCGACCCACCCCATCATCGTGGGCGAAGGGACATCGCCCAGAATGTGAATGATGAAGATGTTCACCGCCAGCGCGGTGGCACGAATATGTGCTCCAACCGAATTGATCACAGCGGCGTTCAAAGGCGCGGTATTCAGCAACAAGAAGAAAGCCGCCACACCAATAGCCGGGATCATGAGAGGTCCCTTGCTAAACAACGCGACAATCATCACCGGGATTCCCAAAAGCATACTTGCGGCCGACACTAAGTAATAGGCACTCTTCATCCGTGGGAGCAGATAGTCGCCCAACCACCCACCAATCAACGCCGCAAGGATTCCGTCGATCACGATGATGATGCCGAACATCAGATTGGCTTTCTCCAGCGTGAAATGCCGCTCACTGTAGAGGAACTGTGGCATCCAGACCTGAATTCCTCCCAACGAATACGTCATGAAAGCCATGCCGAGCGTCGCAGTCAGGAACGCCGGGTTGTGTATCAAACCAAGAACCGTGCCCCGCTCCGCTGTTTCCTTCAGAGAATCGAATTGCCCGCGCGGAGGCTCCTTCAGAAGTAAAACTACAAAGGCCAACACGAATCCCGGAACGGCCGCGATGTAGAAAGGAAATCGCCAGCCGTGAGTCGGGGCCAGATAGCCCCCAAGCAGATAACCCGCAGCTGAGCCCACAGGGATCGCCAGATAGAACACGCCCAAGATGCGCCCGCGTACGTTCTCATGGAATAGATCGGCAACAAACGTGGGTGCGATGGTGACAAACGTGGCTTCTCCAACTCCTACCAGCGTATGCCGGATTAGCAGTTCCGTGTAGTTTTGCGTAACCGCCGTAAGCAGAGTTAAGCCGCTCCAGAAAATCGCACCGAAGACGATGATCAGCTTGCGGGAATACCGGTCCGCTAGCGGTCCCACAAACGGTGCCGCAATCATGTAGAAGCCGAGAAAGGCGCTGGTCAGGAAGCCGATCTGTTCTTTCGTGAGATGAAAATCCTTCTGAATGAGCGGCTGCACGGCGAACAGCACGTTACGGTCCGCGTAGTTCAGCAGATTTAGCGCCGTCAGCACGAGCAGCGCGAAATAGGGATGTGAATCTTTCTGGGACACAGATCGAGCGAATATAACATGAGGCAGTGCAGCGAATAGCAGCGAGTGGTTGGCGTCATCCTCGGCGGAGCCGCAGTTCAGGCGGAGCGAAGGATCTCCTCAAAATGCACCTTTCGGGAGATCACCCGTCCCGCTGGAAAAAACGCGGGCCTTCGGGATGAGTCCTGCTTCCATTCTTCCCGCTGTGATCAGCTTGGGGAATTTTGTCGTTATCGCTTTTTGGGCCTCGGCCATCTCGCCACAACCGTCGTCGAAATCCCACCACGCGGACGAAATTCCCCCCGCACCTCTGCCCATACCGGCTTGGCCCACTTCACCACGTCTTCGAGTACCTGGTTAACCACGTTTTCCTGGAAGATCCCGAGATTGCGGTAGCTCTGCAGATATTCCTTTAAGGACTTCAGCTCCAGGCAGAGCTTATCGGGCATGTACTGAATTTTGAGCACGCCGAAATCCGGCAACCCGGTCTTGGGACAAACAGAGGTGAACTCTGGATCGTCGACGACGATCTCGTATCCGGGAAACTGGTTGGGCCAGGTCTCAATCTCGGGGAAGTCGTGATCGAGCCCCGCAGCCGCGTGTTCTGCTGTGTAGCGTGGCGATTTCGGCATGTTTCGTATTGTATCGGCTCCGTTCACTGAAAGTGACCTTGGCCTGTCCTGCGAGACGGAGCAAAACTGTGCCTGAGGCCAAACCTCACTTCATGCACCCGATGGCTTTTGGCCTGCATCAAAACAAGTACCGTCGGTCAGCAGCCTGTCTGTTCTGTCCCGGCCTCCGGAATGGTAAATTACTGCTTACAGAAATTCCTGCCTCACGCTGAAAGAACAACAGGTTGGCGCTGACTAACAACTCGAATGCACCGTCGCGTCGGCGGTGGATCTGGATCACATCCGCGCTCGCCCTATTTTTACTCGTCCTCTATTCCTATGTCCGCCAGACTCCACTGAAGGTGCGCGCGGTCAAAGTGGAGCGGGGGCCGATCCGCAGCCTGGTCTCGACCAATGGAAAGGTCGAGCCGATCCAGAATTTCGAAGCTCACGCCCCCATCGCGACCACGGTAAAACGTATTCTGGTCAAGGAAGGCGATCAAGTTCGCAAGGGACAGCTCCTGCTGGAACTCGACGACGTCGATATCCGCAGCCAGGCCGCCCGCGCGCAGGCGCAGATGAAAACAGCGCAGGCCAGTCTCGCCGCCACCAAGAACAGCGGCACGCAGGAAGAGGTCATCACGCTAAAGACGCAACTGATCAAGGCCCAGGCCGCCCGTGACGTCGCGCAGCGGAATCTGGATTCGTATCGCCGCCTGGAACAGCAGGGTGCCGCCTCGCCCGGTGAAGTCCGCCAGGCGGAGCAAACGCTGGCCAGCGCCGAGGCCGATCTTCATTTGCTCGAGCAAAAACAGAAAGACCGCTATTCTCCGCCCGAAGTTGCCCGCACGGAATCACAGGTGGCCGAAGCCCAGGCCGCCTTCGAAAATGCCGAGGACGCTCTCAGCAAATCGAGCGTGCGCGCTCCCTTTGACGGAATTGTCTATTCCCTTCCCGTCAAACAGGGGGCATTCGTCCAGACCGGAGACCTGTTGCTGCAGGAAGCCGATCTCTCCAAAGTGCTGGTGCGCGCCTTTGTCGACGAGCCTGATATCGGACGCCTGCAGATCGGGCAACGGGTGGAAGCTACCTGGGACGCCGTCGCCGGCCGCACATGGACCGGTACCGTTAGCAGCGTGCCGTCGACCGTCAAGCCACGCGGCAACCGCAATGTCGGCGAGACGACGTGCCTGATCGACAATCAGGATCATCGCTTGTTGCCGAACATCAATCTCGGCGTAACCATCGTCGCCGTCCAACACGAAAACGTCCTCACACTGCAACGCGATGCCATGCACCTCGACGACAGTACTCCCTATGTTTTTAAGATCGTGGGCGATCGAATCAAACGTCAGAACATCCAGTTCTCGTTGCAGAATTTGACTAGGGTGGAAGTCACATCCGGACTGTCGGAGGGCGATCGGGTGGCGCTACCCGCCGACGAGATCAAACCTCTTTCCGATGGCGCCGCCATAAAGGTTGTGCCCTGATTATGCGCCGAGGTGTAGTTCTCTTCCTGCTTCTGTTTTTGGGATTCGTGCTTCCCGGCGTGTCCGCGACACCATCTGCGCAAGAACTGCTCGACGCGGGCCGTGCCGACGAGGCGGTACAGGCTTTCGAGCAGCAAGTCCGGGATTCTCCCAATGACGCCGCCGGGTACAACCTGCTTTGCCGCGCACATTTTATGAGGGAGGAGTGGGACCGCGGCATCGCCAATTGCGAGAAGGCGCGCACTCTCGATCCGGAGAACAGCCGTTATAACCTCTGGCTTGGAAGTATTTACGGCGAGAAAGCCGATCGCGCCGGATTCATGTCAGCCGCTGGTTTGGCGAAAAAAGTCCGCACCTCGTTCGAACGCGCCGTGGAACTAGCCCCCAACGACTGGCAGGCGCGCGTCAACCTTGGCGAATTTTACGTGGAAGCTCCTGGAATCGTAGGCGGTGGAAAAGATAAAGCGCGCGACCAGGCGAATGCCTTGATGCCGCTCAAGCCCGGCATGGCTTATTGGCTGCTGGGCCGCATCGCGGAAAAGAACAAAGACATGGCCGATGCCGAGAAACAATATCGCGCTGGCATCGCCGCAACCAATTCCGGCGCGCGTGCCTGGCTTGAGCTCGCGATCTTCTTCCGCCATGCCAACCGGCTCGACGACATGGAGAAGGCGCTCCACGAAGTGGAGGACGCGCCCGTCGATCATCACGAAGCCCTGATGGATGGCGCCAGCCTGCTGATGCGTACCGGACGAGATCCTGCTCTTGGAATTCGCCTGCTGCAGCGCTATTTTTCCGTGGGTCCGGTGGAAGAAGGTCCGGCTTTCAAGGCGCACGAATATTGGGGCCAGTTGCTCGAACGGCAGGGAGACCATCGTGCCGCGGCGGCAGAATATCGTGCCGCCCTCTCGCTCTTTCATAATTTCCACCGCGCCGAAGAAGGCCTGAAGCGCGTGGAACACTGACCCTGAGGGTGCCCCATCCTTGTCGCGCTGTTAGCGACAGGATGGGGATTTTGACGTTCCGACGGAGACGAGTACCTCCCGATATTCATACTCGTATCATCCCGAGTTTAGAATTCCCCTGCATCCAATTTTTTCATACGACCATTCACCTCAGTTCTGAAAGGGACGCAATGAAACTCTCGAGCCGCGGTGCGCTTTCCTTAGTTCTGATCGCTGGAATCTTTCTGCTGCCCAATTCCCTGCTGGCCGAACCGGTCCCGTTGAAGCGTGTCGTCGAGCTGTCGCTGTCTCATGCCACGGCTGGCGGCATTACAGCTGCCGACGAACAGCGCGCGGCGGCGGCTTACGGTGAATTGCGTGACAGTTATATTCCGCAGGTCACGACCGGAGCGGGCTTGGGATATTCGTACGGATTTCCGCTGTCGCTCGAGGGTGCCGCCCCATCGCTATTCACCGTCAACGCACAATCCGCCGTGCTGAATTTTTCCTTGCGCGAGTTTCTGAAGGCCGCCAAAGTTGAGACGAACGTATCTTCTCTAAGAACCAAGGATCAGCGCGACCAGATCATCCAGGATGCAGCCCAAAGCTACGAGGAGTTGGCGAAATTGGAACAACGGCTGACGAAACTGCAGGAGGCCCAGGCGGAAGCGAACAAATTTCAGGCCGCCGTTGCCGAGCGCGTCAAGGAGGGTATCGATAAAGAAATCGATGGCACTAGGGCGCAGCTCTCGAGTGCCCGCATTCGACTGCGCATCGCCGAGGCCCAGGGCTCAGCCGACGTGCTCCGCGAGCATCTTTCTAAATTGACGGGACTCGCGGCGCAAGACATTCAAACGGATCCTGATTCGATTCCGGCCGCTCCCGCACCTCCCGCACAAGATAACGTCCCGAAACTCGCAGCCGATTCCAGCCCGGCAGTGCAAGCCGCAATGGAGCACGCCCGCGCGCAATACCTCCGCGCACAAGGCGAGCACAAGGCCCTGTGGCCCTCTTTTGATTTTGCCGCGCAGTATGCGCTGCTCTCGAAGTTCAACAATTACCAGAATTACTACATTCCGTCGAAACCCTGTTTTGTAGGCGGTACCCAGGTGCTGTGCGTGACCAATAGCTTTCATCAGAACAATGCCAGCATCGGGGTCAGCATCAGGTTTCCGATTTTCAATTCATCGCAGCGAGCCCGCGCCCAGACTGCCGACGCCGACGCGATCAAAGCCAGCAAACAAGCCGAGGCCGCAAAGAATCAGGTTTCCGAGCAGACGCTGCGCCTTCAGCGGTCTGTAGCCCAGCTACAGGCAGCGCATGACGTGGCCGAACTGGAAGCCGAAATTGCCCAAAAAACTCTGACGGGTGTGCAAACGCGCATGGATGCAGGCACAGCCAATCTCCACGATCTCGACGATGCCCGTGCGCAGGTGAGCGAGCGTTTCATCACTCTGCAGGATGTCACGTTCGAACTGCAGCGAGCGCAACTGGGCCTATTGCGGTCAACGGGTGATCTGGAAAAGTGGGCCTTGGGAAAGTAAGCAGACGACCTGTCATCCTGAGCGCAGTTTTCGTCCGCAACAAGCGGACGAAAACGGAGTCGAAGGATCCCTACAAGCTCCACTGAAGCTCAGGGGCACGTTTGTGGGCAGGCAGAAACGATGAAAGTGGCAAGCGCGGAAAAGAAAGTACGGATCCTTCGACTACTACAGGACTGGGCGCAGCCCAGTCCTTCCGCTCAGGATGACAGCTTGAAGCCCTAGAGCTTTCCCCGCAGCATCTTCACCACCTGCCGGATCGCCTTTTCATTCCGCCGATACCAGCGCCACTGCCCGTGCTTGGTGGCCTCCACCAGGCCCGCTTTGGTCAGAATCGACATGTGATGCGAAACGGTCGGCTGCGAGAGCTGGATGCGCTCCTCAATATCTCCTCCGCACAGGCAGGAAGCATGAATGTGCCTGGGCGCAGGTGTTTTACTCTCAACTCGCTGCTTTAACACGAGCAGGATGCGCCGGCGGGTGGGATCAGCGATGGCGTGCAGGGCACGGTCCAGGGAACTCTCAGAGGACATGCCGACTACAAATAGCGCGGAAATCGATGCCTGTCAATGTACAGTTATTTTTTCAAGATCGGGCTATA
>Ga0126371_10004903_pt1 | contig 11842 bp, 9 predicted proteins | sample PanSoiMetaPlot_4_FD_110145 | JGI IMG/M metagenome (GOLD analysis project Ga0126371, IMG submission 110145) | Tropical forest soil microbial communities from Panama - MetaG Plot_4 | ecosystem: Environmental > Terrestrial > Soil > Tropical forest > Bulk soil | place: Panama | collected 2016-02-17
AACCGCCGCACATCCTTAACATCTCCTTAACCAAAATCATCACGTCTAATCAAGTACAATCGCATTGTCAGTTTTGGAACTTCTCCTCAATCTCGTATGGCTTGTGCTTTCTTTGTCACTTGCCGCGCTTTGGATCAGAGGATCGCGCCGTGCCGTCGCGTCTTCAGGACAGGTGGATTGGAGAGTCCAGCTACTGGCGCTGGCGATGCTCATTGTCATTCTGCTCCCGGTCATTTCCATGACCGATGATGTGCAAGCCATGTCTGCGGCGGAAATAGAGCATGTGACAAGACGCGCTGATCTGTTGCCGAATTCGGATCAACCTGCGGACATTCCGGCTCTTCTGAACACGACTCTGCTGTCATACGAGCAATTGTCCGATGTGCAGATCTATGCACGCATCGAGCCAGTAATTGAAAGCCTGCGCCCACAGACCAGATCGATTCGGCAGATAGCAAACCGGCCGCCTCCTCTGGCCGTTTAGCCGCTCCTCCCGCAACTTCAGATCATTATCGGCTGTACCAGGCCCCATCACCCCACAAGGGATGTGTGTATGAAACGACTTCTCAACAGAAGCGCTTTTTTGCTCGCCGCTCTCGCGGTTGCGCAATTGCATGCGCAGGCGCCCCAGCAGCCGCTGACGTTACAGCAGGCTCTCGACATGGCCCGCGCCAGAAATCCAAACCTGCTCTCAGGGCAGCAACACGTAATAGCGACCAAAGCCAATGAAATTACGGCGGGGTTGCGCCAGAATCCAAGCTTCACGCTGTCCGGAACCGATGTGACCTTGCCGGCCAACAATCCCAGCAGTCCATATTCATATGCCGGGAATATCAACCGTCTTTTTGAACGCGGGCAAAAACGCCGTTGGCGGCTGGACATCGCCCGCGCTACAACGGATGTCACACAAAACCAGTACAATGACTCGGAACGCCAGACGGCTCTCGCCGTCAAGCAGGCCTTCACGCAAATGCTCGCGGCCAAGGCTGAGCTACAGATTGCCGATGACAATCTTCAGGGTTATCGCAAGACCGTCGATCTCAGTAAGGTGCGCCTGAATACCGGCGACATTAGCGCAACGGACTTCGAGCGCATTGACCTTCAGCTCGCTGAATTCGAATCAGACTACGACAATGCGAAGCTCAACCTCACACAATCGAGCGACCAGCTTCAACTGTTGTTGGGCATCGAAAAGCCAACGGATACATTCGACATCACCGGCACGCTGAACCCACCCACAATCACCACTCCCCTGACACAGATCGAGCAAGAGGCCCTTCAATCAAGACCGGACTATCTTGCCGCGCAACAATCCGTGCGCCTCGCTGATTCCAACATCAGACTGGCCGACGCTGGCGGGACAACGGATCCAACCGTCGGAGGCGAATACGAGCGCACCGGCGTTTATAACAGTGCAGGTTTCCAGATCAGCATCCCAATACGCATCTTTGACCGCAATCAAGGTGAAAAAGAGCGTACGCGGTACGAAGCGCAGTCCAGCCGCTTCGCCGAAACGGCTGTCCGTAATCAAGTCTTAAATGACGTGGACCAGGCATGGGCCGGTTACGAAGCGGCGATGCATCTGGCGCAGCGTTACAACGGCCATTACCTAGCGGAATCTGATCGTGTCCGCGACAACCTGGAATTCAGCTACCGTCACGGCGGCACCACACTGCTGGATTATCTGGACGCTCTGCGAGATTACCGCCAGATCCACCTTGACGCCTTGAATGCAAATACCCAGGCCTGGCTTGCCGTTCATCAACTCAGCTTCGCCGCCGCTACGGAGATCGTTCCATGAGCAACAAATATTACGCCGCCCTTTTCATTACATGCCTGATGGCGCTCACGGCCTGCAATCATTCGAGCGAAGCGCCGTCTCCGGCGCCGACTACGAGCAAAGATGTGGTGGATACTGTGACTGTTCATCCGTCACAGGTGACTGACACTCTTACCCTGCCGGCGCGCCTGATGCCAAACCCTACTGACGTGGTACATATCTATCCGCCACTCAGCGGGCGTGTCCTCACGCTTAAGGCCCTGCCAGGTCAGGAAGTCAGCAAAGGCCAGGCCATTGGAACACTGCAGAGCAATGACGGCGCGTCTGCCCGATCTGATTATGAGAAGGCGAAGATTGAAGCGGCGCGGGCTGACCTGCAACTGCAGCGCGCCAAGGAACTGCTTCAGCATGAGGTGATGGCGCAAAAGGATTACGACGACCTGAAGGCGGTTGGCGACGCCGATCATGCCGAACTCCAGCGCACACTGCAAACGCTGCACAACCTGGGATTCTCAGAAAATGACTCGTCAGTTGATCTTCCAATTCGCTCACCCATCAGCGGCATTGTTCTCGACGTGGGCACGGCACCGGGAGAACTGCAACGCTCGCTTGACAACGCTAATGCCATTGCCACTATCGCGAACATTGACTCAATCTGGGTTATCGGCGACCTCTATCCCAACAATGTTGACGCCGTACGCCGGGGACAACCCGTAGAAGTCCGTGTCAACGGCTATCCGAATGAGGTCCGCAGTGGCGTCATCGATAACATCTCTGACGCGGTTGACCCCACTACCCTGACGCTCAAGGTGCGCGTAGTGCTTGCCAACCCGGGACACAAGTACAAGCCGCAGATGTTTGCAACCATCTCGGTTGCAAATCTCAAACGTGAGGCAATTGTCGTCCCCTCTACCGCGGTCATTCGCGACGGAATCAAAAACTATGTCTTTGTCGCAACGCCTGATCATAAGTATGCGCGGCGCGATGTAGAACTGGGCGAGACCCATGAGAACGCTGTGGAAATCACCCATGGTCTTGGAGACGGAGAGCAGATCGTAAGCACAGGCGCCGAATTGCTGCGCCAGGCGGGAGCGCAGTAATGCAGGCGTTTATTCGCACGCTTCTCCGATACCGCAATATCATTTTGATCATCTTTCTCGCCTCGCTCGCTGGGGGCGTAATGGCGTTCCTGCAGCTGGATATTGAGGCATATCCTGATCCATCTCCGCCGATGGTTGAATTCATCACGCAGAACCCATCGTGGTCCGCCGAAGAAATGGAGCAGCAGGTTACTGTTCCTCTTGAAGCAGGGCTGAATGGAACGCCTCATCTCGAACAGATACGCTCGATCAGCATCTTTGGCCTGAGCGATGTAAAGCTGTACTTTACCTTCGATAGCGACTACTTCACTGACCGGCAGGAAGCTCTCAACCGGCTGCAATCCGTCAACTTGCCGAACAATCTTCAACCGCAGCTTTCTCCCGAGTCTCCTATTGGCGAAATCTACCGCTACCAACTGACAGGCCCCGGGTATTCGCTGAACGAACTCAAAGCCACACAGGATTGGCTGCTTGTCCGCGAAATGAAGCAGGTTCCTGGCATTATTGACGTCGCCACATTTGGAGGCACAACGCGGCAATATCAGGCAGAGGTCGATCCCAATAAGTTGCTCGCCTACGGTGTCACCATGTCGCAGGTTGTCAATGCAATCCAGAGCAGCAACGCCAACGCAGGCGGTAATTACTTAACACTTGGCAGCCAGAGCGTGAACGTGCGCGGTATCGGTCTGCTTCACTCGATTGCCGATATGGATAGCATCGTCATTGCTGAACGTAATGGCGTGCCTGTGCTGCTTAAGGATGTGGCCGATGTCAAAGAAGGCCACCAGCCGCGTCTTGGAAAAGTCGGCCGCGACGAGCAGCCCGACATCGTTGAAGGCATTGTGCTATTGCAAAAAAATGAGAAGTCTCTGCCTGCCTTGGCAGGTCTTCGCGCAAAAATTAAAGAATTAAACGAAGGCAATCTCCTGCCTCCCGGCATGAAGATCAGCACCATCTATGACCGAACAACTCTTATTAACACCACCACGCGCACCGTCCGCCACGTCATCATCACGGGATTAATCCTGGTAACACTGGTCCTTCTAAGCATGCTCGGCGATCTGCGTATTACAGCCATTGCGGCCATCACCATCCCTTTCGCAGTGCTGTTTTCATTTGCCCTGATGGTTCTCACAAACCATTCGGCCAACCTCATCTCCATCGGAGCGATCGATTTCGGAATTCTCGTCGACGCCTCCATTGTTGTGCTTGAAAGCGTATATCGCAAAATTTCGCGCAGGGTACAAGGTGAAGATGTCGGCGAGCTAATCATGGAGGGCGTAGGCGATGCCGCCAAGCCTGTCCTTTTTGCAACGCTGATTATTCTCGTCGCCTTCATTCCTCTTTTCACAATGCAAGGCGTCCCCGGCAAGATATTCGCGCCCATGTCCGTTACCTACGGATTCGCACTGACAGGCGCACTGATCTTCGCGCTGGTGTTCGCGCCAGTGCTTGGCTCCTTTGCCGTCCCGAAGCAGATCAAGCATGAAGCGCAAGAGACATGGTTGAGCGCTTTTTTCCGCCGTCACTATGACAAGGGATTGAGACGCGCGCTCAAGTTCAAAGTCATCTCATGGCTTGTCGCCTTCGCCGGTCTCGTCCTTGCCGTCGTGCTCTTCATCTTTTTTGTGGGCGGCGAATTCATGCCGGCGCTCGAAGAAGGCAACCTCTGGATCCGCGCAACGATGCAGCAGGATATTTCCTTTCCTCAATCAGAAAAGATGGCGGACAAAATTCGGGCGACGCTGCGCTCCTACCCCGAAATTACCCAGGTTGTGTCGCAAATGGGCCGTCCGGACGACGGCACCGACGTAAGCACCTTTAACAACATCGAGTTTCTGGCCAGCCTGAAACCGGCAGGAGAGTGGCGGCCGCAATTCCACGGCAACAAGGACACTCTGATTGCCGCCATCGAAAAAGACTTCCAGCAATATCCGGGCATCGACTTCAACTTTTCGCAGAACATTCAGGACAATGTCGAAGAGGCCATGTCCGGCGTAAAGGGAGAAAACTCTCTTAAGCTTTTCGGCAATGATTTCGATGACCTCACCCGTATCGCCGACCAGATCGAAGACGTAATGAGCAAAGTACAAGGCATCGCTGACATTGGCGTTTTCAAAGTTACCGGTCAGCCAAGCCTGATGGTTTCCATCGACCGCAGCAAAGCCGCGCGCTATGGCCTTCAGCCGCAGGACGTGAACGCCGTTGTCCAGGCCGCAGTCGGAGGCGCGCCTGTGACGCAAATCATTGACGGTGACCGTCGCTTTGACTTCGCGCTGCGCTATGCGCCGCAATACCGCGATACTCCGGAAGCCATCAGCAAGATTCTTCTGCCGACGCCTGACGGACAGCAGGTGCAGCTTGGCGCGATTGCCGACGTAAGTCTCAAGAATGGGGCTTTCATGATCTACCACGAGGGCGGACGCCGCTATATCCCTATCAAGTTCAGCGTACGCGGACGCGATCTCGCTAGTGCCATTCAGGACCTGAAGCAGCAGTTGTCAGACAAAATAAAGCTGCCAAGCGGCTACAACTATACATGGGCAGGAGAATTCGACAGCCTGCAAAAAGAGCAGCGTCGCCTTGCATACATCATCCCAGTAAGCTTGGCGGTAATTCTCGTTCTCCTTTACATTCAGTTCCGCACATGGAGAGATGCCTTCATCGTTCTGGGGACGCTTCCTTTCGCGGCCATCGGCGGCATTCTCGCGCTGTTCCTTACCCGCACATCCTTCAGTATCTCTGCTGCCGTGGGGTTTACCTCGCTCACCGGAGTTGCTACCTTGGGCGCTGTGGTCTTTCTCTCAGGAATCCGCCGCGCGCAACGCGAAGAAGGATTCAACTATGGGCTGGAGAAAGGCTGCCTCGACGAGATGCGCCCTGTGGTGATGGCCTGTATGGCTGCGGGTCTCGGTCTATTGCCTGCCGCTGTCTCCAATGGTATCGGAGCTCAGGCGCAACAACCGCTCGCCCGCGTTGTCGTCGGTGGAATGCTGACCACCGTATTCTCGATCCTGTTCGTCATGCCGCTGCTTGTGAGGGCGTTGACGTCACGCGAAGAATTTGAGAATAGCCTTCAGGAGTAGCATGCTGAGTGCTCCCACATCAACTGTGGGAGCACTTACTCTTCACGCAACACTTCAAGTGGCTTCTGCCCAAGGATGCGGAAGCTGGCTATCCAGCCGGTTGCAACTGCAAGCACAGCCGTGGCAATTACCGACACCCCGCTCGCAGTCCACTCCACATGAAATGGCACTTCCATTCTGTGCAGTAGCACCCGCGACAACAGATTTGCGAAGATCACGCCGACAACTCCCGCCAGCAGACCCAGCACTACGAACTCGATGCTGAAGACCGCTGCAATCCGATTCCGCGTGGCTCCGAGCGTCTTCAGCACTACAACTTCGCGAATCCGCCGGAACCGGGTGCTCGCCACGCTGGATGCGAGAATGATTGCGCCTGAAAGGATTGAGAACGCCGCCAGGAACCGAATTACCAGCGTGATCTGGTGTACCACGCCCTGCACCGTATCCAGAATGTCTGCAATGTTGATCACCGTCACCGTGGGGTATGCGGCAAATAATGCGCGCTCCATGAACGGAATCTGCTTCGATTGCACATGTACTGCCGCATACCACACATTCGGCAGCTCCTGGAGCGGCCCGGACGGCAAAATAAATTCGCTGCGTGCAAATACGTGTTCCCCTTCCGGCTTGTAAATCACAGCCACTTTCGTGTGGATCGTTTTCTCGCCGGATTCAAAATCAATCGACGATCCAGGATGCAAATTCAATCGCCTCGCTAGATGATCCACTACTGCAAGACCATCCGCGTCGCTCTTCTGCCACCACTTCCCCTGTGTGACCTTTACACCTTCGGGCACCGAGTCCGCCCATGTGACAGAAACTGATGACAGCAGCCGCTTCGGATAATTCTTGATCTTCAATTGGTCTACTGGAACGCCATCGATCGACGTAATCCGCGCCGAAACGATCGGAATCGCCTCAAACTTCTTATCCACACCGGGCTGATTGAGCAGCAGGTCTTTCACTCCCTGCACTTCGTCCTGACTGATGTCGATAAGAAAAATGTTCGCTGCGCTTTTCGCCACATCGGTATTCATCCGGTTAACAATGGCATGCTGCATCAGAAATACGCTCAATATCAGCATGACTCCCGTTCCCAGCGCGGCTAGCACAGCAGCAGACTGGTTTCCCGGTCGGTATAGATTCGCCAACCCATGCCGCAATGCGGAGTGCAGATGCAAGCGCGTCTTATTCAAGAACGCCCGCAGCGTCCGTAATGTGAGAGCAGCAAGCCCGAGAATCACTACCAGCAGGCCGCACAACGCCGCTGCAAACCACTTCCCTACCAGCATGGAATTCGCAAGTCCCGCAGCGATTCCAGCCAATGCAAGGACGATCACGACGACAGAAATCCACTGCGCTTTACTTTCACCAATCTTCTTCCAGAATCCCAACTTGCCATCTCCATCGCCACCCTCCACAGATTTGCGCAACACAATACTCGGGCGAATCTTCCGAACATCTAGCAGCGGCGGCAGGCAGAAAAGCACCGTCGTTAGAATTCCGGTGCCAAACGCCGCCGACACCGAACGCACCGGCAAACGTAACGGCGGCTGTATAGGCAGCAGTTTGCCGAAGAAAAATGGCAACGCCCACTCGACGCCCAGCCCACAGGCAATCCCGATCAATCCTCCCGACGCTCCCAGCAGTAGTGTCTGCAGCAGATAAATCCGCAATATATCCGACGACTTTGCGCCTATCGACTTCATAATGGCGAGAATGTCGATTCGCTGCTGCAAATGCGCGCGCATCGCCATGCCTACGCCAATTGCCCCAAGCACCATAGCAACCAGGCAAATCAAACTCAGCAGGCCGGTCGCATGATCGAGACCTTCAGCTAATGACGGGCTCGTCTCGCGAAAATCTGTGATCTGCGCTTCCGGCAGAATTTTCTCCAGCTCGCTTCGTATGTCAGCAACCTTGCCGCTCTGCGGCCCCAGCTTAAACAAGTACCGCTCCGTAGCGCGGCTTCCCTGCTGCAATAATCCGGTTTTATTCACCGCCGTCCGCGTCATCATCACACGCGGCCCAAGACCGATGCCGGCCGTAAGACGGTCCGGCTCTTTCTCAATCACAGCGGCGATTTTGAAAAACTCACCGCCAATCTTCAGCGTGTCCCCAATCTTCGCGCGCAGACGCACCAACAGATTGTCGTCCACAACAACAGTTGAATCCGTCAGTACAGAGCGCAGATCGCCCCCGGGATTCAGAATCATCTTTCCGTAAAACGGATATCTGGCCGGATCGACGACCTTCAACGACACCAGCAACGGAACCGGATCGCCCTGCAGCGATGCCATCGAAACCATTTCCGTGACCGAAGTCCGCTCGATCCCCTTGGAAGCTGCAAGCGCGTCCAGTTTTACATTTTCCTGTTGGGTCGTAAGCCGGAACATTCGCGCTGAGAGATCAGCCGCCATGATGCTGCGCGCCTGGTCCAGCAATGCCTTTTGAAAGGACTCGCTGAACCCGCGCACTCCAGTCAATGCCGCTACGCCAATTGCAACTGAAAGAATTACAAATACGAATTTCGCTCGCGAAGCGCGCAGTTCACGCCACGCGATTTTCGCTGCCGTGCTCCATGCCAGCGCAGGTTTTTGATCAGGCCCCATGGCTGGCCTGCCTTCCGCTCTCATCGGAAACAATCCGGCCGTCGCGCAGAAATATCCGGCGATCGGCGCGATCGGCGATTTGTGGATCATGCGTTACCAGCACCAGAGTTGTGCCTGCTTCCTGTTGCCGCTCAGTCAGCAGATCAAGCACATGCTGACCATTGGTCGTATCAAGGTTTCCCGTCGGCTCATCAGCCAGAACAATCGGCGGCTCTAAAACAAAGGCGCGCGCCAGCGCCACGCGCTGCTGCTCGCCTCCGGAAAGCTGCACAGGATAATGATGAAGCCGGTCTCCCAAACCAACAGTCTCAAGCAGTGACGTGGCGCGTTTCTTTCCGTCGCCATTCGCGTTCAACTCATAAGGAAGCAGAACATTCTCCAATGCGGTCAAAGTAGGAATGAGCTGATACGACTGAAATACAAATCCGATCTTCTTGCCCCGCACCAGAGCGAGACTGTCCTCCGGCAGCTGGCTGATCTCCGTCCCGTCCACTAGCACCTCGCCCGCACTCGGCGCATCCAGACCCGCAAGCAGCCCCAGGAGCGTACTCTTTCCGCTGCCTGACGCTCCCATAATTGCAAGAAACTGCCCTCGCGGCACGCTCAAGTCGATTCCCTTCAGAATCTCCACTGTCCGGTTTCCATTGCGAATCGACTTCTTCAGTCCTCGTGCTTCGATCATTCTGCTCTTGTCCTCTCGTTACAATACCTATGTGACGCGCCGATACGTTCTCCTGCTTCTTTTTACGCTCTGCCTCGCCACTACGTTCCATCCCGGCTGCGCCGCGCAAACAAAAGCAGGAGACCACGCACGGCCCATCATCGTCTGCTTCGGCGACTCACTCACCGCAGGCCACGGCGTCACCGAAGGCCAGACCTATCCAGACTACCTGCAGCGCGATCTTGACAGTCGTGGATACGGTTACCGCGTCCTCAACAAAGGCATCGACGGCAATACGACAAAAGACGGAGTAGACCGCCTGAAAGACGTGCTCTCTCTTTACCCGCGAATTGTGGTCGTTGAATTTGGAGGTAACGACGGCCTGCGCGGCTTGCCCATCTCGACCACCCGTCAGAACCTCGATCAGATTGTCTCGGGAATCCTAAAAGCGGGAGCAAGAGTCGTGCTGGCAGGCATTACGCTGCCGCCGAACTATGGGGCTGACTACATCCAACAGTTCAATGAGACCTACACCATGCTGGCGCACAAGTATAGGGTCCCGCTCATCCCCTTCCTATTCAAGGATGTCTATGGGGTTCCAGGCTCAATGCAGGAAGATGGCATCCATGCAACGGCGAAGGGCAATCAACAGGTCGCGCTGAACGTCCTGCAAGCCCTTACGCCTTTGCTCAGAAAATAGTTAGACCAGCACCACAACAGGCTGAAACAGCGTCCCGGCAATGCGGCGTCCAATGGCTAGCAGGTTACGCTGCCCCTCAAAAATCTTCACCATCGGCGCAAGACTGAACTCCGGCAGGTTCACTGTCGCGCCGTTTCGCAGCCGTCGTAGCGCAAAGGTATCTGCCGTCACCGCAGGCAGTTCCGGCAGCAATGCTCTGGGATGCGGCATCCTCGCTTCCAGAGCCTCTATCGTCAGCGCTTCCACTTCGGCCAGCGGTACAGCGTCCGCAAGGCCGAACGGCCCAGCCGCAACTCGCCGCAAGCTGGCGAGATGTCCGCCGCAGCCCAACGCTATGCCCATTTCATGCGCCACGCTGCGCACATACCCCCCCGCGGATACAGTCATGGAAAAAGCTGCTGTGTCCCCTTCGACAGTAGTAATTTCAAATGCCTTGATTGTGATCCGCACAGGAGCCAGCTTCGGAGTCTCACCGGCCCGCGCGAGTTGATAGGCCCTCTTGCCATCTGTTTTCTTGGCGGAAAACGGCGGCGGCATCTGCTCAATCTCGCCTTGAAAGTGCTCCGCTGCCTCACGCAACTGGTCCAGCGTTAGCGATACAGCTACACACTCGCCTATGGCCTGCCCTTCAGCATCGTAGGTATCCGTGGCGAAGCCGAACCGGATTGTTCCCGTATAAGATTTTTCAAGCAAGCCAAAGAATTGCGCCAGCCGTGTGTACTTGCCCAGAAGCAGTGGAAGCACGCCGGTCGCCATCGGATCCAGTGTGCCCAGATGGCCAATCGACGGCTCGCCAGTCACACGCCTTACCCGCGCGACAACGTCATGCGACGTCATTCCGCCGGGTTTGTCGATCACCAGAAGGCCGTTCACTTTGACTACTATAGCCGAGCGCCGGACTGGGCCTGTCAGGGTTAACAGGCGCTATAACCCATTCGGCGCGCGCTCGCGCACGAGCGACAAAAACTCAGCGCGCGTATTCTGCTTCTGAAAAACGCCCACCATCGCCGAGGTCACCGTTGATGAGTGCTGCTTCTCCACTCCGCGCATCATCATGCATAGGTGCCGCGCCTCAATCACGACACCCACGCCCTGCGGCGCAATCGCTTCTTGAATCGCATCGGCAATCTGCTGCGTCATCCGTTCCTGTACCTGCAGCCTGCGTGAAAATACTTCAACCAGCCTCGGGATCTTGCTCAGACCAATTACCTTGCCATTAGGAATATAGGCCACATGCACCTTGCCGAAGAACGGCAACATGTGATGCTCGCATAGCGAGAACATTTCGATGTCCTTGACGATCACCATCTCGTCGTAATCCACGTCAAAAAGCGCTCCGCGCAGGATCTCCGTCGGATTTTCCCGGTAACCCTTCGTGAGAAAGGTCATGGCTTTCTCTACACGCTCCGGTGTGCGCTCCAGGCCGTCCCGCATCGGGTCTTCATCAAAGCGGCGAAGAATCTCGCGGTAAATGTCCTGCGTCGAAATGTTTTCGAGGCCCGTCGCCACAGGTTTTTGCACAATAGCTGGTCTTGCCATCATTGTTCTCTTTCCGCCCCGCTCACCCTTCAGCAAAGAGCGCATTCATCGGGTATTCAAAGGAATTATTACTGGTCTCTTCCACCCGCACCCGCACTACTTCAGCCTTGTGAAAAGCCGCCGCGAGTAACCGATATACTCCAATACATAAATTCTCCGTGGTCGGCACACGATCCTGAAATAGCGGATCGAGATTCAGATTCGTATGGTCGAAGCGCTCCACCACTTCTTTTCGCACGCATGAATCAAGCTCGACCATGTCACACACCATGCCGGTTTCAGCATTCACCGGTCCACCTACCGTGACCTCAACCACGTAGTTATGACCATGTCCATGCGGGTTGTTGCACTTCCCGTAGACATT
>Ga0126371_10004904_pt1 | contig 11841 bp, 12 predicted proteins | sample PanSoiMetaPlot_4_FD_110145 | JGI IMG/M metagenome (GOLD analysis project Ga0126371, IMG submission 110145) | Tropical forest soil microbial communities from Panama - MetaG Plot_4 | ecosystem: Environmental > Terrestrial > Soil > Tropical forest > Bulk soil | place: Panama | collected 2016-02-17
GCGCGGATGGTCCACGGCTGCGGGTCGGCGTCGTCGAAATCGATCGGCGTCATGCGCACGATCTTGCCGTCCTTGACGTAGACGAAGACCGGGCCGCCGTTGGTCATGTTGCAGTAGCGTGTCGAGCCGTCCGGCATCGGCGTGCCGACTTTCCAGCCAGCGCTCTGGCTCATCATCAGGGTCTGCGTCCACCAGTTGGTGAGGTCCTCGGGGCCATCGACCGAGAGCACGAAGTCCTTGATGGCGTTGATCTGGTCGAGCCAGTTGATCGGCGGAGTGAGCAGCGACGCGCCATGCGCCGCGGTCTTGAATGAAAGAGTGATGTCGGGCTTGGCGTGCTGGCCGGCGCCAGAGATGAGCCTCCCGTCGCGCAACGCGTACCAGCGGCCGGTCTCCTCGTCGCGCGCCTTGATCTGGGCGACGAGGTTGCGCTCCTTGAGCCGATCGCGGAACGCCGGATGACGGCGGGCCGCGAGCTTGAGCGACTGGGCGAGACCCCACAGGATGGCGGAGAATTTGACGGTCGCGATGCTCATGGTGTCGTCCTTTGGGCATGCCGGTCAGGGCCGCGCCGGGCGTGCTTCGTGGACCGCGCGATCGGACGGGCTGCGGCCGAGCCTCATAACTATCGTATTGCGCCAAAGCTGTCGACGCGCGAGGTAAGGCCGCGCCGTCATCGAGACCGGGAGAACCCACATGGCAAGCCCGCCCGCATCCGGACACGAAGCCCTGCTCGGCAACTGGAAGCTCGTGTCCTGGCAGGTGATCGTCGAGGGCGAGCCGCCGCACAATCCGTTCGGCATGCATCCCAAGGGATACCTGATCCTGACGCCGCAGGGCCGCTCGATGGCCATCACCACCGCCGAGCACCGCACCGGCGGCGAGGGCGACCGCGAGCGCGCCGAGCTGCACCGGTCGATGCTCGCCTATACGGGCCACTATCGGATCGAAGGCAGCGACTTCATCACCACGGTCGAGGCGTCGTGGAACGAATCCTGGAACGGAACCCAACAGCGGCGCCATTTCCGCGTCGATGGCGACAAGCTGTTCATCGAGTCGGCGCCGGCGCCGAGCATCATCTTCCCCGGCAAGACCGACTTCCGCCGGCTGGTCTGGGAGCGCGACAAGTAGGCGCGGGGGCGAGTCGCGTGCACGCTGCCTGCAGCGTGCACGATGCTAGAGTACCGGCGAAGCAAGGGAGGAACACCGATGACCCGCACCGATCTCACGCGCCGCACATTGCTCGCCGGCCTTGCCGCAGCGCCGTTCGCCACACGCGCCGACGCCGCGACCGACTGGCCGAGCCGGCCGGTGCGCGTGATGGTGCCCTACCCGCCCGCCGGCGGCGCCGACACCACGGCGCGCATCATCTACAACAGGCTCAGCGCCGACCTCAGGCAGGCGTTCGCGGTGGAGAACCGCGGCGGCGCCGGCGGCACGATCGGCGAGGCCGTGGTCGCCAAGGCGGCGCCCGACGGCTACAGCATCCTGCACGACGCCACTGCCTTCTCGGTCAACGGCGCGCTCTACCCGAACCTGCCGTTCGACTACCGCAAGGACTTCGACCCGGTCGGCCTGGTCTCGCTGGTGCCGAACATCCTGGTGGTGACGCCCGAGGTGCCGGTGAACTCGGTCGCCAAACTCATCGCCTACGCCAAGGCCCAGCCCAATGGGATCGACATGGCGTCGTCTGGCAACGGCACGCTGCAGCATCTTTGTCTCGAGATGTTCCGCCGCCAGGCCGGCGTCACCGTCAACCACGTGCCCTACCGCGGCGGCGGGCTCGCGCTCACCGACGTGATGTCGGGGCAGGTGAAGTTCTTCTTCTCCAACGGCTCGTCGGTGGTCGGGCTGATCCTGGGCGGCACGGTCAAGGCTATCGCCCACACCGGCAAGGGCCGGCTCGGCAGCCTGCCCGACATCCCGCCGATCTCCGAGACGCTGCCGGGCTTCGAGGCCTACGAGTGGAACGGCATCTTCGTGCCGCACGGTACGCCGCGCGAGATCGTCGCCAAGCTCAATGGCGCGCTCAATGCCGCGCTCGCGTCGGCGGACGTCGCGACGCGCTTCAAGGCGCTCAACATCGACTCGCATGCGACCACGCCGGAGGAGTTCGGCCGCTTTGTGGAGGAGCAAACCAGGCTGTGGGGCGGCATCGTGAAGGAAGCGAACATCAAGCTGGGTGATCAGCGCCAGCGCGACAGGATCCCGGCGGGCGCCGCGCTGCGGGCCGGCGGCGGGATCGCCATTTCGCCGCGCCGGCCGAACACCACGATCTCGGTGGTCGGCCCCCGCTTGACCACGTAGTTGTAGCCGTCGAGCAGGCGCGAGATCACCTGCGCGGACGAACCCGCATAGGCCGGACCGGCCGGCGCGTCGAGCGCGATCGCGGTGCGGTATTTCGCGTTGAACTTCTCGGTAAACGCCGAAAGCACCTCGGCGATCGTGGCCTGGTCGGAGGTGACGCGGATCGCCGCCGGCGTGCCTTCGACGAGCACCCCGGCGCGCGCGGCGCCGCCAGCGCCGCACGCGACGAGCGCCATCAGCAGGGCGGCCGCCCGGCGCGACCGGCGCAAGCCGGCGCGCCGGACCGTCGCCAGCCGATCAGTGATCGCCATTGCCGCCCTTCAGCTTGATGAAGACGCGCGAACGATGACAGATTTCGGGATCGACGTCACCGTTGGAATAGAAGTTATTAAGATGAAAGCGGGCCAGTCTGGCGCTGGCCCGCCATCATTTTTCGACCGGCTGAAATTACTTCGCCATCTCAGGCAACACCGGCAACATGCCGACGTCACGCGCGTCGTGCTGGATGATGAGCTTCGCCTTCTGGCTCGCGACGAGCTTCTTGAGGCGTTCGACCGACGCGAGCGTCTGGGCGCGGTCGTAGTTGAAGATGGGCACGCCGTCGGTGTCGTAGTTCTCGTGGAAGTGCACCGCGTCGCCGGACAGGATCACGGCACCCATCTGCGGCAGCCTGACCAGCAGACTGGAGTGCCCGGGCGTGTGGCCCGGCGTGCGCAGCACGATCACGCTGCCGTCGCCGAACACGTCCTTGTCGGGCCCGAGCGGCGCGGGCTCGACCTTGTTCTCGCCCTTGATCCAGCCTTCGAACGGCTTGTAGTTCACGCCCTCGGCCGGCTTCGGGGCGCTGATCGCCTCCCACTCGCGCACGCCCAGCAGCAGCGTCGCCTTGGGGAACGACGCCACCTGGCCGGTGTGGTCGGCGTGATAGTGGCTGATGCCGACGTATTTGATCTGCTCGGGCTTGACGTTGATCTTCGCCAACTGGTCGACGATGCTCACCTTCGGTGCCACGTTCGGCGTCGTCATCGCGTGCCCGGTATCCCACAGCAGGTAGTCGCCGTCGTGCTTGATGATGTAGCAGCTGAAGACGAACTGCACTTTGAGATCGCCGTACGCGTAGATGTCGGAAAAGCGCTGGTTGACGGGGACGGGCGCCTGCGGAGTGCCGCAGTCGAGGCGCCCGAGTTGCACGTCGGCCGCCTGCGCCGGAATTGCGAGACCGGCAAGCGCGCCGGCCGCCAGCATGGTCAGTGTGCGTTTCATTACTCTTCCTCCGTTCGGCCGGGCTTTCCTGACGAACCCGAGCGCGCCGGGATGTTAGCGATTTTGCATGACGCCCGGAAGTTGCTCGCGACCGGTCGACCGGCCCCTGCGGCGCGGACGCACCCGTGCTACATGGACCGCATCCGGTGACACCCAGAGGCAGGCATGATCGTCGACTTCCAGCATCACTTCACGCCGCGCGAGCTGATCAAGGGCGATCCCGGCGACAAGCTGATCCTGCACTACGACGAGAACGGCGCACCGAGCTACACGGTGCACTCGCTGCTGTACGATCTCGACGAGCACATCCGCATGATGGACGTCTCCGGCATCGACGCCGCCTGGCTCACCAGCGCGGCTGGCATGTCGGCGGACCTCGAGCGCTCGCGCATTTGCAACGACCGCGCCAGAGAGGCCGAGCGCGACTATCCGCGCCGCTTCATCGGGGCCGCGCACGCGAACCCACTCGGCGGACCGGAGGCGCTCAAGGAGCTCAATCGCTGCCGTCACGAGCTCGGCTTCCAGGGCGTCACCATCACGTCGGAGCAGGACGGGCGCTTCATCGACGCACCCGAGTTCGAGCCGTTCTGGAGCGAGTGCGAGAAGCTCGGCATGTTCGTGTTCGTGCATCCGGCGCTCAAGCTCAATCATTCGCTTGGGTTCGACGGCTACGACACGGCGCGCTCGGTCGGCCGCGAGTTCTCGCTCATCATGGCGACGATCCGGCTGATCAATTCCGGCGTGTTCGACCGCCACCCCCGGCTGACGGTGCACATGGCGCATCTCGCCGGCGGCATCGCCTCGATGATCGGCCGCGTGCGCTCCTACCAGGACAAGGAGTTCTGGGGCACAAGGGGCAATGCGCGGCACGGCGCGCTGCCGAAGCGCGACTTCGACCATTACCTGACGCACAACATGGTGTTCGACACCGCCGGCTTCTGCGGCGCGATCGGCTCGGTCAAGACCGCGCTGGTCGAGCTGCCGGCGAGCCGCATCGTGTTCGCGACGGACTATCCGCAGGAGATCCGCGCGCGCGAGGCAGTGCGCGACTTCGTGCGCGACATCCGCGCGCTCGGGGCGGAAGGCGAACGGATCCTGTCGGGCAATGTCGGGCTGCTGCTGAAGGTGTGAGTTATGTATCGGCGCCCATGAACCAAATGCACCGAAAGAGCGACTCACCAAAGATCATCTCCGCCCCTTTGGCGAACGACATGAAAACGCTCACGCTCATTCTTCCGATCCTGCTGGCCTTTTCCGTTGCAAGCCCGGCGGCCTCCCCGGTCGAGGACTACATTGCGGCGCGCGACGCCTACGCGAAGCGGTTCGCCAAGGCCGACAACATGGAGAACGAGCGCGATCGCGACGCCCACGAGGCGGCACGACGAGAGCTCGAGACGCGGCTGCGTGCGATCGTCGGCCCCTCCGAGCTCAAGGGATTTCCCAAAGAAGGCAAGATCACCCTCGAGTCGCTGGCCGAAGGCGACGAGGGTTTCGGCCTGCTCGACGGGCTCGTCCACGCTTCGTCGGACGAGACGACCCGCATCGTCGTGACGACGCGCGAGCTGCTCGACCGGTGGCTCGCGGCCCACAAGAAATGGTGGGGCGACAAGAACGACATGCCGCCAGGCCTCGAGCCCGCGCTCAAGTCCGAGGCGTTCTATACCCAGGCGCTGTCGACCGATGCGTATTTCTACAAGTTCGCCGACATTCCGGTCGCGCGGCCGGCGGGGGCGACGTTCGCGTTCGCGACGCTGGTCGGGCGCGCCCAGGACCTGGGCCTGCAGATGCCTAAGGAGGTCGTCGTGACGCTGCTGCGCGGCGAGCAGGCGTACGTGATCGTGGCGCGCGCCGCCGCCACGGTGGAGGCCGCACCGCAGTGCGTGCAGGCCTGGAAGAAAGCCGAGAAGCAGGCTTTGCAGAAACCCGACAGATACGACGAGCTGAGCGAGGAGGCCTACCGGGCCTATCGCCGCTGCTTCGCGGCGCAGGCCCCGCAACGACGCTATTTCCCGGCGATCGTGCGGCAGGCGCAGGCGCTGATCGACGCCCTGCCGACCAAATGAGCGCCACGGCGGCACCGAGTTAACGCGCGCGCCGCGCGCTGACCTCATCGCGTCATGCGGCCCGAACGGTCGAGAGGAATTTGTCCACCGCGCCCTTGAGGTGGGCGCTCTCGCTCGCGAGCGACTGCGCGGCCGAAAGCACCTGCGCGGCCGAGGAACCGGTCGCATTGGCGCCGCTGCTGACCTCGGCAATATTCGTCGCGACCTGCGAGGTTCCTGCCGCGGCCTGCTGCACGCTGCGGGCGATCTCCTGCATCGCGGCGCCCTGCTCCTCGACGGCGCCGGCGATGGTGGTCGCGATCGCCTGGATCTGGTTGATGGTTGCGCTGATCAATTTGATGGAGGCGACGGACTCCGTCGTCGTCCCCTGGATCTCGGCGATATGAACCGAGATCTCCTCGGTCGCCTTCGCGGTCTGGGCGGCGAGAGCCTTCACCTCCTGGGCAACGACCGCAAAACCCTTGCCGGCCGCGCCGGCACGCGCCGCCTCGATGGTCGCATTGAGCGCGAGCAGGTTGGTCTGATCCGCGATCGCGGTGATCAGCTTGATCACGTCGCCGATGCGGTTCGCCGCCGCCGACAGCCTGCCGACGCGCGCATCGGTTTCATCCGCCTGCCCGGCCGCCTTGCCGGCGATTTCGGTGGAATGACGGACCTGGCGGGCGATCTCGCTCACCGACGTGCTCAGCTCCTCGGCCGCCGATGCGACCGTCTGGACGTTGATCGACGCCTGTTCCGAGGCGCTCGTCACCTCCGCCGACAGCTGTTGTGTCGTCTCCGCCGTCCTGGTGAGGGAGCCCGCCGAGGCCTGCAGCTCGGTCGAGGCCGTCGACACGCTGTCGACGATGCCGCCGATCGTCGTCCGGAACTGGTCGGCGATGCCCGCCATCATCTTCTTGCGCCCGGCTTCCGCCTCGCGGACCTCCTCGCCGCGCGCGAGCCGCGCGCGTTCTGCCTCGAGCAGGCTGTCCTTGAACACGGTGAGCGACCGCGCCATCTGCCCGATCTCGTCCTTGCGGCCGATGCCCGGGATCTCCACGCCGTAGTCGCCGCTCGCCAGCGTGTGCATGACCTTGGTGGTCGCCCTGATCGGTCGCGAGATCGAATAGGCGATCAGCGCGGCACTGGCCGCGCCGAGAAGGAGGACCGCGAGTGCGAGCGCAATGAACGTCATGCGGGCGAATTTCGCTTGCGCTTCGGCCTCGGTACGGAAATTGAACCCGTACGCGCTCGCGCCTTCGGCCATCACGTCGAGCGCGTCGTCGACGTCCTGCGTCTTCGGCGCCGCCGCACCGCCGTTGTGCCAGGCCTGCACGAGCTCCAGCGCCTTGTCGACGGGCGCGCGCTCGCTCGCCGGCATCCGGTCGCGCACGACGCCCATGTCGGCGAGCAGGGCCGTCATCCCGCGCTCGGCCGCCGCCTTGTCTGCGCCTGCCGAGCGCACCGCCGTGAAGTTCAACTGCGCGGAACGGGCATGGCTCACCGCCATCAGCGGCCCGTCGTACAGCTGGACCACGTCGCCCGTGGTCCGCGACACGACGCTCATTCCGTACACTGCGGCGGCAGCCGCAAGCGCGATCACGACGCCGAAGGCGAGAAATAGTCTCGATGTCAAACCCATGGCGCTCTCGCGAAAATTTGTCGGCTATTCGGTGACCTTGACCTTCATCTTCATGAGCGGATGGATCGCGCACATGACGTCGATGTTGCCCGCCTTGTCGAAGGTGACCGAGACCGACTTGCCGGGCGCCTGCGACCCGAGATTGAAGTCGTTGCCCGGGCTCGTGGAGTAGATGTTGTGAGCCACGTTGTCGTCGTTCACGAAGACGAGCGTGTCGCCCTTCTTGAGCGTTGCTTCGGCCATCGAAAAGACCTTGCCCTTCTGGCTCACGGTCTGCTCGGCCGCCAGGGCGGCGACCGCGGCGCCCGACAGGAATGCGAAGGCGACGACGCACGGGAAGATCTTCATCTCATGCTCCTGAAGTCACGAATTGCGTTTTCGAACCGGCGCCGCATGAGCGCGTCCGAACGGATCGGGCGCGTCAGCGCTTGACCGGCTCATCCTTGCGCATGAATAGGATGGCGGGCGGAAAGAGCAGTGGCCACGCGTCGTGCAGCAGATGCCCGCTCGCCTCGTTCTGCGCCATCGCCTTCGGGGCGGCCGGCGCCACTGCGCGATGCCTGGCATGGCGGGGGGCCATCGTTGCGGCCGCTTTCGGCGCCACGACCGGCATGGGCGCCGCCGCGGCCGGCGAGGCCGACGCCCTCGCATCGGCCGGGGGTGTGTTGGCGGCGGTCTCGGTCGCGAGCCAATCCAACGCGGTGTTGACCGCCTCGGCCTTGCTCGCGATCAGCATGGGCAGCGGCATTTCGGTCAGTCCCGCAGCGGGCGGCGCCAGGATCTGCATGCCGGCCTGGTGCCACTCGCGCGCCAGACGTCGGGCCTCATTCGCCGACTCGGCGAACCCGGCCCCTTCGACCGCCGTCAGGTCGTCGAGCAGGCCCTTCATGTTGGTCTCGATCGCGGCGATGTCGCTCTTCGGGGCGCTCTCGCGCAGCAGCAGGGCGTGTTCCATCGCGGCGCGCGCGCCGGCGAACCGCTCCTGCGCCTCGCGGGCGCGAATTACGACGGGCGCATCCGCCGGTTTGGCGAGTGCGGGAGCGACCGCGTTGATCGCGCCGGTCACATCGGATGCGGGCTTCGCCGCCTTGTCCTTGGCGGCGGCCGGTCCGGGCGAACCGAGCAGCACCAGGATCGCAAGCGCGCACATCGATTTCGGCATGAGGGTCGAGGTCATGATTCGGCTTCCTGTCACACGAGGCACGAAGAGGGATGGATTGCGGGTCTCAGCGGGGCATAACCGGAACGGTGGTGGGCTCGAGCTCGCTCGTCAGGGTCTGCATGAAGGCGACGAGCTCCTTCTTCTCCTGGGCCGTCAGGCCGAGCGGCCGCATGAGCTCCGACCGGCTCGGCCGATCGATGCCGCCCTGGTCGTAGTGCTCGACGACGGCCTCGAGCGTCGGGATGGACCCGTCATGCATGTAGGGTCCGCGCCGCGCGATCTCGCGCAGCCCCGGGGTCTTGAAGGCATGCTGCATCTTTTCGATCGCGGGCAGGAACTTGCCGCGGCCGATGTCCGCGTCGGGAAGGCCGATGTCGTGGAAGCTGAAGTCGGTGAAATTCCATCCGCCGTGGCACTGGGCACAGCCGGCCTTGGTGTTGAACAGCACGAAACCGCGCTTGGCTTCGTCGGAGATCGCGCGTTCGTTGTTGTCGATCCAGGAATCGAACGGCGCACGGGCCGAGACCACGGTCCGCTCGTACGTCGCGATCGCCTTCGCGACCGTCTCGGGCTTGATCCCCTCGTTCGGGAAGGCGGCGTTGAACAGCGGCGTGTAGCCCGGGATGCCCTTGAGCCGCTCCATCAGCTGGTCGATCGGCAGGTTCATCTCGACGTCGGTCTTGATCGGGCCGAGCGCCTGCTCCTCGAGCGAGCCGGCGCGGCCGTCCCACATGAAGATCGGGCCGAACGCGGCGTTGATGATGCTCGGCGAGCGCCGGCCGAGCGTCTTCATGCCATGACCGACGCCTTTCGGCAGACCGTCGCCCCAGCCGTAGGCCGGGTTGTGGCAGGACGCGCAGGACAGCACATTGGCGCCGGAGAGCCGCGTGTCGAAATACAGCAGCTTGCCGAGCGCGACCTTTGCCGACGTGTAGGGATTATCGGCGGGGAACGGGACGGTGGCGGGGCGCCGGTACTGCGCCCGCATCTGATCGAGCGTCAGGACCGGCTTGTTCACCGCGACGCTGCTCGATGGTCCGACCACGGCGGCCGCCACCACACCCAGGCCCATCGTCAACGCAACCGCGACTGCGCCCGACAGCGCCATGACCGATCCCAAAAGCTTGATTCTGCTGCTCTTCACGTCCAACCCCCAGCGCATTAGGTTGACGGAAAGTAACCGCAAGAGCATTAAAATTGGCTTAGCGGCTCAGCATTTCTTTAGAATATGAAATGCGCTACCTGTTCGCGGCGCCGATCAAAGGATGGAACTCTTCGATGGCGCGATCGAGCTTGCCCGTCACCCCTTGCCCACCCCGATGAGCTCGTGCGGCCTGTCGGGATCGCGCTTGAGCTGCTCGCTCGCGCCGTCGAACACGATGCGGCCGCGGTCCATCACGGCGGTGCGCGGCGAGATGTCGAGCGCCAGCCGCGTGTTCTGCTCGACCACGATCATGGCGAGCCCCCCGGTGGCGGCGAGCCGTTTGACCGCGCGCGCCAGCTCCTCGACGAGGACCGGGGCGAGGCCCTCGTTATCGCGACGCCAATGACCAGACCGATGGCGAACGTGGGGAGCGTGTAGGCGATCAGGATCAGAGAGGTTGAGCGAGTGAGCCTACTTTGACGTGATCTCCAGGCGGCCCTCGTCGCCGGCTCGGCTTGGGGTCAACCGTGGCGGATTGTCTGATCGCGCCAGCCTTTCCGACGCGCCCGACGCTGTTGATTCGGCTGGAATTCCAGCCACACGTCGACTCCCTTTACCGCCGTCGTCGGAAAAAGAAGCAACCGCAAATACCCAACGCATGGAACCGCAGCGCGGATCGCGCGTTCACCGGCGTGCGTGGAGGGTTGAATTCCGGGCGTTGGCTTGTGCGTTCGCGTCATGCACGTCGTCCGCCGGCATCGGCGCCGCCATGCGCGTGCGTAAGCCATGCAGGCGTTCTCTGCAGGGATGCGGCACATGAGTTACCAGGCGGAAATCAGCCGCGCGTCGCCGACCGCCATTCTCATGGTGGTCGATCAGTCGACGTCGATGGCGCAGCGGCTCAACGGCGGACAGAGCAAGGCCGCGTTCCTGGCCGACGTGCTCAACAAGACGCTGTATACCCTCATCACCAATTGCTCGAAGGCCGACGGCGTGCGCGATTATTTTCACGTCGGTGTGGTCGCCTACAGCGGCGCCGACGCGCGCAACGGCTTCCAGGGCGATCTGGGCGAGGAGCCGCTTCACATGGTGTCGCGCCTCGCCGAAGCGCCGCTGCGGGTCGAGACCCGGACCAAGAAGATTGCCGGCCCGAACGGCGACGTGAGCGAGCAGTCGGTGCGGTTTCCGATCTGGTTCGAGGCAAAAAGCCACGGCAAGACCTCGATGTGCGCCGGTCTTGATGCCGCGATCGACATCATCCGCCCGTGGTGCGCCGCGCATCCGTCGGCGTTTCCGCCGACGGTCCTGCACGTCACCGACGGCCACCCCTCCGACGGCAACCCGGAGCCCACCGCCGACCGGCTCAAGAATCTTGCGACCCGCGACGGCAGCTGCCTGCTGTTCAATCTTCACGTCGACGTCGGCGAAGGCGAGCCGCTGATCTTTCCGAACGACGAACGCGTTATCAAGGATCGGTTCGGCAAGCAGCTGTTTCGCATGTCGAGCCTGCTGCCGCCGCACGCGGTCGAGGCCGCAGGGCGCAAGGGCTACGACGTGCGGCCCGGCGCCCGCGGTTTCGTCTACAACGCCGGCATCGAAGCCATCGCCGACTTCTTCGACATCGGCACGCGGCCGGCTGTCGCGGCCGACCGCTGACGCCCATTCACCGGATGGAGACCACCGCCATGCCGTATCAAGCCGAAATCAGCCGCGACAATCCGACCTGCTTCCTGTTCGTCATCGATCAGTCGGGATCGATGGACGAGATAACCGAGGCCGGGCGCTCGAAGGCGAATTTCGTCGCCGACGTGCTCAACAAGACGCTCTATACGCTTGTCACCAGCTGCTCGAAGTCGGACGGCGTGCGCAACTATTTCGACGTCGGCGTGCTCGCCTATGGCGGATCCGACGTCGCGAGCGGTTTCGGCGGCGCCCTGTCGGACGGCATCGTCCACCCGATCTGCGCCATCAGCGAGCACACGCTCCGCGTCGAGGAACGCAAGAAAAAGGTCGACGACGGCGCCGGCGGCATCATCGAGCTCACTACCAAGTTTCCGATCTGGTTCGACCCGAAGAGCGCCGGCGGAACGCCGATGCGCGCGGCGCTCGACAAGACCAGGGAGACGATCGCCGACTGGTGCGAGTCGCATCCCGGCTCCTATCCGCCGACCATCCTGCACGTGACCGACGGACAATCGACCGACGGTGCCCCCGAGGAGATGGCGGAAGGCCTCCGGCAGATTTCCACCAAGGACGGCCCGGCGCTGCTGTTCAACCTGCA
>Ga0126371_10004905_pt1 | contig 11841 bp, 9 predicted proteins | sample PanSoiMetaPlot_4_FD_110145 | JGI IMG/M metagenome (GOLD analysis project Ga0126371, IMG submission 110145) | Tropical forest soil microbial communities from Panama - MetaG Plot_4 | ecosystem: Environmental > Terrestrial > Soil > Tropical forest > Bulk soil | place: Panama | collected 2016-02-17
ACCAGCGGCAGCTCGACGCCGCGCTGGCGGGCGCGGGCGCGCACCCGCATCCAGCCCGACGCGAATGCGGTGACCGGCTCGGAAAAGCGGCGGGTCCAAAGGTCCTTGAGGGCGGAAGGCGGACACAGCGCGATCGCGCCCGCGAGCTCGGGCTTGGCGGCGTCGCGCACGAGACGCAGGTCGCCGAGGTCCATGCGGGCCGCGTAGTAGCGCGTGATGCCGTCGAGCGCGCCATGCAGGTAGATCGGCCTGTCCCAGCCGGTGGCGCGGATCAGCGCGATGACGCGCTGCGCCTTGCCGAGCGAATAGGCGCCGACGAGATGCGCGCGCTCGGGAAAGAGCGCGATCGAGTGCAGGAGTTTTGCGATCTCGGCGGCGGGCTCGCCATGGCGAAACACCGGCAGGCCGAACGTCGCCTCGGTGATGAACACGTCGCACGGCACGAGCTCGAACGGCGGGCAGGTCGGATCGGCGGCGTCCTTGTAGTCGCCCGACGCGACCATGCGCAGGCCGTTGCGCGCGACCGCGATCTGCGCCGAGCCGAGCACATGGCCGGCCGGATGGAACGTGACCGCGACCCCGCCGAGCGACAGCGTCTCGCCGTAGCGCACCGCCTGCGTGGCGCCGGCAAACTCGTCGCCGTAGCGCAGCCGCATCAGATCGAGCGTCTCCTGGGTCGCCAGCACGGCGCCGTGGCCCGGCCGGGCGTGATCGGAGTGGCCATGGGTGATCAGCGCCTTGTCGACCGGCCGCAGCGGATCGACGTGAAAGCCGCCGGGTGGGCAACAGAGCCCGGCCGGGGTCGAGACGAGCAGCTCGTGCGGACGCATCGCCGTGAGATATGCGATTGTGAGCGCATTGGGAGTCCCGATGACTGCTCCGCTGTTTCAATCCTCCGGCGACCTGATCGCCGACCGCCGCTACGCGATGGCGCAGGACTTTTTGGCGCGCGACGACCTGGCGGCGGCGGCCGATCTGCTGGTGCAGGCGATTGAGGCGGCGCCGCGCTTCGTCTCGGCCTGGTTCGCGCTCGGCGAGGTACGCGACAGGCTCGGGCTGCAGGCGCAGGCGATCGCGGCCTTCCAGGAGGTCTGCGCGCTCGATCCGGAGGATCGCCTGGGCGCGGGCCTGTATCTGGTGCGGCTCGGCGCCATACCGGCGGGCGACATGCCGGCCGCCTATGTGCGCACCCTGTTCGATCAATACGCGCCGCGCTTCGATGCGGCGCTGACCGAGGGCCTCGCCTATCGCGGGCCGAAAATCCTGTTGGACGCGGTGGCGGCGGCCTGCGCGGCCGAGCGCCGCGCGGCGGAGTTCGCCGACATGCTCGATCTCGGCTGCGGCACCGGTCTCGCCGGCGCGGCGTTCCGGCCGCGCGTGCGGCGCCTCACCGGGGTCGATCTCTCGGCCGGCATGATCGCCGCCGCCCGCGCCAAGACGATCTACGACCGGCTCGAGACCGGCGACCTCATGGCGTTCCTGCACGCCGAGGCGCGCGCGAACGCGCGCTATGCGCTGATCGTCGCGGCCGACGTGCTTGCGTATTTCGCCTGGCTGCCCGGCGTGCTGACCGTCGCGGCGCGCGTGCTCGCGCCGGACGGCCTGATCGCCTTCACGGTCGAGACCCATGCGGGCGACGACGTGATCCTCGGCGACAAGCTGCGCTACGCCCACGGCGCCCCCCATGTGCGCGCCGCGATCGCGGGCGCCCGGCTCATGCTGCTGTCGTTGACGGAGGCCGCGAGCCGCACCGAGGCCGGCGTGCCGGTGCCGGGGCTGGTCGCGGTGGCACGATCGTAGGGTGCGCAAAGCGACCCGCCTTCGGTCGCTGCGCGAGCTACGGCGGGCTGGGAGTCCGCCGAAGCGCGGAGCGCGGAGGCGGAAGCGTACGCGCGGGCGCGGCGCGTGCCGCGGCTTCGCCCACCCACCTTCAACTAATGACTCTCATACCGCTCGTAGACGTGCTGCAGCCACATGAGTCGGCTCTTGTCGACAGCGAGCTTGATCTTCGTCAACAGGTAGGCGATCAGGCCGAGCTGGACGATGATCACCCCGCCAACAACTTCCAACATCGTCGGTGCCCTCGCATTCTCCCTCTGCCGACCCCGCGCAGTATTTCCGAATTCCCGCGGCGCCGCATCGCGCGTTCGGATGAGGCCCGCGGCTTTGCCGGTCCGACGCCCGGATGGTGGAGGCAAAATCGTACTTTGGTGGCTGGCGAAGCGTCCCGACGCATGACGCCGTCAATGAGGAGCGGCCGATGACGGCCTCTATTCTTGGCAATCTCGAGCCACTACCTCTATCGCCGTGTCTCTCGCCGAACCCGTTGCCGATTTGGGCCTGCCGGAAGCCTTTGCCCGCTGGTTCGCGCGGCGCGGGTGGACGCCGCGCACGCACCAGCTGGAGCTGCTGGCAAAAGCGCGCGCCGGGCGCTCGGCGCTGCTGATCGCGCCGACCGGCGCCGGCAAGACGCTCGCGGGATTCCTGCCCTCGCTGGTGGAGCTTGCCGAAGCGCCGCGGGATCAGGTGCGCGACCTGGACACGCTCTACATATCGCCGCTCAAGGCGCTCGCGGTCGACGTCGCCCGCAACCTCGAGCGGCCGGTCGCCGAGATGGGCCTTCCGGTGCGGGTCGAGACCCGCACCGGCGACACGCCGGTGTCGAAGCGCACGCGCCAGCGCCGCTATCCGCCCGACATCATGCTCACCACGCCCGAGCAGGTCGCGCTGCTCGCCGCGTCCGCCGACGCGCCGCGTCTCTTTGGGTCGCTGCGCCGCATCGTGCTCGACGAGCTGCACGCGCTCGTCACCTCGAAGCGCGGCGACCTGCTCTCCCTCGGCCTCGCGCGGCTCCTGCGCCTCGCGCCGAGCGCCGTGACGGTCGGCCTCTCGGCGACGGTCGCCGATCCCGACGCGCTGCGCCGCTACCTGGTGCTGCAGCCGGACGGCCGCGCCGCCACCGCCGATCTCGTCGTCGCGCAAGGCGGGGCGGCGCCGATCGTGCACATGCTCGACTCGGGCGCGCACGTGCCGTGGGCGGGCCATTCGGCGCGGCATGCGCTCGGCGAGATCTACGCGCTGATCCGCCGCCACAAGACCACGCTCGTGTTCGTCAACACACGCATGCAGGCCGAGATGGTGTTTCAGGAGCTGTGGCGCATCAACGACGACGGGCTCGCGATCGCGCTGCACCACGGCTCGCTCGACGTGGCGCAGCGGCGCAAGGTGGAAGACGCGATGGCGGCCGGGCGCCTGCACGCCGTGATCGCGACCTCCTCGCTCGACCTCGGCATCGACTGGGGCGACATCGATCTCGTGATCAATGTGGGCGCGCCGAAGGGGGCGAGCCGGCTCACCCAGCGCATCGGCCGCGCCAACCACCGGCTCGACGAGCCGTCCGAGGCCGTGCTGGTGCCGGCCAATCGCTTCGAGGTGCTCGAATGCCGCGCCGCCATCGAGGCGGTCGCCGCCGGCGCGCAGGACACGCCGCCGCCGCGCACCGGCGCGCTCGACGTGCTGGCGCAGCATGTGCTCGGCAGCGCGGTGGCGGCGCCGTTTCGCGCCGACGCGCTCTTTGCCGAGGTGCGCAGCGCGGCGCCCTATGCGGCGCTCACCCGCGCCGATTTCGACGCCACGGTCGATTTCGTCGCGACCGGCGGCTATGCGCTGCAGGCCTACGAGCGGTTCGCAAAAATCCGGCTCGGCTCCGACGGCCGCTACCGCGTCACCCATCCGCGCGTCGCCCAGCAGTACCGGCTCAATGTCGGCACCATCGTCGAGGCCGACATGCTCAAGGTGCGCCTGGTGCGCTCGCGCGCGGGCGGCGCCGGCCATGCGGGCCCGATCGCGCGCGGCGGCCGCGTTCTCGGCGAGGTCGAGGAAGGATTCGTCGAGACGCTCGCGCCGGGCAACACCTTCGTGTTCGCCGGCGAGGTGCTGCGCTACGAGGCGCTGGTCAACGACGAGGTCTACGTCTCGCGCACCAGCGATCCCGATCCGCAGATTCCGTCCTACGAGGGCGGCAAATTTCCGCTCTCCACCTATCTGGCGGATCGCGTGCGCAACCTGCTCGCCGATCCGGCGACCTGGACGACCCTGCCGACGCAGGTGCGCGAATGGCTCGGCGTGCAGCAGTGGCGCTCGCGTGTGCCCAAGGCGGGCGAGCTGCTGGTGGAGACGTTTCCACGCACGGAGAAGAACTTTCTCGTCTGCTATCCGTTCGAGGGCCGGCTCGCGCACCAGACGCTCGGCATGCTGCTCACCCGGCGGCTCGAGCGCGCAAAGCTGCGGCCGCTCGGCTTCGTTGCCAACGAATATGCGCTCGCGGTCTGGGGGCTGGGCGACGTGGCGCGGGCGCTGCGACAAGGCGAGCTCACCCTCGCCGCGCTGTTCGACGAGGACATGCTGGGCGACGACCTCGAGGCGTGGCTCGCCGAGTCGGCGCTGATGAAGCGCACCTTTCGCAATTGCGCGATCATCGCCGGGCTGATCGAGCGGCGCTTTCCCGGCCATGAGAAATCGCGGCGCCAGATGACGTTCTCGACCGACCTCGTCTATGACGTGCTGCGCAAGCACCAGCCCGACCACATGCTCCTGCGCGCCGCCCGCGCCGACGCCGCGACCGGGCTTCTCGACATCCGCCGCCTCGGCGACATGCTCGCACGCATCCGCGGCCGCATCGTGCATGAGCCGCTCGATCACGTCTCGCCGCTCGCGGTGCCGGCGCTCTTGGAGATCGGCCGCGAGCAGGTCTACGGCGAGGCGGCGGATGCGCTGCTCGCCGAGGCCGAAATGGAACTTGTGCGCGAAGCCATGGGATGACGTTGCGGCACCCTCGCGCCCGCGCGCCGAATCGGGCTAAGCCGTCCGCATTGCATGTCGGGCGTCTTGGGTGATGGAGGGGATGCGGTGACCATCAATGCGGCGCTGCAAGTTCCACGCGCGGAACCCCAAATTCCGGCGCCCGGCGCAATCGCCGTGCGCGGCGCCGATCTGCTGCTCGATCTGTCCGGCGCCGTGTACTGGCCCGACGAAGAGACGCTCGTCGTCGCCGACCTGCATCTGGAAAAAGGCTCGAGCTTCGCGGCGCGCGGCCTGCTGCTGCCGCCCTACGATACAGCCGCGACCCTGGCGCGGCTCGGCGAGGTCGTCGCGCGCTATGCGCCGCGGCTGGTGATCGCGCTCGGCGACAGCTTTCACGACGGCGACGGGCCGGCGCGCCTGCTGGCGCAGGACCGCGACGCGCTTGCGACGCTGCAGCGCGGGCGCGATTTCGTCTGGATCGCCGGCAATCACGACCCCGACCCGGCAAAAAGCATCGGCGGCGTCTTCGCCCGCAGCCTGTCGCTCGGGCCGCTCACCTTTCGCCATGCGCCGACGCAAGGTCCGATGGACGGCGAAATCGCGGGTCACCTGCATCCGTCGGCGCGGGTGACGCAGCGCGGTCACGCGGTGACGCGCAAGTGCTTCGCGGCCGACGATCGCCGCATGGTGCTGCCGGCATTCGGCGCCTATGCGGGCGGCCTCGACATCCGCGACCGCGCCTTTGCAAAAGTCTTCGGCGCGCACGCCTTCACGGCACACCTGATCGGCGACCGGCGGCTCTACGCGTTCGCGGCCGCGCGCTGTCGCGCCGTCTGACGCGCGCGGCTCGCGGTCTTCGCGGCACTGTTGCAGAAATCGGCAAGCACATCGGCGAGCCGGCGCGTCGCTGGGGTCGCATCGGGTGCGGCGACGAGCGCAAGCTCGGTCGGCGCGATGGGCGGAAATCCGTCCTTTCGCCCGAGCACCCGGTGCTCGGCGAGGATCGCCACCTCCGGCAGGATGCTCACCCCGAGGCCGGCCGACACCGCGGCCTGAATGCCGGCGAGGTTCTGGCTCGTATAGACGACGTGCCAGGCGCGCTCCGCGGCCTCGAGCGCGTGAATGGCGCGGCCGCGATAGAGACAGCCCTGCTCGAACACGACGAGCGGCACCGAGCCATTCGTCGTGATGCGATTCCTGCGGCTCGCGACCCAGTGCAGCCGCTCGGGCCACCGCGCGATCGCGCCCGCCTCCGCCCGGCCCTCGCCGGCGTCGCGCTTGAACAGCGCGAGATCGAGCTCGCCGCGCTCGAGGTCGCGCGCGAGCCGCACGCTCAGGGCGCAGCGCACGTCGAGCCGCAGGCCGGGGCGTGCACGGGAGAACTGCGCCAACAACCCGGCGAGCCGATAGGCGGCAAAATCCTCCGGGAGACCGAGCCGCACCACGCCCTCGCCAGCGGGCTGCGCCACCGCGTCGCGCGCCTCCTCGGCAAGGGCGAGGATGCGCCGCGCGTAGGACAGGAGCCGCTCGCCCTCCTCGGTCGGCGTCGCCTGCCGGCCGTTGCGATGCAGGAGCTCGCGGCCGAGCGCGTCCTCGAGCCGCCGGATCTGCTGGCTCACGGTCGACTGGGTGCGATGCACGCGCTCGCCCGCCCGGGTGAAGCCGCCAGCCTCGACGACCGAGACAAAGCTGCGCAGCAGGTCGATGTCGAGCATGGGTCTATCCATTCATGTTCCCACTGGATCGTATGATATCATTTAATTTCCAAATACCAAGCCGGATGGCTACATCGGCTTCGACAAGGAGCCTTCCATGCGCGCCGCCCTCCGGCTCGTCGCCACGCCGTCCGCCATCATCCCGCTGCCGGTCCAGATCGCGGCGTTCTGCCTGATCTGGAGCTCGGCCTTCGCGGTAACCAGGCTCGCCATGTTCGACTGCCCGCCGCTCCTCCTCGTCACGGTACGCTGCGTTGCCGCAGGCGCCATCATGCTGGCGGCCGCGCGGATCTTCCGCGGCGGCGATCGCTTCACGCGCCGCGACTTCGCGATCTACGCGGCGCTCGGCATCGCCAACTACACGCTCTATCTCGGGATGAACTGCGTCGCCATGGCGCACGGCGCCTCGGCCGGACTGGCGGCGCTCGTCGCCAGCGCCAACCCGATCCTCACCGCCGTGCTCGCCGCCGCGATGCTGGGCGAGCCGCTGACCGGGCGCAAGGTGGCGGGCCTGCTGCTCGGAATTGCCGGCGTCGCACTGGTGGTCGAGAGCCGGCTGACCGGCGGCGAAAGCCTCATCGGGAGCGCGCTTCTTGTCGGCGCCCTCGTTGCGCTGGTCGGCGGGACGATCTTGTTCAAGCGGCTCGCCCCGCAGGGCAGCGTGCTGATCGGCAACGGCGTGCAGAATTTCGTCGGCGGTCTCGCGATCGCACCGGTCGCGGCGGTGTCGGAAAACGTCGGCAACGTGGTGCCGAGCGCGCGCCTGCTGCTCGCCCTCGCCTTCTTGGTGCTGCTCGCGTCGATCGTCGCCTACCTGCTCTGGTTCCACCTGCTGACCGTGGCGGGCGCCGCGACGGCGAGCGCCTACCATTTCCTGATGCCGCCGCTCGGCCTGTTCTTCGGCTGGCTCATGCTCGGCGAGCGGGTCGAACCGTTCGACCTCATCGGCGTTCTGCCAGTGGTGCTGGGAATCTGGCTGGTGACCCACAGGCAACGCCGCGGAGCGCCTATCCCGGCGAAGCCTGCCCTCGGGCTTGATCCGACGGCGGTCACCGGTTCGCCGATGAGGATATGCGCCAACAAATGACTCAGAGCGAAAACATGGTTGCGCCGAGAATAACCCTGATCGGCGGACCGACCGCGCTCGTCGAGATCGGCGGTTTTCGCCTGCTGACCGATCCGACCTTCGATGGTCCGGGTGACTACACGCTGCCGCACACGACGCTGCACAAGACGTCGCGGCCGGCGTTGACCGCCGATCAGGTCGGGCCGGTCGATGCCGTGCTGCTCAGCCATGACCAGCATGCCGACAATCTCGACACGTCGGGACGCGCCTTTCTCACGCGCGCGCCGCGCGTGCTCACCACGGTTGCGGGCGCCAAACGGCTCGGCGGAAATGCCGAGGGATTGCTGCCGTGGGGCGCGACGACGCTGAGCAAGCCCGGCGGCGGCGCGCTGCCCATCACGGCGGCGCCGGCGCGGCACGGCCCGGCCGGCATCGAGCCGTTCTCCGGCGACGTCGTCGGCTTCGTGGTCGGCGCGCCCGACGCGCCGGCGCTCTACGTCACCGGCGACACCGTATGGTTCGACGGGGTCGCCGAGGTGGCGCGGCGCTTTAAGGTCGGCGTGGTGCTGCTGTTCGCCGGTGCGGCGCAGACGCGCGGGCCGTTCAATCTCACCATGAACGTCAACGACGCGATCGAGACCGCGCACGCGTTCCCGGACGCGGCCATCGTCCCGGTGCATCACGACGGCTGGGCGCATTTCACCCAAAATCGCGGCGACCTGAAAAAATCCTTCGCGGCGCTCGGCATCGGTGCGCGTCTGCGCCTGCTCGAGCCCGGCGTCGCGACCGACATCGAAGTGTAGCCCGCATGGAGCGCAGCGGAATGCGGAGACTCCGGTCCCGGATTTCGCTTCGCTCCATCCGGGCTACGAGACTGCGCTACGAACTCAATCCCGGCGAAACACCACGGACGCGATCCAGCCGGTCAGGAGCGCCATAGCGGCGGTGGCGAGGCCGTAGAGCAGGCCGTCGTTGACGGCGGAGGCGGCGAGGAACTGCTCGAACCCGAACTTGGCGATCTCGAACGTCTCGCGGCCGCGCGCGATCAGGGCGCCGTCGGCAAACAGCTTGAGGTCGACCTCGTAGGTGCCGACCGGCGCGGCGGCAGGCAGCGGGATGTTGGCGCGATAGAGCACCGGCGTCCGGAACGTGACGCCGTCCGGCGCCTCGACATAGAGGTCGCGCGACTGCTTGAGGCGCAGGAAGGCGGCGCGGAACGGATCCTCGCGCAGCACGTCCGCGGTATCGGATCCGATCAGCTGCGGCAGCAGGGTGCGCCGCAGGCCGAGCTGCAGTCGCCGCAGCAGGTCGACCGAGGCGAACTGCTCGGGCGGGCGGGTCGACAGCACCGCGAGATACGCCGGCACCTCGACGAAGGTGCGCGACTCGGCATTGACCCAGATGCCGAGCATGCGCCCCTTGCGGCGCACCACGATGGTCTCGCGCGGGCCGGACACGGTCGCGACGATGTCGTAGCCGCCGCGGCGCTGCGGGCTCGCGGCATCGCGCTCGACGATGCCGAACAGCACGAGCTCGGTGCCGACGAAGCTCGGCGTGATCAGAACGCGCTGGCTCGACAGCGAGGAGACGAGCTGCTCGGCCGCCGCCCGCGCGCCGAGGCCCGCCATCAGACAGGCGAGCGCCACGGCCGTGATGGCGGCGCGCCTCATTGCTGCCCCTCCATCATGCGGATGGAATAGAGATCCTCCGGCCGCAGCACGAGATCGACCGCGAAGCGGATGCCGACCGCGAGCACCAGGACGCCGAGCAGGAGGCGCAGCCGCTCGCCGCGCATCCGCTGGCCGGCGCGGGCGCCGAACTGGGCGCCGGTCACGCCGCCGACCATGAGGATCAGCGCCAGGATGGCGTCGACCAGATGGTTGGTGACCGAGTGCAGCACCGTGGCGGTCGCCATGGTGACGAGCGTGAGCACCATCGAGGTGCCGATCACGACGTTGGTGGGCACGCGCAGGAAATAGATCAGCATCGGCACCAGCAGGAAGCCGCCGCCGATGCCCATGATGGCGCCGATGAACCCCATCAGGAGGCCGATCGTCCACACCGGGATCGTCGACACGTAGATGCGCGACTGCTTGAAGCGCATCTTCAACGGCAGACCGTGCAGCCAGGTATGGGTGCCGCCGCGGCGCAGCTCGACCGGCTTGCCGCTGCGGCTGCGCAGGATGGCGCGCACCGCCTCGACGACCATCAGGGTGCCGACCGAGCCGAGCAGCGCGACGTAGAGGAGCGAGATGGTGAGGTCGAGCTGGCCCAGCGCGCGCAGGTAGGTGAACAGGCCGACGCCCGCCGCCGTGCCGACGAAGCCGCCGAGCAGCAGCATGGTGGCAAGCGAGAGATCGACCGCCCGGCGCCGCCAATAGGAGATCGCGCCCGAGAACGACGAGGCCGCGATGTGGGTCGAGACCGTGGCGACCGAGACCGCAGGCGAGACCCCGAGGAAGATCAAGAGCGGCGTCATCAGGAAGCCGCCGCCGATGCCGAACATGCCGGAGATGAAGCCGACCGCGAGCCCCATCGCGAAGACGACGAAGACGTTGACGGGCAGATCGGCGATCGGAAGATAGATTTGCACGGCGCGCCCACCCGCCGGCGCAAGACCCCTCCGCGCCGACTCGAGAAGCATGACACTCAAGTCACATCGCCGCCGTCGCGACGATCAACCGAGAGCCTGAAAGCCCTACATCCTCCCGGCGGGAACGAAAAGCGATTTTACCGCGCGGACCGACCGCGATGATGCGGCCTCGCGTGAGGATCAGATCGCCCGGTCCTTGGTTCGCGCGCGCGCGCTCGTGGCCGGCTTGCGCTTGGCGGGCAGCGCCTGATCCCATCCGCCCGGCGGCGGCTTGACGGTCGTGGCGTCCTCGGACACCTGCGCGGGCGCAAAGCCGTCGACCGCCTGACGCGCCACCGACAGGCTCTTGGTGTCGAGATGGGCCGCGATCTCGTCGCGCTTCTTGGCGGCGTCCGCGTCGCCGGACTTGGCCGCAAGGCTGAACCAGCGGAACGCCTCGGCGAAGTCGCGCTCGAGCCCGATGCCGCGCGCATAGAGGACCGCGAGATTGTACTGGCTGTCGGCCACCCCATACATGCTCGACTTGCGGAACCACTGCGCCGCACTCTTGAAGTCGGGCTTGCCGTCGATGCCCTCGGCATAGAGCACGCCGATATTGTGCATGGCGTTGACGTTGCCCTTGTCGGCCGCCGCGAGATAGAGCCGGCGCGCCTCGTTCCGGTCCTTGGCGACGCCCTCGCCCTTTTCGTAGAGCGCGCCGAGCCGGAAGAGCGCCGGCGCAAGCCCGCCCTTGGCGGCGCGCTCGTACCAGATGGCGGCCTGCGCAAAGCTCTGCGGCACGCGGCGGCCTTCGGCGAAGCGGGTCGCGATCTCGTAGGCGGCGGCGGGCTCGCCCGCATTGGCGGCCGCGATCAGCGTGGGTCCGCCGATGGCCGGCGGCAGGCGATCGGCAGACGGCCCGGGCGCGGCAGGCGGGATCGCGCTCTGGCGCGGCGCCGATGGCGGGATCGCGCCGGTGACGTCGCCGGATGCATTTTGGGGCAGCGCGGCCGTGGGCGCCGGCTCGGCGCGCGGCGCGGCGGGCGGCGGGGCCGACATCATCGGGGGTGCAAACAGCGAGTTCAGGCTCGCGCCGGGCGGCGCGATCGAGGGCGCGGCCGACGCGACGGGCGCGATCGGCTGCATCAGCACCGGCGACGCCGGCTGCGTGAGCGGCGGCACGATCAACACGGACGGCGCCGGTCCGCCCGGCACGGTGCCAGGGCGGGCGATCACCACGGGCATCTGCGCGGCGCCCGGCATCGCATCGTCCGCCTCCAGCGCGCCTTGCTGCGGCGCCATTCGCTCGGCCAGCGCCGGCGCTCCGGGCGCCTCGACTTCGGCAAACTGGAAGAAGAAGTTCATCGCAAAGTGCAGCGCGGCCAGGACGATCGCCGCGACGCTCGCCGCGACGAGCACCGTCTTGAGCCGTTGCGCGAGCTTGGCGCCGCCGGCGGATTTGTCCGCGATGGCGGCTGCGGCGGCGGGCGCCGCGCCGCGCTGCGTCGCCTGCGTCGCCTGCGCCATTTGCGCCGCCCGGCGGGCGGCCTGCAGGTAGTTCGATTTCGCCTCGGGCTCGGCCGCCGCGCCGTTGGCGACGCGCAATGGGGCCTCCGAGGCCGCGACCCGCTCCGCCGCGCTGGGGCTCGCAGCCGGGATGGCGGCCTGGACGGCCCCCGCCGCGA
>Ga0126371_10004906_pt1 | contig 11841 bp, 10 predicted proteins | sample PanSoiMetaPlot_4_FD_110145 | JGI IMG/M metagenome (GOLD analysis project Ga0126371, IMG submission 110145) | Tropical forest soil microbial communities from Panama - MetaG Plot_4 | ecosystem: Environmental > Terrestrial > Soil > Tropical forest > Bulk soil | place: Panama | collected 2016-02-17
AGGAGCGTGGGCATCGGCGTGGTATTCTACATCGAAGGCACCGGCATCGGCCCCTACGAGGGCGCCAGAATCCAGGTCCAAGGTAGCGGCCGGGTGCAGCTCGCTACCGGCATCGGAACCCAGGGCCAGGGCCATTTCACCAGCCTCGCCCAGATCGTCGCCAACGAGATCGGCGTCGCAGTTTCCGACATTGACGTGGTGGCCGGCGACACCGACCAGTTCCATTGGGGTGTGGGCACCTTCGCCAGCCGCGCCGCGGTGGTGGCCGGGAACGCCACCCATGCCGCGGCGAAGCAGGTGCGCGCCAAGATCCTGCGTACCGCCGCCGAGCATTTCGAGTGCGTGGAGGCCGATCTGCTGCTGGCAAACGGGCTGGTCACGATCAAAGGGGTGCCGCAGCGCAATATTGCGCTCGGAGCGTTGGCAGCGTTGGCCAACCCGCTACGTGGCGCGGTCCGGCCTGGGACCGAACCGGGGCTGGAGGCGACCGCCTATTTCGGCCCGGCCAAAGGCGCTACCGCGGCAGGGGCGCATGCAATGATCGTCGAAATCGATTCGGCGACCATGGCGCTGCGCGTCCTGAAATACGTGGTGGTGCATGATTGCGGCACGGTGATCAATCCGCTTATCGTCGCCGGCCAGATCCAGGGTGGCGTCGCCCAAGGGATCGGCAACGCCTTTTACGAACGGCTGGTGTTCGACGACGAAGGCCAGCTCATCAACGGCACCCTGGCCGATTATCTACTGCCGACCGCGACCGAAGTGCCGCGAGCTGAAATCCTCCACCACGTCACCCCCTCGCCCTACAACGAGCTGGGCGTCAAAGGGGTGGGTGAGGCTGGAGCCATTCCTGTTGGCGCGCTGTTTGCGCAGGCGATCGAGGACGCGCTGGAGCTGCCCGCGCGCGGCATCGACATCCTCGAGATACCGCTCGACCCCAGCCGCTTGTGGGAGCTTGCTGGATGAGCGAACTGATCGACGTCGCCGGCGCGGTTCTCGCCTCAATGCCCCCTATAAGGAAGCGGATGGGCCACGCCGAGGAAAGACAGGCGCCTCCGCCGTCGTTGACGCTTGAACTGCCCGGCTGTCAGGGAGCGCCTGATCGAGTGCCGGCAACGCTACTTCCAACATCGCCAGCTTCGCCACCGTCCGTTCATGCAATGCCGCGATCGCCGCCTCGGCGTCGGCCAGGGCTGCCGCTTCGTCAAAGGCCAGCACCATCTGCCCGCGCATGACCCAGCGCCCATCCACCATCACCGAATCCACCGCCTCCGGGCCGCCATGCTGCGCCAGGGCGTCCTCTCCCGGCCCAAGGGCGAGAGTGCCGGCGGTGCGGCATCGCACCAGCACGAGGTCTGCCAGTTGTCCGCGGCAAATCCGTCCTGCCCGGCCCTCCAAGCCCAGCACCGCGGCGCCGTTCCGCGTCGCCATGTCGAGCACGTCGCGCCCATGCGGCCAGCGCGTGTAAACCGGCTCGCCGACCCGCGGCAGCATCAGCGCCAACCGCATCGCCTCGAAGAGATCGTGGCGACCGCCGGTGTTGGCGGAGTCGGTTCCGAGCGCAACGCGCAGGCCGGCGCGCCGGGCCTCGAGCAACGGCATGATGCCGCTGCCCAGCATCAGGTTGCTGGCGGGATTGTGCACTACGATAACGCGCTGCGCCGCCAGCAGGTCGCGTTCGGCCGGGGTGAGCCAGACCCCATGCGCGACCGACAACCATTCGCCGAGCAAGCCTTGCCGCTCCATCTCTGCGACCAGTCCGCCTGGCCAGCCGCGAGCCCCGATTCCGGCTTGCGCCCGGGTTTCCATCAGATGGGTGTGGATCGGTACGGCATGCCGCTCGCGCAATGACCGCCATAATTCCCAGGCGGCCGGCGAGCAGCGCTGCGGCGCGTTCGGTCCGAGCAGCACGGAAACCCGCCCGGAACCAGCCTGCGCCGTCGCGACCAATGCCGCGAACTCCGCCGCGTAGCGCGGCGGATCCAGCGGCGCCGTGCCGCCCGCCAGGCCTGCGACCGGCGCGGGCACGGACAGCCCCAGCAACGCGTCATCCGCGACATCGTGCAGGAACGGGGCGTAGCCGACCCGCAGCCCCGAGGCTTCGTGCGCCGCCAGAGCCGCCTGGCCCAGATGCATCATCGGCGAATGGTCGATCCATCCGGTGATGCCGGCCCGGATGCGCTCGGCGGCGCCGAGTAGGATCGCCGCACGCAGCGCCGCCTCGTCAAACGCGCGGCCGTAGAGCACGGTGTAGAAGGCCCACAGCTCCAATGGCAACGAGTTCTGAGTCCCGCGCAGCAGAGCGGCGTAACCGTGTGAATGTCCGTCGACGAGGCCGGGAATCAGCCAATGCCCTTCTGCCGCGACGACCGTTCCGGCCCGCGACCGCAAGGCTTCGCGCTCTGCCGCAGACCACGCAACCGCCGCGATTTGCCGGCCCTCGACCAGAACCGTGCCCTCGGCAAACCCGTTTTCGGAAAGCACCAGCGCGGCGTCGATCGCGCAGCTGGTCATCGGTCGCTCGGAGCTCATCGACCGGTCCATCGCGGCGGCCGCTTCTCGCGGAAGGCGCGCACACCCTCCTCGGCGTCGGCCGACCGCAGGCACTCGATCAAGGCCGGCAATCGCTGCGCCTGCGCTTCGGTTGCTGCCAGATGTGCCGTGCGCCGCACCGCTTGCTTAATTGCCCGCAAAGACAGTGGCGCACAAGCGAGGATGTCGCCAAGCCAGCGCTCGACTGCCGTATCCAGTTCGGTGCGCGGGACCACTTCGTTGACGAGGCCCATCGCCAGCGCCTCGGCTGCCGAGAAGCGGCGGCCCGTCAGCAATACGCCCATAGCCTGGCGGAATGCTACCTGGCGCTGCAGTAGCACCATGCCGCCATCGAGCGGCAGCCGTCCGACGCGCGGCTCCGTTAGCCCGAAACTGGCCTCCGCCGCCACGATGACCAGATCGCAGCCGAGCACCATCTCGAAACCGCCGCCCAGCGCGTGACCGTTGACGCGTGCGATTACGGGAATATCGAGCGTAGTGCGCATCGCGATTCCGCCAAAGCCAGCCGGACGCGCCATCGCCCAATAGTCCAGGCCAGAGCGGCCGACCGATTTCATGTCGGCCCCAACGCAGAACGCCCGTTCGCCGGCGCCGGTCAGCACCACCGCGCGGACCTCGTGGTCGGCTTCGAGCTGCTGCCAGATGGCTTCAAGCGCCTGCTCGGCATCGGCATCGAGCGCGTTCAGCACCTCCGGCCGGTCGATCGTAACGCGGGCGGTGCCTTTGGCGATCTCCAGGCGGATGCTCATCCCACGACGCCCTCGCTCTTGAACGCGGCGATCTCGGCGACGCTGAAGCCGTATTCGGCGAGTATCGCCTCCCCGTCCTCGCCGAGCGCCGGCGGGGCATGATGCAGCACGAATTCGGCATCCGAGAGGTGCACGGGAGAGCCGACGAGGACGAGCGGCGGGTCGCCGTCACGCCGGACGATCATCCCGTTGACCGCCGTCTGCGGATCGGCGAGCGCCTCGCCAAGCGCGCGGACCGGCGCGCATAGCAGGTCACGCTCTTCGAGACGCGCAATCCAGTGGGCGGTGTCGGCGCTCGCGATGCGGGCGCGCAGAATTTGGTGCAGGGAGGTGCGATTGCGGCGCGAAGTCTCGAGATCGGCAAACCGCGGATCGGCCGACAGGTCGTCAAGGCCGAGCGCCAGCGAGATTTCGCGTAATGGATTAGCCTTGAACGCCCCGACGATCACAATTGCGCCATCGGCCGTGGCGAAGACACCGGTGTAGGGCATCGCCCCCCAGGAAAAATCCCGGCCGCGCATCAGCCACATTGCCGCTTCCTGCATCTGCATCGCCAGCATGCTGTCATAGAGCGAAACCGAGATGGCTTGCCCGCGGCCGGTGCGTTCGCGCTGCAACAGCGCGAGCAGAATGCCCTGCACCAGATGCATGCCGGCGGAATAATCGGCAAGGGCCGTCGGGTAGATCGTCATCGGCTCGGACGCGTCGCATTTGCGCGCCATGACGCCACTCATCGCCTGCGCCAGCACGTCCTGTCCGCCCTTATACGCATACGGCCCCTCGGTGCCGAAGCCGGTGCCGACGGCAGAGATGATGCGCGGGTTGATCGCCGCTAGCGCCTCGTACCCGAGCCCCATCCGCTCCATGACGCCGGCGCGGAAATTGTTGACGACAACGTCGGAACGTTCGATCAGCCGGCGAACGATGGTGCGTCCCGATTCCGACCGGAGATCGAGCGCGATGCTGCGCTTGTTGCGGTTGAGGCTGCAGAATACCGGGTTCAGCGGACCCGCCGGGTCGTCGATCGACCCGCGCGACAGATCGCCCACGCCGAGACGCTCGATTTTGATCACGTCGGCGCCCCAATCGCCGAGCATCTGGGTGCAGCAGGGGCCGAGCATCACCTGCGTGAAGTCGACCACCTTGACCCCCTCGAGCGGCAAATCCGTCATGGTTCACAGCATCCGTAGGGCGGGTAAAGCGCAGCGCAACCCGTCCCCCGTTTTATCCGGGACGGCGGGTTGCACCCGCCCTACCGCTTCGAGCGGCAAAATCCGTCACGGTTCCAGCGTCTCCAGAACGCGCGCGTCGGCGCGCGGCGGGTCGCCGGGGTCGGCGCCCTGCGCCCGCAATCTGCGCTGCAACGCTGCGACATCGACTGCACGCACCTGCACCTCCGCGTCGAGCGCCATCGCGGCCGCGGTGCCGGCCGCTTCGCCCATCGCCATACAAGGCGGAATCTCGCGCGATATCTTCTGGGCGGGCGGGGTCGCCGAGTAGTGCCGCCCGGCGACCAGCAGGCGGTCGATGCCGCGCGGTAGCAGCGCACGGTAGGGCGTGTAATAGTCGCGTCCGCGCGCGATACTGTCGGCGAATTGCACGCGGCCGGCGATATCTTCCTTGGTGACGACGTACTCCCCGTCGAGCAGCCGCGTTTGACGGACCCCGGTCTGCGGCGCGATTTCTACGACATAGCATTGCGCGAAGCCGGGCAGCCTGGCGCGTGCGTAATCCACCAAAGCATGGATGCGGCGCCGGCCCTCGAACTCGGCTTCGGTCAGATCCTCGACCTTGAGGCCGTCGAGACCGGTCATATGCGGGCAATTACACCAGATGATGCCGGGAAGCGGTGTCTTCAGCCACCAGTAATCCCAGGACCCGCGGATGATCCGCCGCGCCTCCTTGTCGAGTACGGCAAAACTCTCCGGCTCCTCGAATTGGAACCGTTCGGCTTCCTCGGTGTCAACGCCGCCGAGGCGAAAGACCGTTGTGACCATATAGCCCGCATGGATGAACGGCGCTCCGGCCGAGGCCGCGACGTCGAGATCGCCGGTTGCGTCGATCACCACCGCGCCCGTGATCGCCTGCCGCCCCGCCTTGCTGTCGACGATGATCCCCTCGACCGCGCCGCCGCGTAGGAGCGCCCGCGAAAACCAGCTGTGCAGCCGCAATGCAACCCCCGCCTCCGCGACCATCTCGTCGGAAACGCGCTTCCAACCGTCGGGGTCGAACGCCGCGGCGTAGCAGATCGGGTGCGGCCGGGTGCGGACATTGAAGTCGTAGAGGCCCCAGCGCGACCATTTGCGCCACATTGCCGGGTCGTGGCCGCGCTCCTCTTCCGGCGGATAGACCGCGAGCCCCCGTCGCGCCAGCCGCTCGATCACCTCCTGACACAAACCGCGCACGGTGATCTCGGCGCCGGCGCACATGTCGTCGAGCACCAGCACCATGCCGCCCGAGGCGAGGCCGCCGAGATAGGGGTAGCGCTCGACCAGACAGACCGAGGCTCCGTTGCGCGCTGCGGCCACCGCGGCGCTGAAACCCGCCGGACCGCCGCCGACCACGAGAACATCGGCGGCGGCGACAACCGGGACGTCGCGCGCCGCCTCGGTGGCGAACGTGTCGGCCTTTTGCTTCATCATCACGGCGCCACCCCCGTTTCCCAGTGCACGACCCACAGCTCGATCGCGCGGATAGCGAGAAAGAACAATACTGAAAAAGTCGAGCCGCACAGCACCGTTGCGTACAGCAGCGCGGAGTCGAAGTTGTAAGTCGCCTGAATGATCAGCGCACCGATGCCGGTCTGCGAGCCGATCCATTCGCCGACGATCGCGCCGACCGTCGCCGTGCTGGTCGCGATCTTCAGCGCCGAAAACAGGAAGGGCAGCGATGTCGGCACCCGCAATTTGAAGAACACCTCCCGCTCGCTGGCGGACAGAACATGCATCAGCTCCATGGCCTGGGGGCTCACCGCTTGAAGCCCGCGGACCATGTTTACCAAGGTTGGAAAATAGCAAATGATCGCGGCAATCGCGACTTTCGGCGCCAGGCCGTTGCCGAGCAGCAGGACCAGGATCGGCGCCTTGGCGACCACCGGGATCGAATTGATCAGCACGGCGACCGGAAAGAAAGCCTGCTCGACGCTGCGACTGTGCACAAACACGGCGGCGGTGAGGATCGCCGCGAAATTGCCCAGCACAAAGCCGCCGATGGCCTCGATCGCGGTCGGCGCCAGGTTGCTCATCAACAGGCCGAACCTGTCATAGATGGTGCGCGCCACGACCTGCGGCGCCGGCGCGATGAACGGCTTCACCTGAAAGACCTCGACCAGCGCCCACCACACCAGGAGCAAGGTCGCCCCGCCGAGCAACGGGAGCAGGATCCGCCGCCGCCGCTCATTGCGCTGTGCAGCGACGAAGGCCAGCTCTGCCGCGTCCGGCGCCGGCGCCACCGCGGGACCGGCAGCGAGCTGCCCGCTCTGCATCTCAGCAGCTCTCCAGCACCGCCCGCAGATGCGCCGCCTGGCGCATGAATTCGGGCGTTTCCCGCGCACTCAGCTTGCGCGGTCCGTCGAGTTGGATCGACATGATCTCGCGCACCCGGCCGGGGTTGGCAGCCAGTACCAGCACCTCGGTGCCGAGGAATGCAGCCTCGTAGATGCTGTGGGTCACGAACACGATCGTCGTGCCGGTCTCGCGCCAAATGCGCAGCAGTTCCTCGTTCAGCCGGTCACGGGTGATCTCGTCCACAGCGCCGAACGGCTCATCCATCAGCAGTATGCGCGGCCCACCCAGCAGGGCGCGGGCGATGGCCACACGCTGCCGCATGCCGCCCGACAATTCATGCGGCAGCGCGCGCTCCCAGCCGGCGAGACCGACCAGCCGCAACAGCTCCTCCGGCCGCATCGCTCCGGCCGGCAGGGCTCGGCGCGCCCCGACCTCAAGCGGTAACCGCACATTGTCGATGACGCTGCGCCACGGCAGCAGGGTCGCATCCTGGAACACGAACCCGATCTGTCGGCTGCGCCGCGCGGCCTCGGCCGTCGTCCCGAGCACGCGCACCTCGCCCGACTGCGGGCGGACGATATCGGCGATGACCCGTAGCAGCGTGGATTTGCCGCAACCCGAGGGTCCGAGCACGGTCAGCAGGCTGCCCACCGCGACGGTCAGCGAGACGCCGTCGAGCGCTGTCACCGATTGGCGGTTGCTGATAAAGCGGACGCCGACCCCGTCGCACTGCAGAGCGGGTGAGGACGACACCGCGTCCTCAGCCGAGCTTGGGCCTAGTGTCGGCGGTCGCGTCCAGGATCTGCGTGGTCATGACCTCGTCGGCCGATGGGGTCCGCTTCGAAAACTGGCCGAGGTCCCTCCACATCGTGATCTGCTCCTGCCAGATCGCGGGCTCCATCGTGCCGTAGCCGTGGGAGCGGGTGTGCTCGTCGAAACAGTAGTCCAGCATCACATCCGCGGCGGCGCGCTCGTCGGTGGCGACGAGGTTCGGGAAAACTTCGAGCAGGTGCCCAATCGCCTTGTCGCGATTGGCATAGGCATAATCCCAGCCGCGCCCGGCGGCCCGTAGGAAACGGACCAGCATCTCCGAGTTTTTGCCGAGCGTGTCAGTCGTGGCGTAGTACGGGTTAGCGTAGAGGCGCACGCCGGTGTCCCAGAGCCGCAGGGCGACGCGGTCCGGCCCGAGCACCGAAAGGGCGGTGACATTGGTGAGCCACCCGGTGACGACATCCACCTGGCCGGTCAACAGCGGGGACATGTCCGATCCGATCGTGACGATCTTGACGTTCTCCGGATCGATGGCGTTCCTGGCCATCAGCGCGCGCAGCAGGATCACCCCCGTTGCCTGAATGCCGACCCGCTTGCCGCGGAAATCAGCAGGGCTGCGCACCGGGTTTTTCGGCAGCGAGAAGAAGGCATAGGGGTGCTTCTGCGCCGATACGGCAAAGCATTTGATCGGCAGATCCTGCGACACCGCCAGCATCAGGGACGGGCTCGAAGAAACCTGCCCGACCTCGTAACGGCCCGACGCAACGACGGCAATGCCGTCATTATTCGGCCCGCCCGGCTGGATCTTGAAGTCCAACCCTTCCTTCTCAAAATAGCCGAGGCGGAGGGCGCATACCTCGCCGAGCTGGTTGCCGCCGCCGAGCCAACCGAGTTGCATGTTGAGCGGGGTTGCGGCAGCGGCACCAGCACCAGTATTGGTTATCGTGGCGAGGCACATGCCGGCGGTCCCGCCGGCAAGCAACGAGCGCCGGGTGAGGCGCGAGGGCAACATGTCGACCGTCCTTCCTTCCGGTATACCCCCTGAAAGACTGCCACGCCGCGCGTGGTTCGACAAAGGACAAAGCCTCTGCTACCGGCCACATCTGGGGCGCGTTCGATTCCATTCGCACCTCTAATACGTCGAAGGGCAACTTGGCTGCCGAGGGAACCGCGTACGCGGTTTCTTTCATCCCTCGGCCGCTGAGCTGCGTGCGCCCGATGACAATGAAGGCCATTGGCGGTATCGGGCGGTCGCCGTCTGAGAATGCCGCTTTAGTCGAACCCGTAAACCGCCGCGTTGGCGAGCATCTGGACCGCACGCCACAAAACGGCACCGCCCAGCCTGCCGTTTTGTCGACCATGCCGAATGCGATGATGCCTGCCTCCACTCCTTCGTCGTGGACCACAATCCCACCCGCCTGCGGTGCCTCGACTGCCAAGCACCGGCCGAGCTCGTTGCAGCGGCGGACACAACACTTTCGCCGCATTGCAATTTTTTGATGTCGGCGTAGCGCGTCAGATCACGAGTTCGTGGTCAACGCCGCGTACATCCATCTCGAAATCGAGGCCCTGCACCGGCGGGCGCGCGAAATGCCAGGTCAAACCGCCCGGGCTGGCTCCTCGGCGGACAATCTCGTCGGCCAGAAACGGATGGATGTCGAAGATTGTATAGATCTGGGTCGCGGTCACGTCCGCCCAGCCGAGGCCGAGCGCCGCCATGCGCTGCTCCATCGCGCCGAGCACGAAGCGCGCTTTCTCGCGCATCACCTCTGGCGATTGGTCGCCGAGCCGAATGATGCGCCCTTCATAGCTGGGGCCACCCTCGCGCGCTTCGCCGCTTCCGGCGGCGACGAAGCTGCGCCCCATACGGCTTTCGCTCGGCACGGTATAGCTGAAGGCCTAAAACGACGGCGTGACGGGCGGGTCGATTTCCGGGCAGACGTTAGACCGTGCAACCGGGTTGACCTCGTCGCGGAAAATCCCCCAGGCGTTCAGCCGCGCGACATATTGCCGATTGAACACGACGAACCCGGCATCAGTGAATTGCGCCGGGGAGCGCAGCTCGCAGGCGCAGAACGCGGTCGGCGAGCGACCGATGCTGCCGAGGTACGCTTCGATTGCGTCGAAGCCTTCGGCCAGCGGCACGGGTGTCGCGAAGCGAGCGCGCTCGATGCGGAAGCCGGGCTACGCGACAACCCCGCCAGAATACTGGAATTGGTGGCTGAGAAAGCGATATCCGCCGGCTGGGAAAGGCTGAACGGTCGACATGGCACGGCCTCTTTGGACGGGGGACCGCGCCTAGCATTGCGTAGCATCTTGCTTTTGTCATCCCGAGGCCGAGGCGCCGGCCCGCTGAGTAATCACAGCTTCGCGAAGGGGGCCGACAGTTCGAATCCCGCTTGCTCCGCCAAAAAGTCGGTATCTCCAATACGCAGCGGCGCTGCGCGCGAAAAGTCCCGCTTACAGAAATTATGCGCGCACGCGCGAGGCAAAAGGCAAAGTTTCCGGCCGCGGATTTATCGGCATTTTTGGGGTGTCGGGCGGCCCCGTCGCCGCGATGGCAGCGCGCGTCATATTCAAATCGCGGTGCTGTCTCGGCCCGCGGAATTCTCGGCGGTTTCTTCGCTCGCGCCCGAGATCGCGGCACAGATCCGGCGGGCCGAAGAGGACGCCGACAGCACGCGATGCAACGGATGCCGCGCCGCCATCCTGATGACCCATCTGCGCATCGAGGCTCCCTTCGGTCTGGCCGATCTGTTTGCCCTGCGTCTGAAGCCAAATCCTCGCCGCAATACGTCCATTTTCGCCCGCACCTCTGCGGATGTGCAACGCCGCTGGCCTGAACTCGTGATTGATAACGAGCCACATGATTTTTCTGGCGTGAACTGAATGCGAGCGGCCCCAGAACCCCGCCTGCTCATCCTTTGCCCATTGGCCAGAGAGTGGTCGTTTCTGGTGAAGACGTTCGAGGCATCGCTGCATGTCGAGCGCCTGCACGATCTCAAGATCGAAGCCGCGTATATCCCCGACTGGCGCGCCCTGGTGGCACCGGTTGGTCACGGAAAGGCACAATTCGCCGTGCAGGCCCAATACTTGATCGGCCACTTTCCCGCTGTCGAACTCGTGATCTGTGCGGGTGCAGCCGGGAGCCTCGCGCCGGGTCTATCCGTTGGTGATGTCGTGGTCGGGACGGAGACGGTGGAGCATGATTACTGCCTGCTATTCGCGACGCGTCCGTTGCCGCGATTCCCCGGCCATGGACCGTCGATTGACGCATTGCGTCGTTCGGCGCAAGGACTTGGTGGCTTCCATGTTGCCTTCGATGTGATAGCGAGCGGTGACGAGGATGTCGTCACGTCGGAGCGCGCCCAGGCGATCCGTGACCAGACGGGTGCGGCGTGCGTTGCATGGGAAGGTAGCGGGGCAGCGCGTGCGGCCCTCTTTAATGGTGTCGGCTCGCTCGAAATCCGCGCCATGACCGACGCCGCCGACAGGGAAGCACCCCAGTGGTTCGACGCTAACCTGCCATTCGCCATGGCAAATCTCGCGAGCCTATTGCGATTGTGGTTCGGCGGGGGCCGAAACCGTTCGCCTACTTAGTGGAATGAAGCCTCGGCTTAATCGGGCCTCAGAAGATATTCAAGCTCTGGCAGTCGCTTCTGCACGAGAGATCTCCTCTGCGCTGCAACGAAGCGCCCCGAAGACGGCGTTGGTCTCAGCCAGAGGCGATCCAACCAAAGTAGGGATAGACGTACTCCCAAACAATTTCCCCGTCTCTGGTGACTTCGAAAAAGCGTGCAAAGGAAGCTTCGTTGATTAACGTGTTGCCGTTTGGCAGGCGTTGAGCATTGCCCATGCGCGGCGAGAAAAAATTCGAAACTGGTCGATCCTGATACGTCCATCCGATTTCGTTGGTCGCTGGATCGACCTCTATCACCCTCGAAAACGGTAGCGGGTCGTCGAGACGATGGACGCCGTTATCGAAAATCAAGATGTTGCCGTTCTCTAACGGCGTTGGCGCGTGCTGACCCGCGAGCGTCGGAGGACCGAGTTTCCAGACGATGATGCGGGTGCTGACGGCGAACCGCGGCCGAACGTGATATCTACGCGGCCGGCTTGAAAGGGGTCCTATGGACTGCGACTCCGCGGCCGGGCGTCCGTTCAAAGATTCGCTCCATAAGGTCGCGCCGGACCAGTTCCAGATAGGCCAGCAAGACATGATTGTCCGGCACGCGCCGCAACCCCTCAATCACCTCATCAAC
>Ga0126371_10004907_pt1 | contig 11840 bp, 12 predicted proteins | sample PanSoiMetaPlot_4_FD_110145 | JGI IMG/M metagenome (GOLD analysis project Ga0126371, IMG submission 110145) | Tropical forest soil microbial communities from Panama - MetaG Plot_4 | ecosystem: Environmental > Terrestrial > Soil > Tropical forest > Bulk soil | place: Panama | collected 2016-02-17
CGTCGCGCTGCGCCAGGAACAAACGTTCGGGCGCGACTCGAGCCCAGTGTTCGAGCGGCTGACTGAGCTTCTCGTGATAGCGGTCAAGTTTTTGCGCTGCCCTGATGTGAATGACGCCATCGGCCCGCTGCTCAATCACTGGATCGAGGCGGCCCAGCCGTACAGGACGTAGCGGCGCCGCTCCTTGATCCTTTGTATTTGTGGCTGGGCCTTCCATCGACGTCAGGCTCTCTTTCCTCAATTGCGTGTCGTTTTCGGCGCGCGTTTCTCGAGGAAGGCCCTCACGCGCGCCTTTGCATCCGGATCGGCCTGTGCAATCGCCGACATCAGCGATTCAATTGTGTGCCCGCTTGCGGGATCCATCGCAGCAATGCGCGGCAACGCATGGATGATGGCGAAATTTGTCAGCGGCGCATTTCCAGCGATGCGTTGGGCCAGTTCCAATCCCTTGGCAAAGCCCTCGCCGGGTTCGACAAGATATGTGGTCAGGCCGATGGCCTGGCCTTCTTCCGCCGAGTAGGTGCGCCCTGTGAGCATCATGTCCATCATGCGCGCCACCCCGATCAAGGGCGGTAAGCGCACCGAACCACCTCCACCGACATAGATGCCGCGACTCCCTTCCGGTAATGCGTAATATGCCGAGCGTTCGGCAACGCGCAGATGTGTTGCCGCGGCCAGCTCAAGGCCGCCGCCGACCACCGCGCCCTGCAGCACCGCAACCACCGGCACTTTGCCGAATTGGATTTTCTCGAACGCCTGGTGCCAGAGAGCTGAGTGCTCAATGCCTTGCGTGACATCACGCTCTTTGAGTTCGGACAGATCGAGACCGGCAGAAAAATGCTCGCCGGCACCTGCGAGCAGCACCGCACCGATGTCGTCCGGCAGCGATGTGAAGAAGTGTTCGACGCCGGTGATGGTCTCATCGTCGAGCGCGTTGCGCTTGTGTGGCCGGTTGAGACGCAGAATCCCAACCGCTCCCTCCCGCTCAGCAATGAGAGAGGACGGAAGGTGAATTGCAAGCCGCTCCGCCATTACTCCACCTCGTAGACATCAAGCCGGACCGCCTGGGGTTCCCGTTGACCCTTTGCGATGGCGAGGATCCGGTTGAGCCAATCGACCGCAGGGGCGGCCGTCTCAAACCGCATCACCGTGCGGAAATAGTAATGACGAGGATCGACATTGTCGCCACGCATCAATCTTTCCATCACAGCGGGGGGCCCGTGGCGTAAGCCCTCGCTGGTGACCATGATCAGCGCTCCGGTCTCGGTTTCGATGGCGTAGCGTGCCTTGATATCGGCGGCGCCGTCGCTGCGAATGATCTGCCAATCGGCGCCGCCCGGAAGGACGCGGCCTTTGAGCTTCGGCCCGTTCACACTTCCCCCGATGATCCCGATCATGCGGCGTTCGCCATAGGGTGTATGGCCGAGATTGATGATGGTCTCGAGCTCGGCCCGAATTGAAAAAATCGGCGTGCTGCTCAACATGAATTATTTTGCGGGCGATGAGGATGACAGAAGCGCATCGGCCGTCACGATCTTTACTCCTAAACGCGCGAGACTCTGGCGCGTCTGGTTCACTGAGCCATCGATGTCAATGCCCCGGCAAGCGTCCTCAATGACAGTCACCTGGAACCCCTCCCGGGACGCGTCCTCTGCGGAGTAACGCACGCAGAAATCAAAAGCCAGGCCCGCCAGTACGATGCGCTTAAGTTCGCGGTGTCGCAGATAACCGGCCAAACCGGTCACGGTTTTGTGGTCATTTTCGTAGAAGGCAGAATAGGAATCGATGTTGTGCCGGTAGCCCTTCCGCAGCACGAGTTGAGCGTGCGGAATTTGCAAGTCCGGGTGAAATTCGGCGCCGGGACTGCCCTGAATGCAATGGTCTGGCCACAAAACCTGCGGCCCGTAAGACAACGGGACGACGTCGAACGGTTTCTTGCCTTGGTGTGCAGACGCAAATGAGTGATGGCGGTCGGGGTGCCAATCCTGCGTCAGCACGACGTGCGAAAATCGCCGCGCCAGACGATTGATCAGCGGCACCACCTCATCTCCCTTCGGGACCGCAAGGCGTCCACCCGGACAAAAGTCGTTCTGCACGTCGACCACGACAAGAACATCGCTTGCGCCGATCGCTGGACTTGCGGTCATGGTGGGCCTCCCATGCGCCGATGCCTGCCCCTTCATATCTGTATTTGACCGTGCCTAGCACCAGCCGTAAATACGGGGCCGCAAAGGCATTTTTGGACAACAGTCAGTATGGCGCAGATCAGTTCGCTCGCTGAAGCCGTCAAATCAGCGGTCCGCGATGGTGACACCGTCGCGCTGGAGGGTTTTACCCACCTTATTCCCCACGCCGCGGGCCATGAGATCATCCGGCAGGGCCGCAAAGGCCTCACCTTGATCCGAATGACTCCCGATCTTGTTTACGACCAGCTTATCGGCATGGGCTGCGTCAGCAGGCTCGTTTTTTCATGGGGCGGCAATCCCGGCGTCGGGTCGCTGCACCGCTTGCGGGACGCCATAGAAAACGGCTGGCCGCAGAAGCTTGAACTGGAAGAGCATTCGCACGCCGCGATGGCCAATGCCTACGAGGCCGGTGCGGCCGGTCTGCCGTGCGCTATTTTCCGCGGCTACATCGGCGGCGACTTGCCGAAGGTGAACTCCAAGATCAAGCGTGTGACCTGCCCGTTTACCGGGGAAGAGCTGGCCGCTATTCCGGCCTACCGGCCGGACGTGGCGGTGATCCATGCCCAGCGCGCCGACAAAGCGGGCAATGTCATGATCGAGGGCGTGCTCGGCGTGCAGAAAGAAGCGGTGCTCGCCTCCAAGCGGTCGGTTGTCACCGTCGAAGAGATCGTCGATGAACTTCCCGAGCGCAGCCTGAACGCCGTCGTGTTGCCTCACTGGACCGTTGGCCACGTGGTCGAGGTGCCCGGTGGTGCCTTTCCCTCCTATGCGCAGGGCTATTATCCGCGCAACAACAACTTCTACAAGGAATGGGACGCGATCTCGCGCGAGCGCGACTCGTTCCTTGCATGGATAAGGGAGAATGTGCTGACGAAAGGCCCAGAGGTCTTCGCCAAATATGCACGCAAGCATCGGATGGCGGCGGAGTAAGAGACATGGCCGAGTACAAACCCAACGAAATGATGACGATCGCTGCCGCTCGCGCACTGAAGAATGACGACGTCTGCTTCGTCGGCATCGGCCAGCCATCGGCCGCCTGCAATCTGGCGCGCCTGACGCATGCACCGAACATCACCCTCATCTACGAATCCGGCACCTTGGCCACCAAGCCCAATATCCTGCCGTTGTCGATCGGCGACGGCGAACTGTGCGAAACCGCGATTACGACCGTGTCGGTGCCCGAAATGTTCCGATACTGGCTGCAAGGCGGCCGCATCAAGGTGGGTTTTCTCGGCGGCGCGCAAATTGACAAGTACGCAAATCTCAACACCACGGTCGTGGGCCCGTACGACAAGCCGAAGGTTCGCCTCCCAGGCGGCGGCGGTGCGCCGGAGATTGCCACCTCGTGTGGAGAGATCTTCATTATCATGGCGCAGGGGAAACGGAGCTTTGTCGACAAACTCGATTTCGTCACCTCGATCGGTCACGTCTCGGGCGGTGACTCTCGCGCCAAGCTTGGGGTTAAGACGAAAGGGCCGACCAAGCTCATCACTGATCTCGCTTTGTTCGAGCCAGATCCGGAAACGAAGGAGATGACGGTCGTCTCCATTCATCCCGGCGTCACCCGCAATCAGATTCAGGAAAATTCCGGCTGGCCGGTCAAGTTCGCCGCAAAGGTTGCGGAAACGCCGGTGCCCACGCAGCGCGAGCTCGAGGTGCTGCGCGAGCTTCATGCGCGCACCAACCGCGCGCACGCGGAGGCCGCGTAATGGCTCATCGGGACGTCTTCCTTTGCGATGCGGTGCGCACGCCGATCGGGCGCTACGGCGGCGCGCTTGCCAAAGTGAGGGCCGACGATCTCGCCGCGGTGCCGATCAAGGCGCTGATGGCTCGCAATCCGAAGATCGATTGGGAAAAGCTGGACGAGGTCTATTACGGCTGCGCCAATCAGGCCGGCGAGGACAATCGCAATGTTGCACGCATGGCACTGCTGCTGGCCGGCCTTCCGGCCAGCGTGCCGGGCGTGACTTTGAATAGGCTTTGCGCGTCGGGCCTCGAAGCGGTCGGGACGGCTGCGCGTGCCATCCGCGCGGGTGAAATGGAATTTGCGATTGCCGGCGGCGTGGAATCGATGACGCGTGCACCGTTCGTCCAAGGTAAGGCTCAAGAGGCTTTTTCGCGCGGCGCTGAAATCTACGATACGACCATCGGCTGGCGCTTCATCAATCCGCTGATGAAACAGCAATATGGCGTCGATTCCATGCCGGAAACCGGCGAAAACGTCGCCGAGGAATTCCAGGTCGCGCGCGCTGACCAGGACGCCTTTGCGTTGCGCTCGCAGCAGCGCGCCGGCAAGGCGATCGCGTCCGGCTATTTCGCCAAGGAAATTGTGGCGGTCGAAGTGCCTGGGGGCAAGGCGGGACCGGTCAAGGTGGACAAGGATGAGCACCCGCGCCCCGAGACTACGATCGAACAGCTTGCGAAGCTCAAGACCCCATTCCGCAATCCCGGCACCGTGACGGCCGGCAACGCGTCCGGCGTCAACGATGGTGCCGCGGCCATTATCGTCGCTTCGGAAGCTGCGGTGAAAGCCCACGGCCTCAAGCCGCGTGCGCGCATTCTTGGCATGGCTTCGGCGGCCGTGCCGCCGCGCATCATGGGCATCGGTCCGGTGCCGGCCACGCAAAAGCTGATGGCCCGCCTGCAGCAAAAGATCGGCGACTACGATTTGATCGAGATCAATGAAGCTTTCGCCTCACAATCGCTAGCTTGCCTGCGACAGCTGGGGCTTGCCGATGATTCCGACCACGTTAACCCGCGCGGCGGCGCGATCGCGCTCGGTCACCCGCTCGGCATGTCGGGCGCGCGTCTGGCGCTGACGGCGGCGCATGGTCTGGAAGATAGCGGCGGCAAGCTTGGGCTTGCCACGATGTGCGTCGGAGTGGGTCAAGGTGTATCGCTCGCACTCGAACGTGTTGCCTGATTGCGCCAACGATAAAGGTACAAAGAATGACGCTGGTTTTTCCGAAAGAAAGCTTGAGTGCTTATCCCAAGCATCTCAGTCCTGGCTATCGCAGCACGGTCAAGCGATCGCCATCGAAACCGTTGATCGTGGTGCCGCACACGCTGTCCGAATTGACCGGACCGGTTTACGGCCACGACGCTGTGCAGGAAGGCGATGCCGACCTTACCAAGCAGCACAAGGGCGAGCCGTTGGGCGAGCGCATCATTGTGCATGGTCATGTGCTTGACGAAGACAAACGCCCGGTTCCCGATACTTTGGTGGAAATCTGGCAGGCGAACGCGTGCGGCCGCTACGTCCACAATGTCGACCAGCATCCGGCGCCGCTCGATCCGAATTTTACCGGCGCAGGCCGGACCATCACGGACAGGAAGGGCTATTATCGCTTCATCACGGTGAAGCCGGGCGCCTATCCGTGGGGCAATCATCATAACGCGTGGCGGCCGAACCACATCCATTTCTCGGTGTTTGGCCACTCCTTCCTCTCGCGCCTGGTGACGCAGATGTACTTCCCGGGTGACTACCTTTTTCCCTTCGATCCGATCTTCAATTCGGTAACCGACGAAAAGGCGCGCCAGCGCATGATCTCGAGTTTCGATCTGGAGAACACAATCCCGGATTGGGCGCTTTGCTTCCGCTTTGACATCGTGCTGCGGGGACGCGACGCCACGCCCCAGGATACGGACAAGCACTAACGCATGGTCCCGAATATTGGTCGCCGGTTTCCGGATGAGACCATGTGCAAAGGAAAAAACTAATGTCGGACATCACTCCCTCACAAACCGTTGGGCCATTCTTTGCCTACGGTCTGGCGCCGCACAGCCGATGCGAATGGCGGCCGGAACAGGGCAAGGACATTTACGATTGGAAGGAGACGGCCGGCGCCAATCTGGTGACGTCGGATGCCTCCGGCACCAAGATCCGTGTTGAGGGCCAGATCTCCGACGGTGATGGCATGCCGATCAACGATGCCATGATCGAAGTTTGGCAGGCGGATGCGCAAGGTCGCTATGCCCATCCGGGCGATAGCCGAGCGCGGCCGAACACAAAATTCATGGGGTTTGGCCGCTCGGCGACCGACAAGAATGGCGTCTTCAGCTTCGACACAATCAAGCCGGGCTCGGTGCCTGGCCCGAATGGCAAGGCGCAGGCGCCGCACATCGTGTTCTGCATCTTTTCGCGCGGCATGCTGCGGCAGATCTACACGCGGTTGTACTTCAGCGACGAACCGACCAACGATGGTGATCCCATCCTGACATTGGTCCCCCCGGACCGACGTGGCACTCTCATTGCCCACAAACAAATGCGGGGCGAGGTGCCGGTCTATCGCTTCGACATCCGCGTCCAGGGCGAAAACGAGACCGTTTTCTTCGATATCTGAGCGAACGCCCGTCAATTCGGCAGGTATTGGCCCAAAGGGGCCAAGGCCACCATTGCCCATATCGCCCACAATAACGACCATTTTGTAGGATCTGTCCCACCATAGATCTTGCGTAAGGGTTTATGGTCTATTATTTAGGTGATTAAGCTAGCAATCACATGGTTTTGTGAGTGGGCCAATTGCCCACCCACCTTGCCCATCTTCGCATAAGTTATCTTTCTGGTTGACGAAAGTGGAGCGACTTGGTTCGCTTTCAGCCGTAACGGCCCTCGAGAGCCGGTCAGGAAACGCCGCCATGAACGAACAGATCCTCCAGGAGATCAGCGAGTTTTGCCGCGTGCGCGGGCTCGCCGAATCGACTTTCGGCCGACGCGCCGTCAATGACGGCAAGTTGGCCAGCCGGCTGCGCAATGGCGGCCGCATCACCACAGACACGCTCGAGCGGATTCGCTCTTTCATGGCGCGCAACGCAGACGGTGCGCCGTCGCGTCGTCGTGTGCTGTTTGAACCGATGCCAACCGGCGCGTTGCCGGTCGTGAAGCCAGCGGCACCGCCGGTTGCGTCGGGGCTCGCCACCGACGATCCGCAGCGCAATTTCCGTTTCTTCGACAACCGGCAGAAATATCTGCTGTTCGTGAATACCTGCTCGGAAAAGTGGGAGATTGCGTCGCGCGTTGGATTGGAACTCGCCAACATCCATCCGCGTCCGCCGGCGGTGCGGGTATTCGACGCCGGTGTCGGCGACGGCACGGTGCTCGCGCGCGTCATGCGCTCGATGCACGATCGCTTCCCAACCACGCCGTTTTATATCGTCGGCAAGGAAATCAGCCTGGAGGATATCCGGCTTACGCTGCACAAGATGGCGGATCGTTTTATCGAGCATCCATCAACCGTGCTGGTTCTGACCAATCTTGCTTACGCCGAGGCGCCGTGGCTGGCGGTGAAATCGTTGAGCGCGGCGACCAGTCTGGTCTGGAAAGAACTGGCGATGGAGGGCAATACCGCGCACAGTTTCGAGAAACAGATCACCGATCTCGAACCGTTTCTCGCGGAGAATTGGAAGGCGCGGGTCAGCCCGAAGAGCGGCAATCCGGTCTACGAGCGTCCGGTGATTCTGGTGATCTATCGCAATGATCACCGCTTCCTGCTCGATCAGATCGTGCCAAGGCCGGGAGGCACCGTCGCCGATTATGATCTGGTAATCGCCTCGCAGCCATTCCGTGCGCGCGCCTCGCTGGAGTTCAAGGCCAAACGTGTGCTGGCTCCGCTCGCCAGAGCGATCGGGCCTGGTGGCCGCATGATCGCGATTCATTCTTACGGACATGATCCGGGAATGGAGATCATCCAGAAAGTTTGGCCGAACGACAATCCATTCGTGCACAGCCGCCACGATCTGCTCAAAGAAGTAAAGCACGAACTTGGCGCCGCCGGCCGCGATCTCAATTTCAATGCCTACTCCGACCAGCGTTCATTGTTCCGCTATGATATGCACACTCTGCCGTCGGAAATCTCATCGTCGATCGGCACATCGACGCTGCTCGCCGCATGGAACGCGGCGATCTATGTCGCGCAGGTGGAAGATGATCGTCTGTCCGATGTGAACAGTGATCGGCGTTACATCGAGGCGACGCGCGACGTTCTCCAGAAGCATGGCGGCTTGTGGTTCTACGATGAATCCTTCGTGATCTCGCGCCGGCGCGAATAACCGTGCCGGCCATGCCCGCCGCCGTTCCTGCGTCCGCGTCTGCCGGCTTCACGCAACGCTTTTCGCTCGAGGCGACACGCCCAAGCTCGGCAGAAATTGCGGCGCTCGCGAATGTACTTCCGCGTGGCACCCCGCTCTATCTGACTGCGGTGCCGACACAGGATAGGCATGAGCTGGTGACCGCGGCTACGGCCGTGCGCAAGGCCGGCCTGGAGCCGATTGCTCACATCGCGGCACGCCGGATCGGCGGTGCTAATTTGTTGCAGGAATTGCTCGTTCGCCTTCACGGCGAAGCCGACATGCGGCGGTTGCTGTTGATCGGCGGGGACGTCGACACGCCAGGTTTGTTCCCCGATGCCCTCGCGGTCATCCAAAGAGGCAATTTGCGCCAGGCCGGCATTGAAGAAATTGGGATCGGCGGCTATCCGGAGGGTCATCCCCGCATTCCGGCCGGGCGGCTTGAAGCCTCGCTTGATGAAAAGATCGCTGCCGCCACAGCGCAGGATTTGCACATCTACATCGTCAGCCAGTTCTCATTTTCTCCTGAACGCATCCTGGCGTGGGTCAGGCAATTGCGCGCGTGCGGAATCAGCAAGCCTGTAAAAATCGGCATGGCTGGGCCGACCAGAGTGCCGACGCTCCTGCGCTATGCGAAGCGCTGCGGCGTCGCTGCGTCATTGCGCGGGCTGGTGTCGGGCGTGGCCAGTGCGTTGCTCGGCCAGGTCGGGCCAGGCCCCATCATAGAGGCGCTTACCGCGGCAAGCGATCTGGGCGACGTTGCGCCGCATTATTTTTCCTTTGGCGGAACGCTTGAAACTGCACGCTACGCATGCGAAGCCGCCGCAGGACGGCACGGCGCCGGCCGTGCTATGGCTCGAAGCAATTAAGACCCGTTCGTCAAACACGGGCCACTCGTGGAGGGAAGTCATGCAAAGAACAAAGCCACCATTCCGCGCCGATCATGTCGGCAGCATTCTGCGCACTGCGCCGGTTAAGGACGCGCGCGCAAAGCACGAGAAAGGTGCAATCAGCGCGGCCCAGCTCAAGGAGGTGGAAGACCGCGAAATTGAGAAGATCATCAGGAAACAGGAAGAGATCGGTCTTAAGCTCGCCACCGATGGGGAGTTTCGCCGGTCGTGGTGGCATTTCGATTTTTTCGGGATGCTCGATGGTGTCCGAATTTACGAACTCGACCACGGCATTCAGTTTCAGGGCGTGCAGACCAAGCCGCGCAGCATCAAGGTCACGGGCAAGATCGGGTTCTCAAATCATCCGATGCTGGAGCATTTCAAGTTTCTAAAAGCGCATGCCAAGGTCATGCCGAAGATGACAATTCCGTCGCCGAGCGTGATGCACTTCCGGCTCGAGCCCGGCGCGGTCGCCAAAGACATCTATCCTAACCGCGATGCCATCTTCGATGATCTTGCCACTGCATATCAGAATGCGATCAAGGCGTTCTATGCCGCTGGCTGCCGCTACCTGCAATTCGACGACACCGCCTGGGCCTACCTGTGCTCGCAGGAAGAATTGAAAAAGGCTAAGGACCGCGGTCTCGACGTTGACCATCTGCAGGAGACCTACACGCGCTGCATTAACAAGGCGCTGGAAGCAAAGCCCGCCGACATGACGATCACCACGCATGTCTGCCGCGGCAATTTCCGTTCGACCTTCATCTCGTCCGGCGGCTACGAGCCGGTGGCGGAAAATCTGCTGGGCAAGTGCAATTACGACGGCTATTTCCTCGAATACGACACCGACCGTGCCGGTGGCTTCGAGCCGCTGCGGTTCTTACCGAAAGGCAACAAGATTGTCGTGCTCGGCCTGGTGACCTCGAAATCGGGGCGCCTTGAACCGCGCGCGGACATCAAGAAGCGCATCGAAGAAGCCACAAAGATCGTCCCGCTCGACCAACTCTGCCTGTCGCCGCAGTGCGGCTTCGCCTCGACCGAAGAAGGCAACGTGCTGGCCGAAGACGAGCAATGGGCAAAGCTTCGCATGATCGTCGAGTTGGCAGACGAGGTGTGGGGCCGGTAATTTCGGCGAACCGCAACGTGTCGTCACCGGGGCGGCGCTGTCTCGGGGATGGCGCTTGAGAAGACATTACGATCTTAAGCGGCGACAGCAATGAGCCCGGCGGTGATGAGTGGAAACAAAGTCATGACCCAACGCACGACACCGCCATTCCGCGCCGATCACGTCGGCAGCCTGCTGCGCACGGTGCCTCTGAAGGAGGCCCGGAGCAAACGGGCAAAGGGCGAGATCGATGCCGCTGCCGTGAAAGCGGTCGAAGATCGCGAGATCGAAAAAATCATCAAGAAGCAGGAGGAGGTGGGACTGAAGGTCGCCACCGATGGCGAATTCCGCCGGTCCTGGTGGCATTTCGATTTTTACAGGGGTCTCGATGGTGTCGAAATGTACCAGACCAGCGAAGGTATCCATTTCGCCGGCGTCGATACCAGGGCGGAAAGCGTGCGCGTGGTCGGCAAGGTCGGCTTCTCCAATCACCCGCACATCGAACACTTCAGGTTTCTCAAGGCGCACGCGAAGGTCACGCCGAAGATGACCATTCCGGCGCCGTCGACATTTCATTTCCGACAGGGACGCCAATCGATCAGCAAAGATGTTTATCCCGATCTCGATGCCTATTTCGATGACGTCGCTATTGCCTACCAGAACGCAATCCGCGCCTTCTATGCCGCCGGCTGCCGTTACCTGCAGTTGGACGATACGGCCTGGTCGATGATCTGCGATCCGAAGCAACGCGAGGATTCGCGCAAGCGAGGCGATGATCCGGACAAATTGCCGCCGCGCTATACACGCATGACCAACAAGGCGCTGGAGGCAAAACCTGCGGACATGGTGATCACCATGCACTCCTGCCGCGGCAATTTCCGCTCGACCTTCATCGCTTCCGGCGGCTACGAATTCGTCGCCGAGGAATTGTTCGGAAAGGTAAATATCGACGGCTATTTTCTGGAATTCGACACGGATCGCGCCGGTGGTTTCGAACCGCTGCGCTGCCTCAAGGGTGACAAACGCGTTGTGCTCGGGCTTGTCACGTCGAAGAGCGGACGCCTGGAGCCGAAGGGCGACATCAAACGCCGCATCGACGAAGCGACCAAGTATGTCGCGCTCGATCAGCTGTGCCTGTCGCCGCAATGCGGCTTTGCCTCCACCGAGGAAGGCAATGTGCTGGCAGAGGAAGAGCAATGGGCGAAACTGAGGATGATTGTGGAATTGGCGGACGAGGTGTGGGGTCGCCGCTAGTCGGCCACTTCGCGCCAGGGCGGGACCAATCGAGACAATGAGTCAGCGTACACAACCGCCGTTCCGCGCCGATCACGTCGGCAGCTTGTTGCGCACCGCGCCCCTGAAAGAAGCGCGCTCGAGACGCGAGCAAGGACAGATTTCAGCCGAAGATCTCAGGGCGATCGAAGACCGCGAAATTTCGGCAATCATCAAGAAACAGGAAGATATCGGGCTGCGAGGAGTTACTGACGGCGAATTCCGCCGCGCCTTCTGGAATTATGATTTCCTCGGCGCGCTTCCGGGGGTCGAAGCTTATCTCGGCGAGCGAAAGATCAAGTTTCAAGGCGTCAATCCCAA
>Ga0126371_10004908_pt1 | contig 11839 bp, 9 predicted proteins | sample PanSoiMetaPlot_4_FD_110145 | JGI IMG/M metagenome (GOLD analysis project Ga0126371, IMG submission 110145) | Tropical forest soil microbial communities from Panama - MetaG Plot_4 | ecosystem: Environmental > Terrestrial > Soil > Tropical forest > Bulk soil | place: Panama | collected 2016-02-17
CGAGAACTTGTAGCCGCGCCGGTACTCGAACTTGTCGACCGCCTTCATCAGGCCGATGTTGCCTTCCTGGATGAGGTCGAGGAACTGCAGGCCGCGGTTGGTGTACTTCTTGGCGATCGAGATCACGAGGCGCAGGTTCGCCTCCACCATCTCCTTCTTGGCCTGGCGCGCCTCGCGCTCGCCCTTCTGCACCATGTGGACGATCTTGCGGAACTCCTGGATCTCCAGCCCCGTCTCACCCGACAGCGTATGGATGTCGTGGCGGATGTCCTTGATGCGGTCCTTGTCCTTGGCGACGAAGTTCTTCCAGCCCCTGGCCGACATCTTCGACACGCGGTTGAGCCAGCGCGGGTCGAGTTCGGAGCCCTGGTAGTTCTTGAGGAAATCCTCGCGCGCCACGCCGTGGCTCTCGGCGAGCCGCATCAGCCGGCCCTCGTGGCCGACCAACCGCTTGTTGATGTCGTAGAGCTGCTCGACCAGCGAGTCGATGCGCGCCTGGTTGAGCCGGAGCGACTTCACCTCGGCGATGATCTCTTCCTTGAGCTTCTTGTACTTGCGCTCCTGCGCCGGCGTGAGCGAGGTCGGGCGCAGCCGGTTCTCGATGTCCTGCTCCTGCAGCCGGCGCAGCCGCTTGTACTCGCTCGCCACCGTGTCGAAGGTCTCCAGCACCTTCGGCTTGAGCTCGGCCTCGATCGCGGCGAGCGAGAGCGAGTTCTCCATGTCGTCTTCGTCGATCTCCGCCTCGCCGCCGGGCGGGGTCTCGCCGTTGCCCTCCTCGCCCTCGCCGTCCGGCTCGAACTTGGCCTTGAACGGGGTGGCGACGGCCGGCGCGGTCGCGGGCGCGGCGGCCTGCGGGATCGCCGGCCCGACCCCCGGATTGGCGACCGGGTTGCCGCCCGGCGCAACCCCGTTGCCGCCGGGGAGCACCGGTCCGGCCGGCATCGCCTTGGCGTCCGGTCCGGCGTAGGTCGCCTCGAGATCGATGATGTCGCGCAGGAAGACCTTGCCCTCGTTGAGCTCGTCGCGCCAGATGATGATGGCCTGGAAGGTCAGCGGGCTCTCGCACAGGCCGGCGATCATCGCCTCGCGGCCCGCCTCGATGCGCTTGGCGATCGCGATCTCGCCCTCGCGCGACAAGAGCGGGACCGATCTCAATGTGCCCAGATAAATGCCGACCGTGTCGCTGGCGCGCTCGACCGGAGGGTTGGCCGCAGACCTTGCCGGGACACTCGGGCCGGTGTCGTCCAAATCGGCATCATCGCGCTCCAGCACCTCGGCAGCCTCCGCCTCGTCGTCCTCATCCGACCCGTCATCGTCTGCTGCCGGGCTGTGCGCCGACCCGTCGAACAGGGTGACGACGTCATCGACCCGTTCTGCATCCTCGGCTCGGTCCGCCGCCTCAGCCTGGTCGGACGGCAGTCCGGGACGGTCGAGCCCCTGATTGCGGGTTCCCGCCGCCGCCTCGTCCGGTACGGATCGCGAACGTCTGGCCGATCCGGTATCCGGGTCCATGCCCGCAGCCATCATCCCGGTCTCAGATCGCGCGCCGCGCATCGCGTTCTCCTCATCATGCGACGGGGCCGCGGATCAGCGGTCCCCCTACCCTTAGGGTGTTGTCACGGAGTCCGGCCGCTCGATGCGCCGTCGCCGGATTGCGGCGGCAAGGAGGCGCCGGCCCCCATGGCCGCGATGGGCCCACGTGCCGGTTGGTCGGGTGGATCGGGTGGCGATCGAGCCGGCCGTGACGCGAATGCCGCATCGGCGCCGCCTCAACGATTCCGAACGGGATGCCCACCCCCGCATCTCGAGGCGATCGTCTTGACGAGCCTCCGCCTTCGCCATCACTCTGCGCGCGACACGACACACGAGTATGCTGCGACACGAGGCATGGTCAGGTCCGCCGGGAAGGATTCTTCGATGAAAATTGTCGACATGAGCCATGTGATGAACGTCCACACGCCGGGCTGGGTCGGCTATGCGGGCAACAAGATGTATTACGCGCAGAACCTGCAGACGCAGATGATCGTTGCCCAGCGCATCGACACCGCGCTTCACGTCGGCACCCATTTCGATGGCGCCATGCACGCGACCGACAACCGCAAAGGCGACATGGCCTCGCTGCCGCTCGACTACCTGGTCAACCGCGGCGTCGTGGTGGATATCTCCGACAAGGTGTCGGACTGGTCGGTGATCACGCCCGAGATCATCGAGGGCGCCGGCGCCGACATCCGCGAGGGCGACATCCTCATCCTGCACACCGGCTGGCACCGCCACTACGAGGGCCAGCCGCAGCAGGACCTGGTGAAGTACTTCTGCTACCACCCGGGTCCCAATCTCGACACCCTCCATTGGATGCTGAAGAAGAAGATCCGGTGGTGGGCGATGGACACCGGGTCGTGCGATCACGCCATGAACACGTCGATCCGCAGCATGCGGCCCGACCTGGCGGCGCAGTTCACCAGCCAGCACGGCAAGACGCCGGCCGAGTTCTTCGGCACGTTCCAGTACGTGCACAAGAAATCCGGCCGCAAGGTCACGGCCGACGTGTTTCCGTTCCACAGCTGGGCATTCCAGGAAGGGCTGCTGCATGCCGAGAACCTCGGCGGCGACATCGAGCTGATGCTCAACAAGCGCTGCCTGATCGGCGCGTTCCCGTGGCGCTACGAAGGCCTGGAAGGCTGTCCGTGCCGCATCGTCGCGTTTCTCGACGTGGGCGAGAACGTCGAGGCGGTCGGCAACGCCGCCAAGGCGATTCTCGGCGGCTGACCGCGGGCAACACGGTCGTGAGCTCATGAGAGTGCAGTCGGCAGATGTCGCAATCGTCGGAGGCGGCGCGGCGGGTTGCTATGCGGCGCTCAACCTGCAGCGCCGGGGCATCAAGCCTCTGATCATCTGCAAGGGACTGGTTGGAAAAAGTGGGGCTTCGATTTTCGCCGGCAACCTCGTGCTGGCCGGGCGGCTGCTCGGCAACAGCGCGGACCAGGCGCGCAACACCGCCGAGTTCCTGATCAAGTACCACAACCAATTCCTGATCGATCAGGAGTGGGCGCGGCGTTGCGGCCAATGGATCGAGAACGTCTACTATCCGGAGCTTGAGGAAGCCGGCCTCTATTTCCGCCGGGACGATGCCGGCGACGTGGTGACCAGTCCCGGCAAGATCCGCAGCGTCGCCGCCAACGTTCAGGGCAATTCCGGCGTGCCGTTCATGGATCTCCGCCGCAAACAGGTGGCCAGGGCAAGGATTCCGTGGCTCGAGGAGACCGTCGCGACGGCCCTCCTGCGCAATCCGGACGGTTCGGTCGGCGGCGTGTTATGCCTGGACTACATCGCGGGCGAATACGTCGCCGTGCCGGCGCGCGCCGTCATTCTGGCGACCGGCTACTCCGATCGGCTGCACGCGCGCTCGACCGGCACGCGCGAAATGTCGGCTGACGGCATCGCGATGGCATGGCGCGCCGGCGCGACGCTCGTCAATCTCGAGATGCAGTGGTGGCACACCAACGACGTCGCGCAGCCGCCATCCTGGCAGCGGATGCAGGTCTATCCCAATCCGATGCTCGGCTCGGAGAAGTCCGCCCGCATGGTCAACTCGGCCGGCGAGGAGTTCTTCAATCAGCAGCAGGACGACCCGCTCGCCTACGGGCCGTACACGGTGCAGCTCAAGGCGCTGGCCAGGCAGGTGCATGCCGGCAAGGCGCGCTACGACGGCGGCTATTTCGCCGGGTTCGATCATTGCGACCCCGGCGAGGTCGATGCCTACACGACCTACGGCAAGAGTTATCGACAGCTCGGCCTGCGCTTTCCGCAGGACCTGGTCGAGACCGCGGTGACGGCGCACTACCGACAGGGCGGCATCGACGTCGACACCCGGACCATGCGCTCGTCGGTGCCCGGCCTCTATGTCGCCGGCGGGCTCGGCGGTCACAGCAACGGGCTGATCGGGCTCGCGACGTATGACGGCAAGGTGGTGGCCGACGGCGTCGCCGCCGATCTGCCGTCGCTCGCCGCCGGCCAGCTTTCCGAGACGCAGGTCGAATCCGAACGGCGTCGGCTCGAGAGCCTGCGCGTCACGCGCCGGGGGGGCGTATCGGTTGCGGAGGTGAAGAACACGGTCCGCCGCATCATGTGGGACAAGGTCGGCGTCGAGAAGGATGCCGCGAGCATGCGCGCGGCGATCGAGGACATCGCCACCGTCCGCCTCGATCTCCTGCCGCGCATGAGCGTCACGCGCACGGTGCCATCGGTCAATTACGAATGGCTCGACGCGATCGACGTCGTCAACATGGTCGATGCGTGCGAGCTCATCATCCATTCGTCGCTCGAGCGCAAGGAGAGCCGCGGGCCGTTCATGCGCCGCGATTTCCCGCTGCAGGACACGAATTGGCTCGCCGCCAACCTGATGCACAAGACGCAGAACGGCTTTCGCTTCGAGCAGCGTCCCTATGCGCTGCCGCTGTTCAGGCCCGACTTCGCGACGCGCGACAACCTCGAGGTGACGTGGTGAGCGGGCCGCTTCCCGCCGGCGAGGCGCGCCGCATCGGCCAGGCCGAGCATCACGACGGATTGGCGGCGCGCAACCGGCGTCTCGCGGTCGGCGATACGATCGCGCTGCGCATCCGCCGCGACGACCGCGACGCAGCGGCGGCCTATCAGGACTTTGCCGTGCCCTACCGGCCGGCGATGCGTGTGCTCGACGCGCTCAACTGGGTCGCCGAAAACGCCGCGGGCGACCTCGCCTACCGCTGGTTCTGCGGCTCGAAGATGTGCGGCTCCTGTGCGGTGCGCATGAACGGGCGCGAGGTGCTCGCCTGCTGGGAGGCGGTCGAGCCGCGCATGACGATCGAGCCGCTGCGCAACCTGCCGGTCATCCGCGATCTCGTGGTCGACCGCGGCCCGTTCGAGCGCAAGGTGGCGGAGCTCGAGCCGTGGATCGAGCGGCCCGCGCCCTACGCCGGCTTTCCCGAGCCGCTGACCCACAAGCAGATGAAGCACGCCTCCAAGGCGCTCGACTGCATCGGCTGCATGTGCTGCTACTCGGCCTGCCCGGTGATCGGCCTAGGCCATCTCACCGATTTCGCCGGCCCGGCGCCGCTCGTCCAGCTCGGCCAGACCGCGCTCGACCCGCGCAACGATCCGGACAAGGTGGCGCGCTCGCTCGCACGCAGCGGCATCTTCCATTGCGTGTCCTGCTACAAGTGCGAGGAGGTGTGCCCGGCCGCCATCCCGATCGTCAGCCAGGTGATCGAGCCGCTCAAGGCACGCGCCGCCGTTCTGGTGCCGGCGATGGCCGCGCATCCGCTCGCCCTGCGCGCCGTCGTGGCAGAGCGCGGACGGGTCGACCCGACGGCGCTGGTGCTGCGCGTGCAGGGCATGCGCGCGCTCGCCAACCTGATGCGGGCGTTCCGCCTCCTCGTGCGGGGGAAGATCGACCCGATCAGGTCTTTCATCAAGAGAAGGACCGCGGCGGCGGATGCGGCGCGCCGCTGGCTCGCGCATGTTCCGGCGAAGTGGACGCCGGTTCGCCGACAGGAACATGCGCCAAAGTTGGATCCGAGAGCAGGTCCCGATTCCGAAGGAACGGGACATGATCGAGGAGGGCCGCGATGAACTTCGCCTACTACCCCGGCTGTTCGGCGCGCTCGACCTGCGCGGAGCTCAACGAGGCGATGCACGAGGTGGCGGCGCGGCTCGGGCTTGCGCTTACCCAGCTCGAGTCGGCGACCTGCACGGGCGCGCGCGAACTGCGCGCAATCGACCCGGCCGGCTTTCACACGCTCAATGTGCGCATTCTCGCGCTGGCGGAGCGCGAGGGCCTGCCGCTGATGACGGTGTGCAACACCTGCACGCTCAATCTGCTCGATGCCCATGCCGCCTTCGTCGAAGACCCGGCGCTGGCCGACGAAATCAACGGCCGTCTGGCAGCCGAGGGCCTGCGCTACAGCGGGCGGACGCGGATCAGCCACTTCCTCTGGGTCCTCTACGAGGACATCGGCGTCGATCGGCTACGCGCGATGGTGAAACGGCCGCTGACCGGGCTGTCGGTCGCCGCATTCTACGGCTGCCATATCACCCGCCCGCCGGCGCGCTACGGCTTCGTCGACTCGCGCAACAACGCGGCGCTGGAAAGACTCGCCGAGGTCCTGGGTTGCCGCCCGGTCGACTACAGCGGCCGCACCGAGTGCTGCGGCTTCCACACCGCGGCGCATGATGAGCGCGTGGCGATCAAGCTTACCGGGCAGCACATCAAGTCGGCCAAGGTCAACGGCGCGGGCGCCATGGTGACGCCGTGCCCGCTCTGCCACACGGTGCTCGACGGCTTTCAGCGCGAGATCGAGCGCGACATGGGCGAGACGCTCGACATGCCCGTGCTGCACCTGCCGCAGCTCGTCGGCCTCGCGCTCGGCCTTTCCGCCACCGAGCTCCGCCTCGACCGGCATATCGCGACGACGCGCGAGATCGCATCGCTCTTCGGCTCCTGATGCCATGGAACTCTTCGGCGCCTGATGCCCTGGAGGCGATCGCCGCGGTAGCCGAATATTGACTCCTCCCGCCCGTTGGGCGACGCTTGCCGTGGGGGACCTGACTTTTGCGATCACCTGGGCCGGCATGGACAAGCTGCTGTTGCTGGCGATGAACGGCTTGATCTGGGGACTGATCATCGCCCTGATCGCGCTCGGGCTGGCGATCATCTTCGGGCTGCTCGACATCATCAATCTCGCGCACGGCGATTTCTTCATGGTCGGCACCGTGCTGACCTGGGCGACGCTGCAGCAGACCGGCAATTTCTGGCTTGCCTTTCTCGTCGCGCCGCTCATCGGCTTCCTTCTCGGGGCCGTCATCCAGCGCGTCGTGATCCAGCCCACCGCCAACGTGGCGGCGCTGTCGATCGTCGCCACCTTCGGCCTCTCCCTCATCCTGCAGGAAAGCGTGCGCCTCACTTTCGGTCCCACGCCACGGCGCATCCTGCCGCCCATCCAGGGCACGTTTCCGCTGTTCGGCGTCGACTACGAGCTTTACCGGCTGTTCGCCGCCGCGGTCGCGGTTCTGGCGCTGGTCGGGTTCTTCCTGTTTCTCCACCGCACCAAGCTCGGCACATGGATGCGCGCTGTCCGTCATGACCGCGACACCGCGATCGCCATGGGCATTCCGGCGCAGCGCGTCTACGTGATCACCTTCGCGATGGGCTTCGCGCTCGCCGCCCTCGGCGGCGTGGTGGCGGCACCGATCACGACCGTCGACTTCCGTGGCGGCGTCGACATCCTGCCGTTCTGCTTCATGGCCGTGATCATCGGCGGCCTCGGCAACCTGCCGGGCACCGCCGCCGCCGCAATCCTGCTCGCCTTCATGGAAGGCGTGATCCAGAGCTTTGCCAACCCGACCGCCGCGCGCGTCGCGTCGCTCGTGCTCATGAGCGCGGTGCTGCTGCTGCGGCCGCAGGGTCTGTTCAAGGGGCTGACCCGATGACGCGCCCGGCCGCCATCGAGCGCGTCGTCCTGATCGCGTTCGCCGCATTCCTGGTGGCGGTGCCGTGGCTGATCCCGGCGCTGTTCAATCCGTTCTGGGTGAGCGTTCTCGCCGAAATCCTGATCTGGTCGCTGTTCGCGGCGAGCGTGAACCTGCTGTTCGGCTATGTCGGGCTCCTGTCGTTCGGGCAGGCCCTCTACTTCGGCTTCGGCATGTACGGCGTCGCGATCGGCATCGACAACCTCGGCCTGCCGTTCTGGCCCGCGCTCGGGCTCGGCGTCCTCGCCGCCATGACCATGGCGCTGGTCACCGGGATTTTCGCGGTTCGCCTGACCTGGCACTACTTCGCGATCATCACCGTCGTGTTCTCGCTGATCTTCTATTTTCTCGCACTGACCAACAAATGGCTCACCGGCGGCGATGATGGCATCAACTTCACGCTGCCGCCGACATTCGCGCTCGGCGGCTGGCGGCTCGGCTTGTCCGACCCGACGTTCCAGTATCTGTTCATTCTCGCCGTCGTCGCGCTCTGCTTCTGGCTCATGCACCGGCTGATCGAGAGCCCGCTCGGCAAGGCCCTCCTCGCCATCCGCGATAACGACGTGCGCGCCTCCCTGATCGGGCTCAACGTCTATCTGCTGCGGCTGATCGCATTCGTGCTCGCCGGCTTCCTGGCGGGCACCGCCGGCGCGCTATTCGCGCTGTTCGGGCGCTACGCGTCCGCATCATACATGTTCTATCACGTCTCGGGCGAAGCCGTGGTGTGGACGGTCGTGGGCGGCGCCGGCACCCTGCTCGGGCCGATCGTCGGGACCGCCATCTTCATCCTCGTGCGCGAGATCGTATCCTCGCAGTGGGAGCACCACGAGCTGATCGTCGGGCTGGTGGCGATCCTGGTGGTGATCTTCGCGCCGCGCGGCCTCGTCGGGCTGTGGCGCGACGTGCTTGCAGCGATGTGCGAGCGCAAGCCCGAAGCCCGATCCGCGATCGCGGCCGAGCCGAGCGTCCAAGTCGAGCCATGAGCGATCCGATCCTGCGCATCGAGGGCCTGACGAAGCGCTTCGGCGGGCTCACCGCGGTCGACAACCTCGGCTATACGCTGACGGGCGGGCGGCTGCACGCGATCATCGGCCCGAACGGCGCCGGCAAGACCACCCTGTTCAATCTCATCTCCGGCCTGCTCGCGCCCGATGCCGGGCGCATCCTCTTCGCCGGCCGCGACATCACCGGCCTCAAGCCGCACGCGATCAGCCGGCTGGGCGTCAAGCGCACGCTGCAGATCAAGAGCGTGTTCCCCCGGCTGAACGTCGCCGACAATCTGTGGATCACGGCGCAGGCGGAGCGCCGCTTCCTGCATCCGTTCCGCGCGGCCGCGCGCGACCGCGGCATTGCCGAAAAGGTCGAGCGCACGCTCGAGCGCATCGGCCTCGCCGAGCTGGCGCAGCGGCCGGCCGGCACGCTGTCCTACGGCGATGTGGCGCTGCTCGAGATCGGGATGGCGCTCATCGCCGAGCCGCGCCTCCTGCTGCTCGACGAGCCGACCTGCGGCATGAGCCCCGCCGAGACCGATCGCGCCGTGGAGGTCATTCGTGCGCTGGCGCAGTCGATCGACATCGTCATCATCGAGCACGACATGGAGGTGGTGTTCGAGATCGCCGCCGACATCACCGTGATGGCGCAGGGCGCGATTCTCGCCTCCGGCACCCCGCAGGAGATCGCCGCCGACGAGCGCGTGCGCGAGGCCTATCTCGGCCGCCCCGAGGACGAGGACTACGTCGAGGAGGCCGCGCATGCTTAGGCTCGACGACCTCCACGTCCACATCGGCAAGCTGCACATCCTGCAGGGCGTCCATCTCGACGTGCAGCCCGGCGAGTCGGCCGCCCTGCTCGGTCGCAACGGGGTCGGCAAGACGACGACGCTGCGCGCCATCATGGGCCTGGTGGCGAAGAGCCGCGGCACGGTCGAGTTCGACGGCATCGATCTGGCGCGCTGCCCCCCGCACGAGGTGCCGCGCCGCGGCATCGGCTATGTGCCGCAAGGGCGCGGCATCTTCCCCAATCTGACCGTCCTCGAGAATCTCAACATCGGGCTGCCCGGCAAGCGCGATGCCGAACGCGAGGAGTACGTGTTCGGTTGCTTCCCGCGGCTCAAGGAGCGGCTCAAGCAATCGGGCAACACCCTGTCAGGCGGCGAGCAGCAGATGCTCGCGATCGCGCGCTGTTTGATGATGCGACCCAAGCTGATCATCCTCGATGAGCCAACCGAGGGAATCATGCCGCGTCTGGTCTCGCAGATCCGGCGCGAGATCCACCGGATCAATCAGGCCGGCGTGTCGATCCTGCTGGTCGAGCAGAATGTCGACACCGCGCTCAAGCTGTGCCCCCGCGTGTTTCTGATGGAAAAGGGCACGATCGTCCATTCCGGAAGCGCGCACGACCTCAAGGCGCAGCCGGAAATCATCCACCGCTATCTCGGAGTTTCGCGCTAGACTAACCTCAGCCGCAAAAGGAGCAGGGCCATGACGCAAAAAAAGATATCCCGTCGCAGCTTTCTCGAGACCGCGCTCGCGGCCGGCAGCGCCGGCGTCGCCAGCCTGACCATCACCAGGGACCTGTTCGCGCAGGCCTCGGGACCGCTCGTGATCGGCCATCACTGCGACCTCACCGGCGTCATCTCGTCGTGGGGCGTCTGGCACGACAAGGCCGCCAAGGCGGCGGTCGACATCATCAACAAAGGCGGCGGCATCGCCGACCGCAAGGTCGAGCTCGCGACCGAGGACACCGAATCGAACCCGGCCCCGGGTGCGCGCAAGCTGCGCAACCTCATCCAGCGGTCGAACGCCGAGTTCGTGGTCGGCTCGGTCCACTCCGGCGTAATGCTGGCCGCGATACCGGTCGCGTCGGAGCTCAAGACGATCTACTTCTCGACCGGCGAGGCGACCGAAGCGACCGGCTCGAAAGGCACGCGCTTCTCGTTCCGGACCGGCACCGACACCTATTCGATCGCGGCCGCGAGCCTCCCCTGGTGCGTCGAGAATTTCGGCAAGAAGTGGAGCGTGATCTACGCGGACTACGCCTGGGGCCAGAGCACCAACGAGGAATCGAAGCGATATATCGAACGCGCGGGCGGCAAGGTGCTGGCCAGCATCCCGGTTCCGCTCGACACCAAGGATTTCGTGCCCTACCTGGCGCAGATCCCGGGCGACAGCGAGGTGCTGCTGCCGGCCTTCATCGGATCGCTGTCGATCGCCTTCTACACCCAGGCGAAGACCATGGGGCTCGACAAGAAGATGAAGATGTACTCGTCCTCGGCCAGCATCGAGTCGATCGCGCCGGACGACATCCAGGGCGCCGCGGAAGGCGTCTACTTCTTCGAGAACTTCCCGCGCCAGCTCGCCGCCAAGAACGACGAGTACCACAAGGAGTTCAACAAGCTCGTGGGCATCGACGACGTCGACGCGCGCGACACCGGCGGCACGCGCGGCGTGATGGACAAGAGCCACGGCTGGCAGGCCTGGGAGGACATCTTTGCCATCAAGCAGGCGGTCGAGGCCTCCGGCTACAAGACGCGCAAGGATATCGAGGGCGTGATCCAGGCGCTGGAAGGCATGGAGATGAAGAACTCGCTCGCCCATCCGCAGGGCGACAAGCTCATCCGACGGGAGGACCATGTCGGCATCATCGACTGCTACATCAGTCGCGTGGAGAACGGCAAGCTGGCGGTGAAGCGGCGCATCCCGAAGGAGGAGCTCGCCAAGAACATGCCGATCCGGCACGACCTGTCCAAGATGTCGGTGTGAGAGGTCGACATGGACCTTCAGCTCAAAGGCAAGACCGCGCTGGTGACCGGCGGCAGCGAAGGCATCGGCAAGGGCATCGCGCGCGCGCTCGCGCGCGAAGGCGTCGACGTCGCGATCTGCGCCCGCCGCAAGGAGCCGCTCGAGGCCGCTGCCGCCGAGATCGCCAAGGAGACCGGCCGCAAGATCTTCGCCATCACGGCCGATCTCACCAAGGACGGCGACGCCAGGAGGTTCGTCGAGCAGGGCCACAAGGCGCTCGGGCGCGTCGACATCATGGTCAACAACGCCGGCTCGGCGCCGGGCGGTGTGATCGAGCACCTGTCCGAGGAGGCCTGGGAGCAGGGCCTGCAGCTCAAGTTCATGGGCTATGTGCGCTGCCTGCGCCACGTGCTGCCGATCATGGTGAAGCAGGGCGGCGGGCGCGTCGTCAACCTGATCGGCAACGACGGTGTCAAGCCTTCGTATTGGGAGATCGTGCCGGGCGCCGCCAATGCGGCCGGGCAGAACCTCACCAAGGCGCTGGCCGCGCAGTACGGCCGCCACAACATCAGCTTCTGCGCCGTCAATCCGGGCCC
>Ga0126371_10004910_pt1 | contig 11837 bp, 13 predicted proteins | sample PanSoiMetaPlot_4_FD_110145 | JGI IMG/M metagenome (GOLD analysis project Ga0126371, IMG submission 110145) | Tropical forest soil microbial communities from Panama - MetaG Plot_4 | ecosystem: Environmental > Terrestrial > Soil > Tropical forest > Bulk soil | place: Panama | collected 2016-02-17
CGGAGCCGCGTATTTATTGCATAAAATGGCTCCTCAGGTAGGACTCGAACCTACAACCCTCCGGTTAACAGCCGGATGCTCTGCCATTGAGCTACTGAGGAGTGTTCTGCTGGCCTGGCGACCAGATCGTTAACATCATAGCATCTTGCCCTCGCTCCTGAAAACTCGCAGCGGGTCTGATACGCTTTTTAGTTCAGGAACTGTCGAGGTGTCGTATGAGTGGAGGGCGGTCTTTGCTTCTGTTTTCTTTTTTTCTTTTCTCTTCTTTTCTCGTGACGACTGCCGTTCTCGGGGCCGATTCGAAATCTGCGAGCACAAAGGACTCGAAAGCCACGTCGCCCAGCGTCCCTAGTGCGCCGCCCCAAGCTGAAGTTAAGCCGATCGTCGACATCTACCACGGCACCAAAGTTGTCGACAATTACCGCTGGCTCGAGGATGGCAGCTCTCCCGCGACGCAGAAGTGGGTCGGAGAAGAGATGGCCTACACTCGCGCGGTTCTCGATCCTCTGCCCAGCCGCGATGCTATTCATAAGCGGCTCACTGAACTGCTCACGATCGGCAACATCACGGCGCCGCTCATCGCGGGGAAACATTATTTCTATACCAAGCGCGAAGGCATGCAGAACCAGCCTGTCCTTTATGTACGCGACGAACTGAATGGGCCCGACCGTGTTCTCGTCGACGCGAACCAACTTGCTGCCGATGGCACGATCGCGCTCGATTGGTTCCACCCTTCTGAAAACGGCAAGTACGTCGCCTACGGAACTTCCCCCAGCGGGTCGGAGATGTCCACTCTCCACATTATTGAGACCAAGACCGGAACGATACTTCCGGACATAATCGAGCGCACGCGTGCTGCGTCAGTTGCGTGGCTACGTGACAACTCCGGCTTCTACTACACACGCTATCCGAAAAAAGGGGATGTGCCCGCGGGCCAGGAGATGTATAACCGTCACGTCTTCTTCCACCTGCTCGGCACCGATCCTGATACCGATGACTCCATCTTCGGCGAAGGACGCGACGCGGAAGACTGGCCCGGTGTCTCGCTATCGAATGATGGACACTGGCTCCTCATTAACGTCTCGCAGGGATGGACGAAGTCAGAACTCTTCCTGAAGGATCTCAAGTCCAACAATGCTCCGATCCGCCTAACCACTGGTAAAAATTTCCTCTACAGTGCTGACGTTTGTGAAGGCAAGGTCTACATCACCACCAATGAAGATGCGCCGCGCTACCGCGTTTTTGTCACAGACGCTGGAAATTTTGATCGTGAGGCGTGGAAAGAAATCATTCCGCAGACCGACGGGGTGCTTCAGGGTGTCGCCGTCTATGGGGGCAAGCTGTTCGCGCAATATGAGGAGAATGCGACGTCGCAGCTCAAACTGTTCGATCTCGATGGGAAAAAGATCAGCGATATTTCGCTTCCCGCAATTGGGACCGTGTTTGGCACTGGCGGACGATGGGACCGCGACGAAATGTTCTACGCCTTCCAGTCATTCACTGTGCCGCCTGCGATCTACCGCGTCGACCTGAAGCCTTTGCAATTTGTATCCGGAAAGAGCAGCTACGACTCCATCGCACATCCAACTCTCTGGACTAAAGTTGACGCCCCCTCGATCGATCCTGCGGCCTACGAAGTGGCGCAAGAGTGGTATCACTCCAAAGACGGTACGCGCGTGCCCATGTTCGTGGTGCATAAGAAAGGTCTGACGAAAAATGGCAAAAATCCTACGTTGCTGACCGCGTATGGAGGATTCAACATCAGCCTGACGCCCACGTTCAGTCGCACCGCGTATCTCTGGATGGAGCACGGAGGGGTTTTCGCCGTGGCCAACCTGCGCGGCGGGGCTGAGTTCGGGGAAGATTGGCACCGCGCCGGCATGCTTGATAATAAACAGAACGTTTTCGATGACATGATCGGCGCTGCAGAGCATCTGATTTCCCAAAAATATACGGACAAGAATCATCTCGCGATTCAGGGAGGATCGAACGGCGGCCTCCTGATGGGCGCGATGATCACGCAGCGTCCCGACCTGTTCCGTGCAGTGATCTGCCAGGTGCCGCTGCTCGACATGCTGCGCTATCAAAATTTTCAGATCGCCAAACTCTGGATCCCCGAGTACGGCAGCTCCGACGATCCCGCGCAGTTCAAGTGGCTCTACGCCTACTCCCCGTATCAGCACGTGAAGGCGGGCGCGGAGTATCCCGCGATCTTATTTATGACGGCGGATACTGATACGCGTGTCGACCCGATGCACGCCAAAAAGATGGCGGCCCTGATGCAATCCGAAGCAAAGAACGGCGAGAGCAAAACACGCCCAATCCTGCTACGCATCGAGTCGAAAGCTGGGCACGGCGCAGGCAAACCTGTCACGAAGCAGATCGAGGAGTTTACGGATGTTTATTCGTTTTTGTTTTGGCAGATAGGGGTAAAAGAAACGGCTTCGGTTGTCGGTCGCTAGTTGGTTTCTTCAGGACAGGGAGGGACTCAGGTCCGTGGTACCTAGCCACCCTTTCGCAAAAATCGTGTCCAGTCCCGTGGCATGCTTTACAAAACGTCCCGGGACATCCTTTAACTCCTCGCACTGGCCCAAAAAGCGAGAAAGGATGGGGGCACCCGGTCGCTGGGTCGTGAGTACTGGAGCGAGAGCGGGGCGAGCGGCTAGGGAGCGGATCGGGAAGCTCAAATTCAGACATTTCCGGCACCTAAAAAACCTAACTGCACCGTCTCTAGTTGCCCTGTCTTGGCGATGAGCGCACGAGGCCACGGAAATCTGCGGCCCAGTGGCTTCTGCACGACGAATGTACCAATCCCACAAATCCTGCCATCCTTGCGAACCAGCACGACCCTTGACCCAGAACACGCCCATTCAGGAAACTGGAACGGGTGTCCAGTGTTTGGCTGTCCACGAAGTCTTGAATCTCTCTTAGGAGAACCGGTGACATTTCGTCGCTTGGAACAGATTCCAGAAGCCTATCAAACTTGTTTCAGCCTCGGGGCACTCTAAGGCGGTCACGGCCTATGGAGAGTCGCACGCTTCATCTGGTTCGGGCTGAAGGACGTGCGATCGACTCGATCGCCCCGTTGGATTGGGGCCGGCAGCTCTATGGCTGAACACTGATTCCCTCGGTGAGGTTGCCGGTTCCAGCCAATTGTCATCCTGAGCGAGGACTGGTCTTCGTGCAAATGCAAAGACCAACCGCAGTCGAAGGATTTTTACCCTTTTTCATCAAAAGGGTTCCCTGAAGGCGTTCTCTGGATACACCGAAAAAATTCTTCCAAAAAAAGATTGACACGGCTACCGACCCGTACTATATTTAACCTATCGGTTATTTAACCAAAAGGTTTATTAACCAATGCAGGATCAACTCAGCCACACCTTCGCCGCACTCGCCGACCCTACCCGCCGCGCCATTCTTGCCCGGCTGACGCTGGGTGAGAGCTCGGTGACTGAACTCGCCAAGCCGTTTGAGATGTCGATGCCCGCTGTCTCCAAGCACCTGAAGGTGCTGGAGCGCGCCGGACTCATCGTCCGCGGACGTGAGGCGCAGTGGCGTCCCTGTCGTCTGGAGGCGACTCCGCTCAAGGAAGCCTCAAGTTGGATCGAGGAGTATCGCCGCTTTTGGGCCCCTCACCTGGATGCTCTCGAACGCTACCTCGACCGCATCCATCTATCGAATTTGAAGAAAGGGAAGGCAACCAAGAAAACGACACGGCCCGACCGCGAACCCGATAAAGGAGGAACAAAATGAAAATCAAATTGACGAGCGTATACGTGGACGACCAGGAGAAAGCTCTGCGCTTCTATACAGAGGTGCTGGGCTTTTCCAAGAAGTCAGATTTCAGTAACGGACCATACCGTTGGCTGACGGTGGCGTCAGCAGAGGACCTGAATGGCATGGAGCTGCAGCTGGCGCTGAACACCAATCCCGCGGCAAAGACATATCAGCAGGCGCTGTTTCAGCAGAACCAGCCAGCAGCCATGTTCTTCACCGACGACGTGCAGGCCGATTACGAGCGTATGAAAGTGCGCGGGGCCGAGTTCACCATGCCACCAACGGACGTGACGGCCTCGAAAATCGCCATGCTGAAAGACACTTGCGGTAACCTCATTCAGCTCACCCAGCTGGCACGCTGGTAAGACGGGAGAAGAAGATGGCCAGTCACACGCAGTACACACCGAGTCCAGCCAGTGCGGCGAAGTGCTGCCGGTTATGGTCCGCTCACGTGGATGCTCTCGACCGCCACCTCTCAACCGACACATGGACGCTGGCGGCTGTAACGGGCGTGCTGATCGCGTGTCCGATTGTACGGGTTGTGATTCCCGCCGTGCTCCATGGCGTTGTGCCCGATGTGGTTCGCACGGTGCTCAACTTGATCTGAGTTCGACTCGGGCATTGAAGCAAGAGTCGTACGCCGTGACTCTGGTCGCGGGTGAGGATCGTCGAGTCGCTCACCTGCTGCCACGCTATTAGAAGAAGGAGATGAAGATGACTGCTCACACGCAGTACACACCGGGTCCGGCCTTCGGGGCGCAGATGCAAAAGAAAGAAGGACCGAACTGGTCGCTCATTCTCGTCCGTGAGCTGCGTCACTCCCCGGAAAAGGTCTGGCTGGCGCTGACCGACCCGGTACATCTGCGCGAGTGGGCGCCTTTTGACGCCGACGGCAATCTGGGTACGGTTGGGAATAAGGTGAAGCTTACGACGGTCGGAGCGCCCACGCCGCACATTACTGAAACAACCGTGGTCCGAGCCGATGCACCCAAGGCGCTTGAATACACATGGGGTGGCAACGAGATGAAGTGGGAACTCGAACCCGTCGGTGGTGGCACGCGCCTGACGCTGTGGACCAGCATTAATCGCCACTTCATCGCGATGGGTGCTGCCGGGTGGCACATGTGTTTCGATATTCTGGATCACCTTCTCGTCGGCCAGCCCATTGGACGCAGGGTTGGGCCCGAGGGTATGAAGGACCCCGGTTTTCAGCGATTGCACGCCGAATACGCCGAGATGTTCGGCGTCGAAATGCCGAAATGGTAGCGAAGTGGCCTACTCAAGCCGGCCTTTGGCGTGAGTGGGGATGTCACAGTTCAAGAGTGATCCGGTGCATCGGGAGACATGCACATTTTGTCGTTCCGAACCGGGCGAGAGCCCCGGAGAGGAATCCGCTGGGTTCCGCTGCCGGCAGAAAAGCAGATTCCTCGCTGCGCTCGGAATGACAACGAACGAGTATTACCGGTCGAAACGACAGAAGGAGCTGACATCATGACCCAATCAGCGAATACCGCCACCATCGTGAAGCGGAGCCTCACCCGTACAATTTGTCGCTGGATTCACCTGGTCTTCAGTATTCCGATCCTCGGCTATATTTACAGTCCATTCGACAAACTTCCGAGTTATGCTCCCAAGACTCGGTATGTCTTCGTCCCGGTCATGATCCTTTCGGGATTGTGGATGTGGAAAGGCCATGTTGTTCGCCGACTGCTTTCGAAAACATCGCGGGGAGCCGCAACTTCGTACACAACCTCGTGAGACCCAATCGACGGATGACGCGCCAGCACAACTGCATTCACTCGAAAATTTGGGCGCAAGATTAAGCGGACCGCATCAGATTCTTGTAAGATTCTTGGCGCAACCCGCGGCTTTGGAGCCTAGCCTAGCGCAAATCGATGTCGGTCGATCGAGGTGGGATGTTGTCACCCAGTGAGAGAAATGCAAAAGGACGGAGTGTGACTCTACACGTGGTTTCCAGCCTCGACGGCTTCATCGCAAAAAAGGACAATAGCCTCTCTTGGATGGACACCCCTGGAAGTATCTACGAACGCGGGGTTTCCATCACGCCGGAAGAAATCGCCGCCTTCCTCAAATCAGTCGACTGTTACGTTCTCGGTTCTCGCACGTACGAACACGCACTTGAGCTGGGCTGGCCATATGGCGACACTCCGGTCGTAGTAGTAACGAACAGAAAATGGCCGGAGGCGAGCGCGAGGAAGACCGTGGAGTTTTATTCGGGCGATCTCAAGACATTAGTTGATGTGAAACTCGCACCTCGATATCGAAATATCTGGCTCGTTGACGGGGCCATGTTGTGCCAGCATTTTCTCGACCTGGGCTTGGTGGACGAAATCAAGTTGACGATAGCGCCGGTGCTACTGGGGGAAGGACTCCGGCTGTTCGGTGATTCCGCCCAGGAGAAGAGATGGAATTTGAAGAATGTGGCCGCTTACAAAAACGGATTTGTTGAACTATCGTACTCCGCCGCTATTGGGTAAAACTATGGCAAACCTAAGCTTCTCCAAGAAGCAACGCGACGAAATACTCAAAGCATTGCAATCTCGCTTTGAGAACAACATGAATCGCCACAAAGGTCTCGGGTGGTCCCAAGTAAAAGCAAAGCTGGAAGCCAACGCTGAAAAACTGTGGTCACTCAGTGAAATGGAAAGGACTGGCGGTGAACCAGACCTCGTCGGGTATGACAAAAAGACGGGCGAATACATTTTTTATGATTGCTCTGAAGAAAGTCCCAAAGGCCGCAGAAGTCTTTGCTACGACCGCGAAGCGCTGGATTCGAGGAAAGAAACCAAACCCAAAAGCAGCGCGATGGATATGGCAGCGGCTATAGGCGTTGAACTTCTAACGGAAGAACAATATCGAGAGCTGCAGAAGCTTGGAAATTTCGATGCAAAAACTTCGAGCTGGGTGAAAACACCATCTGAGATCAGAAAGCTTGGCGGCGCGCTCTTCTGTGATCGCCGGTTCAACACGATCTTCCTGTACCACAACGGCGCGGAATCCTACTACGCTGCCAGAGGCTTCCGTGGGGCGTTAAAGGTCTAAGCTTGGGGAGATCCATGCACTTAGCAGTTTGCGGAACTTGGTGGCTACATCGAGCGCAGTTAACTTAATTCGTGAATTGGAGTTGAAGATGAACAAGCCCGTGCCTGCACAATCTGCCTCCGCAAAAATCAACGATAAGATCATGGAACTCGGTGATTGGCGCGGAAAGACGCTCACGAAAGTACGCCAAATTATCCACGAGGCCGACCCGGACATCGTCGAAGAGATAAAGTGGGCCAAGCCAAAATGGCCGGGAACTCCCGTCTTCTCCCACGACGGCATCATCTGCACGGGAGAGACCTACAAGAGCGTCGTCAAGATGACCTTCGCCAAGGGAGCGCAACTGAAGGACCCTTCACGCCTTTTCAACTCCAGTCTCGATGGGAATGTCAGGCGAGCTATCGACATCCACGAAGGCGACAAGATCAATGAGGCAGCACTCAAGGATCTCATCCGCGCTGCCGTGGCGCTCAACCTGGAGAGCAAGACCAAAGGCAAGAGTGGAACGAAGCCGCAGCGAGTCACCGGCAAGCGGGCCGGCTAGCTCATCTATCCCAACAACGCCCGCACGATGCTCACCCATTCCGCATCGAGCGAATCTTTGCAAACCGGTTTGCCTGCGCGACCGTACCAATAGGCCGCGTTTCCCTGATCACCTTCCTTGCGATGAAGATAGGCGTGAACCCACGACCCCTCGGGACCTTCGTCCTCCTGCGCAGATTCGTGCGCTCGAGTCCAGTCGCCTTTGGCGTCCCACCATAAGCCTGCGAGCGCGTGACTGAGTTCGTTTGTGGGATCGGCCGCAGTGAGGGATCGACGAAAGTCATCCAGGGTCATAATCAGTTGAACTCCGGGATATGAAGTCGGAGCGATGACAAGAATAGTACACAGAGATGTTCCCAGTCACGACGCACTCCTCGCGACTCATATCTCAAGCGTGTCGGCTTGCTAAGGCCCGGCAATTTGGACCTTGGCTCGAGGGCAGCGGACAAGCGATACACCTGAAAGCATATAGACGGATTGAATGAGTCTCATGACGATCTTAAGCCACGATTCCAAGGCGCGTGGCTTTGGATACCAAAGAGGGTCGTCCCCGACAGAAGTTCTTTACGCAGACGCAAACGCCACGATGTCCGCGAGCATGCGATCAGAGTGCGTGTGCGGCAGGCCGTGTGCCGCATTCTCGTATACGATCAACCGGCTGTCGGCAATGAGTTCGTGAGTCGGGCGGCCGTGCGATTCCAGCGGTGCCGATTTGTCGATGTCGCCCTGAAGGATCAGCGTCGGTGTTCGGATCGTTCGGAGCTCGGCGCGGAAATCGGTTTCGTTCATGACCTTGAAAAGATCCGAGAGCACCTTGATCGAGCAGCGGTCCAAGAACATGCGGCACCACCAGTCCATGGTCTCCTTCGCGACGGAGTTTTGGGGAACACCGAAGAAGTCGGGCGCCGCCTGTGCGGCGAGATGCGGTAGGTCGTGGTTGAGCGATTCATAGGTCTTCTCGAGGGTCTCTCGGGATTTGCCACCAGGATTGTCATCGGTCTTCATGTTGAACGGCGTCGTAGGTGCAATCAGCACAGCGTGCGCGACCCGCCGGCTGCGGTGGCGCGTGAGATATCGAACTACCTCCGCTCCTCCCAGGGAGTGGCCGACGAGCACCGCATCCTGTACATCGACTGCATCCAGCACCGCGGCGATATCGTCGGAGAGGGTATCGAAGTCGTAGCCGTGGCAGGGGTCATCGGAACGTGCATGACCGCGCCGGTCGAACGTCACACAGCGCCAGCCCCGTTCGGTAAGGCTTATCACCGGGATGTCCCGCCAGTCGGAGCAGAGTCCCCATGGTGCCACGAAGACAATAGGTCGACCCGTGCCCCAATCCCGAAAATGAATTCTGGTGCCGTCGCGCGCCTCGATCATCGAATTCCGCGGAGAGGTGTTACGCGGAGCTGCGTTAGGGGAAGCGCTGGTAGCAGCCGGCTTGGCCGCGAAGGCAAGACTTCCACTTCCAAGGGCCAGAATCATCGATTTTAGTGCAGACCGTCTTTGCATGCGGACATGCTATACATGCCGGCGCAGCATCCCACAATTACCTGCGAGGTAATGTTCGATCGCCTACACGGCGAATAAACTACGAGGGATGGTAGACACAATGGCAACAGTTGGACCGCAGATTCGTGCCTGGCGGCAAGTCCGCGGGCTGAGCCAATTCGAGTTGGCGAGCAGAGCTGGCTTCTCCGTGCGGCATGTCAGTTTTGTTGAAACAGGTCGGGCCCATCCCAGCCGTGAGGCGGTGCTTGCATTGGGCGAAGTGCTCGACCTATCGCTTCGCGAGCGCAATCGCCTGCTGGAAGCTGCCGGATTCGCCCACGTCTTTGGCGAAACCCCTCTATCCGCAGACGAAATGGCTCACGTCTTCCGTACGTTCCAGTTCATTCTCGACCGCCATCTGCCGTATGCCGCGATCGCGGTGGACCGTCACTGGAACTGCCTGTTGAGCAATCGTGCGGCTAGCCAGTTTTTTTCCATGTTGATATCCCCGGCGTTAAGCGCCCCTCCGAGTAACGTGCTTCGCCTCACCTTTCACTCAGAGGGTTCTCGCCGTTGGATCGTAAACTGGCCGGAGGTGGAAAGGCATCTGTTGCACCGCGCCGAACTTGAATTGAGCTCAACTGAAGATCCGGTTGGCGCTGCATTACTGGCTGAGATCAGAGGTTATGCCAGCCCATCGCTGGTAGATTCGCAAGCTGCGACGCGCCCTGGCGAGTTGTTGCTTCCGATTCACATTCGAACGGGAGACCTCGATCTACGCCTGTTCAGCACCGTCATGACCATGTGCACGCCGCGTGACATCACGTTGCAGGAACTGCGGATCGAGACGTTCTTCCCGGCCGATCCGGACTCCGAACGAAGCTGGCAGCAGCATTTCGCTTGAGAGGTCAGACTCTTCACCTTTGGTGACGGCGCGAGACTCACCATCCTGAGTTGCGACGCAAGTGCCAGTGCGCGGTAAGACGGGGGTTCTATTCCAACTTGCCGGCGGCCGGACCCACGGCGGTGGCCTGTCTGGTCTTGGGATCAATTCCGATCAGCGCGACTCCTCCCACACCGCCGCGGACGATGGTAACCACGTGGCCGCGAGCCCTCAGATCATCCTGCACTTTTTCAGACAGGGTCTTGGGCACAGATAAGCTGCCCAACTCGGCGCGGTCCTGGCCGAAGGAACCGATGAAATGGTTCGTCGAGAAGCGTGGCGCCTTAAACGCTTCCTCGGGACTCATGCCGAATTCCACGTAGTTGAGGATGACCTGGATAGCTGCCTGATCCTGCTGGTCGCCGCCAGCTACGGATATCGCCATTACTGGACGGTTGTTATGGAAAAGTAGTGTGGGGCTCAGCGTGATTCGCGGCCGCTTGCCGGGCTGAATGACATCGGGAGTTCCGGCGAACGTGTTCAGGCTGGTGAGCCGGCTTCCGTGGATGATGCCCGTGCGTGCAGCCACGCCGGCCGTGCTCGACAGACCGCTGGGAGTCGCCGCGATGACGTTCCCAAATTTATCCGTCACGCACATGACAGTGGTTCCACCATGCCAGGGGCCGGTGATCGTGGGCGGTTTCGTCGGTTTCATATTGTACGGGTCGCCCGGCCGGAGCTCGAGAGATGCTTTTTTCGAATCGATCAACACGCGCCGCATTTTGGTGTACTGATCGGAAAGCAACTGCTGCATCGGCACCTTCACAAAGCTCGGATCTCCGTAATACTCATCGCGATCCGCCAGCGCCAGTTTCTCCGCTTCAATCACCGTGTGGATGTAATCCGCCGAATTGAAGCCCATCTTCTTCAGGTCGAAGCCTTCGAGCAGGCGCAGCGTCTGTAAAAGATAAGGACCTTGCGTGAGCGGACCGGTTTTATAAATTGTGTAGCCACGGTACGTGTTTGTGAGCGGATCGACCACAGGAGTTTTGTGCGCGGCCAAATCCGCCTTGCGAAGGAACCCGTCCTTTTCGATATACCAGGCTTGGAGAGCGTCGGCGATGTCGCCGCGATAGAAGCGGTCTGAAACAGCTTGCAGCTTCTGCTGCCGCGTACCCGTCGCCGTTTTTTCCGACTCCACCAATTTGCGAAAGGTCACTGCCAAATCGGCCTGCCAATTCACGCCGGTTTCGATCTTCTTCCCATCGCCGGTATCGATATACCAACTTGGGCCGCCGGCGTCCAGGATGGCCAGCGTCGGCTGCACGACCTCCTCGAAGTTTTTGGTTCCGTAAAGTTTCAGCAGGGTGACGACCGCATCGATGGTCCCAGGCACGGCTGCTGCCTTGACATCACCATCTGGGATTCCGTGTTCCATGTACCAGGCAATGGCTTTGGGATCGTGAGGGGCCTCGCCTTGTCCCTCGAGCAGCTTCACGTTTTTCTGGTCGGCGCTATAAACGAGAATGGGAATCTCCCCTCCCACGCAGAACGCGCCTACATAGGTTACGGACAGAGCCAGCAGGGTAGCCGCGCCAGCGTCGGCGGCGTTCCCGCCCTGTTCCAAAATCTTGATGCCGGCGGCAGTGGCGGCAGGCTTGCCGGAGACGACCACGCCCTGGCTACCGACGGCGACACTCGGTCCCCGCGGGCTGACCGGCGTTTTGCTGGCTTGCGGCCAAGCGAATGGCGCGAGTAAAAGGAGGGAAACAGATGATATCGAAATGAGATTGCGCATCATGAGGTCAACTCCCATTGTAGTGGCCGAGGTAAAGCGTACCCCTTAAACACGATGAGCGATATCGAGATTTTTGTGCGCCGGGATAGTGCAGTGAAGCTGGTTGATGATCTTGCGGGTGAGAGTCCCGCCAGCGCAAATTGCCCAGTTGGCACTGAAGTCATATCCGGCGACGGTGCGGGTGACCAAACCGTCGGAAGCCCGGAAGTAAACGCCCTCGATGGCTGGACGCAAGTTCGGTCTGCTCCGACAGGGGGCTAGCAAAGCAGCAGGTCGTAGCGAAAG
>Ga0126371_10004912_pt1 | contig 11837 bp, 8 predicted proteins | sample PanSoiMetaPlot_4_FD_110145 | JGI IMG/M metagenome (GOLD analysis project Ga0126371, IMG submission 110145) | Tropical forest soil microbial communities from Panama - MetaG Plot_4 | ecosystem: Environmental > Terrestrial > Soil > Tropical forest > Bulk soil | place: Panama | collected 2016-02-17
GCGTTTCTGAAGATTGAACCGTCAGAATCATTTCACGTGAAAGTCAGTATCGCACCATTGCCGGGAGGGTTCCTATGTGCACCTACTGGCACGATAAACCGCGAGGCTCAACCCCAGACGGGGGCAGATCAGAGAACGGCCGTATGTCAGCTGGTAGATATTCGACGCCATGTCGGGGGAGAGCAAGAATATGCGAAAAATCCCGATATCCTGAGCCGCTCCGCCAGCAGTTCTCGCTTTAAGAAGTGAATCACGCTTGGGGTCCGTCATGCGGGCTAGCCCGGGCAGTGGGCCCACTCCGGTGTTGTGCCAGTCGGATTGCGAAGGGAGACATTGCGACTATGGGACAACTGACACAATTCCGAATGAGAATCGGTCTCCGTGATACTTCTTGGTCTGGTCGCTCCACTGTCATAAGTGTGCACCCTGTACCCGTCTTGCTGGCCCTTGGGCCCTTGCTGTTGTGTGCCATCTCAACCACGGTTGTCGCCGCTCCGCAGAACTCGAACGATGGTCATTCCACTCGAAAAAACTCAGCTAGCTTGCGGGTGCGCCTCCGGATGGAGGACGGCTCCCCCTTCAGCGGCCTATCGAGCGTCCGCGCGTTGCTTAGTCGAGGCGATGAGATTGTTGGCTCTCCCACCGGCGCCGATGGCGAGACGATTTTCGCCGATATGCCACCGGGAACCCATACGGTCGAGGCAACGGCGCCCGGCTTCCTACCAATTCGCAGGCAAGTGCAACTGGAGGGAGGCGGACCGCTGCAGCCTCTTCTCCTGACCATGAAACCGAAACCCCTGCTCGCAAGTGCTAGGCCGGCTTCTTTGCACGCTCCATCGGCGACTTCTCCAGTGAATCAGAGTCAGGCGCCTTGGATTTCGCTCGGCATAAACAAGAGCGTGCCTACCTTGGAACCAGGGGTGGAATGTCCCCTTCCGCAAGTGGTCAGTGGCGTGAGCCAACGGATGAAAGAGCTGGTAGACAACCTGCAGAAATTCGATGCTACGGAACATCTCGAGCACTTCAACGTAGGCGTCTCCGGCCCGGGTGCCAAATTGCAGGCGCGTGTATTCGATTACGTCGCAATCATCACGCCTTTTGAGCAGCGAGGATTCCGGATTGATGAATATCGGAACGGCAGCGTTGACCCCTCACAGTTTCCGGCCAAGATCGCTACGATAGGGCTGGCGACGCTGGCGCTGATTTTTCATCCCATCCAGATTTCTAATTTCAGCCTCACTTGTGAAGGACTTGCATACTGGAATGGTCACCCGGCCTGGTTGGTTCACTTCGCGCAGCGAGCCGACCGGCCTAACCTAATCCGCAGCTATAAAGTTGACGGCAGGTATTACCCAGTGCTGCTAATAGGGCGGGCATGGATCGATGCGGGTACCTATCAAGTCCGGCGGCTTGAAACAGAGTTGGTGAAGCCGATTCCGGAGATCAAGCTCAAAGAGGAGGACATGGCAATCGATTATGCCCCGGTACAGTTTCATAACCACGGGCAGCAGCTTTGGCTGCCAGCCAATGCCGAGGTCTACTGGGAGCGGCGCAAACACCGTTTCTATCGCCGGTTCACCTACAGCAATTTCAAGCTCTTTGAGGTTGAAACTGCTCAGCAGATCCAGCCGCCGAAAGAATCGGAGTGAACGGTGAATCGTCAACGAGACCTTAGCGTTTTGTCCGTCTTGGAAATTCTAGAAAGAGTCGACTCGATCGTGGAGATAGCCAGGAGGCAGACATGAAGCGGGAGAAAATTCGTTTGAGCGCGATTACACCGGTCACCGCCGGGGTGTTCATGAACCGATTGTCTCGCTATTGCATGGCGGGATTCCTGGTTCTCCTGGTGGCATTGCCGTCTTGGTGCCAGAAATCAGGGAGCTCTGGATCTGGGTCGGGGGTGGGGTCACCAAGTTCGCCCACGCGGCCATCCGTTTCTGGCACGCCCACACCAGGTCTTAACCAGCCGTACTATCAGAGTCCTCTTGTTGTAAAAGGACGTATTCTAATGGACACCGGGCAACCCGCTCGGGAACCCGTTTCCGTTGCGCTTCAGTGTGGGATAAGGCCCTTGCAGGTAATCCACTCTGATTTGAATGGGTACTTCCAATTCACATTGGGGCCGGGCAGTCAAAATAATGTGGACTTCAGCGCCAGTTCCGCTGCTCCCCTTTCACAGGGGACCAGCAGCCAGCAATCCGCCAACAGCCAGGCCAGCCAATTCGCCGGTGCTCACAGCAGGTTGATGGGTTGTGAGGTGCAAGTCAGAGTTCCCGGCTATCAGCCATTGGATAGGACCATTACCGATGTATCCGACATAACTGGAATTGATGTCGGCACTCTCCAGCTGATGCGTGTCGCTGGAGTGGCGGGATCTTCCATCAGCGTTACTTCCCTGCAGGTACCAAATAATGCTCGCAAGGAATTCGACAAAGGGGACAAGGACGCCCGTGACAACCACCTCGATTCGGCGACACAACATCTGGAGAAAGCGGTCGCCGAATACGACAAATATGCGGCTGCCTGGTGCGAACTAGGGAGGCTTTATGCCAGCAGCCAACAGACAGAAAAGGCCCGCCAAGCTTTTCAAAAAGCAATTGAGGCGGATTCCCATTACATCTCTCCATATCTCGGCCTGGCCGGACTGGAACTGCAAAATCAGGAATTCGAGCCTGCTGTGGAAACTGCGGGAAAGGCCTTGGAACTGGATCCGAGCATCGGCGTTGCCAATTTCATACAGGCCTTTGGGAATTTCAAATTGAATCGGTTAGACACTGCAGAGAAAAGCGCGCAGATGGCCGAGAAGGGACCGCACACAGACCTTTCGGATCTACACGCGCTGCATGCCGCGATCTTGCTGCAGAAACAGGATTACCCGGATGCGGCGGCGCAAATGCGGGCCTATCTCAAAGAATTTCCTCAGGGCCGATTCGCCGATGAAATGAAGAAGGACTTGCAGCGAATTGAGAATTCGCAAGACAGCGCCGACGGCCAAACCGCTTCGGCACAGCCGATTGCGCCATAGTCGCCTAACTACTGAAAAACCGCGAACGCTTGGCCGAGAACCGAGGCCCTGTTGCTGCATTTGATTTTGTCACGTGAATTTGCCTTTCATAGTTTCCGTCTCCTTGTTGCAGCTTGCGGCCTGCCGATGCATAAAGGCGTGTTACATCCTGTGAAGCTCAATGTTAAACTTCCCCCGCGAAGCCCGTGATTTTGATTGTAGAGCCAGGCTGTTATCGAGGTGGATCTGCGGCGGCGCACATTAGACTAGGCGTACTGCATACGTGCCCTTGAACGAAATGCAGATTCACGTACTGAGGTGCTCGGACAGTACGGTGAGTAAAGCAAATGAGGAAACTGCTCTCGGCAGTTCTGGCGTTAGAACTTGTGTTGCTAGGAACGGCCTGGGCACAGGCTTCAAGTGGCGCAATCGTGGGATTCGTAGCCGATCCAAGCGGAGCGGCGATTTCTGGCGTTCATATCGCAGTCACAAATAAAAACACAGGTGTGAGGAGGGCAGTTGTAACTGCGGCCGCGGGCGATTACAGCGCGTCGGCCCTCGAGGTAGGCTTGTATGAGGTCTCCGCCGAAGCCTCGGGGTTCCAGCGGGCCGTGAGAGATGCCGTCATCGAAGCAGGAAGCACCACAACCGTCAATTTGTCTATGCAGGTTGGCTCGAGCACGCAAACCGTGAGCGTGCAGGCTGCCTCACCGCAGATGCACTACGACGGCTATGTCGTAGGCGGCGTAGTCACTCGACCTCAGATCGAAGGAGTGCCACTGAACGGAAGAAACTTCCTTGAACTGACGAAGCTGGAACCGGGAGCGCAACAGCCCACGCATGCAAGCAATAATCGTACATTAGTACCATTGCTGGGGTCGCCTGTATTCCAAAACGGGCGGGCAACCCGCGTCACAGTCGACGGTGGCAGTATCATGGAAATCGGGAATGGGGGAGCGGCAATGGGATTCTCGCAGGAGGTTGTGCAAGAATTCCAAGTCTCTGATGCCAATTTTGATCTTTCCACTGGAATCACAGGAAGTGGTTCGGTGAACGTCGTAACTCGCTCCGGCGGCAACCAGTGGCATGGATCGGGTTTCTATTTCTTCCGCAACCACGATCTTTCAGCTTATCCCGCACTGAAGCGAGACCTCTTGAATCCTGATCCATTCTTCCAGCGGCAACAGTATGGCTTGGCGATTGGCGGCCCCATTCGGAAAGAAAAAACGTTTTTCTTCGGCACATTTGAGCGCAACGACCAGCGCGGGGTCATCAGTACAGAGATTCTGACGCCGGAATTTGCCTCGCTGAGTCGCATCACGGAGAACCCAAGCTATGTCGATCAGTTTAGTCTGCGGATAGACCTCCCTCTGCACAACAGGCATTCGGCCTTCTTCAGACAATCTCACGAAGATATCTTCGCCTTTGGAACAACGTCACTAACCGCGTTTGGGGCGCGAGCATATCCGTCTGCGTGGACTCGGCAGCCCTCCTGGGCGGATCAGAGCACCCTCGGACTGACCTCGCAACTTGGTTCCTCGGCGGTTAACGATTTGCGGTTCTCGTACTTCTTCGTGAGTTCGGCCGAGAAACCGCCCGAAGCGACGGATTGCCCTAACTGTCTGGGCACCGGTGGGCCTTCAATCACAGTAAATCCGGACCTGTTCATTGGCACTTCGAATACAACAACCGTCCTTGGCCGCCGTTTCCACCTCAACGACATCTTAGCTCTGCAGAAGACACAGCACTCCTTTAGCTTGGGAGGAGACTGGGAAATCACCCGGGGCGGGCGCACAGACCTCGGGAACGAACCGGTCACAATGACCTTGTTCTCGCCCCAGAACGTCAGAGACTATAATGCGCTTCCTTCGACGCCTCAGAACCTTCAGATTTCGGTGCCCTCGGCGTTCCTTACCTTGAATAACATTCTTCAATTGCCGCTTCAGAAGTTCACCGTTGGAATCGGCAATCCCAACGTGCCCCAGGAAGATTTCGGCAAGGCGCGTATCTCCCTTGTCATCCACCCTTTTTTTCAGGATGCCTGGCAGTTCAATCATCGGCTAATTCTGAAATACGGATTGGGATGGACCTTTGAATCTCCGCTGAACTATGATTTGGCGAAACCACGTTATCTTCTGCCTATTCTGGGCGAGCAAGGCCTTAGTCCAACCCATCACAACTGGAGGAACCTTTCGCCGACAGCGGGGTTCGCGTGGAGTGTTCGGGACGACGGGAAAACGATAATTCGTGGCGGCGCAGGAATCTATTATGATTTCACGACCAGCTTCGGCGTTGCTGATCCCGAAAGGGTTTCGCTTGGCGCACGCGGAGTAGGGCGGGGAACATACACGGGGGACGGTATCGCAAATCCGTTGCCGGGTCTCCCAGGTGTGCCCCCTCTGCTAAAGTTCACGCATCCGACCTTTTTCACCGGTGCCACTCTCCTCCAGGTATTGCCCACGATCCGTGCTGATCTTGCGCAATTGCGTGGAAATCCCGATAATCGCGACTTTTCGATAACAAACATCGAAAGTGACAAGCAGGGATTTGTCGTTGCAAGCGACCTGCCGAGCATCTCCTCGACACATGCATCTATCGGCGTGCAGCGGGAGATCGTGCGCGACCTCGTGGTTAATGCTGATTTTGTTGTTCGAAGTTTCAATCATCTCGGAGCGACAGTTGATCTCAATCATTTCTCCAGCACGGAGGGCCGGGTCCTTCCGATTTGTAGTAGTCAGCAACGAAGCGATCCGGCCGCACTCTGCTCACTTGGGCCCATTTCGGTTTTTACGGGTATTGGCAGCGCAAGATACGAAGGGTTGCTGGTGCGGGTCGATAAACGTTTCTCGAGCGGCTGGCAGCTTCTCGGCTCCTACGCATATGCAAGTAATACAGGCAACAGCTTCGGCAATGGATTTAACAACGATGACCCACTGGCAAACTATGGGCCGCTTGATCGGGATATCCATCACATCTTCAACCTTTCAGGGCTCACACAACTGCCCAAGCAATTTCAGCTAGGCTGGAACGTCACCTACACCAGTAAGCCGCCGTTCACCGCGTTTCTGGGCGGCATCGACTTGAACGGGGATGGGACCACCGGAGATTTACTTCCTGGCACCACGGTAAATGAATTTAATCGCGGACTTCGAAACAACGATTTGATTCGCTTGGTAAACACTTTTAATGCGAACTACGCCGGAAAGAACGATGCACAGGGCACGGTCATTCCGGTTATCACTTTGCCTACGCATTTTGAAATGGGTGATCGACTGTTGACGCATGATCTCCGCCTAAGCCGCGATCTTATTTTCACCGAGCGTTGGCGACTCAAAATGATGGCGGAGGTTTTCAATCTATTTAATATCGCCAATCTTTCAGGCCGAAGTGGAGATCTGCTCGGAGCAGGGTTCGGGCAAGCTACCAGCCGCGTGACCCAGGTTTTCGGTTCCGGCGGCCCACGTGCGTTCCAATTGGCCGCGCGACTCAGTTTCTGACGCAGGTTCGAGAGATCGGATTAGCCGAAAATTGTCATTCAGAATTCACCGGCGCGATTTCCCTTGCTTTGGCTAGTTTCGGTTTTCATCCAATGGAAGGCCGATGCGTCGCTCTAAATCGGCGAATCGTGGATCGGAGCGCAGGTTCGCGAAGTGCGGATCATCCCTGATTTCGAGCAAATCTCTCGAGTGCGCTTGATACGCCCTTTCCAACCATCCGAACGCATCCTGTCTTCGGCCTAGAGCCGCATATACCGCTGCTATCAAGTCCGGATGCACATAATCCGAATCTGACTGCGAACGCTTGTTAAGCTGAGCGAGAAGATTTTGAGCGTCTTTCTTTCTGCCGGCTACAGCGTAAGCGTACGCTAGGCGAGCTACTGCCCGATTGTTCTTCCCTTGGGACAGCGTAATGGCCTCTTGAAATTCCTTACTCGCTTGATCTAAATGACCCTTCTGAACGTCAACCTCTCCGCAATAAAGAGGCCCCAGGTTGTTACCAGGATCTATCTCACGTATCTTCTGGCATTGTTCTGCCGCTTCATCGTATTGCCCTGCTAAAAAGAGCAACTGCCAATCGTCCCATCTTATTATCCACGACACCGGATCAAGCTCGACTGCGCGTTCCGTCTCCCTCAGCGCATCGGCAGTCCGGCCCATTCGCCACAAATATCGGCCATACTTACCATGCGCTTCCGCCAGGTTCGGATTAAGCTGGATGGCTTGCGTAAATTCCCGCCCGGCAGCAGCCCAATCCCATGCGCACACCAAGTCCACGTTCGCCAGTACTTCATGGGCCTCGGCTGCAGCGCCGTCTCTATTCAGGGACTCCAGCGCCGCATCCTTCGCTTGTCGGCAGAACTCGTTGGGCATGGCTAGGTTGGAACCATTCACAAAATACAATCCAGCCAAACCTGCATATGGAGGACCCCAAGTAGGAGCCTTCTGGATAGCGAGTTGAAAGTATTTTGTACCCAAGGCGACCGAATTCTGAACCGGCGACATCTTGTTCGAAAAATAGCGCCCCTCTAGGTAATCGTCGTAAGCTTCTGGGTTGATCGGCTGTGCTAGCGATAGGCTTACACGTTCCTGTGGTGTGAGCCGGGTCTTTATGCCGTCAGCAATCGACCGTGAAACCTCATCCTGCAGCCTCAGGACGTCGCCGATTTCACTCTCGAAGCTGTCAGCCCATAAGTGCTTTTCTGGGTATGCCTGGACCAAATTCGCGGTAATTCGCACGCGATTGCCCGAGCGAGCCACTGTACCTTCCACTACTGCATCCACATTCAAATCCCGTGCGATGTCCTGCAGTGATTTCTGACTGCCCTTGTACGCCATCACCGAGGTTCGCGAGATCACGCGCAGTTCACTGATCTTACCCAGATCCGTGATGAGAGCCTCCGTCATGCCGTCGACAAAGTACTCTTGCTGGGTGTCCCCGGTCAGGTTCGTCAGGGGCAATACCGCGACAGATTGGATTTTTATAACGGTGCTTGCTCCAAAGACTTTTTGTCGCAGGGCTCCAATGTTCAAAGCGGCGAGGAGCAAGAAAATGCCAGCCAAACACGCGGCGGTAATCCAAAGGCTCGGCCGACGCCTCACCTTGGAAGTACTCGATGGCTGCTCGGCTACCTGCTGTTGATGCTGGATCAAGCTCTGTTGTGGGTTGGAAGGTGCAATCTCTACTGCACCGATAAATCGGTAGCCCCTGCGAGGTAGTGTCTCGACATACCGTGGGCTTTCGGCCGAATCGCCGAGGGCATCGCGCAATCTTTTGACGGCGGAATTCAGCCCAACGTCGAAGTCAACGAACGTATCAGCAGGCCAAAGCTTCTGGCGGAGTTGTTCCCGAGTAACGACTTCCCCAGGACTCTCAAGTAGCAAAGCCAAAACTTGGAAGGGTTGTTCATGAAGCTTTATCTTGATGCCCTGTTTGTGCAATTCGCCCGAGCGCAGGTCTACTTCAAACGTGCCGAAACGGACCCGGCCGGGGTGGGTGGGCTCTGCCATAACCGCCTAAGTTTGGCAGGAGTCTAACACAAACAGAATGGTCGGAGGAACATGGACGAAAGTGCTCTCCTGAGAGGCCCAGAAAGACCCAATCTTCCTACATTCAAGGGGTTGCACCGTCAGAAATATTCCATCTGATCGCAATCCTTGGACCATTGTCTGCCCCATAGCCCTTCATTCAGTATCGCCATGCTGAAACATCTGGAGAGTCGTTTTAACCCAAGCTGGGGCCGAGAATCGCGGAGAGGAATATGATTGCTATGCATCGAGCCGTGTGGTTAGCGATTGTCCTCCCTTCCTCGCGAGAGAGGGGTGTCATGAGCGGTCTGACAATTAGAGAGCTTATGGTGCTGGGAGGTATGAGTCTTGTTTTCCTCGCCGGCTGCGGAGGCGGCAAGGCTTCGACCGTCAGTAAGGATAATCCCTTTCCCGCAATCATCACCATCTCGCCAGCTAGTACGTTGGCTGGCGGTGCGGCGTTTACCCTCACTGTCTCCGGGACAAATTTTATATCTTCTTCGGTGGTCAACTTCGGAGGAACTGCGGTCGCCACCAATTTCGTCAGTTCCACGCGTTTGACTGCGGCCGTTCCCGCAGCCGCCATAGCCAAGGACGGCACTGCTACCGTGATAGTGTCCAACCCGGCACCGGGCGGAGGCACCTCCAATGTGATGAGTTTCGCCATTGGCAGCGGGACGAACGCCGTCCCGACAATCAGTTCTCTCTATCCAAACTGCACTCCCGCTGGAGGGAAGGCCTTCACTTTATTTGTAGGTGGCTCGAATCTTTTGGCTAGTTCGGTGGTGCGCTGGAACGGAAGCGACCGGCCAACAACCGTTAATGGCACTAGCGGCTTATCGGTCGGGGCTCAAATACCTGCGAGCGACATTGCCGCACCGGGGACAGCCGCAGTCACAGTCTTCAATCCCGCCACCGGAGTTAGCTCGAACTCCTTGACGTTAACCATAACCCCAGGAGGAGTGTTTCCAGAGTCAATCGCCGTGGACCCAACCGGAAAGTTCGCCTACGTAGCCGATGAGGGCTGCCCCGACGGCTCTCTTGGCGCCGTCTCTATGTACACGATTGACTCCACGACTGGAATCCTTACGTCTATTGGGTTGTCAGTGACGACCGCAGATTTCGGTGCAGGGGCAGTTGTCGTAGATCCTCTTGGAAGGTTCGCTTACGTGGCAAATGCCAGTGACCTTGATATCAATAATGGCAGCGTCTCCATGTACACCATCAACTCGACGACCGGGATCTTAACGTCCACAGGAACGATTAGCCCACCGAATTCGGGATTGTTCGATCCCTCTTCGGTAGCCATCGATCCATCCGGCAAGTTCGCTTATGTGGCGTATGAAAGCGGTCTTACTCCTACCATTTCCGTGTACACCATCAACCCCACAAATGGGACCCTCACATCGTCGGGGACAGTTCCCGCAGCAGGGCGTGCCGGCACAATAACCGTCCATCCATCCGGAAAGTTTGCCTACGTGACGGATTTTTCTTCAGAGAATAGTAGCGAAGTTTCGATGTATGCTATCAACACCACGACGGGCGCCTTATTTTCCTTCCTAGGAACGGTAGCTGCCGGGTTGTCTGCTACGTCGCTCGCGATCGATCCTACGGGTAAGTTCGCCTACTTGGCGAATGGCGGCTCAAACGACATCTCGATGTACACCATCGACACTACCACGGGGCTCTTGACATCTACGGGGCCGATAGCTGCAGGGATGGGTCCCCGTTCAGTTGCCGTTCACCCTACGGGCAACTTCGCCTACGTGGTGAATCACGGCTCAAACGACGTCTCGATGTATGCGATCAACGCCACGACGGGTGTCTTAACGACCATCGGAACAATAGCTGCGGGGTCGTCTCCTAGTTCGATCGCCATCAATCCTTCGGGCAAATTTGCCTATGTGACGAATTACGGCTCGAACAACGTTTCGATGTACAGCATCGATGTCACCACGGGTGCTTTGACGCTCATAGGAACGATAGGAACATGAACGCCGCGGATCCCGCCGCCGAGTTTGTATGAGGAAATCACGTTTGGGATTCGGTGGGGATTGTGCGAAGAATTCACCTGTCCGTTTCGGCCGTAGCCAAGGGCATGTCGCTACCAATTCCACCGACGAGAAGAACAGCGCCAGACGGAAGCAAGGTCGCGCTGTGCCAGAAGCGGCCTTCGGTCATGGGTTTGTAGGGCTTAAAGGAAGCTGTTGCCGAATCAAAGATCTCTGTGGTCGCAAAGGCAACATACCCCTGCCAATTTGGTCCTGGTGCGGACTCATCCGCTTGATCTTCTCCACCGGCGATCAAGGCGGTACCATCATGCAGTAGGGTTGCACTGTGAAAAACGCGTCCAATCATAAGATTTGCCACGGGTGTAAATGAACCCGTGTTCGGGTCATAAAGCTCAGCGGTCGCGGCGGCGCTTGCAACCTTTAATTTGAAGCTTGGATTGATTCACGGGAGAAAATGCGCGTGTTCATATACAGCTCCAGGGCTTCAGGACCTGGGAAGCCCCCGCCCTGGCAGCCGTCAGGACATTCGTTTTTGATCTCGAAGCTTCACGCCTATTGACTGCCGAGGAATGCCAGTGCGAGTGCGGAGAATGTCGCCGCCACAATGAGAGCCGTCAAACCCATCAGGATTAAGGACTCGGCTAGATTCGGGAACGGGTCCTTCTTCCAAAGCGAATTTCCGATGTTCTTCATTTTGGATTCCGTGGTATCTGGCCGGATAGGGGCTGGAGCTACCCGGCATCGGTAAAACAAGGAGCAGGAAGAGGTTAAGAAATCTGGCTTCTGGAAAAAACTGTCAAAAGAACTAGTTCATATCGGTTTGGCAATAGGTGGATATGCGAGGGTTCCCCTCTGTTCACCCCATTTTTGCAAGCGCCCAAGTTTTTGGACAGGAAAGCGGACAATGAGCTACGACATCCTCCACATGAGTATTAAGGCTACGACGAACATCCGCAGATCGCTGTGGGAACTCACTTTAGAAGTGCAACCGGGTAAGACTGTTTGGGGGTGGCATGGGTGGTCGTCCTACCCGGCTGTCTCTTTAATCGAAATTAGACGTTACCACAGCGGGGTTGGTTAGCGGCGATACAGGTTGACAGAGAGATGCGTGGAAGGGCGCTTCATACTTCAGCGGCAGGGCTCCGTCGTTCGATTAGCATTGAAGGGACGTCGTGGTCTATACGGCTACGACGAACTCGCAAAGCAGTAACTTCTGAACTTATTGCGAATGGTCTTGTCCCGGTTGCTGCCTAGATCCGCCAACGACTTCCCCGTTTGCAAGCGTAACTTTTATAA
>Ga0126371_10004913_pt1 | contig 11835 bp, 13 predicted proteins | sample PanSoiMetaPlot_4_FD_110145 | JGI IMG/M metagenome (GOLD analysis project Ga0126371, IMG submission 110145) | Tropical forest soil microbial communities from Panama - MetaG Plot_4 | ecosystem: Environmental > Terrestrial > Soil > Tropical forest > Bulk soil | place: Panama | collected 2016-02-17
ACCACAAGAGTAATTCCGTCACTGTGGAGGTTCGCGAACCGATTGGGGGAGATTGGGAAATCGTGAACTCGAACTACACACCGACAAAGCTTGATTCAACTACCATCGGGTTTGCCGTGTCAGTGGCCAAAGACGGATCGGCAACGCTCGACTATCGCGTTCGCGTGAAGTGGTAAGGACCGTGACCACCTTAGGGGTGAGGCCCCGCTCAGCTCACAGTTCCCATCAGCACCTTGGGACCTGTGGGCTGCGGCCGACCGCCGGCAGGTTCGAGCGTCACGGCGAAAGCTTTGGGCGCCACACCTTCGGGCAGTTTCATCATGAAGTGGGTGGACTTGTCGTTCCCGGGATTGAACACTCCAGCGCTGATAGGGTTCCCAAGCTCGGGCACGACCCAGAGTTGATAGCTTTTGGCCGCCGGCGCCGGGTCAAGCTCCCCCTCGTACATAAGCATCCCCATCTTGGGGTTGTACATCACATGGGCCGCACCCTTCGGCATCCCCGGCTGTGCGGCGAGTGGAACGACCATGGTGTCACGCGCGGTTACGAGATCGGCTACCTCGCGTGCTTGTCGCGATTGTTCTCGCTGTTGCTCCACATCCGCCCGAAGGCTGGCAAGCTGCTGATCGAGTCGTCGATTTTCTGTCCACAAGACCGCCGATGTAATCACTAGCGCCGCACTAACGGGAACCAATATGGCTGCCCACCACCGTGAAAACAGTTCCCCAAAAGGTTTTGACTGTCCTACCGCCTCGGTTGAGCGTTCGGCACTCTCGCGAATCTGCTTCATCAGGCGCGACTTGGTGGCAACGGACGGTGTCACCGAAGGCGCAGCTAGCGCCAGCAGGGCAATTCGCCCGCGCGCTTCGAGTAGTTTCTGGGCGCATTTCGTGCATCCAACCAGGTGCGCGTCGATGGACTGCTTTTCATCGGCTTCCAGGACGCCGAGCGCGTAGAGGTCGAAGTCTTCTTCTTGATTTGGATGGGTATTCATGGTTGCAAAACTCGTTTCAGACTCCCCAACGCCGTTCGGAGCCGCGTTTTCACCGTTCCCAGGGGATCGCCGGTGCGCTTCGCGATTTCACTTTGCGTCAGCCCCTCAAAGTATGCCAGTTCCACCGCAGACCGCTGTTCTTTGGGTAGAGCGTCAAGCGCACCTCTCACCCTCTCAAGCAATTCGTGCCGAATGACAGCGCTTTCAAGACTAAACGGCAGCCTGATGTCGTTCTCCTGCAATTCTTCTCCGCGCGCTGGATTGTGTTGACGCAAACGGGAGATCGCGCGGTTTCGTGCGATGACCATAAGCCATCCCGGCAACGAGCCCCGGGACGCATCGAACCGCTGTGCGTTACGCCAAAGCTGGAAAAAAATATCCTGCAGGATTTCCTCGGCAGCCTGAGCGTCGTGCAAGATCCGGTTGAGAAGGGACGATAGTATCGCTGCGTAGCGGTCATACAGCGCTTCCAGCGCTGTTTCGTCTCGCTGCATGACTCGCTCCATGAGCGCCGCGTCTGAGGCCTTCAGCTCCGCTGCGGTCTCGGGATTCACCTGCTGCCGCTGCTCCGTACTACAGGATACGCGCTCGTCCGTCATTCCGGATTGAGAATCGCCCGTCCGAAGGCCGAACCGATGAAAGAGCAGGCAGCCTAGCTCGCTCAAGCCCGTGGGTCAACAGCCGCGTTTTTCTGCGAATGATACCGAGTGCTAAACTCGTGTAGCTGCCCCCAGGGGAACCTTTAAGATATTTATTTTGTTGGCGTTAGATTGCTTTTCGAAATGTACCTTCAGGGAAAGAGGCGTCGAACTCACCCTGGAATCGTCTTTATGCGCGGTAGTCCCCATTGACATCCTTCCCGGCTAGACTAAACTTCGATTTTCGCAAGACTTACGGTATCAGTAGCGACTCTGCCGTTCAGAGACCAGGGCGTGGTCTTTCAGTAGAGGAGGAAGTGACCATGGGTACGGTTCCCAAGCCAATTCCCCAGCCGATACCACGAATCGCGCCTCGTGAGGACCTCAATCCTTATCGCATCGCACAGATCCAGTTCGACCTAGCCGCGGAATACCTGAAGCTCGATCCCGGCGTTCGCCAGATACTGCGCTCGCCGAAGCGCGTATTGGAAGTGTCCGTCCCCACAAAGATGGACAACGGACAAATTCGGGTTTTCTCCGGATATCGCGTGCAACACAATGTCGCGCGCGGACCGGCAAAGGGAGGTATCCGCTACCACCCCAATGTCACGCTCGATGAAGTCAAGGCGTTGGCCACCTGGATGACCTGGAAGACCGCGACCGTAAACATTCCGTTTGGTGGCGGCAAGGGTGGCGTGATTTGCGACCCCAAGCGCATGAGTAAGCCTGAATTGGAACGTATGACCCGCCGCTACGCGTCGGAAATCCTGCCCCTCATCGGACCGGAGCAGGACATTCCCGCACCTGACGTCTATACCGATGCGCAGACCATGGCTTGGATTATGGATACTTATTCCATGACGAAGGGTTACTCGACACTTGGCGTTGTCACCGGCAAGCCCGTCTCAATAGGCGGTTCCGAGGGACGCAAGGAAGCGACTGCGCGCGGCGTTCTTGTAGTAGTTGAGGAGGCCTGCAAGTTAAAGAAAATTCCGCTGCGCGGGGCAAGCGTGGCCATCCAGGGCTTTGGGAACGCCGGCTCCATGATTGCGCGCCTTTTTGCCGAGAAGAAGGCACGTGTCGTGGCTGTCAGCGATTCGCGCGGAGGGGTTACCAATCCTCGGGGCATTGATCCGCTCAAAGCCATGCGCTACAAGGAGCGAGCCGGGACTGTCGTCGGCATGCCCGGGACGTCGCGCATTTCCAATGACGACCTGCTAACCATGAAGTGCGACATTCTGATTCCTGCCGCGCTGGAAAACGTGATCACGCTAAACAACGTGGAACAGCTCAAGACGAAGATTGTCGCCGAAGCCGCCAATGGCCCGACCACGCCCCACGCCGACGAAGTGCTTGCGCGGCGCGGAATCGCGCTCCTGCCCGATATTCTTACCAACGCAGGCGGCGTCACCGTCAGTTACTTCGAATGGGTGCAAGATCTGCAAAGTTTCTTTTGGTCGGAGAGCGAAGTGAACGCAAAGCTAGAGTCTGTGATGCGCCGGGCATTCCTGGAAGTTCACGAAATGTCCCGCAAGCATCGCACACACATGCGTACGGGCGCTTACGTTCTTGCAGTCGGCCGCGTGTCCGACGCGACACTCGCCCGCGGTTTGTTTCCATGATGAAACAACGGGCCTCCGGATCCTTCCCTAATATTCCCCAGCCGGTTGCTACCAGAAATTTCCAGTTGCGCACCAAGCGCTGACACGCGTACATTCACTTTGCCGGCACGCTTTTTAAACAGGCGTCGCCGGTATTTGTGCCTGCGCGCGGAGGGCACTGGAAATTGAACAATCACGCCAACAACGCTCCTCCGATTCTTCTGACCGTTGCGGGATTCGACCCATCGTGTGGTGCAGGAATTGCCGCCGATTTGAAAACATTTTCGGCGCATAACTGTTACGGCATCGCGGCCATCACGGCGGTTACCGTGCAATCTACGGTGGGCGTGCGGGCGGTGCATCCTACACCCAGCGCCACTTTGCGAGCGCAGCTTGATGCGCTAGTTGAGGATATTCCCGTCGCGGGCGTGAAGATCGGAATGCTTGCGAATCGCGCCAATGCGGCGGTGATCGCGGATTTTCTCGACGTTCACAAGTTTGTGCACGTTGTTCTCGATCCCGTGTCGCGGTCCACGGCTGGCTCTGCCGAGCTCCTAGATGAGGCCGGTCTGAAGTTTGTGCGTGATGAACTGCTGAGCCGCGCCAGCGTGATCACTCCCAATATACCCGAAGCCGAATTTCTTACTGGCCTCGAAGTGAAAGACCTGGCCGGGATGAAGGCTGCAGGCAAGAAACTATTGGAAATGGGCGCTCGTGCCGTGATTGTGACGGGTGGCCACTTGGAGAAGCCGATTGACGTGGTTTGCGAAGGTAACGACGTCGATGTGTTCGGCGGCGATCACGTGAAGAGTCCCAACACCCACGGGTCTGGCTGTACGTTTTCTTCAGCTATTGCCGCACAGCTTGCGAGCGGACAACAGTTGCGCGAAGCTGTGATTCTTGCCAAGGCCTACGTAACTAAAGCTATTGAGAAGTCGTACCAGATTGGCCAGGGCGCCGGGCCGCTCAATCAACTTTTCCGCTTCCACCAGGAACCGCCGGCGCGGGGCGTCCATGAAGTGCCTCAGCACGGCATGCATCCTGCCGCCGAGCCCGCCACCCACTGATTGCGCCCCTAGGTGCTGCACTGATTCCTTCTTATTTTTTCAGCATGGATTTGCCGTGCGGCTCGATCATCAACCCTCCTGGCACACTGCTCTGGCCGCTGTTGATCGTGCAAGTCATGTTTTTCGCCTGGCTGCAACGGTCAGAGCGTAAGGTGTTCGGACCGCGTGTCCTCTAGTTTTAGTCGGCCGAGTAAGTGGCCAGCGGCTGGCTGTAAACGACGCGGCCCGCGACGATTGTTGCGATCGGTCCTCCCCGAAAAGCCCGGCCATCGAACGGCGTGTTTCGTGATTTGCTCGGCGAGTCTGCCGCCCGAAACGTCCACGATCGATCCGTCGAAAAAATGGTCAGATCAGCAGGCTCGCCTTCTGCAATTTTGCGTCCTTTACCCAGCACGCGCGCTGGTCCAGCAGTAAACAATTCAATTAGCCTCATCAGCGAAAGCTTCCCTGAATGAACTAGCTCGCTAAATCCAAGCGCTAGGGCCGTCTCAAACCCGGTGATTCCGAAAGGAGCGCGGTCGAACTCAACGTCCTTGCTGGCCGGATGGTGCGGCGCGTGGTCGGTCGCGATCGCATCGATGCTCCCATCGGCCAGGCCCTCGACCAAAGCTTCGCGGTCCTCGCGCGAGGCCAGCGGTGGATTCATTTTATAGTTTGAGTCGTAGCGAACATCCTCATCAGTCAGAGTGAAGTGATGCGGGGTCACTTCGCAGGTTACGTGCAAGCCTTCCTGCTTCGCTTTCCGCATATGCTCGAGCGAGGCTCGCGTGGACATATGTGCGATATGCAGCCGAGCGCCAGTGAGGCGAGCCAGTTCTACATCGCGTCCCACGCAAATCGACTCGCATTGTGCCGGAATTCCTTTCAGCCCTAGCCGGATCGAGTGCGCGCCTTCCCTCATCACGCCGCCTGCAAAAAGAGAAGGGTCTTCGCAGTGATCGATTACCGGCAAACCTAGCGCATTACTGTAGTCCATCGCCTGTCGCATCAACCGGGCGGTCGCGACCGGCCTCCCGTCATCGCTCACGGCCACGATACCTGCTTTTTTCATGGCTGCGATTTCCGCGAGCGCTTCCCCCTTGCTGCCGATCGATGCAGCGCCAATCGGCCAAACGCGGACCGGCGATTTTGCCGCGGCGCGCTCAACGATTCCGCGCGTCACGGATGCATTATCGTTTACTGGAGTGGTATTTGGCATGCAGCACACGGCCGTAAAGCCGCCGCGAGCGGCCGCCTGCGTTCCCGTCTCAATTGTTTCCGACAACTCCTGGCCGGGCTCGCGTAAATGGCAGTGCAAATCGATAAATCCAGGCGCAACCACCAGCCCTGTAGCATCGAAAACTTCTGCATTCGGCGCTGCGATGTTTGCGCCGATTCGGGCGATCCGCTCGCCATCCAGCAGCACGTCGAAAATCGTATCGGTCTTGATCGCCGGGTCCACCACGCGGCCATTCTTAATCAGCAGCATTCGATCGTTCCTTCGCGGGATGAGGAGCATCGGCGGGTGCGCCGCCAATTAAGTGGTAGAGCAACGCCATGCGCACGGCCAGCCCATTGGTTACTTGCTCCAGCACCGCACATTGCGGGCCGTCGGCCACCGCCGGATCGATTTCCAAACCGCGAATCATCGGTCCAGGGTGCATTACCAACGCATCACTCGACGCGAGTCGCAGTCGGTCTTCCGTGAGCTGGTAGCCCAGAATGAATTCATCCGCTGCCAGGCTCGGCTCGTGAATACGTTCGGTCTGCGTCCGTAGCACGATAATCACATCTGCGCCGTGGAGCGCTTTTTCGATGCATGTTGTACGAAGCAACTTCGGTCCCAGTCTCTCCAATCCGGCTGGAATCCACATGGCAGGCCCGCAAAGCGTGATCTTTGCTCCAAATTTGCCGAGCAGGTGAATATTCGAGCGGGCCACGCGGCTATGTAGAATGTCGCCTAAAATGGTAACATTCCAGTCATTAAGCTTTCCTTTACGATCACGAATGGTCAGCGCATCCAGCAGAGCTTGCGTAGGATGTTCGTGCGTGCCGTCGCCGGCATTCAAAACAGGAATGTCCACTCGCTCGGCAACGAATGCGGCGGCTCCAGACGAACTGTGGCGCATCACGATGGCATCTGGCCGCATCGCCTCGAGAGTTTTTACGGTGTCGATTAGCGATTCGCCTTTTTTTAGGCTTGAAGATTCCGCCTGCAAATTCATGGTGTCGGCGCCGAGTCGCGACGCTGCGGTAGTAAAGCTGATTCGCGTGCGCGTGGACGCCTCGAAAAATGCCACGGCGACCGTTTTGCCGCGCAACGTAGCCAGCTTTTTCAACGGGTGGCGCTGGAATTCCTGGAAGGGCTTCGACTGGTCGAGAATGAAAGTGATTTGCTCGGGGTTGAGGCTTTCGATGTCGAGAATGTGCTGCAGCCGTTGAAGCACTTTTTGCCTTTGAGTTCCGGCGACTTTCCTTTATCTCAATTTGCTGCGATCAAAATTCTACTCAACGCGATCTACCAGCATGACGCGTTCCTCGTGATCGACTTCCTGGAGGCGCACCTCCACTATTTCCGTGTCGCTTGTCTGCACCGTTCGGCCTACGAACGTGGCCTCCACCGGAAGTTCGCGATGTCCACGATCGATCAACACGCACAGTCGGATGCGTTTGGGTCTTCCCAGATCAAACAGACCGTTCATCGCGGCTCGAATGGTGCGGCCGGTATAGAGAACATCATCCACGACAACCAGGTCGCGGTCGTCCACTGGGAAATCGATGTTCGTTGACTGTACCACGGGGTGCGGGCCCACCGTCGAGAGGTCATCTCGATAGAGTGTAATATCCAGAGTGCCTACGGGGACATCCGTGCCGGAGAAGCTTTTGATGGCCTTGGCTAGACGCTGGGACAGTGGTACTCCGCGGCGGCGAACACCGATTAAAGCAAGATCTTTAGCGCCGCCGCTCTTTTCCACTATTTCATGAGCGAGTCTTTGCAACGTGCGGTCGATTTCCTGCGCAGAAAGGAGCTGCCTTTTCTCGACGACGCGCATTCGGGGCTCCATCCTAGCACACAGCATTGTGAATTCTTCAAAGTTCGCACGCGAAAACGCACATCACCCTCGCCAAGGGATACCGTGCTAAACTCCTTCCAATGAGTCAGACAGCGTCGGCTCATTCGCCACACCCGCCTCTTTCCCCAGTTGGGAAACCCGATCTCGGGGTATCTGTGGGATCGGTGGCCCTGAAGAACCCCATTATTGCGGCTAGTGGGACCTTTGGATACGGGATCGAATTTGCTCACCTGGTCGACCTGAACCGATTGGGCGGAATTGTGGTGAAAGGTCTCTCCGTCCAGCCCATGACTGGCAACCCAGCTCCAAGGATGTGCGAAACGCCAGGTGGAATGGTTAATGCAGTTGGCCTGCAGAACATAGGCGTGCGGGCCTTCGTATCGAAAAAGCTGCCTGCGCTTCGGCGGTTTGATACGGCGATCGTAGCCAACATTTTTGGCCATTGCATATCTGAGTATGCGGAAGTTGTCAGGGTTCTTGAAGATGCAGAAGGATTGACAGCGTACGAGCTGAACATCTCCTGCCCGAATGTCGAACGTGGCGGCCTCGAGTTTAACTCGGATCCCTCGCTGATAAACGAGCTTGTTTCGTCAGCCCGGCGAGCGGCCAGCCGAAGGTCCATCTGGGTCAAGCTCGCTCCATCCATTGGATTTATTGGAGTTACGGCGAAAGCGGCCGAAGAAGGGGGTGCCGACGCTCTTGTGATCGCGAATACCTATCCCTCGCTGTGTCTAGATAGCCACACCCGAAAGTCTATTTTAGGTAGTACCACCGGTGGATTGTCGGGACCGGCTATAAAACCTATAACACTAAGACTGCTTCACGAGGCGCTTAGGGTGATTCGGATCCCGGTTATAGGACTTGGCGGTATTGAGAGCCCAGCTGATGTTGTGGATTATCTGCTGGTTGGCGCCTCGGCTACGCAAATAGGAACAGCACATTTTTCAGATCCCCGGGCCTCAGAGAAGTTGGTTAGCGGATTAGAAAGGTGGTGTTTAGAGGAACAGATACCCGAAATCAGCAGTATACGAGGAGGCCTGAAACCCTAGAGCTCAATGCCGCCTCCTCCACGCGATAGCTTAATGATTCTAAGCACGTTAGGAGAGGCAATGAGAGCGAAGGATATGTTTGGTCTTCAGTCGGTATTCTTAGGATTGGGTCTGCTCGTTCTAACACCCTCGGTTAATCCCACGACGATGGGCGCAGCGAGCAACCCGGTAAAAGTCCAGTCTTCCCTCCAGAAAAACGCAACATTCTCCGGCACGGAAAGCACCGGCAAGAACCGGCGAAAAGATCAAAGGGAGCCTTTAGCCGTTTGGGAATGCGTTACCGGCTGGTATGGCCAGGATTTTGACGGCCAGCCCACCGCCAACGGCGAAACCTACGATATGTACGCAACGACGGCCGCTCACCCAACTCTGCCTCTTGGATCGATCGTGCGAGTAGTGAACACGCGCAATCACCGCAGCCAAATCGTTCGCATCAATGACCGCGGTCCATATGTGGAAGGACGTGAACTCGATGTATCATACGAAGTCGCCCGGCGGCTTGGCTTTGACGACAAGGGTCTGGCCAAGGTGCGGGTGGAACTTCTCGAGGTGCCTTCACGCCCCGCTCCGGCTCATCACAACTAATCGTCGCCTTGGATGTAGACCGCGCTCAGTCGGCGTGTGCCTTGGCACGCCGATTGAAGGGTTCGGTGCGCCTAGTGAAAGTCGGTAGCCAGCTTTTCACAGCCGAGGGTCCTCGCGTTGTGCAGCGGTTGGCGAATCTCGGGTTTGAAATTTTTCTGGATTTGAAGTTTCACGATATCCCCAACACGGTTGCGGGTGCCGTCCGCTCAGCCGTGCAACTCCCCGGGATCCGTCTGTTGACATTGCACACGCTTGGCGGTGCAGCGATGATGGCAGCCGCGAGAGACGCCCTCGCTCAGACCAAGAAGCAGCCGGCGCTCCTCGGTGTCACGATTCTAACCAGCATGGACGAAGCTGCCCTCGCACAGGTCGGTGTTTCGGACTCGCCGGAAATCCGGGCGCTGGCGCTGGCCAAGCTGGCTAAGGAAATCGGACTCGATGGAGTGGTCGCTTCACCACATGAGGTGCAGGCGATTCGAGCTGCTTGTGGCCCCAGATTCCTTATCGTGGTTCCGGGGGTACGGCCTGCAAATTCATCTTCGAACGACCAATCGCGTGTCGCGACTCCCGGCGAAGCCATGCGGGCCGGCGCCGACTATCTCGTAATCGGACGGCCGATCACTGCCGCCCCTAATCCGCGAAAAGCGGCGGCAGAAATCGTTCAGGAAATCGCCTCAGCTTCCCGTTCAACGCGGTAAGAGCTGCGAATTGGTCGCTTTCGCCTGGCAGATTGCGAATCCTTAGAGAAACGGAAGCAGCCGAGTGACGCCTTCTGCAAACTCCCCCTCCGCAACGATCAAGCTCAGCACGATGTAACCCTCTGAAGGGAAATTGTAGAAATGTCCGGGATGGACGTAGACGCCTTTTTCTTCCAGAAGCGTGACCGAGAGATCTTCATCCGACTGCGTCACGGGTACTCGCAGCACCGCGTACCAGCCGCCCTCTACGCGCAAACGGCTCGCTGATTTCTTCAATGCGAGCTGGCGGTCGAGCACGGCCAGATTATTCTGTACTCGAGCCATCGCTTGCTTGTGAAAGAAGCTACTCTGATCGAGAAGTACCGGCAGAGCTAACTGTACCGGGGTGTTCAAGGAAAGAAAAGTATCCGCAATTATTTCGAGCCGCCCGATGGCTTGCGATTTTATCCGCTCCGGACCGCTCGCGGCCAGCCAAGCCGCTTTCATTTGCGGTAGTCCGGAAATCTTCGAGAGGCCGCTAAGGGTGAAGGTCAAGGAGTTGTTGTTGCCAGCGAAACTCCAAGTAGGACTTGCGTCTAGAGCAAAATCCCAAAATACCTCGTCGGCGATAATTGCGATGCCCCGTTCCATGCAAATGGCATTAAGGATTTCAAGCTCCGCGCGCTTGATATAGCTGCCGGTGGGATTGTTTGGGTTTACAACGATGATGCCGCGCGTGCGCTCCGTGATTGATTTTTGGAGCGCGTGAAAATCGAGCTGCCAGCCGTGATCGTACACAAGAGGATAGGGCGACAGCGCAATATCTTGAATGTCAGCTAAATATTCAAACAGCGGATAACTCGGTGAGGGTACCAGAAGTTCTTCGCGCGGATTGCACAGTGTACGAAACACAAATGAATAAGCCTCACTCGTGCTGGTGGTCAGGATGATGTCGCCGGGAGGGATTTCGACGCCACGGTTGCGATAATATTCCGCGACGGCGGAACGAGCAGACGCGAAACCTTTAGGATCCGGTTGATAGGAGATAACTTCCGGATTTTGCAGCGCCCGTAGAATCGCCTCTGTATCGTACTGAAATCCGCATTCAGTAGGGTTGGAGGCAGTAAGATCGAAAATGGGCTGTAAGCGCGAACGCCGTTGGGACAGTGCTTCGCTCAGACGGTTGGGCGCAAGATTCCAGTTCGTGCGGTTGGAGAACATTCTTACTGATGATGCGCCTAGAAACGCTGGACGGCGCTTGGAACCAAGATGACGTCAGCCACGTCGTTTTCGCACAAAGGGAGTATGCTCGTTGTCAAGCTCGCGAGTAACACGTTTCGGACCGGGCTTCGCCACGAACTTCACTTCGCGTACCAGCCGCCCGCCCCAGGCCTCGTTGATGCGCGTGCAGAATTCCGCCTTCATACTTTCAAGCTGCTTGCGCCAGCCTTTGCCGTCGGCGGCAATCTCGATACAGCCATTGTGGCACTGGATCGGCCGCGTATGCGCAGCGAGCGTCTTGCCGACGATGGCGGACCACGAGCCGGTAAGCCAGGCGAGAGAGGCCTCGGGCCGGTTCATTTTGCGCACAACTTTTCCCAGAATTTCGCCCGCGCGGTGCATTGAAATCGCGAGATTGTAACATGCCGCGCGATTCGCGAGAGATTTTCTGCTCCGTTTCAGCTTGTGGAAAAATCGGGAATCTCTCTGCATTTCGGGAAAATTGGATTTCAAATCTTGCTCGGCGTTTCCGCGGCGGCATTGTAGCCTGCGATGCGGCCTTGCACGATGCATCGTCCCATCCCGTGCATGCTGAAGCCGCCGGCCGATTCACCGCCACAATAGAGGCCTGGAATGACGTTGCCGTTCAAGTCGATCACCTGACATTTGGCATTGATGCGCAGCCCGGCGCGTGAATCATGAATCACGGGCGTGGCCCAGGCCGCATGAAAAGGAGCCGTTTGAATTTTGAACTTTGGGCCTGGCTTTCCGAAGTCCGCATCTTTGCCGTCATCGACAAATGAATTGTACTTCGTTACGGTAGTTCGTAGCGCCTCGGCGGACATCGGCTTGCGTTGATGCTTATTCACGATATTTGCCGCGAGTTCGGCGATGCTGCTGCCGGAGAAAAAATATCCGTCTTCAATATCTACGTATGGCGGCGTTGTCGT
>Ga0126371_10004914_pt1 | contig 11834 bp, 11 predicted proteins | sample PanSoiMetaPlot_4_FD_110145 | JGI IMG/M metagenome (GOLD analysis project Ga0126371, IMG submission 110145) | Tropical forest soil microbial communities from Panama - MetaG Plot_4 | ecosystem: Environmental > Terrestrial > Soil > Tropical forest > Bulk soil | place: Panama | collected 2016-02-17
CCGAACCTGGTGCCGTTGTCGGCCCAACAGGTGACCGCGATCGCGATCGCCTTGGAACCCTTCGAGTTTGACAGGGTCTATGGTATTTTCTTCGATCTCACGATAGCTGCTGCAGCAAAACAACGGCTCAAAGCCTCCGTCGAGCGCTACGTTGCGGCGATTAGCGGGGCCGCATCTTAGCTCGATGTCCGTGGTCTTTGACGCGAGCGCGCCATGCCGTTCCGTGCCCGAAATGCACGCGCCGTCCTTACCTCACGACGCTGATCCGGTTTTTGCTGCGGGCAAGCTCAGGCGTACTCTGGCGCTATGGCGCGCTCACGGTCTCCATGAGGAAAAACAATCCGAAGAGGTTACAAGCGACGCCCAAGCCGTCCGTTACAGCGATTGATCGTAAGTTCAGTGCGCTGCGGACGACGCTAAGCGTTTCAAGTTGCCCTCAAGGGCACTATGCTCGCAACATTCGCTGTGCGCTGCCTAGGCGCTATGGGGCCTCCTCACGCTCGTCATCGCCGAGAGGGACAATCGGCCGGGTTAGCCACGGCATCGGCGCGAGGCTGGGCTGGGGGCGGGTGTTCTGGGGTTCTTCCCAGCGGTGGATTGGAAGGGCGCGTGCCGTGGTGCGTCGGCGCTTCGCGTTCGCCCACGTCTGCTGCTTCACCGGATGGCGCATCTAACCGGCTCCTCGAAGGCTAAACGGGACTGCAGAAAACGACGGCTTGATAAAGAAGCAGCGACGCTGGTTCGGTCCGGCGACGCCGCCATAATAACTCCCACAACGCCAATAGTGATCGTCCTGGCTGATCAAGGTCTCGGAGGCCGGCACGGTCTCGTCGAAACGTTCGCGCCGGGTATCGCGCGGACCGTATGGGAGAAAGTAAGTCCCCGAGCCGTGAACGGCGTAGCCGCCGGGAACAGGTTTCACGGCATCATCGTCGAGCATCGCGCAATCCCCCAGGCCGCAACACGCCTCCCCATTTGGCGACTTGAAAGCTTGGTTTCCGATCCAGTCCGAGATGTGCAGCGCATCGTGCGCATGCGCATGGCCGTCGCGGTACAGACTGATCAGCATCAAGAGCAGCCAGATTGCGAACATGATTTTGATCGCACGCAGGCCGGCGTGGGTGGGTCTCTTGGCGACGGGCTTGGGGAGGCGCATTTGAGTGAACCTCACTCCTGGGAGCCATGGCCACGGTCATGGCCCCGCAGGTTAGAGGTCTCGACGCCGTCCGTGGCGTCGGCTGAGTCTGGTGCGCTCACCTCAAGTCTCGCGAGGCGCGCGACGGCTCCCGAGAGGATGTGAAGAGGTGAGCGCAGGAACTTAGTATGCGAGAGATTTGGGCAAATTAAAGGGGGTTTTGAAGATTATTTTCTGAAAATTGTTTGTTCGAGGAACCGTGCGTCTTTTGAAAAGAAAGTTTTCTTTAGATGCGCGGGCGGTCATCGAACACTTGAGTTTGATTGCTTAAGATGCGTCTAGCTCGCTAGGGAGCAACAACAAAGTGGGCGGAATGCGCACGACAGGCGTCGAGCTGACAAAATGTTTGCATGGCTTCAGTGATGAACCCGTCGACCCAGCCCTTGATGGTCACGGGCACTGATGGATCGCTGCTCGCTGGAGCACGTAGATACAAGCCGACAGACCGCGCCTGCGGCGACGACGTCTGAGACAAACGCAAACTCGACCTTTCTCTACCGGCGGCGACCACGGGCCGCCCCCACGACGGCCGCCGCAATATGGGTGTTGTGCGGTGCGTGCAGGCCATCGTTCCTGCCTTGGAAATACATTTGTTCGGCCTCCTCGGCGGTCAAGAGTGAGATCTGCGAAAAGCCCAACGCGTGCAGATCGGACACCAGCACGTCAGGCTCAAAATGTGTCCGCCAAGGTTCTCCCAAGCGTTTCACTTTGTTCGCCCAGTTGGAAACCGCTGCGTCCGGTGTCGAGAAGGTAAACACGATTTCGCTGTCCGCAGGAAATCCGGCGACAAGCGCAAAGATCGCGTTCACCGCTTCCCGCGTCAAATAGACCATCACGCCGAGACAAGAGAAGAAAGTTGGTTGGGAGAAATCGAGTTTGCTTGCGCGCAATCCATCCTGCAACGACACCGATTCGAAGTCGATGGCGACAAATTCCAGATTTGTCGGCACAGGAACGCCGACCTTTTGCAGCCGTCGGCGCTTCTCTGTCTGGGTTGCGAGATGGTCGACTTCGTAAATCTGTAGCCTTCTGGCCCAATCAGGTTGTCGATAAGCAAAGGTATCAAACCCGGCGCCAAGAATGACGCACTGATACACCCCTCGGCGCATCGCTTCGGCCATGCGTTCCTCTGCAAAGCGGCTTCGCAGTACCACATGCGAGCGCAAGCCGACGACATTCGGCTCGCGGACGCGGGCCAGCAATTGCCTCCCGTCACCATCGTCGAGCAGAAGGGCCGCGATGGGATCATCGAGAATTTTAGGCTCGCCATCTATGAGCTGATGCACTGCGCGAAGCGCAGCGACACCCAGCGCCGTTCGACTGGCGCCGCGCTCCGCCGCATTTAGACCATGGCCCATTTTTAGTTCTCGGTCAGACGCTCTTTCCCCGCCGTTGACCCCACACATATATTCGTTCTTGCGCTCACCGACAGGGGGCACGCTTGGCGGCTTTAGCTGGCGGATCGGTTACACGCCCACATACACCCACCGGATTTCCTCATCGGGGGCCAGATCCTTCGGCGTGCCTTCGCGTGCGAAGCATGCCAACCCCCACCTTCTGGAGCGTGCGAAAAAGCAAAGCGCGCTACGGTCCCTGAGCTATTTGGTTGGTTCGGTCGGCGCCCCTATTGGCATCCTTGGGCAGTCCATCGAGAGCCAAAAGCGCTCTGACCCACGGCGTGAAATGCTGGGCCCCGTCGCGCTATCCCATCGCCTCACGGTTTTGTGGCCCGGACCGCCCAGGGGCGATCCGGAAGCCAGTGGGACGGGCCGCACCCGCAGCGCAACGGCTCTGGCGCGGGCCGCCGCCTGAAGCGCCCGTTCACCGAAATATACGCGCGTTACAAGTCCCATCGCCGCGGCCTAATGTTGGGGACGCGGTGCCGGCCCATGGGCCGGTTCCAACTCGTGGTCCGTACCCGGGTCGATGTGCCCATCCCGTTGGCGATGGTGGCGAATAGCGCCCCGAAGCCAAAGCCGCCGATATGCGCCCACCAGGCCACGCCCGGCGCCAGGTCAGGTGACAACAGCTCGAGACTGCCCTGCATGAGCTGAAGCGCGAACCAGATGATCGCGAACAACAATGCCGGGATCGGAAGCAACAACGGGATGAAAACCAGCAGGATCACGGTCACGACGCGGGCGGTCGGATAGGTCAGCGCATAGGCGCCAATAATAGCCGCAATCGCCCCAGATGCGCCGATAACCGGCTCGGTCGAATCCGGATGGGTTAAGAGGTGCAAGCTGCTCGCAGCCAGGGCGCCGGCAAGGTAGAGGACCGCGTATCCGAGCCGGCCGAACCGCGCCTCCATGGCCGGACCGAAGATCCACAGGAACCACATGTTGGAGATCAGGTGGAGCCAACCGCCGTGCATGAATGTATTGGTGAGCAGGGGCCACCAGTTGGTCGGATCAAGTCCGGCGGATCGGGCAACCCCCGGCTCAGTATAAATGGCCGGAATCAGCGCCGCATGCACGAGGACCCAGTTGAGGGTGCGGGGCGGCAGACTGCGCATCCATAGAAACACCAGCGTATTGATCGCGATGAACGCGAACGTGACGATCGGGCGCGCCGCGCGGGGGGCAGTGTCGATGAACGGAAACACGGAATCCTCCAGCCTTGGCCCAACGCTTTCAGGGCCCTCCGCGATCCGCCGCCGCGCGTTGTCTAAGGCCGCCGCGCCGCCTTGACGATGCCACTCTACCGTGTCCCAGCGCCCGCGGTCGCGGCCGATGATCACACCATCCGCCGGGATGCCTGCCGCCCTTGGGTACGGAAATGTTAATGCAGGGCGCTCAGCCCAGCGTGGCGATGGGGACCCGTGTGGGGGTCGCCGAGCGGGCGAATTCTGCCTTCATGGTTGATTTTCCCGGTGAACAAATCAATTGCGGCGATCTTTATGCACGAATTTGTCACAATTGCCTGATCGCGGTGCTCGGTGAGCCGTGAGGATCGCGGGGCGGGGTGACGAAAAACGCTGGTTGCGGGTTCGCCATTCAGGCTGCGTTCAGGTGATCCGCACAAAGTCATGCGGTTGCGCCGTTCACCTGTGTTCCCTGGGGGCCCATGCGTTCCTTTGATATCCACACGACGCCCGTGCGCCGCTCGATTGATTTTTCGGGGCCGCAAACGGCAGTGCTGTTTGTCGTCTTCGCCCTAGTGGCGTCGATTCCAATCATTACCCACCCGTTGCCGCCCCTGACTGACTACGTCAATCATCTGGCGCGGATGCAGGTCATCGCCACCATCGACAAAGACCCAGATCTAGCGCGCTTTTATACCATCGATTGGCAGATCGTTCCCAATCTGATGATGGACCTCGTCGTGCCCTGGCTCGTCAAGGTGATGCCGGTCTATAAAGCCGGGCAAGCGTTTATCATCGCCATGTTCCTGCTGATGGTCTCGGGCACATTGGCCTTGAACCGCGCCCTGTTCGGCCGCTGGTCCGTGCTTGCGCTCGCCGCCTTTCCACTCCTTTACAATCACGTGTTTCTCATTGGGACAATGAATTACCTGTTCGGCGTCGGGGTGGCGCTATGGGGAATGGCAGCCTGGGTGTGGTTGCGCAATCGGAGCTGGTGGTTGCGACTCCCGGTCTCGACGTTGTTCGTATTGGCGTTGTTTTTTTGCCATTTGTTCGCGGTGGGAGTGTACGCGATCGGGTTGTTCGCGATCGAGCTGCAGCGATTATGGACGTTGCGTGATCGTCCGTGGGGATGGCTTCTGATTGATTTTTGTGCCACCGCCCTACCGTTTGTTCCGGTCGTTCCCCTTCTGCTGGTCAGTCCGACCTGGGGGCTGTCGAATCAGAATTATTGGGAGCAGCAAGGCAAGATCGACGGTCTGACGTTCGTCATCGAAACCTATTCGGATATTGTGGCCTTCGCGCTCACCGCCATCGTGGTGACGGCGTGCATTTGGGCCGTACGCCACCGTCTGCTGCGGTTTCATCCAGCAGGTCTGTTCATTCTGATCGTTGGCGGCTTGGTATATCTCGTCTTGCCGCGCGTGCTGTTTGCGACCTATCTCGCCGATCTACGGCTGCCGATCGCGCTCGCCTTCATGCTCGTCGCCTGCGCGGCCATGCCGTTACGCCATCGGCTGGTGCGTCGGGGATTTCTCGCCATTCTGATGATGATGTTGGTGGTCCGGGTGATCGAAGTCGACGTGAACTGGACGCAACTGTCGCAGATTACCTTGGAATTTCGCGATTCCGTTAAGCGTATCAAGCGCGGCTCAACCGTGCTCGTCGCCTACGCGGATCGGGCCGCAGGCGATGATGTCCGCGACCTTGAACTCGTTCACGCGGCGTGCCTCGCCATGATCGATCGCTCGGCCTTGGTTACCACCGCATTTACCGTGTCGGGCAAACAGATTATGCATGTGAAAGACGCCTATGCGCGTCGCGTCGATACCGAGGATGGCACGCCGCCCGGAGTCGAGCAGCTGGTTCTCGCCGCCGCCCGTCCCGATGCCGAGTCGCGGGCTTATTGGCAACGCTGGCCCCGCCAATATGACTACGTCTACGTACTCTTCACCGACGACGACGCCGTCAATCCGGCGCCCGAATTCTTGACACTCGTCTATGACGGGGACCGGTTCCAGCTTTACAAGGTCAAGAAACCGGAAACCTCGGCCGACAATGGATCACCACCCCATCAGCTGTCAGACGGCCGTTGAGACGGGGGCAGGGCGTAAATGTCTCCGGAATTGGCCTCGTGAGGTAGATCGCGGAGCCAGCGGGCGATCTCGTCGGCGCTGCGCCATGGCGCGAAGGCCAGGACGTGGCTCTCACCCAGGGCCGCATTGAACCGCGAAAATCCCAACGCTGCACATCGAGCAATCGCCGCCTGCGCGACCGGACGCTGGATTGTGGTGAATTCAAACGACAGCCCGGGCAGCAATTGTCCCAATCCGGCGAGTACCTCTGCCTCATAGCCCTCGACGTCGATCTTAGCGAATTGGGGCAGCCCGTGCCGCGCGATGAGTGCATCGAGCGTCGTCATCGGTGTGCGGATATGCGCGCTCCAGGTCTCACGTTGCCAGCCTCGGGCCTGGCGTGCTGCCGCGATGAACGCTTCAGACGCAGTACTGACCGTCGGATTGTCGAGGTTGACCGACAGGGTGACTGCGCCGCACCGCGAGCCGACCGCGGTGGCCTCAATGGCAATGCGCGGATCGCGGCCATAGAGCCAGCGTAACGTGGCTGCCAGCGCGGGTTGCGGTTCGACGGCGACCACGCGCGCGCCCCGCCGTCGGAACGCGGCAACCCGGTCACCCACATGCGCGCCAATGTCGAACACCAGATCTCCGGCGTGGATGAATTGCGCGTAGAGCCGGTCCATGGCCGCATGGCGATCGCGGTTGCCGTAATAGATCCGCAGCGATCGAACAACCCCACACGCGGTGCGTAAGCGCCGGAGCATGATGGATTGGCTCAACTCGGCTGCAACCGCCGCACCGGTCCTGAAGCCGCCGGCGTTTCCGGCACCACGCCATTGCCCTCCTCGGAAGAACCGGTCTCCTCGGGCAGGCGCCCAATGCCGAACTGGACCAAGCCGCGGCCGAGCGCTGGGAGCGCGGTGATGACCGCGAGCGGGATGGCAAGTGCGAGGCCCCCCGCCATGATCGACGCGTAGGGAATGGCGGCCGGCACGAGGGCGGCCAGCGCGCTTAACACGCCGATCCCCAAAACGGTCTGCGGCCAGAGGCGGCGCACCGCAAGCCGCCACGGGAGCGCGTGCACTTCGCGAGTCTGAGGCGGCCAGCCCAGCGAGCGTCCGCAGAGCAATCCCGCCATGAACCGGGTGTGCTCGAACCACAGGATCGGCAGGAGCAGCAGCGAAAAGCCGAATTCAACCGCTGCACTCGCCAGAAATCGGGTCGTCCCGCCGAAAGCACGCCGCAGATCGCGCCGTGCCAGCACGTCGATCATGGTCGCTATCTTGGGCGCTTGCGACATCAGCAGTATCAAGGCAAGCAGCAACCTGGCCGCATCGGCGCGCAGAACCGCGCCGGGATCACGCGCCAGCATGCTGAACGCCGTGATGGCGATAAACAACGCCATCCATCCCGGTGATCCCACGAACATCGAGATCGCGAGCGCCAGCTGAGCGCGGCTGATCGGTCGGAGACCTGGCAGCGCCAGCAGCCGGGCATATTGCAGGTTGCCTTGGCACCAACGCAAATCTCGCCGCATGAATTCCATCAGGGTCGGGGGATTTTGCTCGAACCCCAACGTCTCCTCGGGCAGCACCCGCACCTCGTAGCCGCCGCGCCGCATCAGGACCGCTTCCAATTGGTCATGGCTGAGCACACAGCCGGCCAATGGGCCAGCGCCGCTGAGGATCGGAAGCTCGCAATGCGTCCTGAAGGGCTCAAGCCGCAGGACGGCATTGTGACCCCAATAAGGCCCGCAATCGCCTTGCCACCACGCCCCGCCAAAAGTGTAGGAGCGCATCCCAAGCCGCATACCGAATTGGAAGAGGCGCGCGAAAGCACTTCGTGTTGGCGAGCCGATGACCAGCCCCTGCAGGATGCCGAGGCGCGGCGCGGCTTGCATGATCCGCACCATCCGCAGAACAGCGCTCGCCGGCATGACGCTGTCCGCATCAAGAGTGATCGCGAGGTCATGGCGCTCACCCCAGCGGTCACAAAAATCACGAATGTTGCCGGCTTTGAACCCCACATTGTCCTCGCGCCGTCGGTAGGTCAGCGCCACGCGACCGGCAAAGGTCGCCGCGAGCGCCCCACATCCTGCTTCCTCGTCGGACGCAATCAGCGGATTGGTGGTGTCGCTGAGCACATATACGTGAAAGCGATCGGCGACGCTGGCGTCAAAGAGACCCGACATCATGGCCTGGAGCGGGACCATCAACGGGCCGGGCGCTTCGTTGCGGATGCACAGCAGAATCGCGGTCGATACCGTGATGGGTTCATCGCCGCGCACCATGGCAGCGGTCGGATTGACCGCGACCGTCGGATCGCGGGCCAACCGCATGATCACCAAGCCAATTATCGCGTTCCAGAATCCGACGACGAGCGAGGGCAAAACCGCGGCAAAAGGCACCAGAAGCGCGGCCTGTCGGATCGGCGAGTTGAGCGGCAAGCACGCGACCCTGCCGAGCCACAGCAAGGCCGCCATGGTCACGCCGAAGAGAGCGCCGAACAACAACCGCCGCCTGCGCAGCAAGGCCTCCCCGGCCGTTGCCTCGTCAGGACCGCCGAATGCGCGCATGCCCCTGTCCCGGATGCGTTTTGGGTCCGCGCGCGATATACCGGGGCGCGTTTACAGTGTCGAATAAAGGATTTGTGCGTGGCGCGGGAGCAGACCGGAGAGCAGGTTGAGGCGTTGTGGTACGTCGGGTCTGGCCGCGTCGAGATCCGCGCCGAACGCATTGCTGCGCCGGCTCCTGACGAGGTTCGGGTCCGCGCGCTGCACAGCGCCATTAGCCGCGGAACGGAACGATTGGTGGCGGCTGGCGCTATTCCCGAGTCCGAGTTCACGACCATGCGCGCGCCCTTCATGGGCGGCCAGTTTCCCTTTCCGGTGAAATATGGTTACGCCATCGTCGGCCGGATCGAAGGTGGGCCGCCAGATCTTGAGGGTCGACTGGCATTTTCGCTGCATCCCCACCAAAGCGCCTTCTTGGTGCCGCGGCAGGCCGTCCATCCGCTGCCAGCGGGCGTGCCGCCGCGGCGCGCCGTGCTCGCCGCCAACATGGAGACGGCGCTCAACGCTGTGTGGGACGCGGCCCCGGGTCCCGCCGACCGGATCGCGGTCGTCGGCGCCGGGGTCGTTGGCGCCCTGGTGGCGCGGCTGTGCGCCGCGCTGCCGGGCGCACAAGTGACCCTCGTTGATGTCGTCGCACACCGAGAAACCCTCGCCCACCACCTTGGCGTTGGGTTTGCGCTCCCGGAGGAAGCCCCGCGCGAGTGCGATGTCGTGTTTCACGCCAGCGGTAACGCGCAAGGGCTGGCAACGGCGCTCTCGCTGGCGGGTGATGAAGCCTTGGTGCTGGAATTGAGCTGGTTCGGGAGCCATTCGGTCGCGGTGCCGCTCGGAGCGGCCTTCCATAGCCGCCGGCTGCGGCTCGTCGCGAGCCAGGTCGGCCGGGTGTCGCCATCGCGCCGCTCGCGCTGGGCCTTGCGGCGACGGCTTGACGCCGCGCTCGCTCTGCTCGCCGATCCGGCCTACGACGCGCTCATCGAGCCAGCGATCGCGTGGCACCAGCTCCCGGCGCGATTGCCCGACGTTCTGGGACCGGTCGGTGGCGTGCTGTGTCAGGTCATCGATTATCCAGCCGATCCATTTTCCCGGACGCCGACCGTTCACAAGTCGGATCGCGCATGATTGCGGCACGCGCACCCTTGAGGCGACGCGAGGCCCCTGCTGTTCAACCCTGCTCCGGCGGCGTCCCGCCGCGAGCCCTTCAGAGGAGCCAACGATCGTGTTTACCGTCGAAGTGACCGAGCAGATCATGGTTGCCCACTCATTTCGTGGCGAAATTTTTGGTCCGGCCCAACGACTCCATGGGGCAACATTCGTGATCTCGGCGGCTTTCATCGCCGAGACGCTGGATGCCAACGGCATTGTCGTCGACATCGGCCGTGCGCAGGATTGCCTCAAGGCGACGCTCGCGCCTCTCAATTACCGCAATCTTGACGACCTGGAGCAATTCGTTGGGCGCAACACCACGACCGAGTTCCTCACCAAACATGTGTTCGACTGCCTGGCGGAGGCGGTCCGCAAAGGCGCACTCGGTCGCGATGGCGCGGAGCTTGCGGCGATCCGCGTGACGATCGCGGAATCCCCGTGGGCACGCGCCTTCTACGAAGCGAATTTGCAGTGACTGGCACGCTCGTTTTTGCCGTTCCGGGCGATTTGTCGACCCCGACCGGCGGTTACGCCTACGACCGGCGGATGATTGCCGAGCTCGAGCGGTTGGCGGGACCGATCACCGTGCTCGATCTCGGCGAGGGTTTTCCGCGGCCAGATCCCGCCATCCGCACGGCGGCTCTCGCGCGGCTCGCGGCAATCCCGCCTGACTGCCCAGTTCTGATCGATGGATTGGCGCTCGGCGTGTTGCCCGAAGTCGTCGCATTGCGCCGCAGTCACCGGCTCATCGCCCTCGTGCATCATCCCTTAGCGCTTGAATCCGGGTTATCGGAGCCCGAAATCGAGGCCCTGCGCGCCAGCGAGCGCACCGCATTGGCAGCGGTCCGTCACGTCGTCACCACGAGCCAAGCTGTTGCGAGAATCTTGATCGCCGACTACGGCGTGCGGGAGGCCCAGATCACCATCGCGCCGCCCGGAACCGATCCGGCCCCTGCGGCCCGGGGCTCAGGGGGGCCAGCCGTGGTCCTGCTCGCCGTCGGGGCGATCACCCCTCGAAAGGGGTACGACGTCCTCGTGGCGGCGCTCGGGATGGTGCGCGATCCGCCGTGGCGACTGACCATCGTGGGCGACCGTCACCGCGATCCGAAAGCTTCGGCGCGTCTTGAGGCCGATATTGCCCGACTCGGCCTTTCCGACCGGATCACCCTGGCGGGTGCCGTTTCGCCGCCTCAACTCGAGGCGTTCTATGACGGCGCCGATCTGTTTGTTTTGGCCTCGCGGTTTGAAGGTTATGGTATGGCATTTGCGGACGCCATGGCCCGCGGCCTGCCCATCATCGGCACGATCGCCGGCGCCATTCCCGACACCGCACCGCCTGCCCTGTTGGTGCCCCCAGACAATCCGGTCGCACTGGCCGCTGCGCTTGACCGCCTCATCGGGGACAATCGCGTCCGTCGCCGACTCGCTGTGGCCACGCGCCAAGCCGCCCGCGACTTACCGGCGTGGTCGACATCGGCTCGGCGCCTCGCCCAGGCAGTCGCGGGAACGTGACCCTCGCCGCTACTTTTAGGGAGCTGGCGTCGCCGCATCGAGGCGGACCCGTCGGGCCGAAAGGTCACAATCGAATAGCACTTCGTTGTCGATCATGTGCACACGGGTCGGTGGGCGCAGCGCGCCGTCGATACGATCGATCGGGGGCAGGGCGAGCCCTGAGCGGCCCGCGCCAATGATCATCGGCGCGACCAACACATGCAGACGGTCGAGACAGCCGGCGGCCAGGAAGCCGGATACCGTGGCGGCCCCGCCCTCGATCAAAATCCGGCGAAAACCCCGCTGCGCCAGCCCTCGCAGGATGGTTGCGGGGGCGATGCGCCCGTCGGGGGCCTGCAGCAGCATCATTTCGATGCCAGCAGGTAGCGTCGGCCGCGGGGTCGTGGTCACCACCACGCGTCGGCTGCCGTCCTCGCTGAGCACCCGCGCCTGCACGGGGAGCCGTCCGCGCGGATCAAGCACGACACGCGCGGGATTGGGTCCAGGGACCAGCCGGACGGTGAGTTGAGGATCATCGGCCACGACCGTGCCGACCCCGACCACGACGGCATCGACGAGCGCGCGCAGCCGGTGCAAGTGCGCGCGGCCAGCAATGCCGTTGATATAGTGTGAATGCCCGCTGTGGGTCGCGATCCGGCCGTCGAGCGATTGACCGATCTGGGCAATAACCACAAGTTCGTCGACGCTGCCGTTCTCAAGCGGCGCAAACAACTCGGCCCACGGCGCCGGCAAGGGTTCGCTCGACGAGCG
>Ga0126371_10004915_pt1 | contig 11830 bp, 12 predicted proteins | sample PanSoiMetaPlot_4_FD_110145 | JGI IMG/M metagenome (GOLD analysis project Ga0126371, IMG submission 110145) | Tropical forest soil microbial communities from Panama - MetaG Plot_4 | ecosystem: Environmental > Terrestrial > Soil > Tropical forest > Bulk soil | place: Panama | collected 2016-02-17
CTTCCTGTAGGTAAAGATGCAAACGATCAAACCTACTCCAAAGGGGCGCCCTTCTCTCATGGCCCAAAAATTTCGCGCTACGAAACTCGCAGAGCGGTTTTTTTGAGGCGGCATGACCTCCAGGACCAAGGGAAAATTCATAAAATCGGAATCGGGCACAACCGAGAAAGGGGGAGCGCCCGCTCCCCCATGGAAGGACAGAAGCCGAAGCGAGGATGCAGTCAAGGACGCGGAGCGAGGCACGAGCGGAGCGCCGCGCAGCGAGTCTTGATCCTTGACGGCAGTCCGAGCGGAGGCTACGACGGTCAAAACCACCTCCAAAGGGGCGCCCTTTATATTGCGTCGGCTACCTTGCCGGGGATTCACCGCATGGACCACGGCTTACATTAGGTTACATTGTGTCAGTTTAGACGCTGGCGGCCCAAGAATTAGATTCATCATGTGTCGTCTATGATTGGACGCCTAGGTGCTAAGCTAGCGGGGGAGTTCACTTGGAGATTTATCTTGTAGACGGGACCTACGAACTGTTCCGCCATTACTACGCGCTGCCATCGGTACGCGATCGCGATGGTCGCGAAGTTGCTGCCGTTCGGGGCGTGCTCTCTTCAGTGCTCGGAATGATCAAGGGTGGCGCGACCCATATCGCGGTCGCAACCGATCATGTCATCGAGTCCTTTCGCAACAAGCTGTGGCCAGGATACAAGACCGGCGAAGGCATCGAACCCGACCTTATGGCACAATTCTCGCTGCTTGAAGAGGTTTTGGTCGCGGCTGGTGTTGTTGTTTGGCCTATGGTGGAGTTCGAGGCCGATGATGCCATTGCCGCGGCGGCAGTTGCCGCTAGTAAGAATAACGATGTCACTCGGGTGATCCTCTGCACACCCGACAAGGACCTCGCGCAATGTGTATCCGGTTCCCGGATCGTCCAGTTGAATCGCCGGAAGCAAATCACAATCGACGAAGCAGGGGTGATTCAGAAGTTCGGAGTCTCGCCGGAATCGATTCCTGACTATCTAGCGCTTGTGGGGGACGCGGCAGATGGCTATCCAGGGCTACCCGGCTGGGGAGCGAAATCCTCGGCCGCGGTGCTCGCCAAGTTCCTCCATCTTGAATCGATTCCCAAAAACTGGCGCGAATGGCGAGTGCATGCCACCAACGCGGGCTCGCTTGCCGACACCCTGTCTCGCCAGTGGGAGAACGCCATCCTCTTTCGACGACTCGCCACGCTCCGGACCGACATCAGGCTCTTTGACGATGTGGACGAGCTGAGATGGCGCGGCCCTAGCTCTGGGTTCGACGCTTTGGCGGCAAGATTGGACGCGACACGCACAGAACGAACGCCGGCAGCCATGCGACGCAAATCGAGCGCAAGGAAGAGCTGATCATGCTGAGACGATAGGCACCCAAAGCCAGGTCCTGCAGTACGTAGCGACCATCCGCGACCTTGATGTTGTACCGTCACGTGCGCCGGAATTGTATGCGGGCGCGAAGGTGATATAGGTGTTGGGACTGTCCTTGCTCGGCATGCTCCTCAATTTCCCTGTCCCGCTACTTTGGCTTCGAGTTTGACGATGTGAGAAATGTGAATAGCTGACACACCACACGCCTCGCCTTGCCATCCACATGAAGTGCAAGTTACCTGATAAATCCGGCCTCGAATTTGGGCCTCTGTGACGATGTCCTCGGGAGCGTATTTGGCAAAAAGTTCATGCTTGCCGCAGTTCACGCAACGGAATGTCAGAAGGTATCCCCGGGTCTCTCTGGTGTTCATAGAAAGACTCCTGGCTTGCCGGGGACATGCAGCGCTTGAAGTTGAACTATACGCTCAAAACCGATTTGCGCAAGGAGAGATGTTTAATCATGACCGTTTCCTTCAGTCTTTAACCACATGGACGAGAATTATGAAGGAAGGATAAGTCTCATGCTCTCAGACACTTTGAGATTTTCGGGAGGCACAGAACGTTCGGCAGACCGAATAAGGAGAATCTCCGTTAGGGGCGCTTTGCTGGCCATCAGCCTTACAACCTATCTTGCTGGCTGGTCTGCCGGCCCCAGATAGTTCGTGCGGTCGTCGCGACGAGCCGCAGTTTGTCCTTTTGGTCTTCCATTGATATTCGATTACCAGAGATCGACGAAGCGAAACCACACTGTGGGCTGAGCGCCAGTCGCTCAAGTGGCACATACCGGCTTGCCTCACCAATCCGCCCAAAGAGCTCCGCGAAGGTTTCCAACCGCGAGGTCTTCGTCGTTACCAGCCCGAGCACGACCACTTTGTCGTCGGGCACACACTTCAGCGGCTCAAAGGAGCCTGAGCGCGGGTCATCGTATTCAAGCAATAGCCGTTGCGCTTTGATCTTTCGGAAGAGCACTGGTGCGATCGCTTCGTAGCTGCCTTGCGCGAGCCATCGGCTGTCCTGGTTCCCACGGCAAAGGTGAAATCCGAATGTCACGCTGGGCGCTGCGCTCATAATCGCGTTGTCGAGCTCAATCGCGTGTTCGAGCCACCAATTAACACTCCCCGCCTGCTCCTCATAAAAGGTGCGCGTCTGGGGGTCGATCAGCAGCGCATAGTGCGGCGCGTCGATTTGGAGATACGTTGCACCGAGCCGTACGAGTTCTTGAACCTCCTCACGGAGGATTTCGACCACATCGCTCAAGTAGGACTCAACGGTGGGATAGACGTGACTCGAGCGGTCGCGCGACCAAAAATTCACCCACAGACTGGGACTAGGCAGCGTGACCTTAGCGATGCGGCGCGTGCGTGCGCGCAGATAGGTGAGCTCCTCCGCCGAGAGGTGGCGCCGCCGCCGGAGCTTGCCCACTACACCCAGGTCTGATGGTCGCGGGAGACTCCGATTCCCTACCTGTGGGTCTCCACACCACTCGCCCCACAAGAAGGCGTCCAGTGTGTGTTCGCCAAATCCCTCAACCGCCGCCGTCATCTGGCTCTGGAACGATTGCCGGCGCATCTCGCCGTCCGTCGCGACTTCCAAGCCTGCTTCCTCTTGCAGTGCAATCGCTTGATCTACCGCCTTGTCTTCTTTCTCCTTGAACTCTCCTGGCGTGATCAGGCCGTCGGCGAGTTGCTTCTGTGCGGCGAGCAATTCCGGCAGGCGAAGCAGGCTACCGACTACATCGCTGCGTGCGCTAATCATGGGTGAGTATGCAGGGATGATATCACCACGAACAATACGGGACTGCAGATAAGCTTGGAATAGATTAACCTTCTGCAATAATATCACCCCAATTTCTGTAAAATAACCCCCTCAGGAATGGCGCCGATGGACGGTCGAAGAGAATTACGAAGTCCGAGCGATTTCGAGTTCCGCTCTCGAGCAAGGAGCTGTCGTTGGTCACGATGAATGCTTCGACCGAGAACGTGAGCACCAACAGTGCTCGTCTCCAAAATGATTGGCCCTGGCTACCTGGAACCACAGTACTTGTACGATCCTCGCTAGGCGAGTTTTGTGGCCGCGCACGAATCGTCTACTGCCACGGACTTCCAGCGAATCCCTTCGCGCTCAGCTTGCAGTTCTTGGTGCGGACAGGCGACCAATTAAGACAAAGCACGGCGTTCGCTATCGTTACGGGCGTGAAGATCCCGGTCGACGGCCGGCATCTCCTGAGAAAGGAGGCCCTATGGCTACTATGACCCGCCGCGAGGCCGGGAAACTCCTGGCGGTCGTCGCCGGGAGCGCGCTTGTGCCGAAACTTGCCCCAGGCACAGCTACCATCAATTCCGTGGTCCGCGGGGTGCAAATCGGAGCGCAGAGCTATTCCTTCCGGGATTTGACGTTCGATCAGTGCATCGACGCATATCGTGCGGTGGGGCTCGGCGAGTGTGAGCTCTGGGAGGAAACGCTAGTCCCTCCCGACATCGCCCGTGACCGCGAAGCTTCGCTCAAAAGGCACCGCATGGCACCGCTAGAGGCATTCCACGAAGCGCGGCGGAAGTTCGAGCGCGAGGGGGTTTTTATCTATGCATTCAACGCCTCCATGCGGAAACAAATGAGTGATGAAGATCTCGAGCGCGGGTTCGAGATGGCGCGCGAGCTGGGCGCAAAATGCATTACCGCGTCCGCCAACGTCAGCATGGCGGCACGCGTGGACGCGCTCGCGCAGAAGCACAAGATGGTGGTGGGATTTCACGGCCACGACCATACTGAGGATCCCGACGAGTTCTCAACCGAGGACACTTTCGAGCGGGCAATGAAAGGAGCCTCGAAGTACATTGGCGTGAACTTGGACATCGGGCATTACGTGGCGGCCGGAGGAGATCCCCTGGACTTCCTCCGTCGTCATCACGATCGCGTCCTCACGCTGCACCTTAAGGACAGAAAGAAGAATCATGGTCCGGACGTACCTTGGGGTGAGGGAGACGTCCCGATTGCCGCGGTTCTGCGAATGTTGCGCGACGAACGATGGAAGATACCGGCAAACATCGAATACGAGTACGGCCAACCTGGCTTGGATACGGTAAGTGAAGTGAAGAAGTGCTTCGACTACTGCCGGAAAGCGCTAGAAACATAATTGCCAGCGTCGAGCGACGTCGTTCGTCATTACACCTAAATTCTCGGGATTTCAACGGAGTCCCGTTGAATCTTCTTGCAGGGCGAGGAAAAATCATCGGAGAGTATCCTGTGTCGCACTAGCGAGAGTGCGGTAGACTTCTCGCACAATGACTTACCCTATTATAATTGACCGAATACGAATACTGAGGAATGAAACTGAGACTGATGCATGTCATCCGGCGTGGCCATTTTCGCCGATGTTTTCATGGAGATTAATCGAACCTATACTCTCTACCTTGCTGACGCATCGCAGCACGGCCTGCCCTTCATCGCCTCCCATCCCTCGCGCACAATCAAGGGCAACAGGACCAGCGCAGCCACTGGATCAGCCCATCTCACGCCCCAAATCGCATTGATGACTAGTCCAGCCAAAGCAATCATTGCCAGATAGCCACAAACGGCAGACTCGGCAGCATCAGCCCTCAACGCTGCACTGCTGGTAACCGCTGAGAGTCGCCGTTTTTGTCTTGCTAGCCAAGGCATAAACACGGCGGCGAGAATTAGCAGGGCTATTCCAGCCGGGCTTGGCCGTGCCTCGATATGACCCAACAGGGTCAGAACTGATGCAAGGACTACGAATACCGCGAGAATAAACAGTAAGCTGCCTGCGATTTTGGCTGCTCGCTCCTCTACGTGTGCTTCGGGAGAGTAGAAACGGCGGAGCACGACTGCTGCTGAGAGAAGTTCTACGGCACTGTCTCCTCCGAACCCGAAAAGTGCAGGGCTGCGAGCCATCCACGCCGCACCTAGAGACACCGCCGCCTCTACGCTCATCCAAATGAGCGTTAGCACCTGCATCCGAATCACTCGACGTGCGGTCTCTGAACTGGCTGTTTTCGGCAAGGCGTACACTTGTACTGCGTTATGATTTCTACGCTTGGTTCTTTTTGAACCAACAAGGTAGCTCCCTCTACCGACGAACTCACCGTACCGGACTGGCCCGCGCGAAGCAAAAGTCGCGCAGTTCCTCCAATAGCAGGGAGTCGAGGCCTTTGACGGGCATTTGGTCCTCGGCTGGGCCGACGAAGAGAACCCCCTCGCGGTGTCGTTATCGGCAATGGTTTTCCGAACAAAAGTACCATTGAGACTGGCCTAACGGGCTATTACTACCTACCAGCCACATTGCCATGATCGGACGTACTCCGGCAAACCGGAAGAAGGTTACGCGAACATGCTCACCCGCGCCATTAGTGTGACGCTGGCCATCCTGATACTAGGCCTCTCTTTGCGTGCCCGCGAAATCGAAGGCACAATCACCATTCAGCGCAGACTCACGAAGCGAAAGGTCACTTCAACAGCCGACCTGTATCAAAGGGGTGTGGCCGTCGAACTGGGTTCCGATAAGGAACAAAACCCCCTGGCTTTTGAACGAAACCACGTCGTTATCTATCTGGAGGGCCACCTTCCGTCTGAAAAGATTAGCGCGGAATTGAATCAACAAGACCGGCGATTCTCACCAGACTTAGTAGTGATACCGGCGGGATCGAGCGTCTCGTTCGCGAATCTCGACCCGATCTTTCACAATGTGTTTTCTCTCTCGAAAGCAAAATCGTTCGACCTGGGCAACTATCCAAAAGGCCAGACCCGAATCGTAGCGTTTCCGAAGCCGGGCATCGTATTTGTTGATTGCCATCTGCACCCCAACATGTCTGCGATTATTGTCGTGACGCCAAACCGCTGGGGTACGAAAGCTGACGCCTCCGGCCGATTTGTGCTGCCGGATGTTCCTCCAGGCACTTACACCATCGTCGCTTGGCACAGGGCTGCGGGATTTTTTCGCAAAACTGTTCGGGTCACCGAGGCGGCTGGCGCGAGCGTTGACTTCACCATCCCGCTGGATGCAGAGGGAGTTGTCGAGCAGGCGAGACAATGAGAATGCGTTTCGCCACGCGCGCCTTTCTTTGGTCTTTCATACCGTTTGCCATTCTGTTGGCGTGTAGTTTCTGGGTGATCCAGCAGCGTGTGCAGCATACCGTGCGTAGTGGGTTACGTTCCTCCCTCCGTGAAGCGCACATATCCATGGCTCGTCTCCGGCAGGAAAGTGAGCTTCAAAACAGCCGATTTCTACGAATCGTTGCCGAGAACCCTCCCTTAAAGGCTGGATTGCAGTTGTTACTGGTCCATCCCAAAAGCGCGTCGGCGCGCCTGACTCTGGAAGACCAATTGAGGGAAATCGCCGATACACTCAGTTTCGATTTTCTCATGGTCTCGAATTCCGACGGTGTTCCACTAGCAGGGATTATCCGGATTGACGACCAGCTCGTTGCTATGGGTATGCACCGGATGAAGCCGCCACAGCAAGGGTTCTTCACTCTTGGTGCAAACACTTATCAACTGAATTCGTTTCCCATCGACATCAACGAAGAGAATATCGGCATCCTGTCGATAGGTGAGCGCTTCGACCTCGCGGAATTCAGTACTCCCACGATTCTTACCCAGAATGGCGAGATCCTTCGATCAAGCGTTCCGAACGCATCGTCGGCAGAGCTGGAATCTGCTGTTCGCGGCTGTGGAAAACAAGCCGAATGCGAAACGAACATAGCTGGCGAGGTTTATATGACGCTCGCCGCCGACACCGTCAATTTCGGCAATGGCTATACACTTCGTTCACTGCAGAGCGTGGACTCCATAAGTCGTCCGGTGCAGGGCGTTGTCCGAGAGGTTTTTCTCATCGCTACCCTTGGCGCTCTCGCTGCGGCGGCCGCTCTGAGTCTGTTTTCTTCTCGTTCGATTGTCCGTCCCATCGCCGCCGTCGTGTCGAGCTTGCGGCAGAGCGAGGCAACCGGAACGTTACCCAGCTTTCAAAGCACCCCGGCAAGCATTCACGAAATTCGCGAGCTGATTGAGAGTTTTACTCGCGCAGCATCAGCGGTTCAGGAGAGCCGTGAGAATCTTCAGCGGGCGTATCTCGAATTCATTGGCTCCTTGGCCGGTGCTTTAGACGCGCGGGATGATTACACCGCGGGTCACAGCCGGCGCGTCAGCGACTATTCGTGTGCCATCGCCGAAGCGCTGAACATCACGGGAAGCGAACTGGAAGTAATTCGTGTCGGAGCACTTCTCCACGACATCGGCAAGATCGGCGTCACCGACAGCGTATTACGCAAACCCTCGAGGCTGACGAGCGAAGAGATGGCCGAAGTGCAACAACATCCTTCGATTGGTCGGAGGATTTTGGAAGGAGTCCGTGGGTTCCAGCAATATCTTCCCGTCGTTGAGCTGCATCACGAGAACTGGGACGGCACGGGCTACCCGCTCCACTTGGCCGATGTGAAAGTTCCCCTTTGTGCTCGGATTACGCACGTGGCCGACGCTTATGATGCGATGACTTCAGCCAGGTCCTATAGATCCGCGCTGAGTCACGAGGCGGCGATACGTGAACTGAAGCGATGCGCGGGAACTCAATTCGATCCCGAGATCGTGAAAGCTCTACTGCGAGTAGATGAAGTCGGCAAGTTTGCACGGCATGCGCGAAGCACTGTGCCGAGCCCTCGCCTGGTTTCTCTTCCAAGAGCGACAGGCGAAGCTTCCTAGTGAGAAATCGTATGAAGTGGCGGCTGTTTCTTCTCTGCTTCTTGTCACTGAGCCGGATGGTCGCGGTCCGGGCTCAAGAGGCAAACTCTGGTCTCAACTTAGCAGCTACCATTGGTACAGAGGGGCTATACGCTGCCCGATTATCCAGTCCGCCGCGCGACGGCGACGATGTCACCTGTGCGTTCCGAGCTGTCCTTTATCCCACCTGGAAAGTCAATCAGAATTGGAATTCCTCCGCCGCCGTCGAGGCCTACTCCTATCCTTATTTCTTCGAGGATTTTTCCACTAGGAAAAATGGCTCAACCGTACAGATTCTCCACGCCGATATCAGTTACTCCCGATTCTGGAAAAACCGTTCTATGGTTGTTCGAGCAGGGCAACTGGCCTCTGGTTTCGGGTCCTTCCTCTTGCGATACGACGATGCCATCAATCCGCTCATAGACGTACCCATGTCCTACGGCTATTATCTGAGAGGCGTGAGTACCGGCAGCTTGGCAGGCGTAGGTCTGGAGGCGACACTCGGCAGAGTGGACTTGCGAGGCCAGCTCACGAATTCATCACCCGCGAATCCCCGCAGCGTCTTGGATAAGGGTCAATACCTGAACTGGACCGCGGGAGCAGGCTACACGATCCGCCAAGGGTTCCGCGTGGGATTCTCTGCTTATCGAGGGCCGTATTTGGACCGTCAGTATCCGTTCTTCTTTCCGGGCGAAACCGATCCCAGGAATCTTCCCGCAACTGCGGTTGGCGTAGATGCAGAGTGGGGTGCGGGGCACTGGAACATCAATGGAGAGTGGCAGCATTTTCGGATGGACTACACCGTAATCCCAACATTTAACGAAAGCATCGGTTACGCCGAAGTTCGCCTGGTGGTGCACCCTCGGTGGTACTTAGCGACGCGTATGGGATACATGAGCCCTGGCGCGTTCCCCGGCTGGCGCTCCTATGAAGCAGCGGTGGGCTACCGCGCCGGGAAACGCGAACTAGTAAAATTGGAATACGAAGTGCACCAGGGACCAGGTATCACCGGCACTCAGCGGAACACACTGGCCATACAGTTTGTAGCGACTCTACCGTCCATCTCGGTCGCGCATCACTAAAAATCCTTGCCCTTCCCGATGTTGCTGGTCGACCGGCGCCCGCCGCCGCGCTTCCCCGGGTGCCAGCCCTTTTGCGACGATTATTGGGACAAAACTTGGGACAAAGAAAGGGCTGAAACGAGGGGTTTTGTAGGCTAAGTCTCACCGAATCATTGGATTCAAGCTGAGCTACTCGCCTAGTGGTCATACATAGACTCGTGGTCCTGAAAATGACAGTTTGTGGACCAACTGTGGACCAACTGAGGCAGGATTTTTGGGGTGACGGTGCTTGCAAGTGCGACACCCGCAAGGCTTTAGATTTTTCGACCTCCTAATTCGGGACCAGGAGGTCGATGGTTCAAATCCATTCGCCCCGACCAATTTAATTCCCGCTCTCTCAATCATTTACGTTTCTACTGCGCTAGCTTGCTGAATTTTCGGTACATTCGGGACAACTGACATCGGAAGAGTGAATCCGACGCCTACTCTTTCGGCTTCTTGCTTCCTCCAGAGTTTTTCCTTTTCGACGTCTACGTAGAGGTCCGTAACCGTCGAGCTGCCGTGCCCGAGCCACATACGAATCAATCCTCTGGCGCTTTCTGTTTCCGCAGCCATGTTGCTCGAAAACGCCGGAAGACATGAGGGCCTCCTTTTTCGACGCCCATCATGTCAAGAATCGGATAAAGGATTCGATTTCGAATATTGCTCTTACTCAGAGGTGTCCTTTTCTGCGAAGAGAAAAGCAGTCCGCTTTTTCGATTGGCGTTGAACTCCCGGAGCAGCTTTGCAACTTCGGGATGAATATCGATATCTCGGATTGCGTTACTCGTTTTCACGTCACTCGTAAGTCTGCTGCCTTTCGCCTGCTGACGAACAAGAATCGTCGTGAAGTCATCGGCAAAATGCTTGTCGATCTCAAGTCCAAGAACCTCACCGATTCTCATTCCTGTCGCCCCACAAAGGATGAAGAGCATCCGTTCCTCTGGTTTCCTGCAAGACGCAAGGAACGTCATTGTCCTCTCATCGATTGTCGGACGACGCTGTTTTTTGGGGTCAACGAGGGGCAGGTCAAGTTTCTCCGGGTCCCATTTCCGAGGATAGAGCGGGTTGCCGTCGTCGTCTTCGGCGGAGCTGACAACTGCCGCTGCGATTCGGAAATAGGTGTTAACGGACTTCGGAGAAAGTAGTCCGGCGTTCATCCTTGCTACCAGGCCCTTCATTGCGGGGTATTTCGCCGCTTCGGACAACGGAAGGTCGCCAATTTCAGGGAGAATCCACTTATCGAGCTCTCTCTGAATGTCCTCCGCGGAAGTTGCCCGAATTGGTTTGCGCTTACGAGTCAGAGCGTGTTTCAACCAGATTTCTGATTGCTCACGGAACGTGACTCCGATGTCCTGCTTGACGACCTGTTTGAAATACTCAGGAGAGTCCGCACCGCTTGCTTGGATGATTTCCCTCGCCTTCCGTTTGCGTTCGCTCTTGGAAAGAAGACCGGGACCAGAGATTGGACAGATGCGCTCACGAACATGCATCCGCTTTTCTTGACCAGGAATGTCTTTCCAGAATCGCACCACAAACCATTTTCCTGATTTTTCGATATGACCATCTTGACCAGTTCGGCGTAACAAGGACTTGCCTCGTTTCCGCTTCGCTAGTATCGCTGGCATAAGGATATCCGGGGCGGCACCAGACGGCAATGGCGCCGTTCGGCTAGAACTGCTGGTGCTTAATGCAGCGGCAACCCTAATCACGCTCTGGCTCGTCTGGAGAAATGTCGTCAGACTGCACGATGCCAGACCTCATCTCCAAGGCGGCTTGTGCTTTCGCGACGGTGTGGCGTGCGTAGTATTCGGGATCGTGCTTTTCGCCGGCCCGTTGCTGGATGCGATTCCAGAACAAATGGAATTGTCGCCACTGCGTCAGATGACGGACGAAGAGCGTCTTGTTGCGGATTTTCACGGGTCGGGCATGAGCACAGGCCCGCATCCGATGACGTATTGCCGGGAGGCTCTGTCCAAGCTGCAAGTAAAACGAGCGTGCGATTTGCCTCGCGTGCCTGACGGGCAATACACCCGCGTGGCAGGATGCGTAATTGCTCGGCAGCGTCCGGGAACAGCGAAGGGCTTCGTCTTTTTAAGTCTGGAAGATGAGACAGGAATTTCGAACGTGATTGTGAATCCTGACCTTTACGAGAAATACCGCGTGGTGATCAACCGTGAGAAATTCCTTCGGGTTGAAGGCATCCTGCAGAATCAGGATCACACTATATCCATCAAAGCTTCCCGCGTGCTGCCAATCTCGATTACCAAAATCGAAACCGAGTCCCACGATTTTCATTAGTCCGTTTCGGGCTGCTGCGATAGGACGACTCTTCGAATTATTTTTCCAGTCCCCCGGGCAGCCGCAGCAGCCGTCCAATTCGCAAATTGATCCGGGCGAACCTGTAGGGCACGCTCGCGACACACATCGACCACGGAAATCGACCTGGGGGGTCTCTTTGGGCGGCAGTTGACATAAAGACCGTCTTTATATAGACTGCCTTGACATCATGGATCTCTTGCAAGGAACGCTCGAAATGCTCGTGCTGCGAACGCTCGTGCTCTCGCCGCTGCATGGCTATGGGATTTCCAAAGCAATTCGGGCCAA
>Ga0126371_10004916_pt1 | contig 11829 bp, 14 predicted proteins | sample PanSoiMetaPlot_4_FD_110145 | JGI IMG/M metagenome (GOLD analysis project Ga0126371, IMG submission 110145) | Tropical forest soil microbial communities from Panama - MetaG Plot_4 | ecosystem: Environmental > Terrestrial > Soil > Tropical forest > Bulk soil | place: Panama | collected 2016-02-17
CGACCGCGCCGTGATGGATCTCGCGCTCTATGTTCCTCGGGCGCCGACCACCGAGAAGGAGGTCGCCCACTGGAGCAAGAACATGCAGCTCGTGCTCGACGTGGTGACCGGCGAGGATTTCCCGGCCGGACGCACCATCCAGGGCGGGCTCAAATCGGGCGCGCAGTCCCATACGGTCTTCGGCCGCAACGAGCCGGCGATGATCCACTATCACCGGTCGCTACAGGCGGCGCTCCGCGGAGATGCCGCCGGCAGCTCGTGCGACGCGGCCGCGTAAGAGCATCGACGGCGCGCCCTGGCCGCTGTGAATGCCCGCTGCGGCGGCCATGAGGCGCAAGTCCACTCGCGTAACGGCAAATCCGATCGGAGGCCGACCATGACCGCGCTTGCAAAGCTGGTGCCGACGGCGACGCTCCCTGTCTCGCTCCCCGGGGGCACCGATTGCACGCCCGTCGCCAATATCGCGGCGACAGGCTTTCGCTTCGCCGGCCTGCACATCGATGTGGTCCAACGCGAGCTGCGGCGAGACGGGAAGACCATCCATCTCGAGCCGCAGGTCTTCGAGCTGCTGATCCATCTGGTGAGACATCGGCATCGCGTGGTCGGCAAGGACGAGCTGATCGACGCGATATGGAAGGGGCGCATCGTCTCGGACGCGGCGCTGAGCAGCCGGATCAGCGCGGCGCGGCGCGCGATCGGGGACAGCGGCGAGGACCAGCGGCTGATCCGCACGCTGCACAAGCGGGGTTTCCGCTTCATCGGCCGGGTCGACGCCGCGCCGGCGTCCGCCGACGAGGCGACGCGCATGCGGGCCGCGACCGGCGCGCCGCGTGCGGCGGCCGCCGGCCTGACGTCGATCGATGCGGCGCGCGCCTCGATCGTCACGCTGCCGTTCGAGAATCTGAGCGGCAATCCGGAGAACGAGTATTTCGGCTACGGGATCAGCGACGACCTGACGCGGCTGCTCGCCCGCAACCGCTGGCTCACGGTCATTTCCCGGCACTCGACCGTCGCGTTTCAGGGCCGCAGAATCGACGCACGCGAGCTCGGCCAGAGCCTGGGCGTGCGCTATGTCCTGCCGGGCAGCGTTCGCCGCGAGAAGGACGCGGTCAGGATCACGGCGGAGCTGGTCCGCTCCGCGGACGGCGCGCAATTGTGGGGCGAGACCTACAATCTGCGGCTCGAGAGCATTTTCGACGTCCAGGAGCAGATCGCGCGGCAGATCGCGGCGACGATCGAGCCCGAGCTGTCCAAGGTCGAGCAACAGCTCGCCGCGCGCAAGACACCGGCCAATCTCGATGCCTGGGACTGCTGCCAGCGCGGCCTGTGGCACCTCTGGTTCTTCACCCGCGAGGGCTTCGACCGCGCCGAGGAATTCTTCGCGCGGGCCGCGGCGAGCGAGCCCGGGTTAGCGCGCGCCCATGCGGGCCTCGGCTATGTGAGCGTGCAGCGGGCGCTCTATGCGCCGCCGGTCTCCCGCCCCAAGCACCTCGAATCGGCGCTCGCGCTCGCCCGTGCGGCGGTGGCGCTCGACAGCCGCGACGCGTTTGCGCGCACGGTGCTCGGGCGCGCATTGAGCCTGCTCGGCAGAAACGAGGAGGCTGCCGCCGAGCTGGATGCCGCCATCGATCTCAATCCGAGCTTTGCGCAGGCCTATTTCGCGCAAGGGTTCAACCTGCTGTGGGCCGGACGGGCGAGCGACGCGACGGCGCTGCTTGATCGCGCGATCCGCCTGAGCCCGCGCGACAGTCATCTGTGGAGCTTCTATCATGTCGGCGCGTGGGCGCACTTCTCGTCGGGCGATTTTGCGCGGGCAGCCGAATTCGCCAGGTGTGCCACCCGCCAGCCCAACGTGACATATCGTGCGTTCGCGACACTCGCGGCCTCCCTCGGCCATCTCACCGACGGTTGCGCGCGCGACGCCGCGGCAGCGGAGCTGCTACGACGCCGGCCCGATTACTGCGCAAGGCTCGCACGCGAGGAATTCTTCTTCTGCCACGATGGCTCGTTCCTCGCGCGCTTCCTGGCGGGACTGAGGTCCGCCGGAATTCCCGACTGACCGCCGCGGAGGATGCCCGATCGTCGCGGCATCGCGCTTGGGCGATCGCTGGATTTTTTCTGGAGATTGGCTGCAGGCGCGGGCGGCGGCGTCCTGCATCTCGACACCACGTACGATGCTGACCGCATGATGGGCCACAGCCCGCTTCGGCCCCGCCGATGGGTCTTGCACCGCGCGCACGAGCGATATATAGTCAATTGGCTATGCAAAGAAATTCCGCGCTCGATCTCACATTCCGCGCGCTCGCCGACGGTACGCGGCGATCGATGGTTCACGCTCTCGCGCGCGGGGGCGCGCGCAGCGCCGGCGAGCTCGGCCGACATTTCCGGTCCGCGCAGCCGACGATCTCGAAGCATTTGAAGGTGCTGGAGCGGGCCGGGCTCGTCGAACGGACCATCGAGGGACGCGTCCACCGCTTCCGGCTGCGCCAGAAGCCGCTCAAGGACGCCGAACGCTGGATCGCGCGCCAGCAGGCATTCTGGACCGGTGCGGTCGATCAGCTCGATCGGCTGCTGCAGGAGGTCTCACGCGGTGAGTCCTGAACCGACCGTCGCCGAGGTCCGCCGGCGTCTTTCCGCCAAGCCCGAAATGGTCTTTTCGGCCTTCGCGGATGCCCACATGGTCAGCCGGTGGCTGAGGCCGGCGCCGGAGATCAAGCTCACCGTGCTCGCGTTCGATTTTCGCGTCGGCGGCGCCTACCGCTTCGCCTATCACGTCCCGGGCGGCCAGGTCATGATCGTCAACGGGATCTACCGATCGATCGAGCCGCCGTCCCGGATCGTGTTCTCATGGAACATCGAGCCGCCGGACGAGCACGCGGGCCTCCAATCGGAGGTGATCGTCGCGATCACGCCGGAGCGCGACGGCTGCGAGCTCCATATCCGCCACGCGCAGCTGACGCAGTCCGGCGCCGTCCAGCGCCATAGCGGCGGCTGGCGTGGTGCTCTCGACCAGCTGGCTGCATTGCTGAGCAATGCCGCCGCATGACCGCACAGGAAAAGCCGCCGGCGAGGGCGGCGAACAGGGATCGATGTGGAAAGGACAACGGACATGACGCGTTTCACGCTCGGCATTCTTGCGTATCTGGTGCCGACGTTCGCCCTGGGTTTCGTCTGGCACCTCGTTCTTTTCAAGGGCTACTACGAGGCGCTCGCGATCTACCGCGGCGACGTCATCATTCCGTTCGGTCTTCTCTCCATGCTGATCCAGGCCGTCATCTTCGCGTGGATCTGTGAGAAGACCGTTGGCCGGTGGAATGGGCCGCTCTGGTTGCGCGCGCTGGCGTATGGTGCCATGGGGGCGGCGCTCTCGTGGAGCTTTACCACGCTCGCGGTCGCGGCGAAGAACCTGATGGCGTCCGTCCCCGATTATCTCCTGATCGAGACAGCGTTCACGGTCGTGCAGTGGATCATGGTCGCGCCGCTTACGGTGCTCGCCCTTGCAAGCGACCCGCAGGATCAAGTTCGGCTGGCGGCATGAATGGCCGGCCGCCTTCTATCCAGACCGGGGATGTCAGTGCTTCGGTCGTCTGAAGCCGCGACGGGCGCGCTCGACCTGTGGCCTGATCACGCAGTCCTCGACGTGATCATTGATCAGCCCCATGGCCTGCATGAAGGCATAGACGGTGGTCGGGCCGACGAATGACCAGCCTCGATTCTTGAGGTCCTTCGACAAGGCGATCGATGTGGCGGATGTCGAGCGCGTCTGAGGGCTCGAAAGCTCCTCTGCGGCGGGCGCGTAACGCCAGAGATAGGCAACCAGCGAACCCTCGTGCTGGACGAGTTCGCGTGCCCGCTTCGCATTGTTGATGACCGCCTCGATCTTGCCGCGATGGCGCACGATGCCCTTGTCCTCGAGCAGGCGGGCGACGTCGCGTTCGGTGAAGCGTGCAATCCGATCGAAATCGAAGTGATGAAAGGCCGCGCGAAAATTCTCGCGTTTGGCCAGAATGGTGCGCCAGCTCAGACCGGACTGGAAGCCCTCCAGGCACAGCTTCTCGAAGAGCAGCTGGTCATCGCCGACAGGAAACCCCCATTCGGTGTCGTGATAGTGGAGAAACTCCGGCGCGGCCGCGCTCCAGCGGCACCGCAACTGACCGTCCGGCCCCGGTATCGTCTGGCTCATGCATCAGCCTGCGAGAAAGGCCAGCCGTTCGTCGGTCCGGGACGGAGCGATCTCGAAAATCTCTGCGCTCACCACGTCCTGTGCGATAAACGGATCCTCATTCAGCCTGACTTGAAGATGCGGCAACGACGTATTGTGCGCCAGGATCCCACCGCCCACGTTGGGCCGCACGCTGCCGACGAGCAGAAAAACGCCGTCGTCGAAGCCGCGCTTGATCCACGCATTGTGACCTTCCATGAATTGACCGGCTTGGCTCTTGTTGCCGGAAAATTTCAGCAGCACGATGAACATCGGCGCAGTCTCCCGTGAGCTTGCCAAGCGAGAAGGCTCGGCACTACGAACCGTTTCCACCCCGATCGGCCGGTCGTCGGACCTTCTGTCGCTCGGACGTCCTCGCGCCGCGTCGCCTTTCACGCCGGCCGGCCTTCGGGGCATCGTCCTGATTGCGCGTGCCGATTTTGCTGCGACTCGTCAGCCAGTCGTGCATCTGCTCGACTTCATGCCGGATGAAGGTCTCGTCGTGGAAGGCGCTTGCGAGCGTCGCAACCCCCTGGCTGCGGGCGAGGAGATGCATCGCCAGGGTGTCGGCATCCGCCTTGCCGCCAAGACGTGTAAATTGCCGGCGCAACCAGACGCGAAACAGCGTGATCAGCTCGTTCGCCCCGCGCTGCGCCGCGTGATCGAGCTTCACAAGCTCCATACACAGCGTGCCCACCGGACAGCCGTAACGCTTTATGTCGGCCCGATTGGTGAGCAGAATATCGATAAAGCTTCGGATGCGGTCCGCAGGATGTTTTCCCTCGATGTCCCACCGATCCAGCATCTTGCGCGTATCGGCCAGACGGTGGGTGATCACGGCATCCAGGATGTCATCCTTGGTCTTGAAATGATGATAGAAGTTGCCGCGCGAGATCCGGACGACGTTCGCAATGTCCGAGAACGAGGTATGCTCGTAGCCGCGCCGATAGAACAGGCGATCAGCAGCTTCAACGATCTGCTCGCGCGTCGTCGGATGACTCACAACATCGCCTCCGGGACAATCCGCGCATCACGCGCACGGCGCCTGGACCGGAGAGCGGCGCGTGACTCGGACGCTTGTCCTAAGCACACGCTAGGACGATCGTCCGAGTGCTGTCAAGGGCTCGCGCATGTCGGAGCAGGAACACAATCGGGTGTCCGTGCGCGGCGTCCCGACTCGCTTCGACCGAGACCGTAGCGTCTGTCCTTGACCGCGGGGCGGGTGGAGGCCAATTGGGGGCCGAGGCGGTCGCTTGTTCGCCATCGCGACGCCGAATCGTTGTAACGTCCTTGACACGAGGCCACGATGACCAGACACAAAACGCCGAAAGCCTGTGTCGCCACGACGATGCGTTCCCCGGTCGGCCTCCTGACGCTGATCGGGTCGGACGACGGCTTGGCGGCGATCCTGTGGGAGAACGACAAGCCCGGCCGCGTGCCACTGGATGTCGTCGCCGAGGATGCAGGGCATCCGATCCTGCGCGACACCGAACGCCAGCTCGCGGAGTATTTCGCCGGCCGCCGACGGACCTTCGACATCTCGCTCGATTTTGCCGGAACGGCATTCCAGAAAATGGTGTGGCAGGCGCTGCTCACCATCCCGTTCGGCGAGACGCGCAGCTATGCGCAGATCGCCGAGCAGATCGGGCATCCGCAGGCGGTGCGGGCAGTCGGCGCCGCGAACGGCCGCAATCCGATCTCGATCGTCACGCCGTGCCACCGCGTGATCGGATCGACCGGCAAGCTCACCGGCTTCGCGGGCGGCCTCGCCACCAAGGCCTTTCTGCTGCGCCTGGAAGGCGCCGCGGCTGCGCCAGTCAAGACGGCGGCGTGAGGCTCAAATAGGAACTCGGTCCGAAACGCGCACGGTCAGACGTGCGCGGCGCGGATGGCGGGCGTCTCGTTGGTGTCGGTTCCCGGCGTCCGCGTTCAAGCCCTGGCGTGGATTTTGCCTTGCGACCATCTGCTTGCGCGAGAATGAGGCTCAGCCGGCGGCGTCCTTCAGCGCCTGGATGTCGGGCTTGCGCATCTTCATCATGGCGGCCATGACCCGCGCGGAGTGAGGACCGGTCAGCAGGTCGGGCAGGCCCGCATAATTGATCTGCCAGGACAGGCCGAAGCGGTCCTTGAGCCAGCCGCACACATTATATGAGCCGCCCTCGCCGAGCGCGGTCCACAGGCGGTCGATATCGGCCTGCGCGGTGCAGTTGACCATCAGCGAAAAGGCCTCGCTCAACCGGTAAATCGGGCCACCGTTGAGCGCCGAGAACCGCTGGCCTTCGAGCTCGAAAGCCACCACCATGACGCTGCCCTTCGGTCCGGGCCCGGCCTCGCCGTAGCGCGACACGTGATTGATGCGCGCGTTGGCGAACAGCGAGACATAGAACTTGGCCGCGTCCTCGGCCTCGCGGTCGTACCACAGGAACGGCGTTATGCTCTGAATTGCCATGGGGAATTGGTCTCCGGTTGCAAGGCCATGCAAGGACGGCTCGGCCCGAGGCAATCCGACAAGGCGGGCGATTTTCGGCCGATTTTTTTGCTGGCGGGGGGCGGTCCGGCGCCCCCATATTGGCCGCAATCGCCGTATCCGCCGGAGAGACCCCATGGAGCAAGCCAAAGTCGTCAGCGTGCCCGACGTGCTCAGGCAGCCGCGGCGCGACGTGCATGGAACCTGCGCAAAAGCCGTGCTGCATCAAGTCCCGCAGTCGGAGACCAGCCTGTTCAGCGTGAACCCCGGGCAAAAGCTCGCCGCGCATCTGCACACGCGCATCTGGGATCTCTTTTTCGTGGTCTCCGGGCGGGGCGAGATCCGCTACCGCGGCCCGGACGGCGCCGGCACGGTCGCGATGCCGGAGCGTGCGTTCTGCGCCATGCCGCCCGGCTGCGAGCACGAGGTGTGCAATCTGAGCACGACCGAGCCGTTCAGCTTCCTGCTGATCCATGCCCCGTGGCAGGGCTACGACCACGTGCGGACCAGCGGCAAGGACGCGCCGGCCGCTTGATAAGTCTCATAAGTCTCCCCGCTCGACCACGCTGCAGTTGACACCGGCTGCGGGTTGCGCGGAGACTTTGTGACAGTTCCGCGGCAAGCGCGCGATCACGCGCCAGACCCCGCATGACCGGGCATCGGGCGGCCGGCGCGCGCTCGTCGTCGATCGCCGCAAGCGACGGCGGAAGGGCAGGAGGGCGTCATGAACCGGAATTTCCTCTACGTGATGGCGGGCCTCGTGCTCGGCATCGTGCTCGGGGTCGCGAGCTACTATTCGTTCCCCGACAAGGGGACGGCGGCCGACGTCGCCAAGTACATGGCGATGGTCAGCGGCATATTCCTCAAGCTGATCAAGATGATCATCGGTCCGCTCGTGCTCTCGACGCTGGTCGTCGGCATCGGTCATATGGGCGACGCGGCGACCGTCGGGCGGGTCGGCGCCAAGACGATGGGCTGGTTCATCTGCGCCTCGATCGTCTCGCTGCTGCTCGGCCTCGTGATGGTGAACATCCTGCAGCCGGGCGTCGGCATCGTGATCGCCGACCAGAGCAGCACCACCGCCAACCTCTCGACCGCGGCCTTCAGCATCGACAATTTCATCGATCATGTGGTGCCGACCTCGGTGTTCAAGGCGCTCGCCGACGGTGAGATCCTGCAGATCGTGGTCTTTTCGCTCTTTGCCGGCGTCGCGCTCGTGGCGCTCGGCGAGCGCGGCCGGCCATTGCTCGAGATCACCGAGAACATCTCGCACGTGATGCTGATCATCACCGGCTACGTGATGAAGCTCGCGCCGATCGCAGTGTGCGCGTCGGTCGCCTCGGTCATCACCAAGTCGGGCCCGGGCATCCTGCTCAATTTCGCCAAGTTCCTCGGCGGCTTCTACCTCACGCTGGCAGTGCTGTGGGTGATCCTGATCGCGGTCGGCTATTTCGCGCTCGGCTCGCGCATCGCCGAGCTGGTGCGGCGCATGTACGAGCCGTTCCTGCTCGCCTTCTCGACCGCGAGCTCGGAGGCCTCGTACCCGAAGATCCTCGAGCAGCTGGAGAAGTTCGGGGTGTCGAAGAAGATCGCGAGCTTCGTCCTGCCGCTCGGCTATTCGTTCAACCTCGACGGCACCATGGCGTATTGCACCTTCGCGACCATGTTCATCGCCCAGGCCTACGGGGTGGACATGCCGCTGTCGAAGCAGCTCGCGATGGCGGCGGTGCTGATGCTCACCTCGAAGGGGGTGGCCGGCGTGCCGCGCGCCTCGCTGGTCGTGATCCTCGCGACGCTCAAGCAGTTCGGCATCCCCGAGGCCGGCCTGTTGCTGATCCTCGGCATCGACCAGTTCCTCGACATGGGTCGCAGCGCCACCAACGTGATCGGCAATTCGCTCGCGGCCTCGGTCGTCGCCAAGGCCGAAAAGGAGCTCGGCCCGGCGCAGGACGAGGTGCCGGCCGCGTCTGCGCCCAAGCCGGCTGTCGCCTGAGCGCGGCTGGGAGGCGGCCATGCGGAAGGTCTTCGCGCTTGCATTCGCCGCCGGCATCACGGCGCTCATCGCGTCGCCGGCCGGCGCCGAGGATCTGAGCGGCGCCGATCTCACGGCGCCGCCGCCGGCAAGCGAGGCGAATACGCCCGCGGTTCTCACGGGAACGCTGCAGAAGGTGCACGGGAGCTCGGTCATCACCATCGGCTACCGCGACGCGTCGTTTCCGTTCTCGTTCGTGCGGCCGGGCGATGCGCGGCCGCTCGGCTATTCGATCGATCTCTGCCTCGGCGTGGTCGACGAGATCGTGCGCGAGCTCAACGGCCAGCCGATCCGCGTCGCCTACGCGCCGGTGACGTCGGCGAGCCGCATGGAGGCGGTCACCTCGGGCCGGGTCGACCTCGAATGCGGCTCGACCACGAGCAACACGGAGCGGCAGCGCAGCGTCGCGTTCTCGCCCATCATCTATGTGGCGGGCACCAAGCTCCTGGTGAAGCGCGCCTCCGGCATCGGCTCCTACCACGACCTCGGCGGCAAGACGCTGGTCGTGACCGCGGGAACGACCAACGAGACCGCGATGAAGCAGCTCAACGACAAATATCGGCTTGGCATCACGATCGTGTCGGCGCGCGACCACGACGCAAGCTACGCCATGCTCGCCGACGGCAAGGCCGACGCGTTCGCGACCGACGATGTGCTGCTCTACGGTTTCGTCGTCGCCAAAAAGGCGTCGGCGACCATGGCGGTGGTCGGCGACTTCATCACCTATGAGCCCTACGGCATCATGTTCCGCAAGGACGACCCGCTGATGGCGGCGGCGGTGACGCGCGCCTTCCTGACCATGGCGCAAAGCCGCACGCTCGCCGCCGCCTATCGCCGCTGGTTCCTGCAGCCGGCTCCGACAGGCGAGTTCTTGAACCTGCCGATGAGCGTCCAGCTCACGGAAGTGTTTCGCGGCATGGGCGCCGAGGATTGAGGCGGCGTTTGCACGGCGCAGATGGGACGCATGGGAATGCGCGGAGTGCCGCTGATCCTGTTCAGGAGCATCCTTCACAACATGGGCGTGCTGGCGGTGGGATTCGGCATTGCGTTGGTGGGCGCGAGGCTGGACCTGCTGTTCGGAACGAGGCGATTTCACGAGGTCGTTGCGGTGGTGGCCGGTTGTCTGCTGATCGCGGCGGGCTTCCTGCTGCGGACGTGGGCGACATATGATTTCTACCAGCACCGCATGAGGGTGATCTCGACCGTTCCGCAAGCCACGTTGTTGACCGCGGGCCCGTACCGCTACTCGCGCAACCCGCTCTACCTCGGCGGCAACGTATTCATTTTCTTCGGTGCCGGACTGGTCCTGGGCTCGCCCATGGCTCTCGTCATCACGGCGATTCATCTGCCGTTCGTGGACCTCTTCATTCGGCGCGAGGAGCGACAGTTGGAACGGACCTTCGGTGAGGAATGGTTGCGGTACAAGGGATCGGTGCGCCGATGGCTTTGATCGTCCCGACAGGTCTGGCGCGACGATCGCCACAGGCTGACTGAACCGCTCCGGACGGAGTAGCATTGCGGGTCACTGCGAGAGTGGGACAGACATGACCAAGTCGGCCGCCGTCACGATCTACGGCATCAAGAACTGCGATACGATGAAGAAGGCGCGCGCCTGGCTCGACCAGCACGGCGTCGCCTACGATTTTCACGACTACAAGGCCGCCGGGATCGATCGCGGCCGGCTGCAAGGATGGGCGCGCGAGGTCGGCTGGGAGACCCTGATCAACCGCGCCGGCACCACCTTTCGCGCCTTGACGGACAAGGACAAGGCCGGGCTGACCGAGACCAGGGCGATCGCGCTGATGCTCGCCCAGCCCGCGATGATCAAGCGGCCCGTGCTCGACGCGGGCGGCAAGCTCCTGGTCGGCTTCAAGCCGGAGCAGTACGCCCAGGCCTTGGGCGGCGGACGCTGACGGGCGGACGGCAGGCTTTCCCAGCAAACGACCTGTGGTAGCATGGCGCCGGTTGCGCGCGCCCGTCCGGCGCCGCCGGCCGGGGGGCAGACCATGAGCGACGTCACGCCAGGCGGGAGCAGCGCTGCCGCGCCGCGCGCCAGCACCGGCTGGAAGGGCTGGATGGTCAGCGTCTTTCTGGTCTTCGCCACCATCGTGCTCGCGGCGGCGTGCGTCTTCGTCCTGTCTGCCGTCGTCACCCAGGGGCGCCTGTCGAGCATCACGATCGATGGGATCAACATCAGCATCCGCCGGCTGGTCGCGGTCGGGGACCAGTGGGCGACCACGCGCGACAAGATCCGCGACGAGCTGCAGCTGCGCAACGATGCGCTCAACAAGCGGATTCAGCTCGCGACGCGCGCCACCAACGCGACGGCCGACCTGGCGGACAAGAACGTGCACCTGACCGAAATGCTGAGACTGCTTCACCGCCGGGTCGACGCCACGGAGCCGGCGGTCGCGGCCGTGGTGGGCAAGGATTTCGCCAGCCAGCTCGGCGCCGTCGAGGAAGCGAAGCCGCAGCTGCACACCGACCATCCCGAGCTCGATGGATATGTCGCCGAGATCCTCAAGGTGCACCAGGACTACATGCAGGCGGAGCGCACGAAGGACGCGGCGGCGGCGGACCTTGCCGCCATCGAGGAGGCCATCAGGGAATGGTCGGACAACATCGACGGCGACACCAAGAACCTGAACGCGACGTTCGACCTCATCAAGGTCGGCATGGACCCGCCATCGCGCCAGAAGGTCGACAACGCGCTCTACGAGCTTTTCTTCAATCGCCAGTTTACGACCCAGATCACCACGTCATTTGTCACCATGCAGCCCGACAACCTGACCCTGCTCCTGGTCATCCTGATGGGGGTGCTGGGAAGCGCCTTGCAGATCACCCACGCTTATTGTGTGAAGAAGCAGCCGATCACGTTCGGTGAATATCTCGTGCGGATTTCGCTCGGCGCGATCACGGCGCTGGTCATGTTCATCGTCGCCAAGGCGGGCGTTCCGGTCATCACCGATACGGCGCGGCTCGGCGGCGACGCGCCGATCAATCCCTATGTGGTGGCGTTCCTCGCGATCATCTCCGGCCTCCTGTCCGAGCAGGCGCTCGCCAACGTCCAGGCGCAGGGCATGCGCTTCCTCGGGCAGGGGCCCGCCGGGCCCGACCGCTGGGCGCGGC
>Ga0126371_10004917_pt1 | contig 11826 bp, 9 predicted proteins | sample PanSoiMetaPlot_4_FD_110145 | JGI IMG/M metagenome (GOLD analysis project Ga0126371, IMG submission 110145) | Tropical forest soil microbial communities from Panama - MetaG Plot_4 | ecosystem: Environmental > Terrestrial > Soil > Tropical forest > Bulk soil | place: Panama | collected 2016-02-17
ATGCGAAATGGCTGGTCAACAAGAAGGCCGAGTTGAAGAAGCAGCAGGGAACTGCCTACTTCTCGAATTTGCTCGACAAGCTAAACATCGAACAGGGTGTCGCCAACCGGGCCATGATGGCCGACTACCTCGATCCGAAGCGGTTTGTCTGGGTGTTTTTCGCGGACTCCTTCATGTGGCCCTTGGACAATAAACACGAGATCGGTCGTAATGTGGACGAAGGAGTCTACATTCCGCTGCAGGAAAAAATGCTTCATCGCTGGATGGCCCAGGAGAGCGTGACCCAACTACCCGCCACCCTCGATGACTACCTGAAGTTCATTACCCAGGTTCTCGAAGACAATCAGAAAAATAAGGGTGGGATCGCCATGAAGTTCGAGGTCGCCTACTTCCGGTCAATGAAGTTCGGCGATCCCAGCCGGGAGCAGGCCGAAGAGATCTACAAGAAGTACGTCGGCGGAGGCGTTCCTCCCGAGCAGGACTACCGCACCTTCCAGGACTACATTTTCCGATATCTTGTTCGCGAGGGAGGACGCCTTCACCTTCCAGTTCACATCCACACGGCAGTTGGTATCGGAGACTACTTCAACATCTCCGAGAGCAACGTTATGAATCTGGAAAATATTCTTCGTGATCCGCGTTACGCTGACACAGTTTTTGTTCTGATTCACGGCGGCTATCCACTTGAGCGTGAGGCGATTTGGCTGGCGTCGGTGAAGAACGTCTACATGGATTCCTCGCTGATGGAAGTCGTCATGTACCCGGCGGCCTTCAAAGATTCGCTCAAGCAATGGCTGGAGACCTTTCCGGATAAAATCACGTTCGGGACCGATTCATTCCCGTACAATGACGCGTTGGGAGCCGAGGAGAGCTACTGGTTGGGCGTTCAGACTGCTCGCATGGCGCTCGCCGGGGCTCTTGCGGAGATGATTTCAACCGGAGAGATCACCGAATCTAAAGCTCTCGAGATGGCTCACGCTTATCTGCACGACACTGCCGTGAGTCTTTATCCAGGGAAGGTTCACTGATGCCGAAAGCTGCCAAGAAGACGTCAAAGAAGAAACTTGCACCGAAGAAAAAGCGATCGGGCGCTGTCGCGAAAAGTGCGCTGCGTGCCACGATCGCAAAGAAAGCTAAGGGCGGAAAAGTCGAACTCAAATACGTTCCGTGGAGTACGATCCCGATTGAAGATCTGAACCCTCTGCTGCAGCGCCAGTTCGTTGTGGGTGACGACATCATGGTCGCTCGCGTCTTGATGAAAAAGGGTTGCATCGTGCCTCTGCACAGCCACCACAACGAGCAGTTTACGTACATCCTCGAAGGTGCGCTCAAGTTCTGGATCGACGGCAAGGAAATCGTGGTTCATGCGGGCGAAGTCCTCACCATCCCTCGGAACATGCCCCACAAGGCCGAGGCTCTCGAAGATACCGTCGATCTCGACGTCTTCAATCCTCCGCGAGCAGATTGGATCAACAAAACGGACCAGTATCTGCGCGCGGCCAAGTGAGCCGCCCAACCAGCGGCCACGCCCAAGCTGAACCATGAATCCAACTGCCTCCGACGTCACGCCAACTCCTGCCTCGCGTCTGCGCTGCATCAACTGCGGCAACGTCGCTGACCACGCCGAGCAGGATTTTCGCTGCCCCAACTGCGGAGATCTTTTCGAAGTCTTCTATCCCCGGTGGGACGCTTCGAGAAGGGCGGGTGCGTCGGGACCCGATTCGCAATCGCTGAAGCAGCTATGGCGTGACCGCAAGACTGCACTGGCTCCGGCTGATACGAGCGGTGTCTGGAGATTTCGCGAACTTCTTCCCGCACTGAAGCCTGGCTACGAGCCCATCACGCTTCGGGAAGGGAACACACCGTTGTTCGACCTTCCACGTTGTGCTCGATCGGCCGGCGTTGACGCGCTCCAGGCCAAGCATCAAGGCATGAATCCGACCGCGTCCTTCAAAGACACGGGCATGACGACGGCTGCGTCATTCGCCCGCCAGGAAAACTTCCATTGGGTTGCGTGCGCTTCTACAGGCAACACTTCCGCGTCGATGGCGGCGTATGCGGCGCGCGGTGGGATGCGGAGTCTTGTTCTTATTCCTGAGGGCAAGATTTCGTGGGGAAAACTTTCGCAATCTCTTGATTATGGTGCCGTCACCTGTCAGCTTCGCACGGACTTCGATGGGTGCGTGCGCGTCCTCAACGACCTTGTGCGCCGAAAGCCGATTTATCTGCTCAATTCCGTCAACCCGTATCGCCTTGAAGGTCAGAAGACCGCTGCGATCGAGTTGCTCGAGCAACTCTCATGGGACTCGCCCGACCACATCATCGTTCCGGGGGGGAATCTTGGAAATTCGTCGGCGCTTGGCAAGGCATTGATCGAGATGAAGGATCTCGGGCTAATTTCGCGCTTACCAAAGCTGTCCGTTATACAGGCAGAGGGAGCCAATCCGTTTTTCCGGAGCATTCGCGAGCACGGCGGAAAGCAATTGATTCCGACCGAAGCCGACACGCTTGCAACTGCCATTCGCATCGGCAATCCCGCGTCCTGGAAGAAGGCACAACGCGTACTTGAGGCAACGCAGGGCACTGTGGAGCAGGTGAGCGAGGTCGAGATTGCCATAGCGAAGGCGGAGATTGGCTCGGACGGAGTAGGCTGCGAGCCGGCTTCTGCTGTCACGCTGGCCGGTTTAAAGAAACTTGTGCGCCAAGGATTCGTGAAGAAGAATGAGGGGATCATTCTCGTGCTGACGGGCCACGTGCTCAAGGATCCGGAATTCACGCTGAAGTTTCATCGCGGAGATCTCTTTACTGGCTCCGTCCACGAAAAAGAGGCTGCAACTATGGTTGACCAGCAGCGTGCTCCCTTTGTGCTCGATGCGAACACGGAATCTGTAATCCGTGTACTGGATGAGTTCGACGCGAAAAAATCAACTTAAGCTCACAGTTGACGCGAACAAACTACGACTAAATGCGAAAAACGCGACCCTCAACATTCCGCCTGACTTTGCCCGCCACATCCGCGAATCTTGGCCCGGCATTTGATGCGGCGGCTCTTGCCTTTAACGTTTACCTGTCGCTCGCAGCGCGCGTCGCCGACGGCGAATCAATCAAAGCCTCGGGCCGCGATTCCGAGATTTGTGGGAAAGTCGAAAATCACCTGATTCTCACTACCTATCGGGAAGTTGTTCAGGCTGCCGGCAGGCTTGCGCCGCGTCTTGCGCTCAAGATTCACAACGACATTCCGATTGGCAAAGGTTGCGGATCGTCAGCGGCAGCCCGCCTCGCAGGCATCGGACTGGCCAACCACTTCGGTAAGCTTCGCTGGACTGATGCGCAGATTGTCGGAGAGGCTTCACGACGAGAACACCATCCCGATAACGCAGCAGCTTGTTGGGTGGGCGGAATCACCGTCACACGGATGTCCGGTGAAGCGGAGGCGCAGATCGCCCGCATCGATCCGAAAGGGAAATGGCCTTTGCTGCTTGCGGTGCCGCGTGAGCCATTATCCACGGAAGAGGCTAGGCGAGTTCTTCCTGCCCAATATTCTCGCGCAGATGCCGTGACTAACATTCAGAATTCCATGCTGTTGCTGGCTGCCTTTGTACAAGGCAAGCCGGGGTTGCTCACGAATGCGCTAGATGACCGCATCCATCAGCCTTATCGTGCACCATTGTGTCCCCTGCTGCCTGCGCTGCGTGAACTCGCCGGCACAGCCGGGATCCTGGGCGCGGTGCTTAGCGGCGCAGGACCATCGGTGTTGATGTTTCTCGACCCCGGTGCCATGTTCTCGGCGAAAAAAATCGCCGCCCGAGTGGCGGCGCATCTTGAAAAAAAGCAGTTATCGGCTGAACTCATCTTTACAACAATCGCAAAACGTGGCGCGGGCAGCGCATCATCAAGGCGCTGATATTTCACGTCGACCGCCAAAAGGGCCTCTGCCAGCAACCACGCCCTAGTTCGCTTGTCCGCTCTCCAACTCCGTATATACGGTCCAGCAGTGCGTCTCAAAGCTTACCTGCGGTTCGCGTGCAACGCGGGCGGGATACGACTCGACCGCCAGAAAGTAACTCAAGATTTCGTGCTCAACTTCGCGGCGTCGGGATTCTTCCGCCAGCTCCAAACTTGTTTTTGACTTCATCACTTCGTCCCAACCCTCTCGCGCCATGAGACTGCGGCGGCGCGCTCCTAAATTTCTCAGGCAAACACCAACCACGTGTCGGTATTTTCGCCTTCGATTGGGGGAAGTTGCAGATTAGTGCCGGAAGGAGTGAACGTAAATAGCACCGGTGTGCTAGTGACGGAGATGGTGCGACCGGAAAGTGATGCTCGTTACGATGCCCAAACTACATCTTGCTTGCCGGTGGAACGATTCCATTGTGCCGCAGGTAAACGACCATCTGTCCGTAGTGATCGAAGCAGTGGCCCACCGTCAGAGTGGTTAGTCCAAGCCGCGTCACCGTATTCTGCCCCCACGGGCTCTTGAGCGACTCCACCTGGTTTTGTTCATTGATGGTGGCGACCGCTTTGTGCACATAAGCAAAGGAATCCTTCAAAAACTGCACGACCTCCGCTTTGCTCTTCACCGATGCGGGACCGGACTCATCATCGCCGACTTCGACTGGGGGCTTTACCTGCAGGATTGCCGCGGCCAGTTCGTAGTTTGTCGCCGCCACATGCTTTATTTGCTCCGCGAATGTGCGAACGCCTTTGAACTCGCCATTGGTGGGCGCGTAGTTGTACTTGTCCGCAGGCATCGCCTCAGCAGCGGGAACAATTTCCTTTTCCACGTTCGTGACGGCTCGATCGAGAACCTGTGTCACAGTTCGCGGCGGTTCGGGTTTGGGCATCGCTTGTCCATTTGCCAAACCTGCCGCCGAAGCCACAATCCCCATCCACACGATCAATATTTTCATAGGCCCTCGCCAAACAATGGAAAGTTACTAATCTCGAACCACCGATGGCGCCATCGCCAGATGCCGAGCACTCAACCGGTGCTTTCTGATGGTTACAAGTCCTGCCAACAATGCCAACGCCGAGCAGCAGAGTGTTCTCGGCAACCCGATCCGGGTCGCCAAGGCGCCCCACATTGTACTGCCGATTGCCATTCCTCCCTGCAATACGAGTAAGTACATCGATAACGCTCGTGCTCGTACCCAAGGCGGAGTCATCGTCTGTGCAGCTGTGTTCAAACACGCTAGGATCCCTATCCAAGCCCCACCCGCGGTCGCCATAACCACACAGAGAGCTGAAAACCGGTGCACCTGCCCCGCTGCAAACGTCATTACCGCGAAGACGATAATCGCCGTCGCCACGACTCCATCAACGGAAAGCTGCCGCTTCAGTCGCGGAAGTATCGTCGCGCCGATTAGTGCCCCCACGCCAAACGTTCCAAGCAAGATGCCGAATCCCGTGGCGCCGTACGGCCGGGCCACAATGGGAAGCAAAGCAAGCAACGCGATCGCCCCCACGCTGAAAGCGCCCGTCCGGATCAATACCGATTTCACCAACGCCGACCTGTGCGCATATTGAATTCCGCCTCGAACCGAATCCCATAGCGCCGCCGTTTCCATACGTTCCGGCATCGGACGCTGCCACCGGTAAAGCACGATGATCACTCCGAAGAACGACAGCGCGTTCAGCAGGAAGGCGGTTCCCGAGCCTGCAACTGCGATAACCATGCCGCCCAAGGGGGGCCCGATGGCGCGCGCCACGTTGAATCCAGCAGAGTTCAGTGCGACCGCGGCGCCGTGCTGTTCGTTGGGCACCAATTCTGGTGTGATCGCCTGCCATGCGGGATCGTTCATCACCGCACCAAGTCCGAGAGCAAACGTGAATCCCAGCAATACCCACGGTGTCACTGCACGAAAGAGAGTCAGCACTCCCAATGAACCGGCTGCGAGGACCATCCAGCCTTGTGTCACGAGAAGGAACTGGCGACGGTCGACCATATCCGCCAGCGCGCCGGCAGGAAGAATGACAAGAAACACCGGAAGGGCAACGGCCGCTTGCACAAGTCCAACCATCAACGGGGAACTACTGATCTCGGTCATCATCCAGCCGGCGCCGACCGCCTGCATCCATGTGCCAATATAAGAGATGATGGCGGCGATCCACATCGAGCGAAACAACGGCTCTTTTAATGGGGCCCACGCAGACGACGCAGTCTCCATGTTCGGCGGCATCGGGCCCGGCGCCTTTACCATTTCGGCCATCTAGCTTGCGGCCTCCGCCACCGACGCAGAGCCTTTTCCGAAGGGCCACTCAGACTTTTTCCACGCACGCACCAGGTAGATCGCAGTTCCGACGATCAGTATGACAATGGCGTACCGGATTTCTTTCAGGGCGTTCACCCGAACGAACACGATGTAGCTGAATCCCAGCGCAGCAATCAAAGCAGGCAGCGGATAGAACCACATCCGGAAAGGACGCGGCAAGTCCGGTCGTCTTACGCGCAATACGATCACTCCGATGGCCTGTACGAGGAACTGCAACATGATCCGGATTACGACCAGGGCAGCGATTACGTCAGCCAGCTTCAGGAAGCAGAACAACGCAGCAACCACTCCGAGACTTATCAGAGAGACATCGGGAAATCGATATTTCGGATGGACATGGGCGAACGCGCGAAAATAATTTCCGTCGAGCGCGGCTGCGTAGGGGACTCGAGAATAACCCAGCAATAGAGAAAATACCGAAGCGAACGCGGTCCACATCACCAGCGCCGTCACCAGGCTGGCAGCCCACGGTCCATAGATTCTTTGCATGAATAGAGAAACGACGTACAGTTCGTTGTTGCCCCGGGCCGCCGCGATCATTTCGCGCCACGGTACGACCGCAAGTATGCTCAAATTCATGACGATATATAGACCGCCAACCAGCAGAATTGATAGCAGCAATGCCCTGGGAATGTTCTTCTCGGGATTTTTGACCTCATCCCCGAGGAAACATACGTTGTAGTAGCCCCAGTAATCGTATGTTCCGATGAGCATGGCGCCACCCAAGCCGTGAAAGAATCCCCGAGACAAGCTGAAGGCTCCCGGTGGAAAATCGAACGCGTACCGGCTGTTAAAGTGTGTTAGCCCGGCGAAAATGATCCAGCCGATAGTTCCAATCACTACAGCCCACAGAATCGTTGACAATCGGCTGACAGCAGTGATGCGCCGATAGAGAAGAAGCATTGCCAGCAGGCAGGTAGCCACAGCCACAAGCGTGCCTGCGGTCGCGACCCAACTTACCTGTAACATTCCAACCAGAGGGATTTTGAGCGTTGAGGTGTGCAGGAAATATTGGTGGTCGAGTCCGGGGACAAGGTAGGCCGCGTACCCTGCCAACCCGATGCAGCCCGATGCAATCGATAGCGGCGCGCTGAACGACAACTGCCAGATGAACAGAAAAGAGATGAGCCGTCCAAGTCCGTTTGGTCCGTAACACTCCTTCAGATACCGGTATGAGCCGCCCGACCCCGGCATGGCAGCGCCCAACTCTGCCCAGACCAGACCATCACAGACGGCAAAGCCTGCGCCGAGAATCCAGCCCAGCATCGCCTGAGGGCCGCCCATTGCGCTCACGATGAGTGGCATCGTTACGAACGGGCCAACCCCGATCATATCGATCATGTTCAGGGACGTCGCGCTCCAAAGTCCCATGCCGCGAATCAGCTTCGGCGAGCCCGGTTTCGCGGCGGAGCTACGGTTGGCGTCCTGAATGGATGTCTGCATCAATCAAATCCAAATGAACACGGTTGCTGGCTTGTCGAAACGATCGACTACTGTCCTGCTGCCAACAAATTCACATACAGTCGAACTGCCCCCGGTACGCCCGCGGGTAGCTGGCGGAAAAACGCATACCCCGCGTAGATGTATGTGCCCTTTCCATACGACGCTTGCAAAAGACCGCCCTTGAGAGATTCTTCTCCGGGATCGTGTGACGCGAGCAGCGGATTGTACTTGTCATCCCAACTCTGCATGAAGTACAGACCACGCTCCTGCACCCATCCTTCAAAATCTCGTGGCGTAATCTCATTTGGGACGTGGAACACCGCATTCTTCGGCGCAAGCACTTCTACAGGGGCTTCTTCGACCGATACGCGATCGCGCCCGAGCGCCGCGGGATATGGGGTAAACTGGCCACCGTTGAAATTGCCAATATCCGTCTCGTACTGCACCAGCAGCGTCCTCCCAGCTTGTACAAAATCGAGAAGTCTCTTGTTATTTGCAACTAGCTCTTTTTGTGTGTCGTAGGCGCGAATACCCACCACGATTGTTCTGTACTTCGACAGGTCTTCGGTGGCAAGTTTCTCTGCCGGAATCATGGTCACAGAAATCCCCAACTGCTCCAGCACGGTCGGGATCTCATCTCCTGCTCCCATGACGTATCCGACTTTCAGGTCCGCCGGTACCTTCACATCGACCACACTCACTCGCTGCACCGCTGGCTGGTAGTAGTAGAACGTGTCGAGGTCTTCGCGGGTTACAACCGTGAATCCCTCCGCATATGATTTGCCTCGATATTCAGCAACCGCCTTCAATGAATATCGACCTTCGCGCGTGGCCGCGGGCGTCACATGAAACTCACACTTCTTTGATTCCCCGCGCCCGCCGAAAGTGACATGCTGGACCGCAGGCGCAACCTGCCACCCCTGCGGAGCGATTAACTTTATTTCGCCCGACAGGGAATCGGGTATTTGAGATTCCACGGCAACATGAACGACACTAGCTCCGCGCTGACCAAGCGGAATGACCTGGGATGTCGGGTCGATCGTCACCGATAGCGGTGGTGCCACGGCGAGCGCTCGTCGATTCTCGCGTCCCGTCGAATCTTTATAAGGAACTGTAATCTCGGTTTGCATCGCCCCCTGCTTGGTGTCTGCGACGTATTTGACTTGTGCCCGCAGCGTCGACACCGGAAACGCAAGCGTGGCATATCGCTCGTCATCGACCATGTTGAGCGCATCGGTCTCGGGATCACTCCGGTGCCAGTACGGACGGGTGTACGCCGCATCCTCGGGCACGGTAACGCGAAAGGATCCGAGCATTTCCTTGCCGGGCGCAACAGTAGTGGTCTTTTGCGACGTTGCTGCAACCTTCCACGCCGTGGGCAGGTTCAACCCAAAATCCTGAATCGACAGTTCCTTTGTGCCACCGTTGCGCAGTCGCACCGTCACGTTGAACGATTGCCCGGGTACCGCCATGAATGCATCCTCGGGTATCGCGGTTGGCGCTGTATCAACCGAGGCGCTGAGAGAAAGTCCCAATGCGAGATTTGCTGCCGTTTGAAACTGCTCTTGCTTGAGTCGCAGATTTCCAAGCAGCTCTCGTCGTTCAATCTCGGCCAGTTGCTTTTCGTTTGCCAACTGCAGGTTCAGCGCTTTGACCGTCTGCAACCCATCAAGTAACGCTTGGGCAGCAGAAGCAGGATCGGAAGCCTGCTTCGCTTTCTCCACATCCTTCTGCAATTTTTCCAACTCGCCGCGTAGGTAGGGAACCTTGGCCTCGTCCTTTCCCAGTCGCGCCGCCAGTCCCGGCACCGTCGTATCGATTCCGTCGAAGAAATCCTGTTCGTGTCCATCTTTTCCCGCAGTTGGCGGAAGAACGGAATCCACTAGCCGGTAGAAAGAGTAGTGTGGCCCCGCGTCAATCGACCATCCGCCTGCGCCTTGCGACAACTGATGTTTGAGTCCTTCCATCGCAAATTGGGCGTACGTCATGCCCAGCAATGAATCCTTTTCTCCCGTTGGCAGCTTCACCGTGTAATTCTCCGGTGCACACTCATTGCTACGGAATGGGCAAACGTTGTCGAAGTAAAACTTCTTCGCCTGCCACGGCAGCAACCCTTCCTTGATCTGCTCGGGAAACATCTTCGGATCCGCCGCGGCGCGAAACGCTTCCTTCGTTACGATTCCGGAGGCTTGATGGTTGCCATGGCCGTCGCGCGATGTTCCCTGAAAACGCGAAACCAGAACGTCCGGACGGAAAGTGCGGATCACCAGCACGATGTCTCTCAGAGCGACGTCGTGGCCATTCCACTTCTGAAATGTTTCTTCAGAATTCTTGGAGAAGCCAAAATCCGCGACGCGCGTGAAACGTTGCTCCACACCGTAGTAACGATCAGACGCCGTTAATTCCAAGGTCCGCAGTACACCGAGGACATCGAACAAATTGCTGCCCACTTTGTTCTGGCCGCCTTCGCCACGATTCAACGTGAGAAGCACTACGGTGTCACCCTTGCCCCGGGATTCAAGCGTGAGCATTCCGCCATCCTCGTCATCGGGATGTGCGGTGGTATGCAGAACCCGGGCAGTCGTGCTTAAGCGGCGCAGCATCAACTGAAGACCGGGCGAGCCTGAGTCCACAGGGAGTGGATCGTTTGGGGCAACAACTTCGCGGCCGTTCTGGCCGGTTGCCACCAGCGTAAAGCCAAGCAAAAGCAGGAATGAAATGAGGTAGTGGGAAGGGCGACGAATCGCCGCTCTGCGGGGTGCGCCCGCTGGACCGCCCTGGATATCGATCATGTCCTCTAGTAGATGGAAATTTCCGCTGCTCGGACGCAAGTTTCTCCCCGAATTAAGTCTCGGATTTGTAAAGACTGTCCCCAAGGCCAACCGTTAGCGTGAACGAACCCGGGGACTATGCTGTCGGAAAAGTGCGGGGTAATGGGGCTCACTTTCCTGGCGCCAGTAACGGTTCTTGGCAGAACCGCGCCGCCTTAAGTAACTCTGCAAACTCGGGAGTTGCCCGGATCTTGTCCAGGGCCGGATCATTTTCCAGCGCCGAGTAGGCACAGTAGTTCTGCTCGATCGCCATGCGCAGCAGGTGCAAAGCAGCGTCTTTCTTGCCGGCGACCGCCAACTCAGCCCCTTGCTGGTAAGACGTCTCGGGATCCTCGCCCGCCGCAACCAGCGTCGTTGTCTCTCGCGCCATCCGATCAAGCTCAGCGGGCGGTCGAATCCCAACTACCGCTTCCAGAAGATCACGATGATAACGCGGAGTCGGCAACACTTTCGTGACGGCCTCGCGAGCTTCCTTCATCTTGTCCTCGCGCAAAAGTATCGACGGCGTTACCCAATTGGCCCACTCCGATCCGGTATCGAGGTGAACGAAATCCCACGCTCGTGGCATTTTGTTCATATATAAAAAGGCCCAGGCACAGGAACGGAAGAAGTAATTTCCGGGATCAAGGCGAAGTGCTGTCTCGCACTCGCGCATGGAATCTTCAAGCATGCCCGCGTAGCGATCCACGTACCCCATAGTGAAATGCGCCTGCGCGCTTTCCGGGCGCTGCTTTACCAGGACGCTCGCTTCCTGATAGGCCTTGGCAAGTTCTCCCCGTTCCACCCGGTTCGTAATCAACTGCCCAGCCGCGAAAACAAGATTCGGATCCAGTGAAAGCGCACGTTCGTAGTCGGCGTTCGACTTCTGGAAAGCCTCTTCGCCGCCGTCGGAGTATTGGGAATCGTAGTAATAGCGGATGCCGAGCGCTTGCCATGCGGGTGCGTATGTCGATTCCATACCCACGGCGCGTTCGAGCATGGCAATCGCCTCTTTGTTCGGCTTTTCGTCATGCGATACTGCGATGCTTCGCAAGTAGAGGTCGTAGGATTCCTGATTCTTCGGGGGTGTGCTGGTCTCGAGGTATTCCTTTCCCGTACCCAGAGCGGGAAGCAGTCCCGAGCGCACCTGTTTCTTCAATCCTTCCTGGAGCGCGATGAAGTCCTGGCTGGAAGCGGTGACCGGCGAACTTTGCCATGTGACGCTGTTGGTTCCGACATTTACCGCCTGCAGCGTCACCATCAACTTGTTTCCTTGCTTCATGTAGTGGCCGGTGACAACA
>Ga0126371_10004918_pt1 | contig 11826 bp, 17 predicted proteins | sample PanSoiMetaPlot_4_FD_110145 | JGI IMG/M metagenome (GOLD analysis project Ga0126371, IMG submission 110145) | Tropical forest soil microbial communities from Panama - MetaG Plot_4 | ecosystem: Environmental > Terrestrial > Soil > Tropical forest > Bulk soil | place: Panama | collected 2016-02-17
AAGGTCAATCTCCTGCGTTATCTTTATGCTGCGGCTGCTGCGAATGCCGACAGCGATCTTGCAAAGTGATTGGAAGTATTCTTCGACCCATCCACTCCGCTCTTTAAGCGCGTGCCATGGCCACATGCGTTAGCCCTGCGCGCGCGGGGCGGGTAGGGTGGAGCATTCGAGGTCGCCGGGAAAGCTGGCGACGGCACCGAACAGCGGTGAAGCGCGGAGGATAAAATTCGAGTCATCGCGATAGTGCTGCTCGTGTGGGCCACGGCTGCGGCGCCGGCGCTTGCCCATGGTGGCGGCGGCGATGTCGCAGCTGGATTTGCCGGCGGGTTTGCGCACCCGTTGTTCGGGCCCGATCATGTAGCCGCCATGGTGGCGGTCGGCCTGTGGGGCGCCATGCTGGGATCACCGGCCATATGGGTTCTTCCGATCGCATTCCCGCTCGTCATGGCGTTTGGCGGCGTTTTGGGAATCGCCGCCGTGCCGATACCCCGGGTCGAGGTCGGCGTCGCGGTCTCCGCCATCATGCTCGGTCTGATGGTGGCGTTTGCGTTGCGGGCGCCGCTTGCAGTGGCGATCGCGCTGGTCTCAGCTTTTGCGATCTTTCACGGCCACGCTCACGGAGCCGAACTGCCACGGGGCGCGGATGCCATCGCGTTCTCAGCCGGCTTCGTCGTCGCAACAGGGCTCCTGCATTTGTGCGGGATCGGCCTTGGCCTGGCGACGCGCTGGCCGACCGGCCGGCTGGCCGTACGGTTCGTCGGAGCGGGCATCGCCGGTGCCGGCGCGATCTTTCTGCGCGCCGCCTTTTCGTCGTGACGCCATCGCGATGGTTCTGCCCGCAGGTTTGATCAGCGGATTGCTGCATCCGCTTTCGACGCCGTCGCACGTCGTCGTCTTGATCGGCCTGGGCCTCATCGCCGGCCGCATGGTGTTGTCCGCCGGCGCCGCGATCGTCGCGGCGTTTGCGCTCGGAGTTGCGGCCGGACTCGGCGCCATTGCGTCGGGTGTCGGGGAAACGCCTGCAAGCGACGTGCTCCTGGCGGCCGCAACCCTGTGCGGCGTGATGGCGGCGCTCAACCTCACGGTCCCGCTTCCGCTTGCAGTGACGGTCGCGTTGATCTGCGGTATCGCCCTCGGGCTTGACTCGCCGCCGGAATCCATCTTGCTCAGTGAGGCGGTTGCGATGCTGATCGGCACTCTCTGCGGCGGCCTCGGGGCGCTGGCGATGGTCGCATTTTTCGTATCTACAATTGCTCGCCTGTGGCATGGCCTCCTGCTGCGCGTTGCCGGCTCATGGATCACCGCTATCGCGATACTGGCATTGGCGTTGCGATGGGCAGCATAGCCCGATGTAGCGCATGGAAATCGGGGAACGAACCTCGCCGTCAGGCAGATGCGTGGGGCGGCTTAGCCGAAGGCCTGACCCGGCAGGCTCGTTCGGGAAGCCGATCAACGCCACTCACCTTCCCAAGATGAGATTTTCGATACCAGTCTCAAAATTTTCCCTCAATGCGATAATATCGTCCATGGCAAGGTAAACGTGCCCATTCCGAGCGTACCACGCGACCGGTAAGTCAGCGCGTTATGGGCTTTCTTACAAATCAGCCGCGTATGGGCGGCGTCTCGTTTGCTGTTGCAGTAAAAGTGATCATATTCGGAGAATGGTGATTTGACGCCATTTTCCACAATGATGGCACCGCAACCGCAGGGGCATCGCCATTGATCTGCTCGAGCGCATCCGGATTCACCATCATGATCTGGCCGGTTCTCTGATGACGCCCTTCTCGGCGTCGTCGCTGAGGTGGGCGATAAGATGGAGCACCAACTTTCTCTACCGCGCAGCCTGGAGTTAAACCGCCTCAAGCGCCTGGAACAGTCCGGCGGCTTGGGGCCGACAACACTGTCCTGACGCCAGAGGTTGTGCGCGTTCGCGGATCTTATATGAGGCCGGGTCCTTATGGCCCGGCCTCACAGGCTTTGTTACCCTGCTACGTATTCACGGGATCTGCTTCTTGACGTCGGTCTCCAACTGATTCAACGCCTTTTGCTGGGCCCGTGTGATGTGACGATTGTTAAGGCTCGCGTCAAAATGCTCCTGCTGGCGGATCTCCTTGATGTCGCCGCGAAGGACTTTGGCCTGTGCCGAAGAAATCTTTCCTTGAACAACCGCCCTGTGGACGAGGACTTTCTCATGAAGGGCGCGCGAGTTCACTTGGTCCCGGCGGAAGCCGGCGTCGGCGAAGGTGGTACTGCCGGCGACAAGACCGAGCGACAACATGATCAGGGCAAGGCGGGTGGTTTTCGAGGTAGTCAACATGGTTTTCTCCTTTGTCCAAGTGAGCGGGAATTCGCTCACATCGGTTTGTCGGAGAGCCACTGCCGAAGGTTTGCAGCCTTACCGGTTGCAAGCCCAAAATCGAATGTTTTGTGCTAACCATCACACTGCGCACGATAGTAGCTGAACCGATGTTAAAGTAACTGAACTGATCGTCAGAAGATCCGTCCCGGATTTCAACTCGGAAGACGTGTGTGCGGGCTCTTGATTCCGCTCCCTGTCTGTTCTCTCGGTATTTCGCCCCTCGAACCATCCGCTGGCTTTGAGCACTTCCTCCACCTGAGGAGCGAACCTTTCTTTGGGTTCCGTCGCGTTGGGCGGTTTTGTGGGATCCTTGGCCGGCCACTGCTCGGAAACGGCGGGAAGTGGTGTCTCCATGCCTGTGATGCGCGCGGGCGCGATGGCCTAGAGCGTGACCTCGTCGAGTCGCGGGTAGAAGTGCCGCCCGGCCGGAATCGGGGTTGCCGTATTTCGCCATCAGGGCGTCGAAGAACCGCTGCTTCGCTGGGCGCGTCATCGACGATCCGGATGGTGCCGAACACGATCACGCTACGGTACGCAACCGAGGTGTCGCATTCGAATCAGCCATAGTCGAACACCGCGCCGGACTCGTCGACCTCGAAGCAAGACGCACGGGCTATGCTCCACGTTGGTGCGGAAGTGGCCGCGCGCCGCCGGATTGTGGATGTGCACCTCACCGTCCGCCCACACGGACAGCAGCGGCACGCAATAAGGCCGGCCGTCGGCGCCCACGCTCGCGATCCGACCGCAGAAACCGCGCACCAGCAATTCCAGCGTGCGTCGTGGGACACCAGCTTATCGGTGCGTCGCAGCGCCAGAGCGCTCACGGGCTTTCCCGATATAATGCGGAGCGTCGCTGGGCCTGTTCCGGCGACCTCGAACTCCCAAGCATGCATAAAAATAGCCGGGGCGGGCGGGACAAGCACGGCCACGACAAACCGGAGTTGCCTCAAACCTTAAGCGAGCAGCGGCGGCAGCCGCCGTTTGGTCCAGCCGGTCGCGACGTCATAGGCATGGGCGAGCTGCAGGCAGCCAAGTTCGCCGTGATTGGGACCGGCGATCTGCATTCCCATCGGCAACCCGGCGGCATTGAAACCTGCCGGCACCGCGAGCGCCGGGTTACCTGCCATGGTGGTCGGAATCACGCCCTTCTGCCATTCGTAATAGATTTCCATCTTTACGCCGGCGACTTCTTTGGGCCACTGCAGCTCGGCGTCGAAGGGAAACAGCTGGGCGGTCGGAACGATGAAATAGTCATATGTCTCGAAGAACCTTCGTGTCGCCTGATACCACTCGGTACGCACCGCCGATGCTGCCGTGATGTCGAGGGCGTTGAGTTTCTGCGCGCTTTCGATTTCGAAGATTGCCTCCGGTTTCAACAGCGCGCGTTTTATCGGATCGCGGTAATGGCCGAGCAGCGCCCCTGCGGTCTGCCACGCGCGCAGCGGCAAGAACGCGGCCCACAGCGCTTCCATCGAAAAGTCCGGCCGGGCTTCCTCGACGATGCAGCCCATCGCCTCGAAGGTCTTCAGCGCCGATTTGCAGAGGTCGAGCACGCCTCCCTCGTAGGGGATGTAGCCGCCGTAGTCGCCGGTCCATGCGATGCGCGCGTCCTTGAAATCGCGCTCCAGCGATCCACGAAATGCCGCACCCTCACCCGCGATCGACAGCGGCACCCGAGCGTCGTAGCCGGCCTGCACGGCGAGCAGCAAAGTGAGGTCCGGTACGTTGCGGGCCATCGGCCCGATCACGCCCATGGTGGGCATGAATGCGTCGCGTCCGTCGGCCGGCACGCGGCCGATGCTGGTGCGAAAGCCGAAAACGTTGTTCCAGCCCGCCGGATTGCGCAGGCTGCCGGCGTAATCGGAGCCGTCCGCGAGCGGCAGCATGCGCAGCGCCAGCGCCACAGCAGCGCCCCCACTCGAGCCGCCCGCCGAGCGCGATTGGTCATAGGCGTTGCGGGTAATACCATAGACCGGATTGAAGGTGTTCGAGCCGAGGCCGAATTCCGGCGTGTTGGTCTTGCCGACAAAGATCGCTCCCGCATTGCGGACCCGCGCCACCATGGCGCTGTCGGCAGCCGGTATGTTGTCCTTGAGGATCGGCGAACCCATCGTCGTGCGTATGCCCTTGACAGGCGTCAGATCCTTCACGGCGAACGGAAATCCGTGCAGTGGCCCGACCGCTTCGCCGCGGGCAAGCTCGGCATCCTTCTCGCGCGCCTGGGTCAAGAGACCGGCGCGCTCCTCCAGCGCCACGATGGCATTGAGCCTGGGATTGAGTTCGTTGATGTGATCGAGGTAGGCGGCCATCACCTCGACGCAGGAGACTTTCCTCGCGCGGATCGCGCCCGCGAGTTCGCCCGCATCCATCATGACAATATCGGAGGGCATTTCGAAGATTCCTCCGCGCTAAGGAGACGAAACGAAATAATCGCGTTTTTTCTCCTTAGCCTCCGCTGCAAGGGGTGTCCATCCGCCGCAGATTTGAAGGACGCGATTGGCGAGGCGATTAGGGCGCGATCTCATAAAGGTGAGCCGATCGCCTTATGCCTGCGCCATTTCCGCCGTGTCACGCTTGTTGCGTTCGGCGTCGGCGCGTTCGATCGCGTCGGCGAGGTATTCGGGCGCCTGGGCGCCGGAAACCGCGAAAATGCCGCCCAGGATGAAGCACGGCACCCCTTCGATACCCGCTGTCCTGGCCGACTCCGCTTCGGCGGATACGCTTTCGACATCCGCGTCGCCGGCGAGACGCCGGCGCACATGGTCGGCGTCCATGCCGCAGTCCCGTGCCGCCCCAACCAGCACTTCGCTGTCTGAAAGGTCGGCGCCCTCGGTGAAATAGAGCTCCATGAGGCGTTGCTTCATGCGTGCCGGATCGCCGCTTTCGCCAGACCACCGGATCAGCCGGTGGCAATCGAGCGTGTTGGGCTGCCGCGTGATGGCGTCGGGATTATAGGCAAGGCCCTCCTGGCGCGCCGCCGTGACGATGCGCTGCGCGTTCGCCTTGTAGCGGTCGACTGAGCCGAACTTGGTGGTGAGGTATTCGGTCCGGCTGATGCCGGCACGCGGCACCCAGGGGTTCAGAAAATAGGGCCGGTATCGCACCGTCACGGCAATCTCGGGCTTGAGGGCGATCGCCTTCTCGAGCCGGCGCTTGCCGATGAAGCACCACGGGCAGACCACGTCGGACACGACATGGATTGGAAGTTCGGTTGCGGCGGCGCTTGCCGATGGTGGCATTGGGTCCTCCTCGATGTTCGAGGAGAAGATAGGACGTCCGGAGGGAAAGAGAAACACGGTTCTCGGTGTGGTCGCATTGGCAATTTCATCATCGCCCTGGCACGACGTTCGGGATTACGCCGCTGGCGAGTCAGGCGGCGCTCGTCGAAGGGCGTCAGTAACGCCATTCCCCCCAACTGAGGAGACGAACGATGCTACCTCTTCAATCCGACCGCGACAACGCAGAAGCCCGTCACACGGGCTGATGTCGCTTTCTACCAGTCCGTCCTGAGTTCGGCGAACGCCCAAGGGCTCTCACACATTGCCGCGACCGCTCAACTCGCGCTGCATAGACTATGAGTGCTGTGAGTTCGGCGCCGGGTATGAAACTTGTTAGCGCTGGAGGCCGCCGTTGATCGCGGACATGCTGTGATCTGGCGGCCTATCCCCATTCATCGCTGCGATACTGGCAAGGGCTTGGCAGGGAAGCGCTGGCGGAAAGCCTCGCCGTCTTCCAGCTTGGCGAAGCAGAACGAGCCATTTTGGAAAAGTGTCCAGCCGGAACGCCTCGAGCCGTCGGGCGTTTAGCGGGTAAAGGGCCGGGCTTCCATGACTCTCAGCAATGACACGGTGAAGGTGCGCATCAGCCGCGCTTTACGCGAGCGCAACACGCGCGTGGCGTGCCTCATATTTGAAAGCATAAGAACAGCACTGGACTTGCTTGACGAGCAATCCCCTGTGGTCATCGAGGCGCTGATAGAACACGCCAAAGACGTGCAGCGCACCGGGTACGGCGTCCTCAAAGGACCAAGACACGACGTCAGGCAAGCTCTTATCAGATATGGTCAGGCGGCTTTAGAGGCGGCGCAGGCGCGAGAACGACGATTGTTGGAGGGCATAACGGGCGAGCCTGATGCCTAGTTATAGGCCGCGCGCTGCTGCCCTCACCGGCGCCGCATCGCCATCGACTTCGTGGCCAGCTGGTTGAACTCCTTGGCCACCTTCTCGATCGCCTCTGCCTCGTTGGTGGTCTCGACGCTGCCAATCCAAGTCTGTCGGGCGGCAATCTTGTAGATAGTCCACGTTGTCGGCTTCGGCGGTTCGAGCTTGCGCGCCATTCGCTAGGGCCGTTACGCCTTCAGCAGCTTGGGTGCCAATGCCAGCCGCGCCAGTCCATTGCTGCCCGTCTCCGGGATAGCTTGGCCGGCTGCTTGCGGCGTCAGGTGTCTATCAAGTCGGTGCAATCCCGGTTCAGCTGCAAAATCTTGTAGCGCCGCGATGCAAATACTTTACGCCGCCTCCGCGGCTGTGGCGGCTGCGGGAAATCGCATATAGGCGCGGCGCTCATTTCTTGGCCGCCTTCGTCTTCTCGGCCGCTGCGTGCTCGGCAACGTGCTTATCGAGTACCAGCCCAATGTACGGCGCCAGTTTACGGTGGTCCGCATCTGCCAGTCGCTTCAGCGCGGCGGCAGTCGCTTCGCTCACGCGAATGTGCAGCGTCACAGTTAGTTTCTCCATGCTGCGTGTCTTAGCGGGATACAAAAGCTATCGCATGTCTATGTATGTAGAATATCGTAGATTAATGTAGAATATAAAGCAACGGCACACACGCAAGGGAGGGCGCCACCGAACGGCCCCGCGAGGCCGACCTGCCCCCGGAACAGCGGGCAGAGAGGCCGAGCGGATCGGGTCGATCGAGTTCAAATCAACGAAGGCTCGGAAGGGCAAGTGAGGGAGGAAATAGTCATGACAGGCAAGCCATTCGCATCTGTCTGCGGAGCTGGTTCGTAGCTTCGATCGCGGTCCGTCTGATCGCGGGCGATTTCTGGGTTGCGGCAGCGTGCGGATCTTTTGGGGAATGACTGACTAACGCCAGCGCGGGCGCATCGCGCGAACCGAGCGGGCCCTGACGCGGCGGTAACCACGCCAGAGCCCTAACCATCATCGACTTGGAGGAGTCAACAATGGCTAGTGAGCATCATACCTTTGAAACGCGTTCCCTCACATCCACCGACCTGCGCAACCTTGCCGATCGGTTATTCTCTCGATCGATCAGCCAGCTTACCGATTTGCCGCCGATGCAACGGGCCGACATGGTCCTGGCGAGCCGCATCATCCGGCTGTTGTCGGTCATGACCGACGATCGCGCCATGGTCGTTGATAGCCCCCGTTGGCAGTATTTCTACCTGCAACAGGGGCGGCACTGATGTGGTGGCTCGCTCTCGAAAACTTCGCCCAGGCTCTCGGCTTTGTGGTCATGGCGATCTTCGTCGCTGTGGCCATCGCGACGGCTGCAAGCTGGATCCATGAAACATTCCGCAGGCGCCCTGTTCGCCCGCCAGCGCTGCGGCGCTTCGACGACTATGACGGGGGCAACCGATGAGCCAACTCCTAGTCATATTCGAACGCAACGGCCGTGAGATTGAGCGGCAGCTTGTCCGCGACGGTGAAAGTGCCGCCCATGGCCGTCGTAATGATTGCCGGGCTTGGCTTACTTGAACCCGGGCGATGTCGTTTGCATTGAGGAGGACTAACCGGACTGGCCCCGGCGCTTTCCATCAGCAGCAGTGCTGGGTCCGGCCGGCGGCAGGGGCGGCACAACGGTCCTGCCGCCGCTTGAAGCAATCTGAGTTTGGCCCGTCCGGTATCTCGCGACACTCGTCGGCGCCGGCGACCAGGACGTCGTGCGCTGGTTTATCCTCCTCGTGCCGTTGCTGGTGGAACCGGCCGCGGTGCTGCTATTGCTGGCAGTCTCGTCGGCTCGGAAGTAATCATGGGGGATCACATGATCGACAAAGAAGAGTCGCGCTCGGTGTGTGCGATCACCTGCCGATCGATCACGACGACTCCCGCTGCTCGGGAACGCTGTCGCACGTCGGCGCGGCCCTGACCCGTGCTCGCCTGATGGCAAGCGGGGAGAGCGAGAAGCATCTCCCTACGACATGTGATTGCCTTGCGCTGCCGGGGAGGGCAGTTGAGGGCGCTGTCGTCCTGGCTGATCAGCGCAATGCCTTCAAAAATTCCTTGACGACAGATGCCGAGTTATCCGAGGCGAGCTGCGCGAACGTCTCGATCTCGTTCTCGTGCTCCTCACCGCCCGCGAGGTCGGAGAGGCTGCGAAACGCGATGAACGGGACCTTGTTGGCATAGGCGACGTGCGCCACTGCTGCGCTTTCCATGTCGAGTACGTCGGCATTGAAAGTGTTTCGCACGTATTCGCGAAACTTCTTGTTGTCGACAAAAGCCTGGCCCGAAACGCCTTGACCGCCCACCACGATCTTCGGCTTGTGCGTCAGACATTTGCTTTCGGCAGTGCAATCCTTCAACGTGACTGCGCCCGCCGTCGCCCTCGCGATCACCAAAAACCTCGCGTCGACCTGGAACCAGGTGCGCTTTTCAGGATCGCTGCCGCCGTTGGCGATCTGCACCGGCTGCGGGAACATCATGCCGAAATTCGCAAGCCGTGTCTCGGCGAAGCCCGGCAACTTATAGGCGCCGTCCGTGCCTTCGCGCGCAAACACTGCCTCCAGATACTCGCTCCATCGATCGGGGACGATCACGTCGCCGATCGAAAGGTCCGGATTGACGCCTCCCGCGATGCCGGAGAACACGATCTCGTCGATGGCGAAGCGGTCGAGCACGAGCTGCGTCGTCATGGCCGCATTGACCATGCTGATGCCGCTGAGAAACAACACTACCGGCCTGCCGTCGATCGTGCCGGTCGCGAAGGTCACTCCGTTCGCCACATAGTCGCGACGGTCGCGCAGCGCTGTCTGAAGCGCCTTCCATTCCGGCCCAAAAGCGGAGATCACTGCGGTTCGCCGGACCGCGTCGAAGACCTCGCCTGTCGCTGTGCCCGGCATGACCGGGATCAACGCCAGCATCGCGGCAGCCAGCACACGGGCGAGCGACACAATTTTGCGCATGGGAATTGGTCCACAAATCGAAGGGATGGCAACACAGCGCCAGTTCCCCGCGCCACGGGCCTCGCAGCAATCGTCGAAGATTCAAGTTACGCGACGATGCCATACTTGTCGAGAAGCCTCCGGGTCAAAACGGCGCTCCGCGCGAGTGGCGGCGAGCGCCAAAATTGTGCCGCGCTTCGCTGACGATGATGCCGCGCCGTCGCAAACGCCGACCCGGAGGTGCCAACCGCTCAATTCAATGCAGCATGGCAAGGGACGTCGCTGCGCCGGAGGCGGCGGGATGACCGCCGCATCCGGTTGCCTACCGACGGATTATCTCGGGGTGGCAGGGCCGGGGGATGTCGGGGCTGGCGCCGCGCCTGTCGTGCCCGACGGCATGATGATTTCAGCTACGCGCCGGTCTTTCGGGTCGATCAGCAAAACCGTGTTGTTGTCGAGCTTGAGATACTCAAGGTTCTTGGTGGCGGGAATCTGAGCGGTAACTTTAGACGGCAGCTGTTGTGGGAGCATCGATGGTGGCAGCGTGGTGCCGACCCTGGGTTGGAATCCTGCCGCAGGCTGGCCCTTTTCGCCCTGGAAGCTCTGCATGATCGATTGTTTCTGTTGAGCCGTCAGATTGAGCTCTGCCGCCGTAGCGACAGCAACACTTCCGAGAAACGCGACCACAACTGCGCTACGATAAACACTCTTACGCATGATGTTTCTCCGGTTTGCCCTCGGCATGGCTCACGCAACGCACGTTGCGGCCGGAGTGTTCCTTGCAAAGCTGCATAGCAGCGCCACGCAAGGCTCAATTCAATCTAGGCTGATGAGCAAAGAAGGTTATTGCTGCCTTGCAGCTGATGCAATCGTCCCTATGCAATCCGCTGCCTTCATACGGCCCCATAGCTAAGTCTTCATGAAAGCTCGGCCGAGGAGGAGGTGGGGCGCCTAGCAGAAGAGGTGCACCGTGTCGGATGCATGGAATCGCGCAGAACGCTGTCGCGACCTCGCGCATGAGTGTCGTCAGGTAGCGGCGCTTTGCTTCTCCACCCAAATGCGCAACCACCATCTGCAGATGGAAGAACACTACAATACGCTGGCCCAGGCCGAGGAACTGGCCGCGCTGGCGCATGCGCTCGGCGACTAGACGCACGTGCTATTTCCGAAAACCTGACGGCAGGTGTGTCGCGCATGCCGTGTGCCGTTAGGTCAAGGGCCCCAGGGCCAAATCCCCATCCCTCGGCAACGGCCCTGGGGTCTACTACCGATTTCCGTGCGCTGCGAATCTGGATCGGCAACGCGCAGGTTTCTTGCAGAATGTCTTTTTTTTCAAAATGTGCGGCGCCGTGCCGCATTTTGTGTCGAGGTGGTCACATTTGCTCACCTATCTATGCAACGGGGGTGGCGCACAGGAATGAACACAGGAAGGAGCATCATGAAAATGAAAATCCTTGCCGTTGCCACTTTCGTCCTTGTGAGTTTGCCGTTCGTCGCGCATGCACAAGGAACCATCCGCGGCGCCGAGGAGGGTGCGGCCGCGGGCGACAGAGCGGCCGGGCCAGTTGGAGCCGTCGTAGGAGGCACCATTGGTGCCGCAGCCGGAACTGTCGGTGGCATCCTGGGCGTCGAAGAGCGGCCACGCTTTCGTGAGTACATTGTCCGCGAGCACCGCCCGTCATTTTGGTATCACGGGGACGTTCGCGTCGGCACGGTACTGCCTGAGCGCGGCGTCAGGCTCTATGTGGTGCCGCGTGAATACCATGTGCGGCCCGGTTACCGGTATGCAATCGTGAACGATCAGCCGGTTATCGTGGAGCCGCGAAGTCGGCGCATCGTGGAAATCATTGAATAGGTGCGCATGATCGCACGAGGGGCCGGCCGTGCCGAGGCCGGCCCCTATTCGCAACAAGCGCCCCGGCCCTTGCCGGAGGAGGTGCACCATGTTGGATGCATTGAATCGCGCAGAGCGTTACCGTGAGATGGCGGAGGGGTGTCGGCACCTCGCGACAATTGGCTTGTCAATCGAAACGCGAAACCACTATCTGCGGATGGCAGAGCATTACAGCTTGCTGGCGGACTTCGAGGAGCAGGGCACACAGGTCCTCGGCGACTAGCTGCATCGACAGCTTCGGCCTGCCGCCAGGCGTCTCACGCACGCGACGTGCTGTTCGTCAAACGCCCACCCGCGCTTCGTCATTCCGCCGCCGCCGTCGCAGGTCCGCGCACGCGGGCCAAGAGCGATTGCGGCGAATCTATCGACTTCAGCGCGGCGAGGGTCACCATCGCCTCCATGCCGGCTTCGCGTTCACGCTCGCCCATTGCCTGGCGCATGACGCTTGCA